>Ga0207699_10000265_pt1 | contig 28753 bp, 22 predicted proteins | sample LARL51metaG_FD_184344 | JGI IMG/M metagenome (GOLD analysis project Ga0207699, IMG submission 184344) | Corn, switchgrass and miscanthus rhizosphere microbial communities from Kellogg Biological Station, Michigan, USA - LAR L5-1 metaG... | ecosystem: Host-associated > Plants > Roots >...
AGGTCCGCACCGAGTGCCTTGAGTACGCACTCGAACACGACGAACGGTTCGGCATCTGGGGCGGCTTGTCCGAGCGTGAGCGCCGCCGCCTCAAGCGCGGCGCCTGACCCACAGCCGCGGCCCGGGAGACCCGAGCCCCCGGCCCTGGGCACCCCGAGGTCACCTTCCCCTGGCACCCCCTGGTGATCCCACCAGCCCCAGAGCAACCAGCGAGGAGTGACTGTCCGTAGCTCGCTCACGACCCCTGCTTGATCAGCCAATCAACCAGTTTCCGCAGGCAATACGCCCGGGCTATCCCCGGGCCATCTTCGCCCGTCTGCCCAACTGCCAACCCGACGTTCGCGTATTGTTCACGGCGTGCCCCAGCCTCGCCGGGACGCCAAGGGGGGCGGCCCCGCGTGCCTCGGCAGGTGACCACTGCGAGCAGCTAGCGGGACCGTGTCACCAGACAGCACGCACAGCCCAGACATCGTCACCGCGGTGATTGTCGCCCACGACGGCGCCGCGTGGCTTCCGCGTGTCATGGATGCCGTGGCCAAGCAGACCAGGTCCGTGCAGCGGGTGGTGGCCGTGGACACCGGCAGCACCGACCGCAGCGGCTCGATGCTCGCCCAGGCGTTCGGCCGGGCGGCCGTGTTCGGCATGGAACGCGGCACGGGATACGGCGTCGCGATCGCCAAGGCGCTGCGGCATCGCGCGGCGAACGCTCACGTGCCGCTGGCGGGCACCTCCAGGGAAGACCGCACCGAATGGGTGTGGCTGCTGCACGACGACAGCGAGCCAGCCCCGGATGCGCTTGAGCAACTGCTGGCCGGGACGCGGGAGGCACCCGCAGCGGCGGTGTTCGGCCCGAAGATCATGGACTGGTCCGACCGGGATGTCCTGCTTGAGGCCGGCACCACCATCGACCGGGCAGGCCGCCGGATCACCGGCATCGAGCCGCGCGAGGTCGATCAGGGCCAGCACGACGGCAACCGCGACGTGCTCGCCGTGAGCAGCGCCGGGATGCTGGCCCGCCGCGACGTGTGGGAGCAGGTCGGCGGCTTCGACCCGGGGATGCGGCTGTTCCGGGAGGACACGGACTTCTGCTGGCGGGTACAGGCGGCCGGATACCGGGTGCGGGTGGTGACCGACGCCGTGGTCTATCACGTCGAGGCCACGGCCAGGAACCGCCGTGAGCCCTCGGCGGCGCAGCACCGCCGGCGCCAGGACCGCCGCAACGCGCTGCTCGTGCTGACCGGCAACCTGCCGGCCAGGCCCATGCTCGCCGCCCTGGCGGGCAACCTGGTGCTTTCTTCCCTGCGGACGGTCTTCTTCCTGCTGGCCAAGCGGCCCTCGGCCGCCGTGGACGAACTGGCCGCCTACACCTCGGTGGCCGCCCATCCGCTGCGGCTGATGTCCGCCCGCCGGATCCGGGCCAGAGGAAGGCAGCAGGCCTTCGCCCGGCTGGCCAAGGATCTGCCGCCCGGCCGGTCGTTCCGGATGCTCGCGGAGTATGCGACGAGCACCCTGTCCAAGACGCTGCCCGTCGACACCGTGGGCACCCATCACGCGACCGACGACCCCTCCGACGACGACTCGATGCTGGTCGACACCGGGCTGGCGCAGCGCCTGCTCACCAGTCCCGGGGTGCTGCTGTTCCTGATCCTCACCGCGGTCGCCCTGGTCGCGGAGCGGTCACTGCTCGGCTCCACCCCGCTCGGCGGCGGTGCGCTCGTCCCCGCCTGGGGCGGCGTCTCGGCGCTGTGGCAGGAGTACCTCCAGGGCTTCCACCCGGTGAGCATCGGGACCGGCGCGAACGCGCCCCCGTACGTCGCGCTGCTCGCCGTGCTGGCGACCGTGCTTGGCGGTAAGCCGTGGCTGGCGGTGGACGTGATCCTGCTCGGCTGCGTGCCGCTCGCGGGTGCCACGGCCTTTTTCGCCACCCGCCGGGTGACCTCGTATGTGCCCGCCCGTGTCGTCGGGGCGCTCGCGTACGCGCTGCTGCCCGTGGGGATGGGCGCCGTGGCGGCAGGAAGGCTCGGCACGGCCGTCCTGCTCGTGCTGCTGCCGCCGGTCGCCGTGCTGGTCGGGCGGATCTTCACCGCGCCGCGCCGCAGAGCCCGGCGGGCCGCCTGGGCCGCGGGGCTGCTCACCGCGGTGGTGGCGGCGTTCGTGCCACTGTTCTGGCTGATCGCCGGCGTGGTCATGGCCGCAGGCCTGATCGCGCTGCGCCGCCGTGACCGGGCGCTTGACGCACTGATCGTCGTGGTGGTCCCGCTGTTGCTGTTGCTGCCGTGGACGCTGGACATTGCCACGCACCCGGCCAGGATCTTCCTCGAGGCCGGGCTGGCCCGGCCCGGGCTGGCCAATGCCAGCCTCGCCCCGCGCTCCCTGCTGCTGCTGTCCCCGGGCGGGCCCGGGCTGCCGCCGTTCTGGGTGACGGCCGGTCTGGTTCTCGCGGCGACCGCCGCCGTCGTGGTCAGTGGCCGCCGGCGCATGGTGCTGGCCGGCTGGGCGGTTGGTGTGACCGGGCTGATCGTCGCCGCGGCGGTGAGCCGGGTAGCGATCAGCGAGGCGGGAAGCACCGCTGCGGTCCGTGCCTGGCCGGGCCCGGCGCTCGCCATCGCCGGTGCGGGTCTGCTGCTCGCCGTGGTGGCCGCCGGCGACGAGGTGCCTGGCCTGCTGCGCGCGGGCCGGTGGCGCAGCCCAGCCGGGCTGGCCGTGATCGCACTCGGTGCCGTGGCCTGTTCCGCGCCCGCGCTCGCCGCGGCTCACTGGGTCACCTCAGGGGTGACCGGCCCCGTGCGCCCGGCGGCCGGGACGTTGCTGCCGGAGTTCGTGGCGGTGTCCTCGGACACCGGGCAGCGGCTGCGCACGCTGGTGCTCCAGACGGCCCCGCACGGCGGCGTGAGCTACCTGGTGCTCCGCGACGGCGACCCGCTGATCGGCTCCCAGGAACTGGCCATGCCCACGGCGGCCGAGCAAGTCCTCAGCAAGACCGTGGCCACCCTCACCGCACCATCGGGCAGCGCCGTCACCGACCAGGGGCGCGCCCTGGCCGGGTTCGGCATCGGCTACGTGCTGCTGCCCGCCCCGGTCAACGCCGGGCTGGCCCGGCTGCTCGACGACGTGCCCGGGCTGCGGCCGGTGAGTGCCACCCTGGACTTCGAGCTCTGGCGGGTCGTCGGCACCACGGCGCGAGTCACCGTGACCCAAAGCGGCGGCGCCGTGGTGCCGGTGGCCTCGGGGCAGGTGAGCGTTACCGCCGCGCGGGCCCCGTCCGCCGGTGGCACGCTCATGCTCGCCGAGCCGGCCGGGGGCTGGAGCGCGACACTGAACGGCCATCCGCTCACCCCGCTGGCGGCGCCGGTGAACGGCTGGGCGCAGGGGTTCCGGCTGCCGGCCGGTGGTGGTTCGCTGTCGGTGAGCCACACTAATTTCGGCCGTACCGCGGTCGTGGCCCTGGAGGGCCTGGCCGTGCTCGTGGTGATCGGCCTCGGCCTGCCCGGCTCCCGGGCCGCCGCCGAAGCCGAGCGGAAGGAAGCGGCCGAGGATGACGAGGCGCTCGGCTCGCAGGAGCCCGGCCGCCGCCGCGCCAGCCATGGCAGGGAGCCCGAAGAGCGGTCCAGACGCCGGCGCACGCCGCGCCGTGGCGAGGACGAGCCGCAGTTGCCACCGGGCACGGAGGTGCCCCGGCCCGCCATGACGGCCGGAGCCTTCGCGCGGCGCGCCGCTGCCGTGCCCGCGGGTGTCCGGGCGGGCTGGCCGCGGCGGGACGGAACGCCCGACGCGGAGGACCCCTATTCCGGCGAGGAGTCGCAGCAGGGCGGCGCGTCCTATCCCGGCGGCGACTCTTTCCCCGGCGAGGCTTCCCGTCCCGGTGGCCGGGGCTACCCGGGCTCGCCGGTGCCGGAGCAGCCTGCCCCCGCCGGCCGGGGCCGCAGCGCGGCGGCGGACCTCACCAGCGAAACCATCGCTTACCGCGCGCCCAGCGGTGATACCACCGGGCGGCACAGCCATCGCGCCGGGCAAGGCCAGGCCCCAGCGGCGGAGCTCGGCGGGCCGCCGCAGGACTACGCGGCGCCCGCCGCCGCCCCGGGCCGCGCTGCCGGGCCGGGCTACGACGCCGGGCCGGGCTACGAGCCCGGGCTGCCATCGCGCGGCGGCCAGGACGCCCCACGCGGGCGCGGCATCGGGCCCCGCCGCGGACGGCGCGGTCAAGGGCTTCCACCCGCCCAGGGTGACGATCCCCTGGGACACCGCGCCTCCGGCGGCCGGGATATCCCGCAAGCCGGGCCGGGCGGCGCGCCCGGCGACGAGCCGCAGGCCGACCGCGAGGCCCGGGAGCGCTTCTCCCTGCCCATCCGGCGCGGCGCCGCTGGCCAGGACCGGGCCGGCCGGTTCGGCCGGTTCGGGCGCGGCTCAGCACAGGGGACGCCGGGCGGGCCCGCACAGCCTGCCGCCCGCGGCGCCCCATACGACAGCGGCGGGCGCCCGGGTCACTCGAGTGGCCCGTATCCCACCGGGTCCTACCAGGGCGGCCAGCCTGCGGGCGGTAGGCCGGCCGGTCATTCGAGCGGTCCCTACCCGAGCGGCTCCTACCAGGGCGGCCGGCCGGCGGCCGGCGGGCCCGGCGGAGGCTATGACGCCGCAGGTCATCCGAGCGGCCCGTACCCCACCGGCGTACAGCGGGGTGACCGGTCCGCGGGTGGCGATCGGGGCGGTGCGCATTCGAGCGGTCCGTACCCGAGCGGCTCCTACCAGGGCGGCGGGCCCGGCGAGGGCTACGACGACGTGAGCCACCCGAGCGGCCCGCTGCCCACCGGGCCGTATCGGGGGGGCAGGCCGGCGGGTGGTCCCGGCGGCAGTTACGATGACGCGGCGCAGCAGAGCGGCCCCTACCCGGGCGGTTCCTATCAAGGCAGCCGGCCCGCGGCGGGCGGTCCCGGCGGTGCGCATTCGAGCGGCCCCTATCCCACCGGCTCCTACCAAAGCAGCGGGCCGCAGGGCGGCGGCTACCCAGGCGGCCCCGACAGCGGCGGGACCGGCCCGGCACCCGAGGGCGGCCGCGGCCGCCGTGGCCGGTCGCCGGGCCACGCGCGGGCCTCCCGGTCCGGCACCTCCCGGCCAGGCGGCGCCGGGCCAGCCCAGCAGCCCGGCCGCGGCGGCCCCGGCGACGATGACGACGCGCTGCTCGCACCGCTGCCGCCGTTGCCGCCCCGCGCGCCACGGCGCAGCGAGTGGGACGACGCGGGCCAGGACCGCGGGCCAGGCGACGACCAGGGAGAAGCTGACTGGTGAGGAGCGCGATAGCGAACCGGGCCATCTCGCTCGTGGTGCTGCTCGTGGCCGTCGCCGCGGCAGCGGGGCTTGCCGTCTGGAAGCACACCGTGACGGTCGCCGCGGCCGCGCCGCAGCCACGGCTGCACAGCGCGCCGGTCAACACGGTTCTGCGCGCCTGCCCGGCCCCGGGCCTGGCCGGGGCGCCGGGCTCTCAGGTCGCGCTCATCGCCGGCCCGGGCACGACCGGAGCGGGCCGCGCGGTGGTGAACCGGATCGGCGTGAGTACCGGCGCCCCCCTGGCCAGCGTCACCCAGTCCGGGGCCCTCACGGTGACCGGTGTGCGCGCCGTCCAGGCGGCCGCGCACGGCAAGACGGGGCGCGGCAAGACCGCGCACAGCAAGAAGCCGTCCCCCTCGGCCTCGCCGTCCCCGACCCCGACCAGCCAGCCCGTGGCCACCGTTCCCGCGCCGGGAGGCGTGGTGATCCAGGCCAGCGGGGCGATGGCCAGGGGGCTTGAGGCCGAGCAGGTCCTGCCCGGTGGAAAGGTCTCCGCGCGCTGCGACGGCCCGGGCACCGACTTCTGGTTCGTCGGCCCGGGTGCCTTCTCCGTCAAGCACATCCAGCTCTTCCTCATGAACGTGGGCAGCCAGCCCGCGGACGTCGACGTTCAGGCCTACACCGACGCCGGGCCGCTGCAGGGCAGCGCCGACACGGGTGTGGCCGTCGCGCCGCACACCATGGTCACCCAGTCCCTGGAGAAGGTGCTGCACGGTACGCGGATGATCGCCCTGAACGTCCGCACCAGCGTCGGGCAGGTCGTGGCAGCGGTCGAGGAGACCACCGGGGCCGCGCGCACCGGGGCCTGGATGCCCGCATCCGCGACCCCGGGAACCCGGGTGGTCATCCCGGGCATGCCCCCCACCGCGGGTACCCGGGAGTTGTTCGTCGCCGTGCCCGGCACCCAGGCCGCGCACATCACCATCAGCGCCGTCACCAGCAAGGGCTCCTACCACCCCACGGGCGGCGGCGGCTTGGATATCCCCGGCGGCTCGGTGGCCCAGCTCTCGCTGTCCTCGCTGTCGGGGATCTACGGCGCGGTGGAGATCTCGTCCACGGTCCCCATCACCGCGTCGCTGCTGGCGCCGGGCGGCCAGCGCGGAACACCCGGCGCCTTCACCGGCGCCACGCCCCCGCTGCAGGAGCAGGGCGTGGTCGCCGCGAACGTGAGCAGCGGCGGGGCGGTGTCGTCCCTGGTGCTGTCCGCGCCCTGGCGTGCCGCCAGGGTACGGATCACCGAGGCCGGCGCGGGCGGCGGCCAGGGGCCGGCGGCACCAGGCAAGGTGGTGCTCGTCCAGGCCCACCACAGCCTGCTGCAGCAGCTCGCCGCCCCCCCGGGGACGCGGCGCGGGTCGCCCTTCGCGGTGATCGTTACGCCGCTGCCGGGATCGGGCCCGCTTTATGCCGGGCGTGTCGTCATGAGCAGCGGAAGGGGTGGGGGGCTGCAGTCAGTCCTGCCGGTGTCCAGCGCGCTGACCGTGGTGCCGCTCCCGGACGTGCAGGACGAGCTGGTCACCCCCGGACGATAGCCCCGCACCGGGGAGTCACTCGCCGCCCGCGTAGCCGGGATCCACGTCCGCCGGGTCGATGCCCAGTATCCGCGCGAACTCCTCCACCACCACGTCGAAGACCAGTTCGCCGAGTTCATCTTCGCCGTCCGCCCGTGCCATCAGCGGCCGCCGGTACACCACGATGCGCGGCGGCTGCGGCCCGGCCTCGTCGTCCTCCGGTTCCGGCGCGTCAGGGACGGCCGGCCATGCACCCTGGCCGCCCGGCCCGCCCGAGGCCGTGCCAAGTTCCAGCCGGGACAGTGGCACCGGCCCGCGGGGCCCGTTGACCGGGGAGTCGGCCGGCGGTATCTCCTCGACCGCGAACTCGATGCCCGACAGGTGCGCCTCCCACTGCGGCTCCAGCCGGGCCACGGCCTGCAGCACGAGGTCGTCGAACCGCTCCGCGCGGGTCCGGTACAGCGGTACGTCCGGCGGTACCAGCACCCCGCGCAGTCCACGCCCGTGCCGGTCCCGCCGCCTGATGCGGGGCGGGCCCTGCGGGCGGCCCTCGTCGGCGGTTTGCACAGCTCCCGAGGGTATCCGGCCTGGGCGGTCGTGCGTATCGCACCTTGCCAGTGAGCTTTCGAATGCACCGCCGCTACCGGCGCCTTTCCACGAGACTGCAAGACACGATCACACCGAGTGGCGGTGGTGGTGGCGTTAGCTGGCGCATATCGGTACGGTCTGCCCTTGTGAGTATGTGCGCGGTCCAGCCCTCAGCCGGAGCCGCGCTGCCGGGTTCCGCGAGTGAGGCTGGCTGATGGCGCGTCGGTGTTCCAGGCCGGGATGCAAGCAGGACGCGGTCTACACGCTGACGTACGTCTACCGCGATTCCACCGCGGTCGTGGGGCCGCTGGCCGCCTACACCGAACCGCACTGCTATGACCTGTGCGAAAGCCATGCGGGCAGGCTGACCGCCCCGCTCGGCTGGGACGTGGTCCGGCTTCCGGTGCACGCGGAGGAGGCGCTGCCGCCCCAGGCCGACGACCTGGAGGCCCTGGCCAACGCGGTCAGGGAAGCCGCGCCCGGCGGTACGGCCACCGAGCCGGTGGGGCAGGGCGTCGAGGTGGGCCGGCGTGGGCACCTGCGCGTCCTGCGTTCCTCCCCGAAGGAGCCGGGCGGGCGCTGAGCCGAACCGGGCCTGGCACCAGGCCCGACCGGTAGGCTCGGATTTCGTGCATCGCGGGGTTGCTGCCGTGGTGCGGCGCAATGACGTGCCCTCGGGCTGACACGGGAGGCAAGGGCCAGCGTGGGCCAGTATTCGAAGATCTTCAAGCCTTACGACATCAGGGGAATCGTCCCCGACCAACTGGACGAAACCGTCGCCGAAGTGATCGGCGCCGGCTTCGCCCGGCTGACCGGGGCGCCGTCCGTCGTGATCATGCACGACATGCGCACCTCCTCGCCGTTGCTGGCGGAGGCGTTCGGCCGCGGGGTGGCCAGCCAGGGAGCGGATGTGATCGCGGGCGGGCTCGGCTCCTCCGACATGCTCTACTACGCCAGCGGCAGCCTGGACATCCCCGGAGCCATGATCACGGCGAGCCACAACCCCCCCAAGTACAACGGGATCAAGCTGTGCCGCAGCGGCGCGAGGCCGGTCGGGGAGGACACCGGGCTCGCCGAACTGCGGGAGGCGGCCGAGCGCGGCATGCCCGCCCAGCAGGCGCATACCGGCACCACCACCAGCCGGGACCTGCTGCCGGGATACGCGAGCTTCCTGAAGTCGCTGGTCGACCTGTCCGGCATCCGGCCGCTGAAGGTGGTGGCCGACGCGGGCAACGGCATGGCCGGGCACACCGTTCCCGAGGTCTTCGCCGGGCTGCCGGTCACCCTGGTGCCGCTGTACTTCGAACTGGACGGCACGTTCCCCAACCACGAGGCCAACCCGATCGACCCGGTGAACCTCGTCGACCTGCAGCGGGCGGTGCTGGAGCACGGCGCGGACATCGGCCTGGCCTTCGACGGCGACGCGGACCGCTGCTTCGTCGTGGACGAGCGGGCGCAGATCGTCTCCCCGTCCGTCCTCACCGCGCTGATCGCGGTCAGGGAACTTGCCCGCGAGCCGGGCGCCGTGATCATCCACAACCTGATCACCTCTCGGGCGGTGCCGGAGATCATCACCGAGCACGGTGGCCAGCCGGTGCGCACCCGGGTGGGCCACTCGTTCATCAAGGCGCGGATGGCCGAGACCGGCGCGGTGTTCGGTGGCGAGCACTCCGGGCACTTCTACTTCCGCGACTTCTGGTTCGCCGACTCGGGCATGCTCGCCGCCCTGCACGTGCTCGCCGCGCTGGGCGGGCAGGACGCGCCGCTGTCGCAGTTGCTGGCAAGCTACGGTCGTTATGTCGCGTCCGGCGAGATCAACAGCGCCGCCGCCGACCACCGGGCGGCGACCGAGGCGGTACGACGCGCCTTCGCCGACCGTCCGGGCGTCGGCATGGACGACCTGGACGGGCTGACCGTGACCTGCCAGGACTGGTGGTTCAACGTCCGCCCGTCGAACACTGAGCCGCTGCTGCGGCTGAATGTGGAAGCATCCGACGAACCGACCCTCGCCGCCATACGTGACGAGGTCCTGCACATCGTGCGCGGCGGCTGACCCGCGCCGCGCACCTCGAGGAGACGCCGTGAAGATAGACGACTGGCTGCTTGAGATCCTGGCCTGCCCGGCCTGCCACGCCCCGCTCCGCGAGGACGACGCGGCCAGCGAACTGGTATGCACGAACCCCGAATGCGCGCTCGCCTACCCGGTGCGCGACGACATCCCCGTGCTGCTGGTGGACGAGGCGCGCCGCCCCGGCCAGCCGAAGGCCGGGGGAGCCGGGGGGGACGCGGGGTGACCCTGGCGGCAGCCGAGCGCCTCGACAACGTGGCGCTGCTGGAAACGGCCGACCCGTCCAGCATGCTCAGGCAGGTCGCCTCGTCGGCGGCCCAGGTGCGCGAGGCGGCACGTTCGGCGGCGGAAACCAGCCTCGACGGGCTCGCCGCGGACGGGCGCCCGCGTGCCATCGTGGTCACCGGGATGGGCGGCTCCGGGATCGCCGGGGAGGTGCTCGCGGCCGTCGCAGGCCCGGGCTGCCCGGTCCAGGTGACCACCGTGCACGACTACCGGCTGCCCGGCTGGGTGGGTGCCGCCGATCTGGTGATCGCGGTCTCCTGCTCGGGGGCCACCGAGGAGACGCTGTCTGCCGCGGGGGAGGCCGTGCGCCGCGGCTGCCGGCTGCTCGGCGTGGGCAGCCAGGGCTCGCCGCTCGCCGGGCTGGCCGAGCAGGCCAGCGCCCCGTTCATCGGGGTCAAGCCGTCGGGCATGCCACGGTCCATGCTGTGGGGCCTGTCGGTGCCGCTGGTCGTGGCCGCCTCCCGGCTCGGCGTCCTTGATATGCCCGAGGACGCCTACGAGGCGGCCGCCGCGGAACTGGAGCGGGTGGCGCACCTGTGCCGGCCGGACAGCGAGGCCTTCGTCAACCCGGCCAAGACGCTCGCGCTCGACCTGTCCGGCACGCTGCCCATGATCTGGGGCACCTCGCCGCTGACCGGCGTGGCCGCCGCCCGGTTCGCCTGCCAGTTGTACGAGAACGGCAAGTACCCAGCGATCGCGGGCGTGCTGCCCGAGGCCAACCATAACCAGGTGGTCACGTTCGACGGGCCGTTCGCAGCCGGGCCGGCCGGGCCGCAGACACTGGACCTGGACCCGGCCGGCCCGGCCGGGGCGCCGCCGGTGCCGCTGCGGCTGATCCTGCTGCGGGACACCCAGGAGCACCCGCAGGTGGCCAGGCGGCGGGAGGAGTCCGCGCGGATCGCGGCCGACCGCGGCATCGAGGTGACCGAACTGGCCGCGTCCGGTGACCTCCCGCTGGAGCGGCTCGCCAGCCTTGTCACTCTGATCGACTACGCCTCCGTCTATCTCGCGATCGCGAACGGCATCGATCCGGCGCCGATCGCGGCGATCCAGGAACTGAAGGCCCGGATCGCATAGGAGGGAACCGGACATTACCGCAGACTCCGGGCAGGGCCTGCCCGACAAGGCCGGGGGGCAGTCAGCGGCGTCTGCGCGGCCCGGCCCTGAGCCCGGCCCCCGGCCCGGGTCCGGGCCGGCGGCTCGGCCCGGACCACCGGCGCACGCCGGGCCACCGGGCCCGGAGGCGCCGGAGCGGAAAGCGCCGGAGCGGAACGCGCCGGACACCGAGCCCGGGCATTCGGCCGGCCTGACCTCCGTCGTCGCGGCGCTCGCCGCGAACCTGGGGATCGCGGCCACGAAGTTCGTGGCGTTCTTCATCACCGGCTCGGCGTCGATGCTCGCCGAGGGCGTGCACTCGGTCGCCGACAGCGGGAACCAGCTTCTGCTGCTGCTCGGCCGGAACCGGGCCAGGCGCGACCGGACGGAGGAACACCCGTTCGGGTTCGGCAGGGAGCGCTACTTCTACGCGTTCGTGGTGGCGGTCGTGCTGTTCACCGTGGGCGCCCTGTTCTCCATCTACGAGGGCATTCACAAGATCAGCCACCCCGAGCCCATCAGCAATCCGATCGTCGCGTTCGTCGTCCTGGGGATCGCCATCGTGCTGGAGAGCCTGTCGCTGCGCACGGCGGTGCGGGAATCGAGCGAGCAGCGCAACGGGGACAACTGGCTAAGGTTCATCCGCCGCGCCAAGGCCCCCGAGCTGCCAGCGATCCTGCTGGAGGACATGGCCGCGCTGGCCGGGCTGTTGCTGGCCACGGCGGGCGTGGCGCTCACGGTGATCACCGGCAACGAGGCCTGGGACGGGGCCGGGTCGCTGGCGATCGGCCTGCTGCTCGGCGGCGTCGCGGTCATCCTGGCCGTGGAGATGAAGAGCCTGCTGATCGGCGAGTCCGCGGGCGACGAGGTCGAGCGCGACATCGTCACGGCACTGGAGGCGGGACCGGAGGTGGAATGCGTCATCCACCTGCGGACCCTGCACCTGGGCCCCGAGACGCTGCTCGTGACGGCGAAGATAGCGGTGCGGCCATCCGAGCGGGCGGAGCAGGTCGTGGCCGGGATCGACGCGGCCGAACGCCGGGTCCGGGCCGCTGTCCCGATCGCCAAGGTGATCTACCTGGAGCCCGACCTGTACCGCGAGTCCCGCGCGGACGCGACCGACCCGGCGATCCGCGCCGTCCGCCGCGGGCAGCGCCGGTGACGACGCCGCCCGCCGGGGCCGTGGAGATCCCGTTCCAGCCGGAGTACCCCATCCGGACCGAACGGCTATTACTGCGGCCCTATCGGCCCGACGACACCGATGCCGTGTACGCCTACCACCGGCTGCCGGAGACCGCCCGGTACCTGGAGAACGAGCCCATGAGCCTGGCCCAGGCGAGGGCCCTGGTGACCCGGCGGATCGGCGCGAGCACCCTGGCCGGCGTGGGTGAGGTGCTGAACCTGATCGTCGAGCTGGCGCAGACCCGGGCCGTGGTGGGCGACTGCGTGCTGTTCTGGCGCGGCGAGGGCCAGGCCGAGGTCGGCTATGTCCTCCACCCGGCCCACTACGGCCACGGGTACGCCACCGAGGCGGTGGGCGCGCTGCTCCGGCTCGGTTTCGGTGACCTGGGCCTGCACCGGATCGCCGCGCGCTGCGACGCGCGCAATACGGCATCGGCGCGGGTCATGGAGCGGGCCGGCCTGCGCCGCGAGGCGCACCTGGTGCAGAGCGAGTTCGTCAAGGGCGAGTGGACCGACGAGCTGATCTACGCGATCCTGCGCAGCGAGTGGGCCGCCCGGCAGGCCTCCGGCTGAGCCGCGCCTGTCGTGCGCGCCTGGCACACTGGCGATGTCCCGGCCAGGAAGGGAAGGCATGTTCGCGCCCGAGTACCCGATCCGCACCGAGCGGCTGCTGCTGCGGCCGTACGCCCACGGCGACGTCGACGCGTTGTACGCCTACCAGCGGCTGCCGGAGGTCCACCGCTACCTGTACACCGAGCCGCGGACCCGGGCCGACGTCGAGGCCATCGCGGCGGAGCGGGCCGGTTCCGCCGTGCTGACCGAGGCGGGCCAGGCGCTCGCCCTGGTCGCCGAGCTGGCCCGGTCCGGCGAACTGGTGGGCGACGTGCTGCTGTTCTGGCACAGCCAGGAGCACAAGCAGGGCGAGGTGGGGTACGTGTTCAATCCCGCCTACCACGGCCGGGGCCTGGCCACCGAGGCCGTCGGCGCGCTGCTGCGGCTCGGCTTCGAGGGCCTGGGCATGCACCGGATCGCCGGGCGTCTCGACGGGCGCAACACCGCGTCGGCACGGGTACTGGAGCGGGCCGGCCTGCGCCGCGAGGCGCACCTGGTGGAGAACGAGTTCGTCAAGGGCGAGTGGACCGACGAGCTGATCTACGGGATCCTGCGCCGCGAGTGGGAGGCCGGGCAGGCGCCCGGCTGAGCTCAGTCCCGCCGGGTGCGGGGGGTACCGCCGGGCGGCAGCCGCAGCAGCCGCAGCGCCCGCTGCTGCTCGAAGTCAAGTGCCCGCGCAGGCGGTGGGGCAATTCTCCCGATACGCCGGCCCAGCTCGGCCACTTCCGCACGGACACCCGGCTCGGTGAGGACCTTCAAGCCAAAAGCCAGCGCGGCGGGACTGATGTCGTAACGCTGCTCGATCCGCAGGGCGTGCGCGACCGCGGCCAGGTCGTCGTCCGCGAACCGCCGGTGCCCCCGGGGGAGGCCGCCACGGGCCGGGCTCCCTGCCGGTGCCGCCCGAGCCTGGCCCTGGTCCGGGGGTGCCCCGGCCCGGTCCCGCGCCGGGGCGGCGTCGCGCACCGGCGGCAGCAGTCCGAGCATGTCCCGGTACCGCAGCATCCGGGGCGACGTGCCGAGCCACTCGGCCGCCTCAGTGATCCGCATGAGCCGAAATCTAACATTTTTGTGTCAAGAACTGCCGCCACGACGTGCGACCCGGGTCGGCATCGCCTACGGTCGGACTGTCGCCACACCGCCTGACAGCCCAAAAACAGGGACAGGAGCGGACATGCCCGCCGAAAACCTTCCGTTCAAGGTCGCCGATCTCTCGCTCGCGCGGTTCGGGCGCAAGGAGATCACCCTCGCCGAGCATGAGATGCCCGGGCTGATGGCGGTGCGCGCCGAGTACGCCCGGTCACAGCCGCTGCGCGGCGCCCGGATCACCGGGTCGCTGCACATGACCGTGCAGACGGCCGTCCTGATCGAGACGCTGGTCGCGCTCGGCGCCCAGGTGCGGTGGGCAAGCTGCAACATCTTCTCCACCCAGGACCACGCCGCCGCGGCGGTGGCGGTCGGCCCGGAGGGCACTCCCGATAACCCGCGAGGCGTGCCGGTCTTCGCCTGGAAGGGCGAGACGCTGACCGAGTACTGGTGGTGCACCGACCAGGCGCTCACCTGGCCGGGCGAGGACGGGCCCAACATGCTGCTCGACGACGGCGGCGACGCGACACTCCTGGTGCACCAGGGGGCCGAGTACGAGAATGCCGGGGCGGTGCCGGTCGCCACCGATGAGGACCCCGAGGAACTCGCCGTCATCCTGGACCTGCTCCGGGCCAGCGTGGCCGAGAACCCGGAGCGGTTCACCAGGATGGCGGCCGGGGTCATCGGCGTCACCGAGGAGACCACCACCGGGGTGCACCGCCTCTACGAGCGCGCCACCGACGGCACGCTGCTGTTCCCGGCCATCAACGTCAACGACTCGGTGACCAAGTCCAAGTTCGACAACAAGTACGGCTGCCGCCACTCGCTCATCGACGGCATCAAGCGCGCCACCGACGTGCTGATCGGCGGGAAGGTCGCGGTTGTCTGTGGGTACGGCGACGTGGGCAAGGGCTGCGCCGAGTCGCTGCGCGGCCAGGGGGCGCGGGTGATCGTCACCGAGATCGACCCGATCAACGCGCTCCAGGCCGCGATGGACGGCTATCAGGTCGCCACCGTCGAGGACGTGGTGGCCACCGCCGATATTTTCGTCAGCGCCACGGGAAACAAGGACGTCCTCACCGCCGATCACATGAGCCAGATGAAGCACCAGGCGATCGTGGGGAACATCGGCCACTTCGACAACGAGATCGACATGGCGGGCCTGGCCCGGGTGCCCGGCATCCGCAGGGAGAACATCAAGCCCCAGGTCGACGAGTGGGTCTTCCCCGACGGGCACGGGGTGATCGTGCTGTCCGAGGGGCGCCTGCTCAACCTGGGCAACGCGACTGGCCACCCGAGCTTCGTCATGTCCAACTCCTTCACCAACCAGGTGATCGCGCAGGTGGAACTGTTCACCCGGCCGCAGGACTACCGGGCCGGCGTGCACGTCCTGCCCAAGTACCTGGACGAGAAGGTGGCCCGGCTGCACCTGGACGCCCTCGGCGTCCGGCTCACCGAGCTGACCAAGGCGCAGGCCAGCTACCTCGGCGTCCCGGTGGAAGGGCCGTACAAGCCGGACCACTACCGCTACTGACCCCGATGCCCGCAGGCGCCGAGCACGGCCCGCCCTCCGACATCGCCGACGAGAGCCTGGCCGAGGCCGGGCGGGCCCGGATCGGCTGGGCGGAGCGGGGCATGCCCGTGCTGCGGCTGCTCACCGAGCGCTACGCCGGCGAGCAGCCGTTCGCCGGGCTCACCGTGGCCGCCTGCCTGCACGTGACGGCGGAGACGGCGGGACTGGTCGGCGCCTTGCGGGCGGGCGGCGCGCGGGTCTTCCTCGCGGCCTCGAACCCGCTGTCCACCCAGGACGACGTGGCCGCCGCCCTGGCGGACGCGGGCACGAGAGTGTTCGCCCGGGCGGGCGTGGATGCCATCACCTACGGCGAGCACATCCACCGGGCCCTCGACTCCCGCCCCGACCTGGTCATCGACGACGGCGGGGACCTGGTCGACACGCTGTCCGGGCAGCGGCCCGAACTGGTTCCCGGCGTCCGCGGCGGGTGCGAGTCCACCTCCACCGGGGTGCTGCGGCTGCGCCGGATGGCGGCCGCGGGCGCGCTGGCGTTTCCCATGGTGGCGACCGACACGACCACCACCAAGCGGATGTTCGACAATACGGCGGGCACCGGGCAGTCGGTAATCGACGCGGTGCTGCGCGCCACCAACGTCCTGCTGGCGGGGCGGACGGTGGTGGTGGCCGGGTTCGGGCCGTGCGGGCAGGGCATCGCGCGCCGCGCCAGCGGCCTGGGGGCACAGGTGATCGTCACCGAGGTGGACCCGGTGCGGGCGCTGGAGGCGGTCCTGTCCGGGTACCAGGTGCTGCCGATGCGCGAGGCCGCCGCGGCGGCCGACGTGATCATCACGGTGACCGGCTCCCGGGACGTGGTCGCGCCCGGGCACCTGGGGGTGTTGCGCGACGGCGCGATCCTGGCCAACGCGGGGCATTTCGACGCCGAGATCGACGTGCAGGCGCTGGCCGGAGCCGCGGTGAAGGTGACCCGCGACGTCCGCCCGCACGCCGACGAGTACACGCTGGACGACGGCCGCCGTGTCGTGCTGCTCGCCGAGGGGCGGGTGGTCAACCTGGTCGCGGGTGAAGGGAATCCGCCCCAGGTCATGGACGTCTCCTTCGCCGGCCAGGCGCTTGTGCTGCGCTGGCTGGCCGGCCTGCGCGAGGCGCTGCCGCCCGGCGTGTACGAGGTCCCGCCCGCCATCGACGAGGAGATAGCCCGGCTGACCCTGGAATCCTCGGGCGCCCGGATCGACTTGCTCACCGACGCACAGCGCGACTACCTGAACTCCTGGCGCGCCGCCCCCTGACGCCGCACTGCCCCGCTGGCCCGCGCCGTCGGCGCCTGCCCGCACAACAGGCCGCGGCCGGGAGACCGGTGGAACGGTCACCCGGCCGCGGCCTGGCTGGCACTAGGGAGAGACAACCCGCTTCGTCGAAGGCAGGCACAGCCAGTTCGTCTGCTGGATGGCCAGCGAGCCGCGGCCGAACTGGTTCTTGTACCACGCGTTCTTGATCGGCGTCGGGGTCACCGGGAAGCACAGCAGGTGTGTGACCGAATTGACCATCGGGAAGTCGTGCGTGCCCACGATCTTCTCGGTAGGCAGGCACAGTTCCGCCGGGACCGGGTTCACCGTGGCGCTCACCGGCTGCGGGGTGAACTCGTCTTTGAGCGTGAGCGCCGGCGGGTGGTAGCCGCCAGCGGCCACCCGCACCGGGTAGCAGGTGAAGTGGCTGAGGCCGGGCGGCTGGATGGCCGTCTGGGTCGGAATCCCGACCAGGCTCTTCCACGACGGCAGGCACAGCAGGTTGGGCTGGCGCGGGGCCAGTCTCGCGCTGCCGAACTGGTTGGTAACCACGACCGTGGGCGTCGGCTGCGTGGGTTCAGTGATCTTGTAGCAGACCAGATGCGCCCTGGGGTTGGTGATGGGGAAGGTCTCGCCGCCCACCACCGTCTTCTTCACCGGGTTGCACAAGACCACCCCCGTGGTGATCGTGGGATGGAACCCGTTGGGGCTGAACTGGTTCTTCAGCATGACATTGGCCGGGATATGGGATCCACTGACCCCGGTCCGGTAACAGAGTTGGTGGTCGACGGCTGGTGCGGCACGGTGTGACGCGGCATGGTGTGGCGCGGCCGCCGCGACGCTGGCCGCCACGCCGCCCGCCGCCAGCAGGACTACCGCGGTGGCCGTGGTCAGCTTGATCGCGCTGGCCCGCAACGATTGAGTCATGACTTCCTCCCTGGTCCCCTGAGGGCCTTTCGAACGCATGTTCAGCAGCGATCATGCACGGGCGGGGCGGCGCGGCGAATCCGGGAAATCCGCAAGGATTCGCGGGCCGGACCGCCCGCGCCCGAGCATGGCCCTTCCGCGGCGCCCAGCGCGTGCATAGACCCCGTGCGCAGGCTTCAGGACGCTCTCGGCGCCGCACGACAGTGGTGCAGGTGGTGTTTCGCCCGGCCAGGCCGTCGCAAGCCGGCACGTGGCGGCGGCCCCCGCATTGTGCCGGCAGCGGCCGCCGGTCCCACCCGGACACGAGTCTTGCCGTCCGGCCAGTGTCGTGCACTAGGAGAAACCCTGGACAATAAGGTCAATGCAGTGCAAAAGAAGGGCAATACGCTGTAAAAGCCGGCCGGTCTCGCCGGGTGCCGGCCCATGATCGTCGGCCGGGCGGACGAACTCGCCCAGCTCGACCGGCTGCTCGGGGACCTGCGGGACGGGCGGGGCAGCACGCTGGTCCTGCGCGGTGAGGCGGGGATCGGGAAGACGGCGTTGCTGCGCGCGCTGGGCGAACGCTGCGACGGGAACGTCACGTTGTTGCGGGCCGGCGGCGTCGAGGCCGAGGCCGAGCTCGCCTTCTCAGCCCTGTCCGACCTGCTGGCCCCGGTTCACGCGGAGCTTGCCGCGCTGCCCGTCCCCCAGGCCGCGGCGCTCGGCGCCGCCCTCGCTATCGCGCCACCGCAGCCCGGTGACCGTCTCGCCGTGTGCGTCGCCACGCTGGGCATGCTGCGCGCCGCGGGCCGCACGCGCCCGGTGCTCGCGCTGGTCGATGATGTCCAGTGGCTCGACGCCCCGTCACGGGAATGCGTGCTGTATGCGGCACGGCGGGCGGCGCGCGCGGTCGGCTTCGTCCTCGCCGTCCGCGACCATCAAGAGGAGGACGCGGACCGTGGCTACGAGCACCTGCCCGCGCTGCGGCTCGGCCCGCTGCGGCATGAGCACTCGCTTGAGGTGCTCAGGCATTCCTTCCCGGATCTGGCGTTGCGGGTCGCCCAGGCGGTCGCGAAGGCGGCGGCTGGCAACCCCCTCGCGCTGACCGAGCTGCCGGCCACGCTCAGCCACGACCAGCGCCGTGGCGTCGCCGGACTCGATCCACCGCTCGCGCCGGGCCGGCGCCTGAGGCTGGCGTTCGCCCGCCGGGTCGGCGAGCTGTCTCCCGAGGCCAGACGTGCGCTGCTGGTGGCGGCGGCCTACGAGGGGGACGACCTCGCCACGATCGCGGCCGCCTGCGCCAGGGCTTCGACCAGCGTGGCCTTACTCGCACAGGCGGAGGCACGCGGGCTGGCCAGGCTGGCGGATGAGCGCTTGACGTTCGGGCATCCCCTTATCCGGGGCGCCGTGTACCAGGGGGCCCCGCCTGCTGAGCGGCGTGCCGCGCACCGCGCGCTCGCGGAATCGGTTCGTGGCGAACAGCGGGCGTGGCACCTGGCCGCCGCCGCCGTCGGCCCGGACGAAGGTGCCGCCGCCGAACTGGAGCGCGCGGCCGGCCAGGCGGCAGCCCGCAGGGGATACGCGTCGGCCTCGCTGGCGCTGGAACGGGCGGCACGCCTTTCGCCCGACCGGCAGGCATTCGCCCGGCGCATGCTGGCGGCGGGCCAGGCGGCAGGGGCCGCCGGCCTGCTGGAGCGGGCGCTGGCGCTGCTGGATAAGGCGGCCGGCTCGGCGGGGGAGGGAGATCTGCGGGCGCCCATCGAGCATTTCCGCGGGCTGATGCTGGGATGGAGCGGAAGCGTGGAGCCGGCCACGAAGCTGCTCGCGGAGGAGGCCGAACTGGCTGCCGTCAGCAATCCAGTACTCGCGGCCGTGATGCTGGCGGACGCCGCGGCGGCCTGTACCGCCACCAGCCGCTACCACCAGGCGCAGGCCCTGGCCGAGCGGGCGGCGGCAGTGCTGGGGGAGCGCGGCGATCCGCCCGCCCGGGCGCGTGTGCTCATCAATCTCGGCTGGGCCCTGCTGCTGCGCGGCGAAGCACGGCGGGCCAGGTCGTTGCTGGCCGAGGGGCGGCGCCTGGCGGCGGACCTGGATCCGCTCGCCCCGGGGGGCCAGTGGCTGCACTTCGCCATGCGGGCGCGCATCCCGTCGGGAGAGTTCGAGGAGGCGCTCGCCGAAGGCCGGGCGCTCGCGGAGCGCGCCCGCGACGCGGGGGCGGTCGGCGTCCTGGGTGGCGCGCTGGTCGTCGCGGCGGACGCGGCCTTCCGGCTGGGTGACTGGGCCGCGGCGGACGCCTCGACTTTGGAGGCGATCCGGGTGTCCCAGGAAACCGGACAGGACATCTGGCGTGGGTACGCGCTGTCCCTGCGCGCCCGGCTGACCGCGGCGCGCGGGCTGGAGCATGCGGCCACACGGCTCGGGTACGACGCGATCGCCCTTGCGGAGTCGGCGGACATCCGGTCAGGTCTCAGGTTCGCCTACGCCGCGCTCGGCTTCCTCCACCTCGGATACGGCCGGGCTGGCGAGGCGATCACCTACCTCGGCGGGGTCGAGCGCCTGCTGTCCGGGAGCGGGCTCGAAGAGGCGATCCTGGTGCCGTGGGCACCCGACCTCGTGGAGGCCTTCGCCCGGGCCGGCCGCACCGAAGATGCCCGGCGCGTGCTGGCCATGCTGGAACGGCAGGCGGCCAGCGCGGGCACGGCACCGGTGAACGCCTTGCTCGCGCGCTGCCGCGGGCTGCTCGACGACGACTTCGGACCGCACCTGGCCGAGGCGCTCGCTCTCGATGACCAGCGCCCCATGCCGTTCGAGAGAGCCAGGACCCTGCTCACCCTGGGGCGGCGGCTGCACCGGGCCGGCAGGCGGGCCGAGGCGCGGGAGCGGCTCCGCGAGGCGCTGGCCGGGTTCGAGCGGCTCGGCGCGGCCGCCTGGGCGGCTCAGGCGCAAAGCGAGCTACGGGCGGCGGGAGCGCGGCGCCGCCCGGCCCACGACGACACGCTGACCGCACAGGAACTGCGTGTCGCGGCGGCGGTCGCCCGCGGCGCCGCCAACCGGGAGATCGCCGCGGAGCTGTTCCTGACGCTCAAGACCGTCGAGTTCCATCTGCGCCACATCTACCGCAAGCTCGGCGTCGGCTCCCGGTCCCAGCTCGTGGCCACGCTGGCCAGCAACCCGGCGCTGCTCAGCATGACCCCGGAGTCCCCGGAGCGCCACCCCCGGTGAATGTGAGCTTGGTGTTCAAGGAGCAACCCCAAACTCACATTCTCAAGACCGGGGCCCGGGTTGCCCGGGCGCTACGGCGGCGGCGTCACGGGGGACGATCGGCGGTGGAGGGCGCGGCTCGGTCGGCCGCCGCATCCGCGCGGGTCCGTGGCTGGTTATCGACGCGGGGGAAGACGCGGGCCCGGTTGCCCCGCAGCCGGAGGAAGATCAGCGTGATTCCGCCGCCGAGCAGGATCATCCAGAAGTTGACCAGCCGGTACGCCAGCACCGCGGCCAGCGCGTGGCCCGGCGCCATGCCGGTCGCCGCCAGCGCCGCCGTCAGGGCGGCCTCCACGATGAGGAACCCGCCCGGGGTCACGCCGGTGCTGCCCGCCACCGCGCCGGCCCCGTAGGCGAGCAGCAGCCCGGCCCACGGCACCGGCTCGCCGGTGGCCTTGATGGCGCAGGCCAGGCAGGCGCAGTCGGCCAGCCAGTTCACCACGGCCAGGGCGAATACCTCTGGGTACTGGTGCCAGCGGAGCCGGATGCCGGCCAGTTGCTGCAGGAACTCGTCCAGGGAGTCCGGGTCGAGCCCGGGCTTGTGGATGATCCGCCGCACCAGCCCCAGGGCCCAGGCGATCACGCGGTTGGCGACGACCCTGGCCTTGGGATAGCGCAGCGCCAGGATCACCGTGATCGCGGGCAGCGCGAACACCGCTGCGCCCAGGAACCCCACCGCGTTCGCCACCGGCGCGCCGCCCACGAGCGCGCCGACAACCAGGACGATGGCGAGCGCGGAGGACGACGCGATGGCCGAGACGCCCAGCGCCCACCCGGTGACCGCGGGATCCAGCCCCCGCCGTCGGAACTGCTGGTAAGAGAAGACCACGGCGAGCTGAGCCCCGGCGAAAGGTATCGACATCGACAGCGCGTTCCCGGCGTAGGTGATCGCCATCACCGAGCTGAACCTGGCCTGAGCGCCGTCGGCCCGCAGCAGCCGCCGCCGGCTCAGCCCGAACGCCACCAGCGAGACGCCCTCGCAGACGATCGCCAGCAGGAACCAGCGCAGGTCCAGGCTGCCCAGCGCGGACACCGACTGCCCGAGCGCGTGCCGGTCCAGGATGACGACGGTGACGATCACGCCGGCGGCGAGCAGCACTAGCGCGGCGCGGATCCACTGGTGCCGCTCCCGGCCTCCCACCTGACCGCTCTCCGGCTGCCCGGGCCCGGCCTGCCCGGGCCCGGGCCCGCCGTCCGGCTGTGTGCCTGCGCTCATAGACATCCCTGGCGATGTTCCCCGCCGGCCCGATGGTCAGACCGGGGGAACGAACCCGCCCATGGCGGGCGGTTCGTTCCCGGGACCTTCCCCTTCCCTTGCTGTGGTGTTCGGCTCTTGAATTGCTGCCCCCGCTGGCGGCCGCCATGCCGCGACCGGCTCGGGCGGGGCCGCGGTCAGCCGGGCCTGGTCCCGGTTGCGCCGTTCGGCGAGGACCGCGCTCAGGTAGGCGACCGCGGGCGTGCCCGGCGGCGGCAGCGGGCTGACCTGGACGCGGACCGATGCGGCGATGCGCTCGCCCAGTTCGGCCTGCGCGGCCGGGGTCAGCTCGGGCAGGCGGGCCAGGTACCGGCGGGCCGTCTCGGCCGTCTGATCGGTCAGCCCGGACATCTCGAGCTGGGCCGCCCAGACCGCTAGTTCCGGGCTCACCACGGGCGGTGCGGCCCCGCCCCGGCCAGCGGGCAGCCGCTGCTGTATCACGAAGGTGCCGGCGAAGATGTCGCCGAGCCGCTTGCCGCGTTGCGACAGCAGCGAGGAGATCAGCGCCGGGAAGCCGAGCAGGAGCCAGATTTCCACCACCGCGGCCAGCCCGCGCACCAGGGCCTGCCGGAAGCGTTCCGGCCCGCCGTCGTCGCTGACCACGCGCAGGCCCAGCGCGAACTTGCCGGGGGAGCCGCCCCTGGTCAGCGTCTCCCAGAGCACCGGGTAGCCGACCACTATGAGGATGCTCACGGTGAGCGCGATGGCGCCCGCGGCGGCCCCGTCCACTCCGTCCCCGGTGACCGCCAGCCCGACGATCACGAACAGGATGAACAGCAGGACCAGCTGGATGAGCAGGTCCAGGGCGAGCGCGAGCAGGCGGCTGGGGAAACGCGCGCACGGCACCTCGAGGACCACAGCCTCGCCGGTGACGACCTCAGCCAACGCAGTCCCCGTTCCCTCACGCCCGGGCCATGTGCCGATCACGCCCGCACCAAGGCTAACGCCCGGTAGCGAGACGGACTTCCTCTAGCCTGGGCATGTGGATCTCGCTGTCTACGCCGCCGCCCACGAGGCGGAATGGCGACGGCTGGATGATCTCGTCAAGCGGCGCCGCCGGCTCACCGGTGCCGAGATCGACGAACTGGTAGCCCTCTACCAGCGGACCGCCACGCACCTGTCCGCCGTGCAGTCGGCGGGGCAGGACCCCATCCTGGTTGCCGCGCTGTCCAGCCGCGTGGCCCGCGCCCGCGCAGCGGTGGTCGGCGCCAGCACGCCCGGGTGGGGGATGGTGGCCCGGTTCGCCCTGGTCTCCTTCCCCGCCATGGCCTACCGGGCGCGCTGGTGGTGGCTGGGCACCGCGGCCGGATCGCTCGCAGTGGCCTTCGTGATCGGCTGGTGGGTCGCCCGGTCCGCCCCGGTGCAGGCCGCGCTGCTGCCCCCGGCCCAGGTCTCGCGGCTGGTCCAGCACCAGTTCCAGCACTATTACTCCCAGTACGAGGCCACGTCGTTCGCGGCGCAGGTCTGGACGCACAACGTCTGGGTAGCGGCGGAGTCGCTGATCTTCGGGATCCTGCTGGGACTGCCCACCCTCTGGGTGCTGTTCGCGAACGCCTCGAACGTCGGTATCGTCGCCGGGCTGATGATCGCCCACGGCAAGGGGGTCCTGTTCTTCGCGCTGATCCTGCCGCACGGCATGCTCGAACTGTCCGCGGTGTTCCTGGCGGCAGCCACCGGCCTGCGGCTGGGCTGGACCGTCATCGACCCCGGTCCCCGCCCGCGCGCCAGGGCGCTCGCCGAGGAGGGGCGCGCATCGATCACGATCGCGCTCGGCCTCATCGTGGTGCTGCTCACCTCCGGTCTCATCGAGGCCTTCGTCACCCCGTCACCGCTGGCCACCTGGGCTCGCATCCTCATCGGGGTGGCCGCCGAGGCGGCATTCCTCGGCTACGTGATCATGGCCGGCCGCCGCGCGCAGGCCGCCGGGCTGACCGCGGACATGGCCGAGGCGCCCGACGTGGCCCCGGTGGCCGGCTGACCGCATCCCCGGCGCCTGCCAGCGAAACCGCTGGCTACTTGTAACCATTTGAACACAATCGGCCGGCAAGCCGCCCGGGCCCTCCGGCGCATCGGCCCGCGGTCAGAGCCGGCCGGCGGCCTTGAGGCCCAGGTAGGCGTCGGCGAGCGCGGTGGGCAGCCGCTCGGGCGGGGCGTCCACCACGTGCGCGCCCCGCCGCTGCAGGAGCGCGGCGACCTGCCTGCGCGCGGCCAGCGCCTGCTGCGCCGCCGCCGCGTCGTACACCGCGGCGGCATCGCTCCGGCCGGAGGACATCGCGTCGAGCGCGGGATCGGCCACCGCGGCGACCACCACCTCGTGCCTGGCCGCCAGCAACGGCAGCCGGGGCAGCAGCCCCTCGGTGACCGCGGCCGGGTTCAGGTCGGTGAGCAGCACGATCAGGCAGCGGTGCCGCGCGGTGGTGAGCGCGGCGCTGCCCAGCGCCGCCGCGTCGGTTTCGACGAGTTCGGCCTGCAGCCCCGCCATGGCCTGGGCCACCGCGGACAGCACCGCCGAACGGGGCGCGCCCACCACCCGGGCCCTGACTCTGCGGTCGAAGGCCAGCATGTCGACCCGGTCGCCCGCCCGGGAGGCGAGCGCGGTCAGCAGCAGGGCGGCATCCATGGCGGCGTCCAGGCGGGGGACCCCGCCGACCCGGCCCGCGGAGGTGCGCCCGGTGTCCAGCATGATCAGGAGCTGCCGGTCACGCTCGGGGCGCCAGGTGCGCACCGTGACGTCCCTGAGCCTTGCCGTGGCCCGCCAGTCGATGGACCGCACGTCGTCCCCGATCACGTACTCGCGCAGCGAGTCGAACTCACTGCCCTGGCCACGGAGCAGGGCACGGTGCTGGCCGTCGAGCTGGCGCAGCCTGGACAGCTTCTCCGGCAGGTGCCGGCGGCTGTGGAACGGGGGCAGCACCCGTACCGTCCACGGCGCCGGCCGCCTGCCCTGGCGCGCCGCGAGCCCGAGCGGCCCGAGCGAGCGGATCGTGACCCCTGCCGCCGCCTTGTCCCCCCGGCGGTCCGGGCGCAACTGCGTGGTCAGCGCGGCCCGGCCGCCCGCCGCCACGGTGATGCGCGCATGCGGGGGAGTGGCCCCCGCGCTCGGCTGCCAGGCGTCCCTGACCACGGCCCGCAGGGTGCGCCGCGCCGGGTTGGCGATCTCGAGCACGACCGACGCGCGCTCGCCGAGCAGGACCCGGGTGTCACCGGAACGTGCCAGCGCGACCTTGCGCACCGGTGCCGCGAGCGCCACGTCGGCGGCGATCGCCGCCACCAGCACCAGGTTCACGAAGATGATCAAGGCGGGATAACGGAACGCGAGGATCAGCAGCGCGCCGGCCGCCGCGGCGACCGCGGCGCGCCCGGTCAGCGCCATGGCGTGTACCAGGTCACCGGGGGACCGGGACCGAGCCGAGCACCGCGTCGATCACACCGTCGGCCGTGGCGCCTTCCAGTTCGGCCTCGGGCCGTAGCTGGATCCGGTGCCGCAGCGTGGGCCGGGCCAGGGCCTTCACGTCGTCGGGGATGACGAAGTCCCGGCCCGCGAGCCAGGCCCAGGCCCGCGCGGTGGCCTGCAGCGCGGTCGCCCCCCTGGGCGACACACCAAGCCGCAGCGAGGGAGACTGCCGGGTGGCCCGGCACAGGTCCACGATGTACCCGGTCACCTCGGGCGCCACCTGGACGCCGCGGACCGCGGCGCGGGCCCCGGCCAGGTCGGCCGCGCCCGCCACGGGGTGGACCCCGGCGGCGGCAAGGTCACCGGGATCGAAACCGGCCGCGTGCCGCGCCAGGATGCTGATCTCGTCGTCCCGCCCGGGCACCGGCACGGTCAGCTTCACCAGGAACCTGTCGAGCTGCGCCTCCGGCAGCGGGTAGGTGCCCTCGTACTCGATCGGGTTCTGGGTCGCGGCGACCAGAAACGGGTCGGGCAGCGGCCGCGGGGTTCCCTCCACGGAGACCTGCCGCTCCTCCATCGCCTCGAGCAGCGCCGCCTGCGTCTTGGGCGGTGTCCTGTTGATCTCATCCGCCAGCAGCAGGTTGGTGAACACCGGGCCCTCGCGGAACTGGAACAGCGCGGTCTTCGCGTCGTAGATGAGCGAGCCGGTCAGGTCCCCCGGCATCAGGTCGGCGGTGAACTGCACCCGGGTGCTGCGCAGCGACAGCGTGCCCGCGAGGGCGCGTACGAGCAGGGTCTTCGCCACCCCCGGCACGCCTTCGAGCAGGGCGTGGCCGCGGCACAGCAGGCAGATCACCAGGCCGGTGACGACGGAGTCCTGGCCGACCACGGCCCTGGCCACACCCGTGCGGACCGCCTCAAGCACGGCCCGTGCCTCCGCGCCCGGCAGGTCCGCCCCGGAACCCACCGGCGGCACGGGCGTGTGGTTCCCCGGGGCGTCGTCCAGGTCGGCCAGTGGCGGGTTTTCCGCTGTCACAGGGTCAGCACCTGTCCCTCCAGAGCGTCCAGGCCGGCAGCCAGTTTCACGAGCGCCGCATCGTCACCCGGGACCGGCCCGAACAGGATGGCCCGGATCTCGCCGGGGTCGCGCCCGGTCCGGCCGGCCAGTTCCTGGCAGACGGCGGCCGCCGTGACGTTGCGCGGGAGCCCGAGCCGGATCACGATCCGCCCGAGCGCCGCGTCCCGCAGGGCGGCGGCGGCCCGGTCGCGCGCCCGCCGGGACCGGTACAGCCTGCCATGGCCCTCCACAGTCTCGCAGGCCCGGACCACCACCGGCAGCGGCTCGGTCACCAGCGGGCCCAGGCGGCGCATCCGCCACAGCGCCAGCAGCACCACGACGACGCCTAGCTGGATCACCACGGCCCACACCTGACCCGGGATCAGGCTGGTCAGAGGGTGCTGCCCTGGGCGGGCGGCCGGGGCAGGCAGCAGGCCAGGCACGAGCCACACGATCCGGGGGCTGGCCGCCAGCAGGTTCAGCGCGAGTGCCGCGTTGCCGCTGGCACCCAGGTTCGCGTTGGCCAGCGGGGCACGGGTGCCCAGCACGGTGACGATGTGCCCCGGTGCTGCGTAGCGCACCAGATACGAGAAAGAGAACGGGGTGGCTTCCGACCGCGGGTAGCACCGGAACGCCCCGGGAGCGGCGGAGCGCAGCAGCAGCCCGCCCAGGTCCGCGCGGCCGGCCGCGACCGCGCCGGGCAGCCCGCAGCGCGGCGGCAGGTCGCGGACCGGCTCGGCCGGCCCGGCCAGCGTCACCGCCGGGGCGAGCGCGGCGAGGGCGTCGTGGCCGGGCGCCACCAGCAGCAGCCCCGCCCGGAGGCGGGCAAGTTCGGCGAGTTCGCCGCGGGACAGTTCCTGCGGGCTGGTGACGACCAGAGTGGTGCCGCGGGCCTGGGCCTGCGCGACCGCGGTGCCCACCGAGCCGGCCCGCACCACGGTCTGGCCGCGGTGCTGCAGCAGTGCCACCAGCGCGCGCGCGCCGGCCGGGCCGGTGTCGTTGGGGTCGAGCGGCCCGGCCACCGGCGGCCGCACCTGGAGCAGGGCGACGATCAGCCCGCCGAGGAGCACCAGCAGCATGACCGCGACCGGGGCGCGCCACTGGCGCCAGCCGGTCAGCACCGGCCGGCCGCCCGGATCCCGGCCCGGGACCCCGCCCGGCGGCCTGGCCACGGGTGCGCGCTGGGCGGTGGTGGTCACGGCGTCCCCGCAGGTGCCGCGCTGCGCCGGAAGGCGCTGCCCGCGATGCGGGTGTCCAGGTCGGTGACCCGCTCATAGCCCGGCCTGGTGCCGGGCCGCCGCCCGTACCTGACCTCGTCGAACAGCCGGGCCGCGCCGAGCAGGCCGGACGCGTGCGGCGGCAGGGCGCGCCCGGCCTCGGCGGCGAACTCATCCGCGGTCCGCCCGATACGCGGTGCCAGAACGCCGCGCTCGTCGAGTTCCGCGGCGATGGCACGGACCCGCTCACAGATCGCCGCCGTGTAGTCGCCCGCCTCGGCCAGCCGGGCGGCCGACTCGCGATGGTCGCGTGCGGTCCGGGCCGGTGATATGACAGCCGGCTCGCCGCGCCGGCGCCGCGCCCTCGCCACCGGGCCGGCCCGGCCCAGCACCACCGCGACCAGCAGCACCGCCAGCGCGATCAGGACGACGAAACCCCACCACCCGCCCGGCAGCCCCTGGGTGGCGCGGAACAGCCTGCCCAGCCACGCCACGACGAAATGCACGGCGCGCTGCACGAGCGACGGCTGCTGGTGGTAGATCGCCTTGGACAGCTCAGCCCGGGCGAGCTGCTGGCCGTCCCGCCTGCCGACCACGGGGATACCGCGGGCGGGCGCAGCGAGCAGGGATGCCGCCCGGAGAGCGGGGAAGCTGGCGGCGCCGATCACCACGCCGGCGGGCCGCCCGCGGGCGGGGCACCCGGACCCGGCGGGACACCCGTGCCCGCGCCAGGACCCGGCCAGGAACCCGGCCCCGGGCCTGGCTGCGGCGCCGCGGCGGCCGGCGCCGCGCTCGCGCCGGGCCGCCACAGCGAGGCGAACTCGTCGCCGGTCGAGGTGTCACCGCCGCTCGCCGCCGTCTGCAGGACCAGGTCAAGGCCCTCCCGGCGCATCCGCAGGTCGACATAGAGCAGGACGGCCACCCCCGCCGAGATGGGGCGCGCCACGGCACCGGCCACCACGCCGCCCACGGCGCTGATGAGAATGCCCGCCACGTTCCCGCCGGTGGCCGGCAGCAGCGAGCTCCCCCCGCCGGCCAGCGCTGCGAGCAGGCTGAACGGGATCTGCAGCACCCCCGCGGTCACAACCACGATCAGGCCGGCC
>Ga0207699_10000266_pt1 | contig 28713 bp, 19 predicted proteins | sample LARL51metaG_FD_184344 | JGI IMG/M metagenome (GOLD analysis project Ga0207699, IMG submission 184344) | Corn, switchgrass and miscanthus rhizosphere microbial communities from Kellogg Biological Station, Michigan, USA - LAR L5-1 metaG... | ecosystem: Host-associated > Plants > Roots >...
TTCGCCCGACGTGGGCCGCCGAGGAGGGCCTCTCCTGTTCCGCACTGGACTGTCCCTGCGTGCCGTCCTCCGTACCCCGAGAGGGTCCTGCGCACCACCGGTCTCCCATGCGCAGTCTGTTGCCTTCGCCCCGAAATGACGGGCTCGGCCCCTCTGCCTTTCGGCTCCTATCTCACGAGGCTGCAAGGTTCACGCTTGCGCATTCGGCCCGCAGGGTTGCTCCCCTCCCGAGAACCCTTTGGCTCCCGGAGGGCTCTTGACGCTCCGCTCAGGCACCGGGGATCTCTCCCCGTGTCCGGAGCCTGCTACGCGGCGCACCGGCCTGCTTACCGCGACGGGACTTCCACCCGCGAGCCCAGTGCAGCTTCCAGGACGCGACACCTCGGAAGTATACCGTCGGCACGCGGTCTCTTGCATGGCCGGCCAGGCCACAGGGTGTATGCTCGTTCGAGTTCGAGGCGGCCAGAACGACCCGCTAGGGAGGGGCATGACGACGCGACGATCGGCCGCTTCCGTCGAGAAGGCCGAGATCCTGCGGCGGCGGGTGGAGCTGCCTGGTGGATGGACTTTGCAAGCCGGACCCTTCGCCGCGCTCGCCGTCGCCGCGCTCTACCTCCACTCGCGCTGGGCGGAGCTGCCGGAGCGCTTCCCGATTCACTGGGGCTTCGACGGGCGGCCCAACGGCTGGGCGAACCGCAACCCTGCCGGCGTCTTCGGCCCGCTGCTCATCGCGGCGGTCGTCGCCGGCAGCATCGCTCTCTTCGGCAGCCTGTTGCGGCGGGACCGCAACACCCGCGGCGCGGAGGCTGCTGCTGCCGCCGAGCGCCGCTTCCGCCGCGCCGTGCTGTGGACCTTGCTGGCCACCGAGTACCTCGTGGCCGCGGTCTCCATCTGGGTGAGCTTCCTGCCACTCGCGGCCGCCGCGCCGGGAGGGACGGCAGGACCGCCCAGGATCGCGCCGTTCGTCGCGCTGATCCTGACTTTCGTGGTGACGGTCACGATCGTCCTGGCCCGCGTCGGCCATGGAGCCCGGTTGGCGGCAGCAAGGGACGGCGTCGCGAAGCACCAGCCCGATGGCGCTCCGCCCGGCGGCCGCGTCCCGGACCGCTGCTGGAAAGCCGGGGTCTTCTACGTCAACCCGGACGATCCCGCGATCTTCGTCCAGAAGCGCTTCGGCATCGGCTACACGCTCAACTTCGCTCACCCCCTGTCCTGGCTCCTCCTCGGCGTGAGCATCCTCGCGCCCCTCGCCGTGGCGGCCTGGGTCACGCACGCCGCGCGGTGAGCGAAGGGAGGTCGGGGGCCGGATGGTGACTCACCCCGACCCGCCAGCGTCAGCTCGGCCCTCCCGCCGCAGGCGCCGGCTCCAGTCGCCGAGCCGGTCCTCGAGCTCGGCGCCGAGGTCGCCAAGGGACGGGAGGTCGGTGGGCTCCTCGGGGCGCAGCGGGAGGTCCACCAGCGGCTGGGCCTCGGAGAGGAGCTGGGCGAGCTGCACCAGGCCGCGGCGGTCGCGTTCGCCGAGCCAGGTCAGGAGCTGCAGGCCGTCCACGAGCCCGGTGGCCGGCGGCGCCGGCGCCCGCTCCTCGGGCTCGGGATGGACGCGGTTGACGACGATCGGGCCCAGGCGGTAGCCGGCCTGCTGCAAGCGGCGGGCGAAGAAGAGGGTGTCCGCGATGCGCTCCTCGCCGGGGCCGGCGACGAGGACGAAGAGGGTCTTCGGGGAGCGCAGGAGCGCCTCGACCTGGCTGGCGCGCTCGCGGAAGCCGGCGTAGAGGGGCGAGAAGGCCTGGAAGAACTCGGCCATGTCGCGCAGCAGGTCGAGGCCGACCACCTCGTCCAGGAAGCGCTCCGCGCGGCGGCCCAGACCCCCCAGCCGGGCGGTGGCCTTGAGGCGACCGCTCTCGTCGAACCAGGGGCGGAGGGCAACGCGCAGCGCGCCGCTGTCGAGGAAGCCGACGATCCGCGCCGGCGCCTCGAGAAAGTCCAGGGCCTGGCGGGTCGGCGGGGTGTCGAGCACGACCTGCCGGTAGCGGCCGTCCGCGGCCACCTCGAACAGGCGCTCGACGGCCATGTACTCGAGGATGCCGCCCAGGCTGCCCGACAGGTGCTGGTAGAAGCGGTTGCCCAACACCCGCCGGCGCGCCGCCTCGTCGGGGGCATAGCGCTCGATCAGGCGGTCGAAGGTGCGGCGGGCGTCGAGCAGGCTGGCGTGCAGCTCGCCCGCGGCCTCGAGGTCGACGCGGACCGCGTGCTCCTTCGCATCCTGGCCGACTCCCAGGGCGTCCTTGAGCCGCAGCGAGGGATCGAAGGTCATCACCAGCGTGTCGCGCCCGGCCCGCGCCGAGACCACACCCATGGCCGCCGCGAGCGTCGTCTTGCCGACGCCGCCGGCGCCGACGAAGATGACCAGCGGATGCTCGTCCGAGACCAGGCTCAAGCGTGCTCCGCCGCGGCGACCCCGGCCCCCGGCGCCGTCCCCGCGGCCCCCGCGCTCCCCGCGGCCCGCGCGGCCCCCGCAGCTCCCGCGGCCCCCGAAGCCAGGCCGGCGGCGAGCAGCTGCTGCAGGGCCTCGGTCAGCGCCGGCCCGCGTTCGAGGGCGAGCAGCGGCAGCTCGACCCGCGGCCCTTCCCACCAGTGCGCGAGCCGCTCCAGCTCGCGCTCCTGGAGGAAGCGCCGGTGCCGCCAGAAGGTCAGCAGCTCGGGCTCGAGCGGCAACTCCGCGGACGCCGGCGGCGGCGCCGGCGGCAGCAGCGGGTCCACCGGATCGAAGATCTCGGGTCGCTCCAGGCCGGCGGGCAGCGGCGGGAAGAGGCCGTTGACGATCAGCAGCTCGGGCTGGCGGCCGAGCTGGCTCGCCAGCGCCTCGCGCAGCTCGAGCGCCTCCTCGACCGGCATCTCCTCGGCCTGGGTCACCACCACGATGCCGCAGCGCTCGGGGTCTGCGACGAAGCCGGCGAGCTCGCCGGCGAGGGCGCCGAACGGCCCGTCGCCGATCACCTCGGAGACCAGCCGCGGCGCCGCCAGCAGGCGGACGCCGTGACCGGTGGCCGGAGCGTCGAGCACCACGAGATCGAGCTGCGGCGCGTCCGGCGGCCCGACCCGCCGCAGCAGGCGCAGGGCGTGCCCGAGGATGGCCAGCTCCTTGAGGCCGGGAGCGCCGGCCGAGAACTGCTCGTAGATGGGGCTCGCCAGCACCCGCCGGGCGAGCATCTCGACCTTCAGGCGCTCGCGCACGATGTCGTCGAGCACCTGCCCGGGCTTGAGGTTCTGGACCCACAGGCGGGTGCCGGCGCGGACGATGGCGCCGCCCGAGGGCGACACCGCCAGCATCTGGTGGACGTTCTCGCGCGGATCCACCTCGAGCACCAGCACCCGCCGTCCCGCCGCGGCAAGCAGGCGCCCGAGGCTCGCCGCCGCGGCCGTCTTGCCGACGCCCCCCTTGCCGGTGACCACCAGCAGCTGGAGGCGCCCGAGGCGCGCGGCGAGGTCCATGGCGGGCCCCACTATACGCGAGGGGAATCTGAGCGGCTTCGAGATCCCTCCGGCTTCCACGGGGCGAATCTCCCCCTCCGCCTCCCTTTGGGCGAGGGCTCGAGCCTAGTGGCGGCGAAGGAGGACTGCGGGCCCTCGCCCAAAGGGAGGCGGAGGGGGAGATTCGCCCCGCGCCGGAGGGATCGCCCGATCAGTCGCGGGCCAGCACCTCGCTGCGGGCGTTGATCAGCACGGTGCGCGGCTTCTTGGGCGGCTTGAGCGCGACGTCCACGGGCAGCGACGCCCTGCCGGTCATCGGCAGCAGGCCGGCACGCACGAACTGGCCGCGGTCGAAGAGGAGGTAGATCGGGACCAGGGCGCGGAAGTCGTCGGCGACCCCCTCCTGGGTGATCTTGCCCTTGATGCGCACCTCGGCGCCCGCCGATTCGAGGTGGAGGTCGGCGACGTAATGCGGCACGTCGGTGCCGTAGACCCACTGGCGGAAGAACCAGTCCATCTTGCCGTCGCCGCCGGCGTTCATCGCCGGCACCATGTGCCGCTCGACCACCCGCTGGAAGTCGGCGGTCGCCGCCTGCTTGCCGGCGTAGGTGGAGGCGTAGTCCTGCATCATGGCGATGAAGCGCCGGTCCGGGACCGCGTCGGCGCCGTCCCACATCATCATGCGCAGCATGTGCAGCACGTAGGCGCCCTTCTCGTAGACCAGCGAGCGGTAGGCGTAGGGGCTGCGCTCGGTCTGCAGCCGGAAGCCCTGGCTGATCGGCCCGGCGTCGACGTCGGCGACGCCGCTGTGCGGCCGCTTGGCGAAGATCTCCTTGCGCGCATTGCGCCAGAAGCGCTCGTAGGCTCCCCAGCCCTGGGTGTGCTGCAGCGCGAGCGCCGCCGAGAACTCCGCGAAGCCCTCCTCGAGCCAGACGTCGCGGTAGGACTCGGCCGCCACCAGGTCGCCCCACCACTGGTGCGAGAACTCGTGGAAGCCGACCTGGTCGACGAAGTCCTTGGCGGCGGTGAGGCCCAGGCGCTGGCGCTGGGTGCCGTCGAGGAAGGAGATGTACGGCATGAAGATCAGCGACGGCCAGGACTGCCCGAAGAGGAACTGCGACTGCTGGGTGATGGCGACGTGCTTCTCGGCGAGCGGCCCGAAGTAGGTGCTGAACACCCGGCAGGAATTGATGCCGTCGGTCAGCGCCGCCTCCGCGAGGCGGCCGGTGTTGACGTGGCCCAGGGTGGCCTGGGGAGCGTAGTTCTGATAGGTCGAGTCGACGCCGTCCACCGCCATCTCGCGGCGCCCGGAGCTCTCCAGGATGGCGTTGATGGTGCGGATGATGTCCGGGGTTCCGGGGTTGGTGTAGACCGCCAAGTCGACGCCGGTGCCGTCGTCGCGGCGCTCGAGCTTCTTGAACTTGCCGTAGTTGAAGCCGGCGACCCGGACGGCGCCGTCCGTCCTCCATTCCGACACGTTCTGCGGCCCGAGCACGCGCTCCGACACCAGCCGGCCGACCGAGACCACCTGGTTGCCCGCCGGCACGCGGTACACCAGGTCGAAAGGCGCGGGCTCCTCGAACACGCCGAGGTTGGGATACCAGCTGGTGCGCGCCGTGACGACGTAGTTCTTGTCGCCGGCGTCCTCGAGCACCGCGTCGCCGTGGTAGGCGATGCGCAGCACCACCTCCGAGCCCCGGGCCGGCGCCTCCGCGAAGACCACGGCCGCGTCCCCGCCGTCCTCCTTGGCGTCCTCCTGGATCACCGCCGCCGCCCGGCTCGACTCCGGCTCGGGCGCGGGCGTGGGCGCGGCCCCAGTCCGGGATGTCTGGCCCGCGGCCGTCCCGGCCGCGGGCGCGTCGCCCCGGGTCCCGTGCGGTGGCGCCGGACCGTAGACGGCCTCGTCGATGCGCAGCCTGGGCATCAGCTGGATGGGCAGCACGCGCAGGTCCGGCGCCGAGACCGCGATGCGGATGGTGGTGACGCCGGCGAGGTCGGTGTCGCGCGGCACCGTCGTCGCCACCCAGTAGTGGAGCGCGCGCGCGGGCGGCTCGGCCGGCGCGCGCGGCAGGCCTGCCTGGCTCTGGACCGCCGCGCGCCGCTCGGAGAGGTACCAGGCCCCTCCCCGATGCGGGTCCTCCACCCAGAGCAGCGCCGGCTCGCGTCCCAGCCGCAGGCCGCGGACCAGCGATCCGGCGCCGTCCGGGTCCAGCGCGACCAGCGCCGGCGGCAGCTTCCTGCCGGCGAGGAGGGCGAGGAAGACCCCGGCGCCGCCGGCCGGAGACGGAGACGGAGCCGGCGCCGGAGCCGCCCCCGGAGCCGCCCCCACCGCGGCCGCCGAGGCCAGTCCCGCCGGGGACTCGAGCAGATCGCGAAGCAGGCGCAGCTGCAGGTTGAGGTGGAAGTCGCGGCGCTGGCGTTCGAGCCAGCGCTCGTAGACCTGCCTGGCCCGCGGGTCCGGTGCGCGCTTCTCGATCGGCGCCGCGGCGGCGATCTCCTGGGCGGTGTCGTCGCCGAACAGCAGCACCAGCTCGTCGAAGCTGTCGGTGAGGACCTCGAAGTCCTTGCCCTCACCCAGCTCGAGCGCCAGCTGGCGCCGCTCCGCGGCGGTCGCCGGATTCAGCCGCAGCGTGCCGCGGCCGAGGAAGACGGCGCCGACGGTTCGCCCCGCGACCGGCTCCAGGAAGTGAACGGCGCCCGACTCGAGCTCGAAGTGGAAGACGTCGCGATCGAGCACCAGCCCGTGCACCGCCGCGACCCTGCCGTCCGGACGAGCGGCGCGCAACGCGGCATACGTCGGGTCGGCCGTCGCACCGGCGGCACCGCCGCCGGGGGACGGCGCGGCGGCACGGGCGGCCAGCGTCCAACCTGGCAGCGCCCAGACCGCCCATATCGCCCAGGCCGCCAGGGCGCTCCATGCCGCGGCTCTGCCTGGCGCGGTCATCCCTGGGCCCCGACGAGAGTCACCGCGATCCCCAGTGCCGGGGCCTCGGCCAGGCGCGAATCCGCGGTGACGAGCGGGGCGCCCAACCGGCGCGCCAGCGTCACGTAGAGGGCGTCCCGTAGCGCGAGGTTGTGCCGCAGGCCCCAGGCGGCCGCGAGGAGAGGTTGCAACGTGTAGCGGACGAAGGGAGCGCGAGCCAGCTCGGTCAGGATCGGCGCCACCAGCCTCTCCGCCAGCTCGCCGGCGCGCGCCAGGCGGCCCAGCGCCGAGAGCACCTCGGCATCGAAATGCGCCGGGACCGCGACCGTGCGCGTCCGGAGAGCGGCCTCCGCCTGCCCTCCGGCCGGGGTGCGCAGCAGCAGCTCGACGGCGGCCGAGGCGTCAAGGACGACCGAGGACATCGACCAGTGCGGCCTCTTCAGCCTCGCGAGCCTGTTCGACCGCCCTCGCTGCCGGGGTGGAGAGCGGCACGGGAGTCAAGCGGCCCAGGCCGTCGAGCCACTCGTCCAAGGTTGGCTGCCGGCAATGCTCTCGCAGCACCTCGAGAGCGTACTGGCGCAGGCTCAGGCCTCGTGCCGCCGCCCGCTGGCGCAGCGTCCGGTGAAGTTCGTCGGGCAAATCCCGGATCTGGAGATGAACGGCCACGGCAAGGACGATAGCAGGATGCGTCAGCTGCATGCAAGTTGCATGAGCACCGGCGCGCCAACCCTGGAGCATCGGAGCCTCACAACATCTCTCTATGGGATTACGCCATCCACAGAGCTCCGAGACCTCCTCGTCTCTTCTAGGCCTTGGGAGAGTTGCAAGCTCGAACATGCTGGTGTAGCATGAAACACAGACAAGCGGCTCAGGCGCCCGGCGGCGCCGCCATCGGTCGGGATCGAGCTGGCGTGGAGTCCTCGGTCGCCGCCGCGAGCGGTCTCGGCGCGCGAGCCCACACTGACAAGGGGGGTCGAGTCATGCACTCGCAGCGAGCCTGTCTTCCGGCGGCGGCGTCCCGCATCACCCTGGCGGTCCTGGCGGTCCTTGGGGTCCAGTCGAGCCTGGGCGGCAACCCGCTCCTTGCCCAGACCTGGTTCGGCCCGCCCCTGGTGGCCTCTTGCCCGTTCGCCGGGCAAGGGTTTGCGAATCCGGTACATGGCTTCTACATCAGCGGCTACCCGGCGACCAACCTCTCGCTGGTCACCCTCGGATACTCCACCAACACCCCCGGCACCTTCTCCATCTTGCTCACCGCGCATCGCAACGCCTACGACGGTCCCCTGATCGGCGTTACCCAGACCGCCACCGTCCACGTCCCGGCGCCCCCCGCCGAGATCCTCGTGACCTTCGACTTCGGCGGCGCGCCGGTGACCCCGGGCGACACCATCGCCTTCACCCAGCTCGGCCTCCAGTTCTCCTCCGACAACAACAGCTTCGAGGGCCTCCTCTACGACGTCGGCCGGGGCACCTGCACCAGCTCGATCTTCGAGACCCAAGGCACCCACCCGCCCCTCGACGCCGTGGTGGGAGCCGGCGTCGGCGTCGCCATCTACGCGAAGAACCCGCCGCCCGGTCCGACCGACTGCGTCGCGAGCGACACCGTGCTGTGCGTCGACGACGTGCCGGGCGACGCGCGCTTCAAGGTGACCGCGAGCTTCCAGACCGCCCAGGGCAGCGGCCGCTCCGGCAAGGCGCAGGCCATCCCGCTGGCGCAGCTCGGCGTCGTCCACGGCGGGGCGTTCTGGTTCTTCGGCGGCGACAATCCCGAGATCCTGCTCAAGATCGTCAACGGCTGCGCGCTCAACGATCGCTACTGGGCCTTCCTCTCCGGCACCACCAACGTCGGCTTCACCGTCACCGTCGACGACACCCTGCGCGCCAACTCCAAGACCTACACCAACGCGGACCTCACCGCGGCGCTGCCGGTCGAGGACACCTCCGCCCTGGCGAGCTGCGGCGGCTGCACCAGCGACGACCAGTGCCGCAGCCCGCTGCTCTGCTGCCAGGTTCAAGTCTTGAAGGCCTGCCTGCCCCCGACGCCGGCAGGAGGCTGCCCGATGCTGCCGTGATCAGCGGTACGCCGCGGCCTGGATACGGTAGAGCTCGGCGTACTGGCCACCCCGTTCCAGCAGCGCTTCGTGCGTGCCCGACTCGGCGACGCGCGCGCCGTCGAGCACGACGATGAAGTCGGCCATGCGCACGGTGCTGAAGCGGTGCGAGACGAGGATGGTGATGCGGCCGTCGGCGGCGGGCTGGCGGCCGGCCCCCGGGCGCCCGCCGCGCGCCGCCGCCGCGAAACGCTCGAAGAGCGCGTGCTCGGTCTCGGCGTCGAGGGCCGCCGTGGGCTCGTCGAGCACCAGCAGCAGCGGCCGCTCGCGCATGAAGCCGCGCGCCAGCGCCAGCTTCTGCCACTGCCCGAAGCTGATCTCCACCCCCTCCGGCCAGGTCGGACCGAGCTGCGTCTCGAGCCCGGCGGCGAGCTGCTCCACGACGTCGCCGGCGCCGGCCCGCTCGACCGCCGCCGCCACCGCCGGCACGTCGTCGAGGCGCGGCAGGTCGCCGACGCCGACGGTGTGGCGCGCCCGCAGCTCGAAGCGGAAGAAATCCTGGAACGCGCCGGCGAGGCGCCGGCGCCAGGCCTCCGGCGGCATGCGCCCGAGCTCCGCGCCGTCGACGAGGATGCGGCCGCGGGTCGGCTGGTACATGCGGCACAGCAGCTTCACCAGCGTCGTCTTGCCGGCGCCGTTCTCGCCCACGATGGCGACCACCGACCCGGGCTCGAGCCGCAGATCCACGTCGTCGAGCACCAGGCGGTCCGTTCCCGGGTAGGCGAAGGAGACGTGCTCGAAGCGGATGCCCGACGCCAGCCGCTCGGGCACCGGCGCGTCGGCGTTCTCGACCTGCGCGGCGGCATAGTCCTCGAGCCACGCCAGGCGGATGGAGCCGTCGAGCCAGACGCCGCGCAGGAAGCCGATCTCCCCCACCGTCGCGCCGATGTACGCCGAGAGGCGCGAGCCCGCCGCCAGCACCAGCAGCACGTTGCCGGGCGCGGCCTTCATCACCGACGAGACGAGCACCACCGCGCCCACGTAGGCGGCGCCGAACACCGCCCAACCGAGCGCGTGCCAGGCGGCGCTGCCGCCGCGGGCGGCGGCGACCGGCCCGTACCAGCGCTCCCAGGCCGCGCGGCGCTGCGCGGCCAGGCGGGCGCCGATGCGCGTCACCCGCACCTCCTTGCCCGGCGGCGCGGTGGTGGCGAGGTCGAAGAGATGCCGCGCCAGCCGGTTGGCGGACGCCCCGCGCTCCTCCGCGGCGCGCTCGACGCCGGGCCGCCAGGTCGAGGTCAGCACCGTCGGCAGCGCGAACACGGCCAGCAGCGCCAGCGCCGGGTGGATCGACACCAGCAGCGCCAGGGTGACGCCCAGCCGCAGGACCCAGCCGCAGGTGGTGAACAGCGACATGTACATGTGGTCGAGCACGAAGATCTGGGTGCGCAGCACCGCCAGCCGATCGAGGTACTCGGGCCGCTCGTGGTGCTCGATCGAGGCCACCGACGCCTGCAGCCGCGCCACGTGCGCCTCGAGCGCGACGGTCACGCGGTCGCGGAAGCGGCGCTGGGTGCGGTCGCTGATCACGCGCAGGAACCAGGTCGCGGCGGCCGAGGCCCCCAGGCCGAGCGCCGCCGCCGTCACCAGCCCGCGCCGGCCGCCGAGCACGCCGTCGGCCAGGAACTTGAGCCACAGCGCCAGCAGCGCGTCCGGCAGCGCGGCGAGCAGCGACAGCCCGAAGGCCGCGCTGAGCAGCAGCGGCTCGGCCTGGTAGCCGCGCTTCAGGGCTCGCCACATGGCGGGAAGCGCGCGCGGCATGCGGTCAGTCGAGGACATCGCCCCCCGCTCCCGGCTCGGACTCGCCGAGGTCGTCGCCGTCAGCCCCCCCGTCGCCGCCGTCGTCGCCGTCGCCGCCGTCGCCGGCATGGCCGAAGCGCGACGCCTGCAGGTCGAACATCGTGCGGTAGCGGCCGCCGGCGGCCATCAGCTCGTCGTGGCTGCCGAGCTCGACCACCCTGCCGTGCTCGAGCACGCAGATGCGATCGGCGTGGCGCACGGTCGAGAAGCGGTGCGAGATCAGGATGGTGGTGGTGTGGCGGGTGGCGGCGAGGATGCGGTCGAAGATCTCCGCCTCGCCGCGCACGTCGAGCTGGGCCGTCGGCTCGTCGAGCACCACCACCCCGGCGCCGAGCCGCACGGCGCAGAGCGCCCGCGCCAGCGCGATGCGCTGCCACTGGCCGCCGGACAGGTCGGTGCCGCCGGGGTAGCCGCGGGCCAGCACCGTGTCGAGCGCGGCCAGGCCCGCGGCGCCGGCCGCGGCGAGCGCCTCCTCGATCGCCTCGTCCGGAGCGCCGCCGGGCGCCACGTTGTCGCGCAGCGGCAGCTCGAAGCGGATGAAGTCCTGGAAGACGGCGGTCAGGCGCGCGCGCCAGGCGTCGGGGTCCATGTCGCGGAGGTCGACGCCGTCCGCCTCGACGGCGCCCTCCTGCGGGTCGTAGAGGCGGCAGAGCAGCTTCGCGAGGGTGGTCTTGCCGGCGCCGTTCTGGCCGACGATGGCGAGCGACGACCCGGCGGGGATCGTGAGGTCGAAGTCCGCGAGCACCGGGGTACCGCCGCCGGCCGTGCCGCTGCCGGCGGCCGCGCCGTCCCCCTCGCCCGCGCCGCTGCCCACGTCCCCGCCCCCGACCTCGCCGGCGGCCGGGTAGGCGAAGGTGACGTGGCGGAAGCGGATCTCGCGCGCCGGCATGCCCGGCCGCACTTCCACGGCCGGGCCGCGCCGCTCGGCCAGCGCCCCGGCCCGCGCCGTGGCCGGCCGCAGGCGCCGCACCGCGGCGACCGGCGCCGCGGCGCCGTCGAGCGCCCAGGAGAGGCCGCCGAAGGCGATCATGCTGGTGCCCGCGGCGGCGCTGGCGAAGGTCACCAGCCTGCCGAGCGTCAGGCCGCCGCCGGCCGCGGCCGCGCCCAGGGCCCAGAAGACGGCGAGGTTGGCGGCGAGCACCAGCAGCAGGCTCCAGAGGACCGGGCGCTCGCGCAGCCGGGTGGCCTGCCAGCGCAGCTCCGTCAGCCGCTGGCGGCGCGACCGGAAGCGCTCGACCACCCAGCCGCCCAGGCCGAACAGCCGCAGCTCCTTGGCGGCCGGCGCGTCGACCGCGAGACGGAAGGCGTAGTCCGCGTGGCGCTGCGCCTCGCGCACCTCCTCGGTGTTGCGGTCGCGCCAGACCGCGCTCTCGCGCAGCAGCCAGTGGGTGGCGAGCCAGGCGCCGACGAGCAGCAGCGGCGCCCACCAGGTCCAGGCGGCGAGCACCACCGCCGAGGCGAGGCCGCCCACCATCTCCACCAGCCCGGCGGCGATGAAGTCCATCGAGACGAAGATCGGCGGGCCGCTGATCGCGAGATCAAAGTCGCGCGCCATCGCGAGGTCGGCGGTGAGTCGCGGGCTCTCGAGGTGCCCCATGCCCGGCGGGCGCACGCAGGCGTCGGTGAGCTGGTCGTAGAGCCAGGCGGCGGTGCGGCTGCCGAGGTTGGCGCCGACTGCCTGGTGGATCGGCGCCAGCACCTGCAGCAGCACGAACACGGCCCCGACCGCCGCCAGCGGCGCCGCCAGGCCGCCCCCCCGCTCCACCGCGCCCACCAGCGCCCCCATGGCGATCGCGAACAGCGCCGGCAGCAGCCCGCGCAGCACGAGGAGGGTCCACCAGGCGGTCGCCAGCGTGCCGCCGGCCGCGGGCAGCACGGCGGCGAGGCGCAGGTCGTCACGCGCGCGCAGGCGCTCGATCGCCGCGATCATCCTCGATCGTCCTCGCGGCCCGCGCTACCGGGAGCGCCCACCGGCCGCCGCCGGGAAGGCGGTCGGGCGCAGCAGGACGGTGCCCCGGCGGGCGCGCAGCTCGACCTCGACGCTGCCGCCGGACTCGGGAAGCGCCGCGGCGTCGAGGCTCAGCACGTAGTAGCCGGACATCGTGCGCGCCAGCTGGCGGATGGCGAGGGAGGGAAAGAGGTTGGTCTTGTCGTAGGTGCCGCCGGTCGCCTCGGCGATGCCCTGCAGGCCAACCTCGAGGGAGTGACTGTCGGCCTCCGTGACGTCGAGCACGAACACCGTCGCCCGCGCCGCGGCCAGCGCCCGCACCGCCGGCGCGAAGGCGGGTGTCATCCTCGTGCCCATCGGGCCGAAGTCGCCGAGCCCCCAGGCCAGGAAGACCACCTCCTTCTCCCCCGGCAGCGCCGACAGCGCCGCGGCCGTCACCGCCAGGGCGCGCTCGGGCGAGGCGGCGTGCAGCGCGGCGTCGAAGTCGAAGTGGCGCGCCAGCGAGGGGCCGCCGGCATCCGGCTCCGACTCCGACTCCGGCGCCGGCGCCGGTTCCGGCTCCGAGCCCCGCGCGGAGAGCGCTGCGGGCGGACGGCCGCCGAAGTGGATCGCCTGGTAGATCGCCGCCGGGACCGTCTCGCGGTTCCGGGTGAAGTCCCGCCAGAGCTTCAGGTGCGAGTCGAAGGACACCACCGCGACGCGGTCCACGGGCTGCAGCGAATCCAGCAGCTCGCGCGTGAACGGCAGCGTGCGCAGGTGCCCCCGCACCCGGCTCGGCGAGTTGTTGTCGGCCTGCACGAAGATCACCACCAGCTTGCCCGGAGGGTCGGCGGACGGCGCCTCCGTGGAAGCCGCCGCCCCGACGGCCGGCGCTCGGGGCTCGGCGGATCCGGAGGAGGCGGTTCCAGGGGCCGCGGCAGGCTCGGCACCCGCGGCCCCCCCGGCCGCCACGAAGTCCACCGCCGTCACCGGGACCTCGCGCCGGCCGACCCTGACGCGGAGATCGGCGGGCGTCAGCCCGAGCACCGGGTCGCCCGCGCCGTCGACCACCCGCACCACGACCGTGACCAGCCGCACGGCGATCTCGTCGCCGAACCCCGGCACGGACGCGGCAGGAGGCTCAGCGGCAGGCTCCGCGGCAGGCGCCGGCACGGGCGCCAGGCAATCCACCACCATCATCATCGCCACGGCCAGGAGGCAGGAGGCGGACGACACGGACCCACGACCCGGTGGGACCCTCGGAAGCGCCATGCCCGATGATCTCACATGCTATATTTCGCCGCGACACCCACGGGAGGAGTCATGCGGAAGGGTTGGCTGCTATCGAAGACGAGCGCGCTGGCCGTCGCGCTGCCGCTGTGCGTCGTCGTCGGACTGCTCTCGCCGGCCGCCGCCGGCGCCACGACCATCACCGCGTTCCCGGTCGACTTCGCGATCGGCGAGGGCGCCGCCTTCAACGGCGCGGTGGCGACCTTCGAGGACGACAACCCCTCGGCCATGCCGTCGGACTTCACCGCCACCATCGACTGGGGCGACGCCACGCCGACCACGGCGGGGATGATCTTCGCCAGCTCGGCGGCCTTCACCGTCATCGGCCAGCACACCTACGCGGACGAAGGCTCCTTCACCGTGACCGTGACCATCTCCGACGTCTCGCCCGGCACCGGCACGGCCACCGCGACGGACACCGCGAGCGTCACCGAGAGCGACAGCCTGACCGGCACGCCGGTCAGCTTCGCCGCCCTCGCGGGCACCTCCTTCACGACCACGGTGGCGAACTTCACCGACACCTTCACCGGCAACGCGGCGGGCGACTTCACCGCCACCATCGACTGGGGCGACGCCACCACCAGCGCCGGGGTCGTCACGGGCGGCGGCGCCGCCTACTCCGTCTCCGGCACCCACACCTACGCCGGCAGCGGCACCTTCACCGTCACGGTGACGCTCAGCGACGACGCCCCGGGCACCGCGACGGCGATGGTCACCAGCACCGCGAACGTCGCCGGCGCCGGCCTCAACGCCTTCCCGGTGACCTTCGCCGCCACCGAGGGCACCTCCTTCAGCGGCACCGTCGCCACCTTCACCGACAGCCGCGCCGGCGCGCTCGTCGGCGACTTCTCCGCCACGATCAACTGGGGCGACGGCACCACGACCGCGGGGACCGTCACCTCGACCGGCCCCGGGGTCTTCGCCGTCAGCGGCACGCACACCTACGCCGACGAAGGCGCCTTCTCCGTCCCGGTGCAGGTCACCGACAACGTGTCGCACCTGACCGCCAGCACCACCAGCACCGCCAACGTCGCCGAGGGCGACGTGCTGACCGGGCACCCGGTCACCTTCGCCGCCACCGCCCTCGTCCCCTTCACCGGCACCGTGGCGACCTTCACCGACACCTTCACCGGCAACGTGCCGGCCGACTTCACCGCCGCCATCAATTGGGGGGACGCCACCGTCACCGTTGGCACCGTGACCGGCGGCGGCGGCACCTTCTCCGTCTCCGGCACTCACACCTACGCCGCCGGCGGCACCTACACGGTCACCGTCACCCTGGCCGACGACGCGCCCGGCACGGCCACCGCCACGGCGGTGAGCACCGCCAACGTCGGGCACGCCCCGGTGGCGGTGGTCCCGGCGCTCGACTGGCGCGGCCTGGCCGCGCTCACCCTGGCGCTGGCCGGCGCGGCCCTCCTGCTGCTGCGGAAGGCGCGAGCGTGACGTTGACCGCGACCGCGACGCCGGCGGCAGCGGCGGCACCCGGCAGCGGCAGCGGCGGCGGCTGACGGCGGCAGGACGCATGGGATTCCCGGCGACACGCCTGCGCCGGCTGCGGCGGACGGCAACCTTGCGCGGCATGGTGCGGGAGACGCGCCTGGCGGCGGAGCAGCTGGTGCTGCCGCTGTTCGCCTGCCCCGGAGAGGGAGTGGCGCGGGCCGTGGGGTCGATGCCGGGGGTCTACCAGCACTCGGTGGACCGGCTGGTGGAGACGGCGGCGGCGGCCCACGCGGCGGGGGTGCGCGGGGTGATGCTGTTCGGGCTGCCGGAGCACAAGGACGCGGTGGGCAGCGCGGCCTGGGACGACGACGGCATCGTGCAGCAGGCGCTGCGGGCGCTGGGGCGGGAGGTGCCAGGGCTGGTCAAGATCGCCGACCTGTGCTTCTGCGAGTACACCAACCACGGGCATTGCGGGGTGCTGACCGGGCCGGCCAATCCCGCCGATCCCGCCGCCGGCGGGGACGTCGAGGTCGACAACGACGCCACCCTCGCCAACCTCGAGCTCCAGGCGGTGTCGCTGGCCGGGGCCGGCGCCGACGTCATCGCGCCCTCGGACATGATGGACGGCCGCATCGGGGCGGTGCGGGCGGCGCTGGATGCCGCCGGCAAGGCCGCGGTGCCCATCCTCTCCTACGCGTGCAAGTTCGCCAGCGGCTTCTACGGGCCCTTCCGCGAGGCGGCCGAATCGGCGCCCTCCTCCGGCGACCGCCGCGGTTACCAGATGGACCCGGCCAACGGGCGCGAGGCGATGCGCGAGGCGGCGCTCGACGTGGAGGAGGGCGCGGACCTGCTGATGGTCAAGCCGGCGCTGCCCTACCTCGACGTCCTGGCGGCCCTGCGCCGCCGCTGGGACCTGCCGCTCGCCGCCTACCACGTCAGCGGCGAGTACGCGATGCTCAAGGCGGCGGCCGACCGCGGCTGGCTCGACTACGACCGGGTCCTGATGGAGTCGCTGATCGCCATCCGCCGCGCCGGCGCCGACCTGATCGTCACCTACGGCGCCGTCGACGCGGCGCGCCTGCTCGCCGGCGGATGGCGCGAGTGAGCGCGCCGGCAACGGCCAAGGCGCCGCCGCTGCCGCTGCCGCTGTCTCCCGGCGGCGGCCGCCGCGCATGAGCCTGCTGGCGCGGGCCGAGCGGGTGCTGCCCGGCGGCGTCAACTCGCCGGTGCGGGCCTTCCGCGGCGTCGGCGGCGAGCCGGTCTTCGTGCGCGCCGCGCAGGGCGCCTGGCTGTGGGCCGAGGACGGGCGGCGCTACATCGACTACATCGGCGCCTACGGCCCCCACATCCTCGGCCACCGGCACCCGGCCGTGCTGGCGGCGATCCAGGAGGCGCTGGGACGCGGCACCGCGTTCGGCGCCCCCACCGTCCCCGAGGTGGAGCTGGCCGAGCGCATCGCCGACGCGCTGCCGGCGGTCGAGATGGTGCGGCTGGTGAGCTCGGGCACCGAGGCGACGATGTCGGCGCTGCGCCTGGCCCGCGCCGCCACCGGCCGCCGCCGCTTCGTCAAGTTCGCGGGCTGCTATCACGGCCACGCCGACCCCTTCCTGGTCGCCGCCGGCTCGGGCGCCGCGACGCTCGGCGTGCCCTCGTCGCCGGGGGTGCCCGAGGCGGTGACCGCCGACACCCTGCTCGCCCCGTTCAACGACCTGGCCGCGGTCGAGACGCTGTTCGCGGCCCACGGCGGCGAGATCGCCGCGGTGATCGTCGAGCCGGTCGCCGGCAACATGGGGCTGGTGCCGCCGCTGCCGGGCTTCCTGCCGGGCCTGCGGCGCCTCTGCGACGCCGGCGGCGCGCTGCTCATCTTCGACGAGGTGATGACCGGCTTCCGGGTGGCCTGGGGCGGCGCCCAGACGCTGCTCGGCGTCACCCCCGACCTGACCACGCTCGGCAAGGTGATCGGCGGCGGCCTGCCGCTCGCCGCCTACGGCGGCCGCCGCGACCTGATGTGCCGGATGGCGCCCGCCGGGCCGGTCTACCAGGCCGGGACCCTCTCCGGCAACCCGCTGGCGGTGGCGGCGGGCAGCGCGGCCCTGGGCGAGCTGGCGGCCGGCGGCGGCGAGGCCTACCGGCGGCTGGAGAGCGCCGGCGCCGGCCTGCAGGCCGGCATCGAGCAGGCGGCCGCGCGGCACGGCATCCCCTGCCGGGTGCAGCGGCAGGGCTCGATGCTGGGGCTCTTCTTCACCGCCTCGCCGGTGCGCCGCCTCGACGACGTCGACGCCAGCGACCGGGCCCGCTTCGCCCGCGTGTTCCACGCCCTGCTGCGCCAGGGGGTCCACCTGCCGCCGTCACCCTACGAGACCTTCTTCCTCTCCACCGCCCACGGCGAGCCCGAGATCGCGGCCACCGTCGCCGCCTTCGACCACGCCTTCGCCGCGGAGGCCTAGTGCAGTGCACTGGCCCGGCCGCGGTTCGGGCGCTGTCCGGCACGGTATAATGCGGGGCGGTCAGGTATTCTCCGCCGGCACGAGACCCGCGGCCCGCAACCCTAAGGAGGGGTAATGACCCACATCATCACCGAACCCTGCATCGGCGTGAAGGACTCGGCCTGCGTCGATGTATGCCCGGTGGACTGCATCTACGGCAAGAACGAGGACTGGGAGATGCTCTACATCCACCCCGAGGAGTGCATCGACTGCGGCCTGTGCGTCGACGCCTGCCCGGTGCAAGCCATCTATCCTCTCGAAGAGACCCCCGAGAAGTGGAAGGCGTTCATCGCCAAGAACTACGAGCACTTCGGCTTCACCCCGCCCTGAGCCGGCCCGCGGCGAGCCCCGACCGCCGGCGCGCCCGAGCCTCCGTTCCGTCCCTCCTCCCACCAACCTCCGTCCCGGGGGAATGGCAAACGCCGGCGACTCGTTCTACAATGTGAGTGCTGAGCACTCAAGCTTGAGCTTTGGGCGCCTGTGGGCGCTGTGGCGGACGGGAGGAGATCGATTCCCTTGGAATACAAGGACTATTACGAGACCCTCAAGGTCAAGAAGGACGCCTCGCAGGAGGAGATCCAGAAGGCCTACCGGAAGCTCGCCCGCAAGTTCCATCCGGACGTCAACAAGGCCGCGGACTCCGAGCGCCGCTTCAAGGAGATCGGCGAGGCCTACGAGGTCCTCAAGGACCCCGAGAAGCGCAAGAAGTACGACCAGTTCGGCGCCGCCTGGAAGCAGGGCGGCGGCATCCCGCCGGAGTGGCAGGGGTTCGACTTCGGCGGCATGGGCGGCGGCGGCAGGCCGGGGGGCGCGGGCGGCTTCGACTTCCAGGACCTGGGGGGCGGCGAGGGGTTCAGCTCGTTCTTCGAGATGCTCTTCGGCAACGCCGGCGTGCGCGGGGGGCGGCGGTCGCCGTTCGGCGGCTTCGACGTCGGCGGCGGGGGTGTGGAGTTCCGGCCCCGGCAGGGCGCCGACGCCGAGGCGACGATCTCGCTGACGCTCGCGGAGGCGCTGCGCGGCGGCACCCACCAGTTCACTTACGCCGATCCGGTCGGCGGCGAGCGCAAGAGCGTCTCGGTCAAGATCCCGGCCGGCGTGCGCAGCGGCCAGCGCATCCGGCTCGCCGGCCGCGGCCTGGGCGGCAGCGACGGCGGCGAGCGCGGCGACCTCTACCTGCGCATCGAGGTGGCGCCCGACCCGCGGTTCCGCGTCGAGGGAAGCGACCTCTACACGCCGCTCGCCGTGGCGCCCTGGGAGGCGGCGCTGGGGACGGAGGCGCAGGTCGAGACGCCCGAGGGCGGCGTGCGGGTGCGGGTGCCCGCCGGCTCGTCGACCGGCCGCAAGATCCGGCTGCGCGGGCGCGGCCTGCCGCGGCAGGGCTCGGGGCAGCGCGAGCGCGGCGACCTCTACGCCGAGATCAAGGTCGTGGTGCCGGAGCGCCTGAGCGAGCGGGAGCGCGAGCTGTTCGAGCAGCTGCGCGACGCCTCGACGTTCCACGCGCGGCCGGGTTGAGGCGGCGGCGGGCACGCGTCGAGCATGAATCGAGGATGAATCGAGCATGAACGACAGGAATGAATGGATCGTGGAGAGCACGAGCGATAGAGAGGCGGAGTGAAGACATGGATCTCAATCGGATGACCCAGAGGTCGCAGGAGGCGTTGCAGAGCGCGCAGGGGCTGGCGCTGCGCAACGGCCACCAGGAGGTCGACAGCGATCACCTGCTGCTGGCGTTGCTCGAGCAGCCGGAGGGACTGGTGCCGCGGCTGCTGGCGCGCATGGAGGTGCCGCTCGACACGCTGCGGGCGGAGGTCGAGCGCGAGGTGGCGCGGCGGCCCAGCGTCTCCGGGCCCGGGGCCGAGGCCGGCAAGATCTACCTCACGCAGCGGCTGCAGCAGGCGCTGCTGCGCGCCGAGGACGAGGCCAAGCGGCTGCGCGACGAGTACGTCTCGGTCGAGCACCTGCTGCTGGCGCTGATCGACGAGGGCCCGGGAAGCCCGGCCGGGCGCGCGCTGGCGCGGCACGGCGTCACTCGCGACAGCTTCCTCGCCGCGCTGACCGCGGTGCGCGGCAACCAGCGCGTCACCAGCGCCTCTCCCGAGGGCGCCTACGAGGCGCTCTCGAAGTACGGCGTCGAGCTGGTCGCCGAGGCGCGGCGCAACAAGCTCGACCCGGTGATCGGCCGCGACGCCGAGATCCGGCGCGTCATCCGCATCCTGTCGCGCAAGACCAAGAACAACCCGGTGCTGATCGGCGAGCCGGGCGTCGGCAAGACCGCGATCGTCGAGGGGCTGGCGCAGCGCATCGTGCGCGGCGACGTCCCCGAGTGGCTGAAGGACCGCGCCATCTTCTCGCTCGACATGGGCTCGCTGCTGGCCGGCGCCAAGTACCGCGGCGAGTTCGAGGAGCGCCTGAAGGCGGTGCTCAACGAGATCAAGCAGAGCGAGGGGCGGGTGCTGCTGTTCATCGACGAGATCCACACCATCGTCGGCGCCGGCAAGACCGAGGGCTCGCCCGACGCCGGCAACCTGCTCAAGCCGATGCTGGCGCGCGGCGAGCTGCACTGCATCGGCGCCACGACGCTCGACGAGTACCGCAAGAACGTCGAGAAGGACGCGGCGCTCGAGCGGCGCTTCCAGCCGGTGATGATCGAGCCGCCGTCGGTCGAGGACACGGTCTCGATCCTGCGCGGGCTGCGCGAGCGCTTCGAGGTGCACCACGGCGTGCGCATCCAGGACAACGCGCTGGTGGCGGCGGCGGTGCTGTCGAACCGCTACATCACCGACCGCTTCCTGCCTGACAAGGCGATCGACCTGGTGGACGAGGCCTGCGCCATGATCCGCACCGAGATCGACTCGATGCCGCAGGAGCTCGACGAGGTGACGCGGCGGGTGATGCAGCTCGAGATCGAGGAGGCGGCGCTCAAGAAGGAGAAGGACAAGGCCAGCAAGGAGCGCCTCGAGGACCTGCGGCGCGAGCTCGCCGACCTGCGCGAGAAGGCGAGCGGCATGCGCGCGCAGTGGGAGGCCGAGAAGCAGGCCATCCAGAAGGTGCGCGCGCTGCGCGAGCAGATCGAGAAGCTGCGCCAGGAGATCGAGGAGGCGGAGCGCGAGTACGACCTGAACCGCGCCGCCGAGCTGCGCCACGGGCGGCTGCCCGACCTCGAGCGGCAGCTGCGCGAGCAGGACGCGCGCATCGCCGGCAAGCAGAGCAGCGGCCGCCAGCTGCTGCGCGAGGAGGTGACCGAGGAGGAGGTGGCGGAGATCGTGTCGCGCTGGACCGGCATCCCGGTGACGCGGCTGGTCGAGGGCGAGCGCGACAAGCTGCTGCGGCTCGACGAGATCCTGCACCGGCGGGTGGTCGGCCAGGACGAGGCGGTGCAGCTGGTGGCCGACGCGGTGATCCGCGCGCGCTCGGGGATCAAGGACCCGCGGCGGCCGATCGGCTCGTTCATCTTCCTCGGGCCGACCGGGGTGGGCAAGACGGAGCTCGCCAAGACCCTCGCGCAGTCGCTGTTCGACAGCGAGGAGAACCTGATCCGCATCGACATGAGCGAGTACATGGAGCGCCACACCGTGTCGCGGCTGATCGGCGCGCCGCCGGGCTACATCGGCTACGAGGAAGGCGGCCAGCTGACCGAGGCGGTGCGGCGCAAGCCCTACTCGGTGATCCTCTTCGACGAGATCGAGAAGGCGCACCACGACGTCTTCAACGTGCTGCTGCAGATCCTCGACGACGGGCGGGTGACCGACGCGCAGGGGCACACCGTCGACTTCAAGAACACGGTCATCATCATGACCTCGAACATCGGCTCGCACCTGCTGCTCGAGGGGGTCACCGCCCGCGGCGAGATCTCCGACGCAGCGCGCGACGCGGTGCTGCGCGAGATGCGGGCGCACTTCCGGCCGGAGTTCCTGAACCGCGTGGACGACATCGTGCTGTTCAAGCCGCTGACCCTGCCCGAGATCAAGCGCATCGTCGATCTGCAGACCGAGGACCTGCGGCGGCGGCTCGCCGACCGCGGCGTGCAGCTCGAGCTCACCGACGCGGCGCGCGAGCTGGTGGCGCGGCAGGGCTTCGACCCGGTCTACGGGGCGCGGCCGTTGAAGCGCTTCCTGCAGCACCAGCTGGAGTCGCGCATCGGCCGGGCGCTGATCGCCGGCGAGGTGCACGACGGCGCGCGGCTGCTCGTCGACGTCAAGGACGGCAACCTCGCGGTCGACATCCGGAACCCGGCCCCTGCGGCCGCGGCCGCCAGAACGGGAGCGGCGGCCTGACGCCGCCCCGGCCGCGGCCGTCGCCGCCGCGGTTCCTGGTGGCGGCGGCGCAGCGGCTGCGCTGGATGCTGCGGGCGGCGGCGGACCTGGTGGTGCCGGCGCCGGTGGCGCTGTTCGAGCAGGTCTGCGGCTACATGCACACCCACCTGCTGCGGGCGGCGGCGCGGCTGCGGATCGCCGAGCTGCTGGCGGCGGGGCCGGCGACCGCCGAGGAGCTGGCGGCGCGGGCAGACGTCGACGCGGAGAGCCTGCGGCGCTTGCTGCGCGGCCTGGTGACGCTCGGGGTCTTCTCCCTGCGGCGCGACGGCCGCTTCCGCAACAACCGCATGTCGCTGGCCCTGCTGCCGGAGGCGCCGGTCTCGCTGCGCGACGGAGCGCTCTACTTCGGGTCCGCGGCGCAGCTCCAGGCGTGGGGCGAGATCGAGCACGTCATCTCCGGGGGTTCCGGCGGTGCCGGGGGTACCGGCGGTGCGGGCGGCGAGAGCGGCTTCGAGCGCGTGCACGGCATGACCACCTGGGACTGGTTCGAGCATCACCCCGAGGAGCGCGCGGCGTTCGCCGGCACCATGGTGGGCATGACCCGGCTGTTCGCGCCGGGGGTGGCGACGGCCTATCCTTTCGGCGAGCTGCGCCGGCTGTGCGACGTCGGCGGCGGCCACGGCGACCTGCTGGCGGAGGTGCTGCTGCGCCACCCGCATCTCGCGGCCGTGCTGCTCGACTCCGCCGGCGTGCTGGACACCGCGCGGCCCTTCCTCGCCGCCCGGGGCGTGCTGGAGCGCGTCGAGCTGCTGGCCGGCAGCTTCTTCGACGCCGTACCCGCCGGCTGCGACGCCTACCTGCTCAAGAACATCCTCCACGACTGGGCCGACCCCCGCGCCACGAGCATCCTCGCCAACTGCCGGCGCGTCATGCAGCCCGGCCACCGCGTCCTGGTCGTCGAAGCCGTCGTCGAGCCCGACACCACCCGCGGCATCGGCCCCCTCTCCGACCTACAAATGATGGTCATCTGCTCCGGCGGCCGCGAGCGCAGCCGCGCCGAATACGCCCGCCTCTTCGAGGAAGCCGGCTTACGCCTGCGGCGCGTGGTGCCCACGCCAGGGCCGATGAGCGTGGTCGAGGGAATCGCGGTGTAGCAATCTCCGGAGTCGTTCGGTGCTCCAAGAGCACGTCGATCACCAGTTACGGAGCTATAGGTCAGAGGTTCGAATCCTCAAGGGCGCACCATTCAAATCAAGCACTTAGCAGAAGAGCGATCCGCGCCTCCTGGCCACGCCGCCCACTCCGAAGGGTGGCCCTCCATGCGCCAACAAGCGGCGAGTGGTGGCCGGGATCTTTTGGATTCTCGACAACGGGGCAAAGTGGAAAGACCTCCCGGCCGAGTTCGGCTCGAAGAGCACTGCACATCGGTGGTTCACGAAGTGGGTACAGAGGCCGGCCCCAGCTGCCGTACCGCTGCGAGGAGCGCATTGACTTCTCCCTCGGCGTAAATGTGCGGCGTGGCGCGGAGCGGACGCTTGAGCACTCCCGGACTCGGCACCCCCGTTTCGGGAGCGTCGGCCTGAAGGAAGGTGAGGAAGCCGCGGACGATGCTGAGGCGGCGTGCTTGACAACCGGGGCGGCCCAAGCCGGCACTATGAGTCCCGCCCTGCAGGCCCTCAGTGTGGACCGGCAACCGCAGCAGCCGTCCGATATGGAGCGGCTTTCTCGGGCTTGCCCCACGCTTCGTACAGTTCGACCAGGTGACGGCGCGCTCTCTGCGTTTCCGGGTATCGATCGGAGCGCGTAAATCTCAGGATCGGGTAGCTTTCAAGGAGGAGTGATTCAGCCTCGCTATACTTGCGCAGCCCAATGAGGCACGCAGCAAACGCGCTCTCGGTCTCGGCGATCTCGGGGTGGCGCTGCGGGAAAGCCTTGCGGACGATCTGGAGCGCCTCGCGAAGGCTGCCTTCGGCACGCTCCGCCCGTCCCTCGTCGGTCAGAACTTCGCCGAGACCTCTGAGGCTCTCGGCCACGTCGGTGACGTCGGCGTTTTTGCTCTTGACGAGCTTGCGCCGCAAGGTGACCGCATCGTTGAAGAATACCTCAGCCTCCTTGTAGTCACCTTTATAGTCCAGGACGTAAGCGAAGTGGGTCTTTGTCGAAGCAACATCCGGGTGCTCTTCTCCCAGGAGTTCGCGCTCGATTGCCAGCGTCTCGCGGAAAAGTCTCTTGGCCCCTGCGTAGTCGCCCTTGTTACCTAGGACGCATGCCAATCCGTCCATGGTCCTAGCCACCGCCGGGTGCTGGGAGGTTCCCAGGAGTTTTTGCTTCATTGCCAGCGCTTCGTGGAAGCGCGCCTCGGCGTCATCATAGTCGCCCCTGTCCATGAGAGACGCCGCCAGGTTGTCGAGGGAGTCGGCCACCTCCAGGTGCTCCATTCCCAGGATCTTGCGCCTCAGCGCCAGCGCCTCGCGATTGAGTTCCTCGGCCTGAGCATAGTCGCCCTCGCCCTCTAGAACGTTGGCAAGGTTGTTCATAATCCCGGCCTCGTCCCGGTCCTGGTTTCGTTTCAACTTGCGAATCAGCGCCAGCGCCTCGCGAAATTCCTCCTCCGCTTTCTTGCGCTCGCCCACGCGATAGAGGACGTTTGCCAAGTTGATCATGGTCGCAGCCACTTCCGGGTGCTCATTCCCAAGCAGCTTGCGTCGTAGCTCCAGAGTATCTTTGAAGAGCCCTTCAGCTCCCGTGAAGTCACCCTTCTCGGCGAGGACGATCGCCAGGCTATCCATCGTTCTAGCCACGTCGAGGCTCTCGTTTCCCAAGGCTCTCCGGATCACAAGTGCTTCACCAAGTAACCGTGCCGCCTTGTCATATAGACCCAGGCTCTCGTAGACATTACCGACGGTGTGCATCAGAGTGGCTTGGATCTCTGGCTTGTTCTTCAGGTCTTTGTGAATGATGTCGGCTCCCCTGTCAAGGATCTTCTCCTTCACCGCTTTGCCCTTAGCTTCGCTGGGGTCTTGTAACTTGAACATGTCGACGAGAGTGGCGACGAGCTTCTCGGTAGTGGCCTGCTCACGAGCGAGGCGTGTCCTCTGGAGTGTCATCGCCACAGCGAAAGTGACAAGAAACAGGGTAAAGACTGCAGCCCCCACGACACGAATCGGGTGCCTCCGCATGATCTTACCGGCCCGATATACCGCCGAACCATTGCGCGCCTTCACCGGGAGCCGTTCGAGATACCGCCGGATGTCCTCCGAAAGGGCTTCGACCGAGGCGTAACGCCGCTCGGGCTCTTTCGGCAGCGCCATGAGCACTATGCTGTCCAGGTCCCCGCTGAGGTGGCGCCGCAGCTTCTCCGGAGTGACCTTACGCGCCCAGCTCACATCCTCGGGGGTGATCCGTATCGTCGTCCCTCCCTTGATCACTTCTTCGGTCTGGCTCACGGCCGTGCTGGGCCTCTCCGGTATCCCCTCGAGAATGAAGTTCACGAGCTTGGCTGGCTCGTGCGTGCTAGCACGATACGGGCCATGTCCCGCCAACAACTCGTAGAGGATGACGCCGAGAGAGTAGACATCGGACGCCGTGGTCACTGGCTCGCGACGATCCCGCTCGCGGTAAGCGCGAACCCGTTCGGGGCTCGCGTACTCCGGGGTCAGCACAATCTTGCCGTGGTCCGCGGGCGGCACAATCGCAAATTTGGGGTTCAGCAGCCTCGCCACGCCAAAATCAAGGAGCCTCGGCACACCCCCGGATGTGACCAGGATATTGCTCGGCTTGAGGTCCAGGTGAACGATCAAGTTTCGATGGGCAAATTCAACGGCCGCGCAAACCTGTTGAAAGATCCTCAGTCGCTCGACAATCGAAAGCCTGTGACGATCGCAGAACTGAGCGATCGACAGGCCCTCGATATACTCCATGACGAGATACGGAAGCCCGTCCTCGGTGGCCCCGCCATCAAGAAGCCGAGCAATGTTCGGATGATCGAGGCTCGCCAGCAGCTGGCGCTCACTGAGAAAGCGCTGGACAACGTCGGGCTGGGCCAGCTCCGCCTTGATCACCTTGATCGCGACGTGCATGAAAGGGTCGGTGCGCTCGGCCAGATACACGACTCCCATCCCGCCAGACCCGATTTCCCGGAGCACCTTGTAGTGGCCGATATGTGCACGAATCATCAGGGGCTCTCCAGCCGGGGAGGTGGGGTCCGTAATCATCAGGGGCTCCCCAGGAGGGGACGGGAGGGCCGGAATCTCCAGGGGCTCCCCAGATGGGGACGTGGGGTCCGTGATCATCTGGGGCTCCCCAGCAGGGGATGGGGGAGCCGGGATCACCAGAGGCTCCCGGAGGGACGGGGGCCCCTCCGCCTCAGACTGCTTCGTCTGCTTCTTCTCGTCCATAAAGCCTCCGCTAGAGCATTGGTATTAGCGAAGGTTCTGAGTCATTGCGCCCATGATCGTGGGAGAACCTCGCCAGCTACCGTCGCAGACGGCCTGAACGGGTGGGCCGCCATGCCGCAGGCCGCGAGACTGAAGCCACAGCAACAGCTGGAGCGGCGCTACAGCCCAACGTCACTCGAAATGACTTGCGCTAATTCTAGTCTAGACCCTCTTGCCGAAATGGTCAACTACGTCGCCAAGCGGTAGCTTTTCCGGAACGCGGCGGCTTTGACGCGGCGGGATGGGCCGCGAGAACAGTTAGAGCGGAACTGCCGGCTGTCGGGCGGGGCCAGTTCGGATAAGTTGCCTGGTCTCGCCCGACTCTTCAGTTAGGGCGCTGCTGGTTCATCCGGCATTGGTTCATCCGGCGAAGGTTTACCCAGCGGAGATTTGGCTGGGGCAGGCTCGTCCGGCGCTTGTTCATCCGGCTCTGGTATGGGGACCTTGGTCCCCTCATTGCTTGACCTGGTTCCAAAGTAGTAACCCATCATGGCACTGCCGAATCCAACCACGGAAGGCAGGATCGTCTTTGCCCAATCAAGGAGATCTTTTGACCTTTGCGCCATCGCAGCCGCGCTTGCAGTAGCAGCTTGTGCAGGAGTGGTACCCTCAGGCAGGTTCTCGATCCTTAGCCCAATGGGCGCCAGGAGAACTAGGAAGGGAATGAGCATGACGGAGGCCAGAAGGATCAGTACAAAGTAGGAGATGGGACGTACGACCTTGGTCGCCCAGCCGAGGGAGTACGGGTCTATGCGCTGAACTTGCACCCCACCGCCCCTAACTTCTTGGCGAAGGTCGATCACCTTACCTTCTTTGTTGGCAAGGTCGATCACCTGGTCTACCATGACACCTCCGCCGCAGGGGTGGCTGCCATTACTTCAGAAGGACCGTTTGGCGCTCACCTTCTCGGGTAAGCTCCACCTTCTCTGCCAGCGATGCGTACTTCATGAGTGTAATGGAGCGGCGAATCGTCTCCGCCTTCGAGATGCCGAGCCTCCTGGCGGTCGTCACCAGGTCGCTATCCAGTTCCTTCGGCAAGGTCAGGTTGTACCGGATGAAAGAATCGGGTTCGGCCATGAGTACCTCCTTGTGCGCCGGGCTAAACCGGCGAGGTGTAGTGAATGAAAGAGTCATACGGTGAAGGGGTAGCGACCCACACCGACCCCGAGTCATTCGGAGCCGCCCGCAAGGACGGCGTCGAAGCGTTGACAGGGGCACATGCGGGCCAGGAGCGTACCGGGCGAAGCCGGTCCGCAGGGTGTACATCCCCGGGTACCGGCCGGGACGCAGCCAGCACCAGGCGCTGGATGCGCTCTATGCGGGACTGCTGACGAGGAAGGTGAGCTGGGTGCTCGACGTGGACATCCGTGGGTTTTTCGATGCCATCGACCACGGCTGGCTGGTGCAGTTCGTCGAGCACCGGATCGCGGACCGACGCGTCGTGCGGCTCATCCAGAAATGGCTGAACGCCGGCGTGCGGCGGCAGACGATTCGTAAGCGGTTGCAGGCGAAGCTGAGCGAGGTGAAAGCCGAGCTCCGGCGACGCATGCACGACCCCATCCCGGAAGTGGGCAGATGGCTGATCTCGGTGGTCGGTGGACACCTCCGCTACTACGGGGTGCCCATGAATACCCCGGCGCTCAGCCTGTTCCGATTCCAGGTGGACTGGCTCTGGTATCGCGTCCTGTCGCGGCGCAGCCAGAACGGTCGAATTCGCTGGGACCGGATGCGGCGCCTCACCGACCGCTGGCTGCCCCCTGCCCGCGTCTGTCATCCCTACCCCCTGAGACGACTCGGCGTCATCACCTGAGGCAAGAGCCGGATGCGGGAAAGCCGCTCGTCCAGATCTGTGGAGGGGGTTGTGGGCAACCATAATTCCTGCTCCGACTTGCGTGCAGCGCTGAAGCTGCGCCTTAAGCGGCACTAATCTAGCACCAAAATCGCACCATGTCAAACACCTAATGAGTGCCGCCGGCTTACGCCCGATTACCGTCAACAGGCACCACTCCCCTGAGTGCAGCCGGTGTCCGCCATGCGGCGGCGATCGCCAGCGTCACCGTGGCGGTGGCCCGCGAGCGCCCGAACCCCGACCTGCTGCTCGAAAAGCTGCGCGAGAAGCCGTACGAGGCGGCCACCCTGTCGCTTCCCATTGAAACCGCGGGCAAGCGCGGGCCGCCGCATCGACTTGGCCCCGGGTCAAGCGACTCTCGGCTGCCTAGCCCGGCACCTGCATCGATGGACTCCTCGCCGCGCCCCGTCTTTCGGTAGGTGCGCTGATTTGGGAAGGTCAGCCTCCGAGAGGAGGTCGACCGCAACCCGACACCCGCGGCCGCCGTTGCGCTAAAATGCCCGCGATCCATGCACATCCCGTCGACGTCGGACTCCACCTCGGGAACCTTCTGCGCCTCGCCGATCGTGGTCGCCGGCATGCACCGTTCCGGCACCTCCTAGCTGGCTTCCGTTCTGACCGCGGCCGGCGTCGCGATGGGAACGCGGCTGGTCGAGCCCGACGCCAACAATCCGCGCGGTTACTTCGAGGATCGCGACTTCCTGGCCCTCAATCGACGGCTGTTGCT
>Ga0207699_10000268_pt1 | contig 28615 bp, 24 predicted proteins | sample LARL51metaG_FD_184344 | JGI IMG/M metagenome (GOLD analysis project Ga0207699, IMG submission 184344) | Corn, switchgrass and miscanthus rhizosphere microbial communities from Kellogg Biological Station, Michigan, USA - LAR L5-1 metaG... | ecosystem: Host-associated > Plants > Roots >...
ACGATGGAACTGGGCGGCAAGAGCGCGAACATCGTGTTCGCCGACGCGGACCTGGAGAAGGCCGCGGCGACCGCGCCGGTCGCCGCGTTCGACAACGCCGGCCAGGACTGCTGCGCCAGGTCACGGATCCTGGTCCAGCGCGAGGTGTACGACCGGTTCCTCGAACTGCTCGAGCCCGCGGTCAAGGCGGTCGCGGTCGGCGACCCGGCCCGCGAGGACACCGAGATGGGGCCGCTGATCTCGGCCGAGCACCGCGACCGGGTGGCCTCCTACGTGCCGGCGGGCGCGCCCGTGGCGTTCCGCGGCACCGTCCCGGCGGGCCCTGGCTACTGGTACCCGCCCACGGTGCTCGCGCCGGTGCGCCTCGACGACCCGGCCTACACCGAGGAGGTGTTCGGCCCGGTGGTCGCCGTGGTCCCGTTCTCCGGCGAGGCCCAGGCCGTGGCAATGGCCAACGACACGCCCTACGGCCTGTCCGGCTCGGTGTGGACCCGCGACGTCGGCCGGGCCATCAGGGTGGCGCGGGGCGTGGAGACCGGCAACCTGTCGGTCAACTCCCACTCCTCGGTCCGCTACTGGACCCCGTTCGGTGGCTTCAAGCAGTCCGGGCTCGGCCGCGAACTGGGGCCGGATGCCCTCGACGCGTTCACCGAGACCAAGAACGTCTTCATCGCGACAGATGAATAACTTGGGCGGGGTGGCGGGGCCGGAACTAACAACTAACACTGCATTACGAACGGCCCGGGCTGGCCGGGCACCGGGGACCCGGCGACGCCCGGGCCTTACCTGACAGGGAGTGTGAACAGCTCATGCAACGCCTGCTGGACCGGGTCGCCGTGATCACCGGGGCCGGAAGCGGCATCGGGCTGGCCTGCGTGCGGCGGCTCGCCGCCGAGGGAGCCAAGATCGTCGCGGTGGACATCGATGGCGAGACAGGGAAGGCGGCCGCCACCGAGGCCGGCGGGATCTTCGTCCAGGCGGACGTGACCAGCGAGGACGACGTGCGCGGCATGTACGAGACCGCGGCGAGCGAGTTCGGGCGCGTCGACATCGCGTTCAACAACGCCGGGATCTCCCCGCCCGAGGACGACTCGATCCTGGTCACCGGGCTCGACGCGTGGCGCCGCGTACAGGAGGTCAACCTCACCTCGGTCTACCTGTGCTGCAAGCACGTGATCCCGCACATGCAGCGGGCCGGCGGCGGCTCGATCATCAACACGGCCTCGTTCGTCGCGGTGCTCGGCGCCGCGACCTCGCAGATCTCCTACACCGCCTCCAAGGGGGGCGTGCTGGCGATGAGCAGGGAACTCGGAGTGCAGTTCGCGCGGGAGAAGATCCGGGTGAACGCACTGTGCCCCGGCCCCATCAACACTCCCCTGCTGCAGCAGCTTTACGCGACCGACCCGGAAGCAGCGCAGCGGCGCCTGGTCCACGTGCCGATGGGCCGGTTCGGCGAGCCCGGAGAGATCGCCGCCGCCGTGGCGTTCCTGGCCAGCGACGATGCCTCGTTCGTGACCGCGTCAACGTTCCTGGTGGACGGCGGCATCTCCGGTGCGTACGTGACGCCGCTGTAGCCGGCTAGATTTCGCCCGTCGCCCCGTTTCCGTCTGGCCTGGAGGAGCCAAGTGCGCACCGCGCCCGTGATCGGCCTGTCCGCCTACTGCGAGGACGCCCGCTGGGCCTACTGGCACAAGCCCGCCGTGCTGCTGCCCGCCAACTACGCCGAGCAGGTGGCCGCGGCCGGCGGGATCCCGGTGCTGCTGCCGCCACTGCCCGGCATCGCCGCGGCGGTGCGCAGGCTCGACGGCGTGCTGCTGACCGGCGGCGGGGACATCGACCCTGGCCGGTACGGGGCGCAGCCGCATCCGGCCACCTCGCGGGTAAGCCAGGCGCGCGACACGGCGGAGCTTGAGATGCTCGACGCGGCCGTGGCGGCGGGCAAGCCGGTGCTCGGCGTGTGCCGTGGCATGCAACTGGTCAACGTGGCCCGCGGCGGTACCTTGTGCCAGCACCTGCGCGGCGACGCCGGGCACACCCCATCACCAGGCACGTTCGGCTCACACCCGGTGCGGATCGAGGCGGGCTCGCGGCTGGCAGGCATTCTCGGCGCTAACGGAGCCGGGGTCGACGTGCCGACCGCGCATCACCAGGCCATCGACCGCCTCGGCGACGGCTTGGTCGCCACCGCCTGGGCGGAGGACGGCGTCGTCGAGGCCTTCGAGAGCGCCGGCGCAGGCGGCCCGTTCTTCGTGGCGGTGCAGTGGCACCCCGAGGCAGGCGAAGACCCGCGCCTGATCAAGGCTCTGGTCGGCGCGGCGTCGGCGGGCATGTCCCTCTAAACTCGCGAGCGTGACTGATACCACCGCGGTCGAGATCTGTGATCTTGTCAAGCGGTACGGGCACACGGCCGCGGTGGACGGGCTCAGCCTGCGGGCCGGCCGCGGCGCCGTGACCGCGGTGCTGGGGCCGAACGGGGCGGGCAAGACCACCACGATCGAGATCTGCGAGGGGTACCGCCGGCCCGACGCCGGCCGCGTGGCGGTGCTCGGGCTCGACCCGGTCACCGACGCCCGCGCGCTGCGCCCCCGGGTAGGGGTGATGCTGCAGTCCGGTGGCATCCCGCCCGCCGTCCGGCCCGGCGAGTACCTGGGCGTGCTCGCACGGTTCTATGCGCATCCGCTGGACCCGGCGTGGCTGCTTGACCGGCTCGGGCTGACCGGCGCTGCGCGGACGCCGGTCAGGCGGCTGTCCGGCGGACAGCAGCAGCGGGTCTCCCTGGCCGCCGCGGTGATCGGCCGGCCGGAACTGGTGTTCCTCGACGAGCCCACCTCCGGACTTGACCCGCAGGCCCGTCATGCGACGTGGGATCTCATCGCCGGGCTGCGCGCGTCCGGCGCCAGCGTGATCCTCACCACCCACCACATGGACGAGGCCGAGCGCCTCGCCGACCACGTGGCGATCGTCGACCACGGCAGGCTGGTCGCCGAGGGAACCCCGGCCGAGCTGACCGGCACCGCCGGCCAGGTGCGCTTCCGGGCCGAGCCCGGCCTCGACATCGACGCGCTGCTCGCCGCGCTGCCGGTGGGCAGCGCGGCGAAGGAGTCACCGGCCGGGCACTACCTGGTGGAGGTGCACAACCGGGTGGACCCGCGACTGGTGGCCGCGGTGACCGCCTGGTGCGCCGAGCACGGCGTGCTCGCCCAGGAGCTGCGGATCGAGAGCCGCACCCTGGAAGACGTGTTCCTGGAGCTGACTGGGCGGGAGCTGCGGTCGTGAGCCAAATGGCTGATCTGGCGGAGTGGCCGGCGCCCGATCCAGGGGCGGCCCCGATGACGAAGATGATCATGGCGCAGGCGGGCCTGGAGGCCAGGACGCTGGTGCGCAACGGTGAGCAGTTGCTGCTGACCCTGATCATCCCGGTGCTGCTGCTGACCGCGTTCACCCTGGATGACCTGGTCAAGGTGGGCTCCGGCCAGCGGGCGCGGGTCGACTTCCTGGTGCCAGGCGTGATCGCGCTCGCGGTGCTGTCCACCGCCTTCACCAGCCAGGCCATCGCCACCGGGTTCGAGCGCCGGTACGGGGTGCTCAAGCGGCTCGGCTCCACTCCGCTGTCCCGCACCGGGCTGATCGGGGCGAAGACCGTCACGGTGGTCGCGGTGGAGGTGGCACAGGTCGTCATCCTGGTCGGGGTGGGCCTGGCGCTGGGCTGGCGGCCGCACGCCGGCCCCGGGGCCGCGGTCTGGGTGGCCCTGCTCGTGCTTTCCGGCACCGCCGCCTTCAGCGGCCTGGCGCTGCTGCTGGCCGGCACCATGCGCGCCGAGGCGACGCTGGCCCTGGCCAACCTGGTCTACCTGGTGCTGCTGGGAATCGGCGGGATCATCTTCCCGCTGACGAAGTTCCCGGCAGCGGCGCGGCCCGTGCTCACCCTGCTGCCCTCCGGGGCGCTGTCCGACGGGCTGCACCGTGTCCTCCAGCACGGGGCAGGGCTGCCGGTGCGCGACCTCGCCGTGCTGATCGTCTGGGCCGCGGTCGGCATCGCGCTGGCGGCGCGGCTGTTCCGCTGGGAATAGGCCGGGCGTGCTGACCGGAAAGGGGCACGAACCCGCCGCTGGTTCCGGGGACGATCCGGCCGCCCGCGCGCCGCGCCGCGCGCCGTGGACCGCCGTCCCGCCCTCCGCGCTCGTGCTGACCGGCATCTTCTCGGTTCAGTTCGGCGCCGGGCTGGCGGCCAGGCTGTTCACCCAGATTGCGCCCGCGGCCGTCACCGGCCTGCGGCTGTGGACGTCCGCCGCCGTCATGGCCGTCGTGGGGGCCAGGCCGCTGCGCAACGCCCTGACCAGCCTGGCGGGCCGCCGCGCGTGGCGGGACGCGGCGGTGGTCGCCGCATTCGGCCTGACGCTCGCGGTGATGAACTTCTCCATCTACCAGTCCTTCGCCCGGATCCCGCTCGGCATCTCGGTCACCGTGGAGTTCCTCGGCCCGCTCGGCCTGGCCGTGGCCTCCTCGCGGCGGCTGCTCGACATGCTGTGGGTGGCCCTCGCCGGGACCGGGGTGGCGCTGCTCGCCCACGGCGGCCTATCGACCACCGCCGGGCGCGGCACGGTCGCGATCGGGGTCGCGTTCGCGCTGCTGGCGGCGCTGTCCTGGACCGCCTACATCCTGCTCAGCCGGGCCACCGGCCAGCGGTTCGGTGGCTCCACCGGGCTCACCATCGCCATGGTTGTTGCGGCGGTTCTGATCACCCCCGTAGGCGTTGCGGCGGGCGGGACAACCCTGCTGCGGCCGGCCATCCTGGTGACCGGCCTCGGCATCGGGCTGCTCTCTTCGATCATCCCGTATTCGCTGGAAATGGAGGCACTGCGCCGGATCCCGCCGCGGGTCTTCGGCATTTGGATGAGCCTGGAACCCGCGGTCGCGGCCCTGGTCGGGCTGGTCCTGCTCGGCCAGTCCCTGGCCGCCAGGGAGTGGCTGGCCATCGGCTGCGTCATGGTCGCCTGCGCCGGAGCCGCCCGTGGGGCCAGGGAGCCTCAGATTCCCGAAGCCTGAGGTCCTAACATGGGGTCCGTGCCTGCCGAGGAGACCGAGCGCCGAAGCCCCGCACCGGGAGCCAGCGCGCTCACCCGCCGCGCGGTCGGGGCGGTGCTGAATCCCTCGCCGGCCGATATGCGACGGCTTGCCCTCGCCGGGGTGATCTGCACCGCGGGGATCATCGCGACCGGCGCGGCGGTCCGGCTCAGCGAGTCCGGCCTCGGCTGCCCGGACTGGCCGGAGTGCACCCGCAGCAGCCTGGTCGCGGCGCACTCGGCGGGCGACCCCATGTTCCACACCTGGATCGAGTTCGGCAACCGTCTGCTCACGGTCGCCATCACGCTGATCGCCGTGGTGGTGTTCGTCGCCGCGTGGCGGTTCCGCCCCGGTGGCCGCAGGCGGCGGGACCTGGTCTGGCTGGCGGCCGTCCAGCCGGCCGGGATCCTCGCCCAGGCGGTGCTCGGCGGGATCGTGGTGCTGACCAAGCTCAACCCGGCCATGGTGGCGCTGCACTTCCTGGCCTCGATCGCGGTCCTCGCGGCAGCCGTAGCGCTCCATGTCCGCTGCACCGAGGGTGAAGGGCCGGCCCGGTCGCTGGTCCGGACCGACCTGCGGCTGCTCGGCTACGCCGTGGTGGCGGCGGTGGCGCTGATGCTGGCCGCCGGGACCGTGGTGACCGGCACCGGGCCGCTGGCCGGCGCGGGCGCGGTGCCCCGGTTCCACCTGCCGCTCGCCGGGGCGACCCAGTTCCACGCGGACATCGGCTGGCTGCTCGGCGGGCTCGCCGTGTCGCTCGCCGTCGGCCTGTGGCTGACGCACGCCCCGGCCCCGGCCGTGCGCCTCGGCTGGACGCTGCTCGCCCTCATCGGCCTGCAGGGCATGATCGGGTACACCCAGTACTTCACCGGGCTGCCGGCCGGCCTGGTCTGGGTGCACGTCTGCGGCTCGACCCTGATCTGGATCGCGGCGCTGTACCTCATGTTCGCGCTCCGCGACCGGGGTGCCGTGGTAACCGGGACCGAGCAGCCCGAGTCCCCTGGGACATCGGCCGCTCAACCTGCAGCCGCACGCTGAGCTCCGCGCTGGAGCATCTCGCGGGCCGAGGCCATCACGCCGGTTAGTACGTGCCGGCGCTCCTCGAACTCCCCTGGAGTGAATCCGCCGCGCGCCAAGCGCTGGTGGGCCAGGGCAAGCTCGGTCGCGGCTAGCTGATAGGCGACCATCGCCCTGGCCAGAGGCCGCCCGCCGGTGCGGCGGGCCCAGAGCCGGGCCTGGCGGCGCTCCCGCAGCGAGCACAGCATCCGCAGTTCGGCCTCGGTGACCAGCCCGTCAGCCTGGTAGGCGGGCAGGAACCGGCGGATCTGCCGGACCATCCTGCGCCGGTCGGCGACCACCACCGTGATCAGCGCCACCAGCACGCAGGCCAGCAGCCCGTAGGCGAGGATGATGCCATCCAGCCCAAGGCTGGTGAGCCCGTTCCAGAGGCCGTGCAGGAACATCGCGCCGAACAGGCCGGCGGCCAGGGCCCAGCCGCCGCGGCGGTGCGTCGCCGCGTAGGCGACGCCGATACCGGTCATGGCGGTGAACATCGGGTGCGCGAGCGGCGCGAGCAGGCCGCGGAACACGAACGTGGCTTCCAGTAGCGGCACACCGCCGGACACCGGCCTGGCCAGGGCCGAGATGTAGTAGCCGATGTTCTCCATCATCGCGAAGCCGAGCCCCACCATGGCCGCGTAGATGATCCCGTCGGTGGGACCGTCGAATTCCTGCTTGCGCCGCCACAGCAACCACACCAGCACCAGGCCCTTGAGGGTCTCCTCTACCACCGGCGCGCCGATCGCGGCCGAGACGAACTGGCCGTTGCCCTTGCCGAGAGCTGGCTGGGTGACATAGAGCAGCCCGGCGGTGTTGATGATGCCCGCGAGCAGCGCGGCGATGCCCGCGCCCCAGGCGAAACAGAACACCAGGTTGCCGGGCGGCTCGGGCTCAAGCCGGTCCAGCAGCAGCACAAGCGCGATCAAAAAGGGCACCGGCAGCAGCGCCAGCGACAGTGCGACCAGGAAGGGGGCCGCGCTGTGCCGGGAGCTGTCCACGCTCTCCACCATGTCGATGCCCAGGACGATCAGCGCGCAGCCCAGCCCGGCGGCCACGCCAATGATCACCCCGCGGCCGTACGGCCGCCCTTCGACGACCGCCAGCGGGTCCTGGGTCGGCATGCCTGGAAGGTTACTGACCCAGATACGGGTGAGATGACCTGTTGTACCGGCCGATAGGGTCAGGTCAGAGTTGAATCCTGGGCGGCCGCGCCTCCGGCCTGCGCCGGCCTGCGCTTGGAGAGGAGCGCTGATCTCACGGTGAGCAACCCATCTGGAGCGGACCTGGCGTGGTCAGCCACGGACCAGCGCACGGTCGACCTGATCCGCGTGCTCGCGATGGACGCGGTCGAGCAGGCCGGGTCGGGTCACCCCGGCACGGCCATGAGCCTGGCACCCGCGGCCTACCTGCTGTTCCAGCGAATCCTCAGGCACGACCCCGCCGACCCGCAGTGGCTGGGCCGGGACCGGTTCGTGCTCTCCTGCGGGCACTCCAGCCTCACCCTCTACCTGCAGCTCTACCTGTCTGGGTACGGGCTGACCCTGGACGACATCAAGCGCTACCGGACCTGGGGCAGCCGTACCCCCGGTCATCCCGAGCATGGGCTCACCCCGGGGGTGGAGACCACCACCGGGCCGCTCGGGCAGGGCGTCGCGAACGCGGTCGGCATGGCCATGGCCGCGCGCAGGGAGCGCGGCCTGCTCGACCCGGACGCGGCGCCCGGCACCAGCCCCTTCGACCATCACATCTATGCGTTCGTCTCCGACGGCGACATCGAGGAGGGCATCAGCCACGAGGCGTCGTCGCTGGCCGCCCACCAGGACCTTGGCAACCTGATCGTCCTCTACGACGACAACTCGATCTCGATCGAGGACGACACCAACATCGCCAAGTCCGAAGACGTCGCCGCCCGTTACGAGGCCTATGGCTGGCACGTGCAGCGGGTCAGCTGGCGGACGGCCGAGGGCTACCACGAGGACGTCGCGACCCTGGCCGCGGCGTTCGAGAACGCCAGGAACAACACCGTCCAGCCGTCGTTCATCGCGCTGCGGACGATCATCGCCTGGCCCGCGCCGGACGCGCAGAACACCGGCGCGGCGCACGGGGCCGCGCTCGGTGCCGAGGAGGTGGCCAAGACCAAGCGCATCCTGCGCTTCGACCCGGAGGTGAACTTCCCCACGGATGACGAGGCCGTCGCCCACGCGCGCAAGGTGGCCGACCGCGGCAAGAAGCTGCACGCCGAGTGGGAGGAGCCCTACGCCGCCTGGCGGGAGAAGAACCCGGACCGTGCGGCGCTGCTTGACCGGCTGTCCGCCCGGCGGCTGCCCGAGGGCTGGGCCTCGGCACTGCCCCAGTTCCCGCCGGACGCCAAGGGCACGGCGACGCGCCGGGCCTCTGGCGCGATTCTGAACGATCTCTCGGGGGTGCTGCCCGAACTTTGGGGCGGCTCGGCCGACCTTGCTGGCAGTAACAACACGACGATGAAGGGCGTGCCGTCGTTCATCCCCGCCGAGCACCAGACCCGGATGTTCCCCGGCAATCCCTACGGCCGGACACTGCACTTCGGGATCCGCGAGCACGCGATGGGGGCCATCTGCAACGGCATAGTCCTGCACGGGCTGACCCGGCCCTACGCCGGCACGTTCCTGGTGTTCAGCGACTACATGCGGCCCGCGGTGCGGCTTGCGGCCCTGATGGGGCTGCCGGTGACGTACGTGTGGACGCACGATTCGATCGGGCTCGGCGAGGACGGGCCAACTCACCAGCCGGTCGAGCACCTGTGGGCGCTGCGGGCCATCCCCGGCCTTGACGTGGTCCGGCCCGCGGATGCCAACGAGACGGTGGTGGCCTGGCGCACCATACTCGAGCACACCGACCGGCCGGCCGGGCTGTGCCTGAGCCGGCAGAACCTGCCCGTGTTCGACCGCAGTACCGATGGCGGGTTCGCCAGCGCGGAAGGCACCGCCCGGGGCGGGTACGTGCTGGCCGAGGCCGCGGGCGGGGACCCGGCGGTGATCCTCATCGCGACCGGCAGCGAGGTGCAGATCGCGGTCGCGGCGCGGGAGCAACTCGCGGCCGATGGCATCGCCGCGCGGGTGGTCTCCATGCCGTGCGTGGAATGGTTCACCGCACAGGACGCTTCCTACCAGCAGGAGGTGCTACCCCCCCAGGTGCGGGCGCGCGTGAGCGTCGAGGCTGGCATCGCGCTCGGCTGGCGGGCGTTCACCGGTGACGCGGGCGAGAGCGTGAGCCTGGAGCACTTCGGCGCCTCCGCGAGTTACCAGGACCTTTACCAGCACTTCGGGCTAACCGCGGAGAAGGTGGTGGCCGCTGCGCGGTCGAGCCTGGCGAACGCGGGAAGGGATACCGGTGCGGCAGGTTAGCCGGGACCGGCAAGCAAGGGAGCAACAGCCATGACCTCACATTCCGATGCACTCGCCGAACTGTCCGCCGCAGGCGTGGCCGTCTGGCTCGATGACGTTAACCGGGTACGCCTCACCAGCGGCAACCTGGCAGAGCTCGCCCGTGACCGGCACGTGGTCGGGGTCACCTCCAACCCGACGATCTTCGAGCATGCCCTGAGCCACGGGGATGCCTACAGCGAGCAGCTTGCCCAGCTCGCGCTGCGCGGCGTGTCGGTGGAGGAGGCGTCCCGCGCCATCACCACGTACGACATCCGGTGGGCCTGCGACGTGCTCCGGCCCGCCTATGACGCCTCGGACGGGGTGGACGGCCGGGTCTCACTCGAGGTGGACCCGCGGCTCGCGAGCGACACCGACAGGACCGTGGCCGAGGCCCGCGCCCTGTGGTGGCTGGTCGACCGGCCGAACTTGTTCATCAAGATCCCCGCCACCCCGGCCGGGCTGCCCGCGATAGCCCAGTGCCTGTCCGAGGGGATCAGCATCAACGTGACGCTGATCTTCTCGCTGGAGCGCTACAGCGAGGTCATCGACGCCTTCTTCGCCGGCTTGGAGCGGGCCGCCGAGGCCGGCCATGACCTGTCCGCGATCGCCTCGGTGGCGTCGTTCTTCGTCAGCCGGGTGGACACCGAGGTGGACGGCAGGCTGGACAAGATCGGCACGCCGGAGGCCGCCGCGCTGCGTGGCAAGGCCGCCGTGGCCAACGCCCGGCTGGCCTACGAGCTGTTCGAGGAGCGGTTCGGGGAGTCCTCGCCGCGCTGGGCCGCGCTGCACGGCAAGGGCGCCCGGCTGCAGCGGCCGCTGTGGGCCTCGACCAGCACCAAGGACCCGGCCTATCCGGACACCAAGTACGTGGTAGAACTTGTCGCGCCCGACACGGTGAACACCATGCCGGAGGCCACCATCCTGGCCGTGGCCGACCATGCGGTGCTGCACGGCAACGCCGTCCGCGGCACCTACGAGGAGTCCAGGAAGGTGTTCGAGGAGCTTGCCGACCTCGGCATCGGTTACGAGGACGTGGTCACGGTCCTCGAGGAAGAGGGCGTGTCGAAGTTCGCCGCGTCCTGGCAGGAGCTGCTGGACACGATTCAAGCGGAGCTGGAGCGCCAATGACGCAGCCCGGTGAAGTGGAGCGGCCGCCCGGCGTATCGGTCGCCTGGCTCAGCGCCGCGGTCAGGGAGGTAGCAGGCCCGGCCGCGGACAAGCTCGCGGCCAGCGGCCTGCCTGCCGCGCTGGCTGCCAAGGATCCGGGGCTGTGGGGCCCGGACGCCGCCGCCGAGGCGGCGATCAGGCTCGGCTGGCTGGACGCGCCCCGGGCGTCCCGTGCGCTGCTCGGCTCACTGGCCGCGCTCGCCAGCGACGCGCGCGAGCAGGGGCTCGAGCACATCGTGCTGTGCGGGATGGGGGGCTCGTCACTGGCCCCCGAGGTGATCAGCCAGGCGGCGAAGGTCCCGCTCACCCTGCTGGACACCACCGACCCCGGCCCGGTGCTCCGGGCGCTGGCCGACCGGCTTGACCGGACGATGGTGGTGATCTCCAGCAAGAGCGGCTCGACCATCGAGACCGACAGCCACCGGCGGATCTACGAGCGGGCGTTCGCCGACGCGGGCCTGGCCCCGGGCGAGATCGCCCGGCGGTTCGTGATGGTCACCGACCCGGGCTCGCCGCTGGAGGCCACCGCCCGCCAGGCCGGGTACCACGTGGTGCTCGCCGATCCGAACGTGGGTGGCCGCTACAGCGCGCTGACCGCGTTCGGCCTGGTGCCCACCGCGCTCGCGGGCGCGGATCCCGCACGGCTGCTTGACGAGGCCGACGCGATGCTGCCCGCGCTGGCCTCGGACGACGACAATCCCGGCCTTGAACTGGGTGCCGCGCTCGGCGGGTACGCGCTGGCAGGCCACGACAAGGTGGTGCTCGCGGACTGCGGATCCGGGCTGCCCGGCTTTGGTGACTGGGCGGAGCAGCTCATCGCCGAGTCCACCGGCAAGCAGGGCCGGGGCATCCTGCCCGTGGTGGTCGGCGGGGAGGACGCTCCCGGTTTCTCCCCCGGCCCCGACCTGCACCTGGTCGGCATGGGCGCGCCTGCCTCCCCCGCCGACACCTCAGTGGCGGGCCCGCTCGGCGCGCAGTTCCTGGTCTGGGAGTACGCGATCGCGGTGGCCGGCCAGATGCTCGGCATCAACCCGTTCGACCAGCCCAACGTGGCTGAATCCAAGGAGAACACCGCGCGGCTGCTGGCCGAGGCGGGCACCGGCCCGCTGCCTACCGGTGAGCCGGTGCTCACCGACGGCGCCGTCGAGGTGTACGCAGACCCGGGCCTGCCGCCCGCCGCCGGCGGCCTTGCCGGTGTGCTCGATGCGCTGCTGATGGCACTGCCGGACCGGGGATACCTGGCGATCATGGCCTACCTGGACCGGGATGGCCAGGCGGCCGCCACCGGGCTCCGGGACGCCCTGGCCAGCCGGATCACCCACCCGGTCACCTTCGGCTGGGGCCCGCGGTTCCTGCACTCGACCGGCCAGTACCACAAGGGCGGCCCGCAGGATGGCGTGTTCCTGCAGATCACCGGCGCGGTGCACAGCGACGTGCAGGTTCCGGGGCGGGACTTCACGCTGGGCAGGCTTCAGCTCGCCCAGGCCCTTGGCGACATCGGGGCTTTGCATCAGCGTGGCCGCCCAGCGGTCCGGCTGCACCTGCGGGACCGCGCCGCCGGGGTGGCCCAGGTACTCGACGCGGCCCGAACCGGCGCGACGGGATCGGGCCGGTGAACGCGGTCAACCCGCTGCGGGACCCACGGGACCGGCGGATTCCGCGGGTGGCCGGGCCGTGCGTCCTTGTACTGTTCGGCGTCACCGGTGACCTGTCGCGCAAGAAGCTGATGCCCGCCGTCTACGACCTGGCCAACCGAGGGCTGCTGCCGCCGGGGTTCTCCCTGGTCGGCTTCGCCCGCCGGGACTGGGCGGACGAGGACTTCGCGAAGGTCACCCACGACGCGGTCAAGGAGCACGCGCGCACCCCGTTCAACGACACCGTCTGGCAGCAGCTGTCGGAAGGGATCCGGTTCGTGCCGGGCGAGTTCGCCGACGACGCGGCCTTCGACCGGCTTGCCGAGACCGTGGCTCAGCTGGACACCGAGCGCGGCACCGGGGGCAACTACGCCTTCTACCTGTCCGTGCCGCCGAAGTTCTTCCCCGACGTGGTGGCGCAGCTCAAGCGGTCCGGCCTGTCCTCGGCACCGGAGGGCCCCGACGGCCACCGGCCGTGGCGCCGGGTGGTGATCGAGAAGCCGTTCGGCCACGACCTGGCCAGCGCCCGGGAACTCAACGAGATCGTGAACTCGGTGTTCGGCTCGGACTCGGTGTTCCGTATCGACCACTACCTGGGCAAGGAGACGGTACAGAACATCCTGGCGCTGCGGTTCGCGAACACGCTGTACGAGCCGATCTGGAACCGCAGCTACGTGGACCACGTCCAGATCACCATGGCCGAAGACATCGGGATCGGCGGCCGGGCCGGCTACTACGACGGGATCGGCGCCGCCCGCGACGTCATCCAGAACCACCTGATGCAGCTGCTGGCCCTGACCGCGATGGAGGAGCCGGTCTCGTTTGACGCCGCGTCGCTGCGCGCCGAGAAGGAGAAGATCCTTTCGGCGGTGCGGATTCCCGAGGACCTGGCCACCGGGACCGCCCGCGGCCAGTACGCGGCCGGCTGGCAGGGCGGCATCGAGGTCCCCGGCTTCCTGGAGGAGGCCGGCATCGCCCCGGACAGCCACACCGAGACCTACGCCGCGCTGAAGCTGGGCGTGGACACCAGGCGCTGGGCGGGCGTGCCGTTCTACCTGCGCACCGGCAAGCGGCTGCCGCGCCGGATGACCGAGATCGCGCTGATCTTTCAGCGGGCGCCGCACCTGCCGTTCAGTGCCACCGACACCAAGGAACTCGGGCACAACGCGATGGTGATCCGGGTCCAGCCGGACGAGGGGGTGACGGTCAGGTTCGGCTCCAAGGTCCCCGGCTCGGCGATGGAGGTCAGGGACGTCAACATGGACTTCGCCTATGGCGAGTCGTTCACCGAGAACAGCCCCGAGGCATACGAGCGGCTGCTGCTCGACGTGCTCATCGGCGACCCGCCACTGTTCCCCCGGCATCAGGAGGTGGAGCTGTCCTGGGAGGTGCTCGACCCCGTCGAGGAGTTCTGGGCGGAGCACGGCAAGCCGGAGCAGTACCCGGCCGGTTCCACCGGCCCGGCGAGCGCGGACGCGCTACTGGCCAGGGACGGCCGGGCGTGGCGGAGGCTGTGACATGACGATCGACCTGACCGACACCACCACCGGCGCGATCAACGACGCGCTCCGCCAGGCGCGGCTGCGGCTTGGCGGCGTGGCCAGCGGGATGGTGCTCACCCTGGTCATCGTGACCAACGAGGGTGAGCAGTACGACGCGGTCCGCGCGGCAAGCGCGGCCGGCCGCCAGCACCCGTGCCGCATCCTCGTGGTGATCATCCGCCGGCCCGAGCAGCGGTCCCGGCTCGACGCCGAGATCCGGGTCGGCGAGACCAGCCCCGGCGAGACGGTGCTGCTGCGGATGTACGGGCCGCTCGGCCAGCACGCGGACTCCGTGGTGGCCCCGCTGCTGCTGCCGGACACGCCCGTGGTCACCTGGTGGCCGGACACCGTGCCGCCCATCCCGGCGCAGGACCCCATGGGTGCACTCGCCCAGCGGCGCATCACCGACGCCGCGGCGGCCAACTCGCCCCGGGACGCGCTGACCTCGCTCGCCACCGGGTACCACCCCGGCGACACCGACCTGGCCTGGACCCGCGCCACGCCCTGGCGGGCGCTGCTGGCCGCGACGATGGACCAGCCGTCGGGGGATGTCATCGGTGGCACGGTCAGCGCCGAGGCGGGCAACCCGACCGCCGAGCTGATCGCGGCGTGGCTTTCGCACGTGTACGGGGTCGAGATCGCCTGCGAGCCCTCCTCCGGGCCGGGCGTCACCGAGGTCAGCTTCATCACCAGCGACGGCGATACGGTGATCACCAGGCCGGACGGGCGCGTCGCGCACCTGCGCCGCCCCGGGCAGCCCGAGCGCCGGGTCGCCCTGCACCGCAGGGAAACGCCCGAGCTGCTGGAGGAGGAACTGCGGCGGCTCGACCCCGACGACGTGTACGCCGAGACACTCGCCCGGTTCCTGAAGACCGGGCCCGCTTCACAGTGAGCCCGCCCGAGATCATCGTCCACCACGATGCGGGCCTGCTGGCCAAGGCGGTCGCGGCGCGGCTGGTCACCAATCTGGTGGACGTCCAGGCCGCGACCGGCCGCGCGTCGCTGGTGCTCACCGGCGGCGGGATCGGCACGGCCGTGCTGGCCGAACTGGCCGCCGCCCCGGCCAGGGACGCGGTCGACTGGCGCCACCTGGACATCTGGTGGGGTGACGAGCGCTTCCTGCCCAGCGGTGACCCGGAGCGCAACGAGGCCGGGGCACAGCAGGCCTTGCTGTGCCACCTCGACATGGACCCGGCCCGGGTGCACCGGATGCCTGGCACCGACGGCCCCGATGGGCCCGATCCTGAGGCCGCGGCGGCCCGCTACGCCGCCGAGCTGCGCGCCGCCGCGCGCCCGGAGGACCACGGCCCCGTCCCGGAGTTCGACGTCCTGCTGCTCGGCATCGGTCCTGAGGGCCACGTCGCGTCCCTGTTCCCCGCCATGCCCGCGCTGTACGACGACCGCAGCGTGGTCGCGGTCCGTGGCGCGCCGAAGCCACCGCCGATAAGGCTGACGCTCACACTGCCCTCGATCCGCAGCGCGCGTGAGGTGTGGGTGCTCGCCGCGGGCCAGGAGAAGGCGGGGGCGGTCCGGCTGGCCCTGTCGGACGTGGGCCCGGTACAGGTGCCCGCGGCCGGCGCGCGAGGCCGGCAGCGGACCCTGTTCCTGCTCGACCGCGGCGCGGCGAGCAGGCTGCCGCCGCAGCTCGGCCGGATCGCCTCGCCCTGACCGGGGCCGGGATTCCATCTGTTTTGCCCCGATCCGGCCTGATACGACCGATCCGGCTAGGATCGCGGCCGTGCCTCCCCTTTCCCGGCTCGCGGCGCGCCGCGACCACCTTGTCGTGTGCGGTGACGACACCCTCGCCGCCCGTGTCATCGAGGAACTGACCACCACCTACGGCGAAGAGGTGACGGTCCTGCTGCGATCACGTGAGCAGGACCAGGGGCCGCGCATCGCCCGGCTGCCCAAGGCGCGGATCATCGAGCGGGCGGATCTGGACGCCAGCGCGTTCACCGCCGCCGGGGTTCAGTCGGCCCGGGCGCTGGCCCTGCTGCGCCAGGACGACCTGGGCAACTTCCACGCAGCACTGCGTGCCCAAGAGCTCAACCCGGAACTGCGCCTGGTCGTGGCCATCTTCAACACGAGCCTGGGCGAGCGCATCAGGACGTTCTTCCGTGACTGTGCGGTCTTGTCCGGTTCGTCCATGTCGGCGCCGTCGTTCGTGGCCGCGGCCCTGGGCGAGCCGGCGCCCAGCCATATCAGGGTTGCCGGGCGCACGCTGTTCGTGGCGCGGCGCACCGACAGCCAGGCCAGGCGGGTGCTCTGCGGGCTGGCGATGACACGGGATCCGCAGTCCCCCGGGCTGCTCCCGGCGGACGCGGCCAGCGCGGACCTGGTGCTCGCGGTGGCCGACGGCGCGCCCCGCAACCCGCTCGCCCGGCAGCGGCGTCACCCGGTGCGCGCGGTCACCGACCTGGCCAGGCATCTGCTCTGGAACAGGCTGGGACTGGCCTTCGGCGTGCTGTTCGCCATTTTGGTCACCGGGTTCCTGCTGCTGCTCGCCGTGAGCCACTTCTCCGCTGCCAACGCCGCCTACCTGACCGCCCTGGATGCCGCGGGCGCCGCGGTGAGCGCGCCGGGCTATCCCACGGCGGAGAAGGTCGCGCAGGTGCTGCTTACCTTCGACGGGCTTGCGTTCCTCCCGGTGCTCACCGCCGTGGTGGTCGGCGCCAGGCTGACCGGGTCGCTGCAGCGCCGGGAGCGACCGCTGAATGACCATGTCATCGTCGTGGGGCTGGGCAACGTCGGTACCCGGATCGTCGGCCAGCTTCACGACCTGGGCGTCAGCGTAGCCTGCGTGGACAAGAGCGAGAACGCCGCCGGGGTGGCCATGGCACGGCGGCTGGGGCTGCGGGTGGTGATCGGTGAGACGCACCGGGAGGACGTGCTGCGGGCGGCCGGGGTCACCACCTGCCAGGCCCTGGTCTCGGTGACGAACAGCGACAGCGTCAACCTGGAGACCGCGTTGCACGCCCGCGCCCTGGCCGGCGAAATCCGGATCGTGCTCCGGCTCGGCAACGACGACCTCGCCGCGCGGGTCGAGCGCAGCGTCGGCCATACGATCTCGCGCAGCGTGTCCTACCTGGCGGCCCCGTCCTTTGCCGCGGCCATGCTCGAGCACCAGGTACTGCGCACCATCGCGGTGGGCCGGCACGTGTTGCTTATCGCCGATCTCGGGGTGGGCGCCGGTTCGGAACTGGACGGCACAGCGGTGCAGGCGGTGCACCAGACCGGCCTGGTGCGGGTGCTGGCCGTGCAACCGGCCGGGGGCGGCCCGGTGGACTGGTCCCCCGCCGGGAACCTGCGCCTGGGCGCCCAGGACCGGCTGTACGTGATCGCCACCCGGGCCGGGCTGTCCCGGGTTCTCGCCCGCAGCGCGCCGCCCGGCTGAGCCCCGGGGGCGGGCCCGGGATCATCGGTCTTTTCTGGGTAGCGTGAGGGCGAGATCATCCCCGCACCAGGAAGGGCCCAGTGGTGGACCTGCACGAGCAGCACCAACTCGACATGGCCAAACAGGTGGCCAAGGTCAAAGCGCGGACGCGGCCATGGCGTGCGATCATCGCGCTGGTGCTCGCGGTGGCGGCCGGGATCGTCGCGAGCGTGGCAGGCCGCGACTTCGAATTCTGGACCGGGCACGGCCATGTGGGCAGCAAGCTCGTCGCCGGCGTGGCCGCGATTTTGTTCTGCCTTTTCGCGATCATCGCCAGCCTGGCCCTGGCCGGCCGGGCGCGCCAGGCCCTTCAGCCGGTGGCTGGTTCTGCTCATGCGGCCGTGGTCCGCTACACGATCGTCCTCGTCGGCGCCATTCTCACGCTCGTAATCGGGCTGGCGCTGTTCAAGATCCCGGTCGGGCAGCTCATCGTTGGCGGCGCGCTCACCACGATCCTCATCGGGATCGCCGCGCAGCAGTCGCTGAGTAATGTCTTCGCCGGGCTCGTCCTGCTGCTTTCCCGGCCTTTTAACGTGGGCGATACCATCCAGCTGCGCTCGGGCGCGATGGGCGGGCTGATCGAAGGCACCGTGACCGAGGTCGGCATTACCTACCTGCGCCTGGACGCTGCCGACGGGCCCATGTCGCTGCCGAACGCACAGGTGCTCGCGGCGGCGGTCAGCCGCCCCGCCAGACCTGGTGGCACCCCGGCCAAGCCCGAAGCCACCAATGGCCAGCGATCAGCCTCCGCAACACCCGCTGACGCTCCCACGGCGGCATCCACTGATGGGCGGCAGGCCGGTCCCGCCGACCTGGGCCTGGCCGGCCAGCCACATACCGTCCCCGGCCGTCAGCCACCCCAAGAGCCAAGAACTCCCGAAAGCTAGCCCGAGCCCGGCCAGTAACGCTTTTGGCCGTTAACGGGCCAGCCCAAGTCCCGTCCTCCCCGGGCTGGCCCGGGTATCTCGGCAAGCTCTGCTACCCGTGGCTCGACTCGTACTTGGCCACAACGTCCGCGGGAATGCGGCCGCGCTCGCTCACCGTGAACCCATTCGCCTTCGCCCACGCACGAACCTGCGCACTGTGCTTACGGTGCGCGGCCGTTCTCCGCTTTGTCCGCACCACTCGCGCTGATGCCTTACGAGCGTGTGACGCATAGCGGCTGACGGCCTCGTCGAACTTTTCGCTGTGCTTCAGGCAAAGGTCGATCTCATAGTCCCGACCATCGATGCTGAACCTCCGCAGCCTGTGCTGGCCCTGCGGAATCTCTTTCGAGTCGTAGTCACATGCGTATGTGACGGAAACCTTCTGTGCCACTCCTGGCCCCCCCTTCCCCTTGTGCCAAATATATCCCCCCTGCGGCGGCTCAACCGTAACGACACCCAGGTCAACCCCGCTGACGGAACGGTGGAAGCCGTACTTGGCACACTCTGCGTGATGCTTTGAACGCCATTCGCGGCTACCCGGCCCGTTGGCGGTCCACTGCGAAACTCTCCGGCAGCCCGGTACGCGCAGGCAGGGCGCCCTTCAACCGGCGCGAGGAGTCAATACGGCCGGGTTATCTTCCGCGGCCGCGCACCTCGGGCTCAGCGGGCGGGCGGCCATAAGGGAAGGAATCGGGAGAAGGGTCGCTTTCCTCCTGGCCGCCGCCGCGGCGGCGGCGCCCGCCGCGCCCTTCGCCGGTCCCCCGCGGGCCACCGGGAAGGGGCGCCACGTATGGCCGTGCGGGCGAATATCCGGCATTGCCGGCCGGGGCTGCGTAGTCCGGGTCGTCAATGGCGGGCTCTGCGGGCCCGGTCGGGTAGTCGCCGGTGGGCGGTTCCGCCCGGTAGCGCGCCGTCATGGGCTCATCGGCGTAGCCGCCGCGGGGATCGTCGGGGTAGCCCCCGGCGTGCCGCTCGTCCGGGTAGGCACCGGTGAGCGGGTCATCCTGGTAGGCGCCGGTGAGCGGGTCGTCGGGGTAATCACCACCGTGCCGGTCCGCCCGGCGCCCGCCACCGCGTGGCTCGCCGGCGTAGCCGGCCGACAGCGGGTCGTCATGGTGGCCGCCGCGCAGGTCCGCCCGGTAGCCGCCGGGAAGTGAGTCGGCCCGGTACTGGCCCCCGGGTGACTCATCCCGGTAACCGCCGGGAAGCGAGTCATCCCCGTAGCCGCCCTGAAGCGGGCCGTCGTGCGGGTCTGCCGGGTAGCCGGCCGACAGCGGGTCATCCTGGTGCCCGCCGAGCCGGTCCGGCCGGCGGCCGCCGCTGTCCTCGCTCAGCCCATCGCCGCGGTAGACGCCGGTCAGCGGCTCATCACCATAGGAGCCTTCGCGCTCCTCGCGGTAACCACCCGCGCCGCCGGGAATGCCTTCGCCCGGATAGATCGCGCGGGTCTCCTCATGCCTGCCGTGCGCAGCGGTGCGCCTGTACCCTTCCGGGTTCGACGCGGCGGCGGCCGGAAATCCCGGGTCGGAGTAGCCGGTGTCGGGCTCGGGCCCCAGGTCGCGGCCGGGGGCGTCGTACCGCTCCGTCCTGCCGTAGTCGCCTGAGCCGTAGTCACCGGGACCGTACTGGCCGGGGGCGTGGCCGGCGTCGTGCCCGGCCCTGCCCTCCTGGTCTGGCATGTTGGGTCCGCGCTGTAGCGCCTCGATCATCCGGGGCAGGTCGGCGATCGGCAGCCGGAAGGTTCCGGTGCAGGTGCCGCCCTGCCAGATGCTGAACACGGCCACCCCCGTGTCCGCGTACCAGCTCAGCCGCATGCTGCGTGATTCGCCCCTGACGTCAAAATAGACCTCGCCAAGCCGGGGCAACGGTGCTGCGTCCGACGCCGACATGCTGCCCATGGTGACCCTCGACCCTCAGCTTTGTCCAGTTGGTGATCGTTTATCGGCAACCAGTAACCCTGCGCTCGCAGTTGGGCCTGCCTGATTCTCTCGCCTGCCTGCGGAACGGTCATAGCGGATGGCACAATTGAGCGTCGGTTCGGCTGAACCGGCTGGCTTCGTCGGGACGGCAGGCGCGTAACGGCCCCCTCTCGTCCGGCGCCTTGATTGCCCCCGGAACTTCCTGGCGCGCGCAGCGCTGCGCTGTCTCCGTATGTGCGGGAACACGAGGGCGGCATGGTGCGTTGGATGGATAGACGGGGTGAATGTCACAACACGCGCGACCGCGTGTCCGTCCAACACGGCGTTTGCTGGGCTGAGGAACACACGGAAATCAGAGGAGACCGTTTCATGTCTGAGGTACGTCGGCAGGTGGCCATGCCTCCACGGCCGAGCTGGGCCTGGCAAGACGCCGGCGCGTGCCGAGGCAAGGACATCGTGCTCTTCTTCGGGCCCGACGGAGAGCGTCAGCCCGAGCGTGAGGTGCGCGAACGCAAGGCGAAGGCGGTTTGTGCCGCATGCCCGGTGCGCGCGGAATGCCTCACTTATGCCGTTTCCCGGCCAGAAAAGTACGGCACCTGGGGCGGCCTGAATGAGGAGGAGAGGGCCTCCGAACGGCGCCGCCGGATGCGCCGTGCCAACGCCGCCTAAGGCTCATGCCATTAGGCCATCGGCGGCCACCCCAGCCGCGCTGGTGAGCCTACTGCGAGCACCCCGCACAACCGCCCATAATGGCATCATGGTTTGCTCTGCCTGCCGGGCCGCGCACCACGAGGAGTGCCCGGGCGGTAACTGGTGCGACTGCCAGCACAAGCCACCGGTCAAGCCGCCCGAGCCACTCATGGCCTGGATACGGCAGGGGTAGCGAGCGGCGCCCGCTGGCCCAGGACCTCCAGGGTGCGGCGAGTGGGGTGTGATCGGGACTTTTTCGGGAAACTCCCGATGAGCCACAAGCGGCGCCGGCGGGCGCGGGTTCGTGGGAACATTTCCTGCGAGGCATGTGGTTGCAGGGGCTGTACGGGCGTGACCGGCTACGCTTAACCGGATGGGAGCCTTCCTGTGAGATTGAGCGCGACCAGGCCTACGTACCCCGAGCAGGTCACGGCGGGGGACGCTGAGGAGGCGGCGCGGCGGCAGGCACTCGCTGCACAGGCCGCGCAGGCCGCGAAGGATCTGGCGGATGCCCCCGCGCGCGAGGTCGTCGCGTGGGCGGTGGAGACCTTCGCCGAGCGCATCTGTATCACCTCCTCCATGACCGACGCGGTCATCATCCACTTGGCCGCCGAGGTCAAGCCCGGCATCGACGTGATCTTCCTGGACACCGGCTACCACTTCCCCGAGACCATCGGGACCAGGGACGCGGTGGCGCAGGTCTATCCCGTCAACCTGATCAACGTGACCCCGTCCCGCACCGTGGCCGAGCAGGACGCCGAACTGGGCCCGCGGCTGTACGGCCGCAACCCCGATCTGTGCTGCTACCTGCGCAAGGTGGTCCCGCTTGAGCGGGCACTGGATCCCTACGACGCATGGATCACCGGTGTGCGCCGCGAGGAGACCGACGCGCGCAGCGACACCAAGGTGGTCGAGTGGGATCCCAAGCGCGCGATGGTCAAGGTCAACCCGATCGCTGGCTGGACCCAGGAAGAGGTAGACGCCTACATCGCCGAGCACGGGGTGGTGCTGAACCCACTGGTCGACGAGGGCTATCCCTCGATCGGCTGCGCCACCTGCACGCTGCCGGTCAAGCCCGGCGCCGACCCGCGGAGCGGCCGCTGGGCGGGCACCGGAAAGACCGAATGCGGCCTGCACGTTTAAGGGGCTGGTGGGCGTGGTGACCCTGGGACCGCGGGTCACCCATGAGGTTCTCAACCAGGTGCCGGTGCTGGCCGGTCACGACGTGGCGGCCGACCCGGCGCTGCTTGAGGCCGTGGACCGGGAGGGCGCCGGCTGGGCCGCGGGCGCGCTGCACGAACTGGGGCTGCTGGCGGGCCGTGCCGAGACCGCCGAACAGGCCCGTCTGGTCAACGAGCACCCGCCGGTGCTGCGCACCCACGACCGGTACGGTAACCGCATCGACGAGGTCGAGTTCCACCCCGCCTGGCACGCCCTGATGGACACCGCGGTCAGCCACGGCCTGCACGCGGCGCCGTGGGCGGACCCGCGGGCCGGGGCGCACGTGGCCCGGGCGGCGAAGTTCTACGTCTGGACCCAGGCCGAGGCCGGGCACGGCTGCCCCATCTCGATGACCTACGCCGCGGTGCCCGCGCTGCGGCACGCCCCCGGCCTGGTGGCCAGGTTCGAGCCGCTGCTCACCGCCTGCGCCTACGACCCGGGACTGCGCCCGCCCGAGGGCAAGCGGGGCCTGCTGTCCGGGATGGCCATGACCGAGAAGCAGGGCGGCTCCGACGTCCGGGCGAATACCACCCGCGCGGAGCCCATCCCCTCGGCCGGCGAGGGCGCCCATCTGCTCACCGGGCACAAGTGGTTCTGCTCGGCGCCCATGTGCGACCTGTTCCTCACGCTCGCCCAGGGCCCGGCCGGGCTGACCTGTTTCCTGCTTCCCAGGGTGCTGCCCGACGGCACGCGCAACGGAATGCGCCTGCAACGGCTCAAGGACAAGCTCGGCAACCGGTCCAACGCCTCGGCGGAGATCGAGTTCGACGGCGCACTGGCCTGGCAGGTCGGCGAGCCGGGCCGGGGTGTGGCCACGATCATCGCGATGGTGAGCGCGACCAGGCTGGACTGCGTCCTCGGCAGCGCGGCGGGCATCCGGGCAGCCACGGTCGCCGCCGTGCACCACGCCAGCCACCGGCTGGCGTTCGGCAAGGAACTCGCCGCACAGCCGCTGATGGCGAACGTGCTCGCGGACCTGACGCTGGAATCCCAGGCGGCCACGGTGCTGGCCTTTCGCCTGGCCGGCGCGGCGGACCGGGCGGCGCGCGGGGACGCGGCCGAGGCGGCGCTGCTGCGCCTGGCGCTGCCCGCGGCCAAGTACTGGGTGTGCAAGCGCTTCCCGGCGCACGCGGTCGAGGCGCTCGAATGCCTCGGTGGCAACGGGTACGTGGAGGAGTCCGGCCTGCCGCGGATCTACCGGGAGGCCCCGCTGAACTCGATCTGGGAAGGCTCCGGCAACGTGACGTCGCTCGATGTGCTGCGGGCGCTGGCCAGGACCGAGGGCGCGGCCGATGCGCTGCTCGCCGAACTGGACGCCGCGGCGGGCGCGAACACGGCCCTGGACGGCGCGACGGCCGCGCTGAAGGCACAGATGGCCGGGCTGGCGGCGGCGACGAGCCTGGAGGCACAGCAGGCGGCCAGGCGGCTGGCCGGGCAGATCGCGGTCACCCTGGCCGCGGCGCTGCTCGTGCGGCACGCGCCGGGCGCGGTCTCCGACGGGTTCTGCACGTCCCGGCTCGGCCCGCAGTCGCTCGGCGGCCCCGGAGCACCGTTCGGCACGCTGCCCGCCGGGCTCGACCTGGCAGCCATCACCGACCGTGCCCGCGCCGTGACGGCGGGCGGGGCTCGCTGATGCGGCACTGGCCCGGAACCCCTTACCCGCTGGGCGCGACCTGGGACGGCGGCGGCACCAACTTCGCGGTGTTCTCCGAGGTCGCCGAGGCGGTGGAACTCTGCCTGTTCGACGACGCCGACGGCGGCTCTGCTAGCCCCGACCCCACCACCCCACGCTCTGCCAGCCCTGACCCCACCACCCCACCTCAACGCGCCGAGACCAGGATCGCGCTGACCGAGGTGGATGGCTTCGTCTGGCACGGCTACCTCCCCGACGTGACCCCCGGGCAGCGCTACGGATACCGGGTGCACGGCCCTTACGCGCCCGCCGAGGGACACCGGTGCAACCCGGCAAAGCTGCTGCTCGACCCGTACGGCAAGGCCGCGGACGGCGAGGTCATCTGGAACGAGGCGGTGTTCGGTTACCGGTTCAGCGACCCGGCCTCGCCGAACACCACCGACAGCGCCCCGTACATGCCGGTCAACGTGGTGATCAACCCGTTCTTCGACTGGGGCGACGACCGGCCGCCGCGCATCCCCTACCACGAGACCGTGATTTACGAGGCGCACGTCCGCGGCCTGACCATGCGCCATCCCGACCTGCTCCCCGAGGAGCGTGGCACCTACGCCGGGCTGGCCCACCCGGCGGTGATCGAGCACCTGACCAGGCTCGGGGTGACCGCCGTGGAACTCATGCCGGTGCACCAGTTCGTGTCCGAACATGCGCTGCAGCAGCGGGGGCTGACCAACTACTGGGGCTACAACACCATCGCGTTCCTCGCGCCGCACAACGGCTACGCCGCCGCCCGCCAGCCCGGCGGGCAGATCGCCGAGTTCAAGGCGATGGTGCGGGCGCTGCACGAGGCGGGCATCGAGGTGATTCTCGACGTGGTCTACAACCACACCGCCGAGGGCGATCACCGCGGCCCGACGCTGTCGTTCCGCGGCATCGACAACGCCGCCTACTACCGGCTCAACGACGACGACCGGACCTACTACCTGGACTACACCGGGTGCGGCAACAGCTTCAACGTGCGCTCGCCGCACGCCCTGCAGCTCATCATGGACTCGCTGCGCTACTGGATACTCGAGGCCCACGTGGACGGGTTCCGGTTCGACCTCGCCGCGGCGCTGGCCAGGGAACTGCACGACGTGGACCAGTTGTCGGCGTTCTTCGACCTGGTCCAGCAGGATCCGGTGGTGTCCCAGGTGAAGCTGATCGCCGAGCCCTGGGACGTGGGTGAGGGCGGCTACCAGGTGGGCAACTTCCCGCCGCTGTGGAGTGAGTGGAACGGCAAGTACCGGGACACCGTGCGCGACTTCTGGCGCGGCGAGCCCACGGCGCTGCCGGAGTTCGCGTCCCGGCTGTCCGGCTCCAGCGACCTCTACGAGACCAGCGGCCGCCGCCCCGTGGCCTCGGTCAACTTCGCCACCTGCCACGACGGCTTCACCCTGGCCGACCTGGTGTCCTACAACACCAAGCACAACGAGGCCAACGGCGAGGGCAACAGGGACGGCACCAATGACAACCGGTCATGGAACTGCGGCGTGGAAGGCCCGGCCGGCCCGGCGGTGAACGCGCTGCGGGCCAGGCAGCAGCGCAACTTCCTGGCCACGCTGTTCTGCGCGCAGGGCGTCCCGATGCTGCTGGCCGGCGACGAACTCGGGCGGACCCAGCGCGGCAACAACAACGCCTACTGCCAGGACAACGAGATCTCCTGGGTGGACTGGGACACCGCGGGCAGCGCGGCCGGCCTGCTCGCCTTCACCCGCGCCCTGTCCGCGCTGCGCCGCGAGCACCCGGTGTTCCGGCGGCGCCGGTTCTTCCTCGGCCAGCCCGCTGGCGACGGGCACCTGGCGGACATCGCCTGGCTCACCCCGTCCGGCCGGGAGATGGACGACGGCGACTGGGGAGCACGCGGGCGCGCCATGACGGTCTTCCTGAACGGGGACGCCATCACCGAACCGGGCCCGCACGGCGAACGGGTCCGCGACGACTCGTTCCTCGTCCTGTTCTCCGCGGAGCAGCAGACGCTGGATTTCAGCGTGCCCGGTGTCAAGTACGGCGAGCGCTGGACGGTGGTGGCCGACACCGCTGCCGGCGATTCGGCCGATCCGGCAGACCGGCCCGAGGTTGCCGCCGGCGACCACGTGGCGCTCACCGGCTTCTCCATGGTGGTACTGCGCCGCAGCGCGCCCACCGAGCCTTAGCGGGTGACGCCATATGGGCGGGCGGTCTGATTGACTGCGGTGATGCGCCAGGTCTATCCGGGCGGCTCCGCCCTTGACGATGCCGCTCTCGCGGCGCTGTACGGCTACCCGGACCTGGGCACGCCGCCAGCGCGCTGGCTGCGGGCGAACATGGTGGCGAGCGTGGACGGCGCGGCCACGGTGGACGGGCGGTCCGAAGGCCTGTCCAGCGAAGCGGACCAGCAGGTCTTCGCCATGCTCCGGGCGCACGCGGACGTGATCCTGGTCGGTGCGGGCACCGCGCGCGCGGAAGGCTACGCGCCGGTGCGGCCGGAGTCCGAGGGACTGCGGTGGGCCTGGCTGCGGGACGGCCGGCCGCCGTCGCCGCCGATCGCGGTGGTCACCCGCGCGCTCGACCTGGACCTTGACAGCGCGCTGATCACCGACACTCTCCCGCACGCCCGGACGATCGTCATCACCACCGAGTCCGCCGAGCCCGGCCGGCGTGCCGCCGCGGCGGCACGGAACGCGGAGGTGATCGTCGCGGGCGAGGCCAGCGTCGACTTGATGGCCGCGGCGGACGCCCTGGCCGAGCGCGGGCTCCAGCGGATTTCCTGCGAGGGCGGGCCGCACCTGCTGGCCCAGCTCGTCGGCGAGGGCCTGCTCGACGAGCTGTGCCTCACGGTCAGCCCGCTGCTGGCTGGCCCGGAGGCCGGGCGGATCGTGACGGGCGGCCTGCCGATGCCGGGCGGCGGCACCAGACCGGTCACGCTCGCCCACGTGCTGGAGGACGAGGGCTATCTGCTCTGCCGGTACGTGCGGCGGGGCGCGCGCTGACCATGGGGTAAGGGCGGGCCAGGCCGGGCGGCTACCCCAGGATGTCGCCGAGGTCGAAGCTCACCGGCTCTTCGAGCTGCGCATAGGTGCACGATTGCGGTTCCCGGTCGGGGCGCCAGCGGACGAACTGGGTGGTGTGCCGGAACCTGCGGCCTTCCATGTGGTCGTAGCGCACCTCGACCACCCGCTCGGGGCGCAGCGGGATGAACGACAGGTCCTTGCCCGCGTTCCACCGGCTGACCTCGGCCTCCCGGGGCGTGCCCACCACGCCTTCCGGCCTGGCCCAGTTCCACGGGTGCCCCTCGAACGTGGTGACCAGCGGCTGCATCTCGGTGAACAGCTCCCGGCGCCGTGCCATCGGGAACGCGCCGACCACACCGACGCTGGCCAGCTTGCCGTCATCGGTGAACAGGCCGAGCAGCAGCGATCCGATCGCCTCTTCGCTGGACTTGTGCGTCCGGTAGCCCGCCACCACGCAGTCGGCGGTCCGCTCGTGCTTGACCTTGAACATGACCCGCTTGTCCGGTTCGTACCCGCCGTCCAGCCGCTTGGCGATCAGGCCGTCGAGCCCGGCGCCCTCGAACTGGGAGAACCACCGGCCGGCCAGCTCCCGGTCGGTGGTGGCCGGGGTGACGTGCAGCGGGGCGCGCACCGTGGCAAGGGCGTCTTCCAGGGCGGCCCGGCGCTCGCTGAACGGCCGCTGGGTGTAGTCGGTGTCCCCCAGCGCGAGCAGGTCGAACGCCACGAAGTGGGCCGGGGTCTGGGTAGCCAGCAGGTTCACCCGGCTCGCCGCAGGGTGGATCCGCTGCAGCAGTGCCTCGAAGTCGAGCCTGGCGCCTTCACCGTCGGGGATGACGATCTCCCCATCGATCACGCACCGTTCCGGCAGTTGCTCGATGACCCCGGTGACCAGCTCGGGAAAGTACCGCGTCATCGGCCGCTCGTTGCGGCTGCCGATCTCCACCTCGTCGCCGTCGCGGAAGACGATGGACCGGAACCCGTCCCACTTCGGCTCATAGCTGTACTGGCCGTCGGGTATCTCCTTGACCGCCTTGGCGAGCATCGGCGCGACCGGCGGGCTGACCGGAAGTCTCATGGTGCCATCCTCCCCTTCCGCTTCGGACATGCTCTCATCCGACACTCCCCCGGCTTCGGAGCGGCCGCCCGGGCGACCGCACTCTCTTGACATCTCAAGGCCAGGCGAGAGGATGTGTTTGATTTAGTTCGTATTTCTGATCGTTAGTGAGTGAATAAGTTCGACAAAGGGCAAGGTGAGGGCCGTGGACCGTGACCAGAGCAACAACCTCCCAGCGGCGACCGGCGCCTATGCCAACGCCTACCAGCCGGGCTTCGACGACTCGGGCTGGCAGGCCGTCGACGTCCCGCACGACTGGGCCATCTACCTCACCCCGGTGGACCTGCCCGGCACCAGCAGCGGCACCGGGTTCCTGCAGACCGGCCTTGCCTGGTACCGCAAGCACTTCACGCTGCCGCCGTCGCTGGCCGGCCAGCGGATCTCGATCGAGTTCGACGGCGTCTACATGAACTCCACCGTCTGGCTCAACGGCCAGCTCCTCGGGAACCACCCATAGGCCTACACCGGCTACACCTTCGACATCACCGGCCTGGTGCACACCGACGGGGCGACCGAGAACGTCCTGGCGGTCCAGGTGCCGAGCGCGCAGCCGAGCAGCCGGTGGTACTCCGGCAGCGGCATCTTCCGCAACGTCTACCTGGTGGTCACCGGCCCGGTGCACGTGGCGCGGCACGGTACCTTCGTCACCACCCCGGACCTGGAGAGCAGCCTCCGGTCCGGGTATGCGGCCGTGCAGGTCCAGACCGACGTCGCCAACGACGGCGGCGTGGCGGCCACCGTGGACCTGGCGCTCACGATCACCGACCCGCGCGGCCGGCCG
>Ga0207699_10000269_pt1 | contig 28596 bp, 21 predicted proteins | sample LARL51metaG_FD_184344 | JGI IMG/M metagenome (GOLD analysis project Ga0207699, IMG submission 184344) | Corn, switchgrass and miscanthus rhizosphere microbial communities from Kellogg Biological Station, Michigan, USA - LAR L5-1 metaG... | ecosystem: Host-associated > Plants > Roots >...
CTTCGGATTGTGCTTCTGCAGCACCTTCGTGATCGCTGCCGTCAACGTTGTCTTCCCGTGGTCGATGTGCCCGATCGTTCCCACGTTTACGTGCGGCTTTGACCGGTCAAATTTTTCCTTTGCCATAGTCGTCTAGCTCCTTATCGAATTGATGAAATATGAATGACCAACGATGAACCCTGAGGTGCGATTCGTTCCGGTTGATTCATATTCATCCACTCAGCGATCATCGTTATCTTGCGGTGCCTTGCACCTTCGCTATGATCTCCTCACGCACGCTGCGCGGCGCTTCCTCGTAACGATGGAAGTGCATCGTGTAAGTGGCGCGGCCCTGCGTCATCGAACGCATGTCAGTCGAATACCCGAACATCTCCGAAAGAGGCACAAGCGCGGTAATGACCTGTGTGCCTGGTCTCGCGGCCATGCTTTCGATTCGGCCGCGCCGGGAGTTGATGTCACCGGTAATCGACCCCGCGTATTCTTCAGGCGCTACAACCTCGACTTTCATGATCGGCTCCATCAGAACAGGGTTAGCTTTCTTAGCGGCGTCTTTGAACGCCATCGAACCGGCAATCTTGAAAGCCATTTCCGAAGAGTCGACTTCGTGGAAGCTTCCGTAGTGCAGTGTCGCTTTGACGTCGACCATTTCGTAGCCGGCCAGAACACCACCTTCCATCGCCTCCTTGATACCCGCTTCAATTGGCTTGATGTACTCGCGAGGAATAACTCCACCGACGATCGCGTTCACAAACTCGAAACCAGTGCCGAGTTCGGCGGGCTCCACCTTCACCTCTGCGTGTCCGTATTGACCGCGTCCACCGGTCTGGCGGACAAACTTGCCGACTCCCTCGGCAGCCTTGCGTATCGTTTCGCGATAAGCTACCTGCGGCCGGCCAACGTTCGCATCGACGCCGAACTCTCGCTTGAGCCGGTCGACGATGATCTCGAGATGAAGCTCACCCATACCGCTGATGATTGTCTGGCCCGTTTCCTGATCGGTCGCGACTTTGAAGCTCGGATCTTCGGCGGCCAGTCGCTGGAGACCTATGCTCAGCTTCTCCTGATCGGGCCTTGTCTTCGGTTCGATAGCCTGGGATATCACGGGCGCGGGGAACTCAAGAGCTTCGAGGATAACCGGACGGGACTCTTCACAAATCGTGTCACCGGTGGTGACCTGCTTGAGACCGGCGACTGCCACAATTTCGCCTGCGGAGGCAAACTCGATATCTTCGCGTTTGTTCGCATGCATTCGCATTATCCGGCCCACGCGTTCTTTCGAACCCCTGGTCGAGTTCAGGGTATATGAGCCGGACTTGAGAGTGCCCGAATAGATTCGAACGAACGAAAGCTGACCCACGTGTTTGTCAGCCATGATTTTGAATACCAGACCGGAAAAAGGCGCCTTCGGATCGGGCGGCCGCTCTTCCTCTTCTCCGCTCCTGGGATTTACTCCCGTAACCGCAGGTACATCAAGCGGGCTGGGGAGGTAGTCGACAACCGCATCCAGAAGCGGTTGAACGCCTTTGTTTTTGAACGCCGAGCCCGCGGCGACCGGCACGATTTTCAATGCGATCGTCTCTCGCCGCAGCGCCGCGCGAATCTCGTCGTCAGAAAGTTTCTCTCCCGCGAGATATTTTTCTGCGATTTGATCATCTGCATCCGCAAGCGCTTCGATCATCTTATCGCGCGCTGCTTCGGCATCAGCTCGAAGCTCGTCAGGTATCTCAACGACGTCGGGCTCAGCTCCCTTGTCTTCGACGTTATAGAGATCCGCGCGCATCGTGATCAGATCAATAACTCCTCGAAACTGATCTTCGCTTCCGATCGGCATCTGGATCGCTACCGGATTTGCGCTCAACCGGTCACGCATGGTTTGAATCGCGTGGTTGAAGTCAGCGCCGGGCCGGTCCATCTTATTCATGAAGGCGAGGCGGGGAACATTGTACTTATCGGCTTGACGCCATACGGTTTCGGATTGCGGCTGCACGCCGGCTACAGCGTCAAACACCGCGACCGCGCCATCGAGCACGCGGAGTGAACGCTCGACTTCGATGGTGAAATCTACGTGCCCGGGAGTATCGATAATGTTGATACGATAGTCGTCACCATTGCGCGGCCAGAAGCACGTTGTCGCGGCGGATGTGATAGTGATCCCGCGCTCCTGCTCCTGCTCCATCCAGTCCATGATCGCAGTGCCTTCGTGAACCTCGCCGATCTTGTACGAAACGCCCGTGTAATAAAGGATGCGCTCGGTGGTCGTGGTCTTCCCGGCGTCGATATGCGCCATGATCCCGATGTTACGGGTCCGTTGTAATGGGTCTTGCTTTGACATTCAAATAGGTCCAGTAAGTCCTATAGGCCCTATCACCACCGATAATGAGCGAAGGCCTTATTAGCGTCAGCCATTCGGTGGGTATCATCTTTCTTTTTTACCGCGTTGCCACGGTTATTCGCCGCATCCAAAATCTCATTCGCGAGACGGTCGGTCATCGTTTTCTCGCCGCGTCCGCGTGCGTAACTGATAAGCCATCTGATCGCAAGACTGTTGCCGCGCGATTTCTGATCCACCTCGATAGGCACTTGATATGTGGAACCGCCGACTCGACGTGACTTGACCTCGACTCGCGGCTTCACGTTGTCGATGGCCCTTTTGAAGGTCTTAAGCGGGTCCTCCTGGGTTTTCTCTTGGACCTGCTTCATCGCATTGTAGAAAATATTCTCGGACACCGACTTCTCGCCGTCCCACATAAGCGAATTGATGAACCGGGTCACCATCGTCGAGTTGTATAGTGGGTCCGGCAGAACCTCGCGCTTAGCTGCAACTCTTCTTCTTGGCATAATCCTTCCGTGATGCGTGATCCGTGAATCGTGACCCGCGGACTGGCTTTCCAGTCACGCACCACGCTTCACGCATCACGTCGTATTATTTCTTGGCCGGAGCCGCTTCCTTCGGGCGCTTCGCTCCGTACTTTGAGCGGCCTTGTTTGCGTCCCTGGACACCAACCGCGTCAAGCGTACCGCGCACCACGTGATAACGGACGCCCGGCAAATCCTTGACGCGACCTCCGCGGATCAACACGATCGAGTGCTCTTGCAGGTTGTGACCGATGCCGGGGATATAGGTGGTAACCTCGATCCCGTTAGTCAGGCGAACACGGGCGACCTTTCGCAGCGCTGAGTTCGGCTTCTTGGGTGTCTGCGTGTAAACCCGAGTGCATACACCGCGCTTCTGAGGACTTGAATTCAAAGCAGGGCTGGAAGTCTTGTACTTGACGTTCTCTCGCCCTTTTCGAACTAACTGACTAAGTGTCGGCACCTGTAGCTCCTCTCATTCGTGCGCCCGCCGAACGAGCTCCGAATTCGGCGCTCGCGCGAGGTCACTTCGTCTCAACATCTCGGCGCTTCGAAAGCGCAGAAGGCCCAAGTGGCTCTTTTCCTCGTGCGCCACCGAGCCCGACTAAGCTAGTTTTTTGGGGATGTTCTGAAAAGTTGCTGCGGATTCGGCCTCCCCAGGCCAAACTTCTCTGTGGCGTGATCTCAAGGTAACTTCGTTGTGAATTCGGGAATCGGGTTGACCCGCTTCCTTTTACGCCACAATAACGTTTATTCCGCGTCCGGTTTCAATCAACTAGGCGCCTCCGCATGCTCAGAACCAAAAAAGCGCCTTCGTTCCAAACAGCAAACTATACTGGCGAAGCATGGAGTTGTCAACCTCGCAACAGACCCAGGAGACAATCAACCGGCCATCCCAAAAAAACAGCGCCCTTCCGGCGGGATCAACGCAATTTACCTGCTTGAGTGCGTCCTCCAGCACGATGTCGGGTGACAAATTTTATTAGCGCTGACAAAAAACGTGACGACTCGCTCCGCACTTTGGCCGAGAGCGACAGGCAAAACTCCTCGCGGTGGGCCTTTGCGCCACTTTGTCGGATTGGTCCGTCGAATGCTCGTGAGCGTCGTTCGATAATTCAAAGAGAGGAAACCCATGCCATTGGTATGTCCGCGCTGCGCCACTGATGTTAATGCGGAGGCTCTGTACTGCCCGTATTGCAATTTGCCAAAACCCAAGGCCGGGTTCGGAGAGGCAGTCGCGCCAAACCCACACGGCAATCAGGCAACTCCGGTAGTCTCTAGAAAAAGCCCAAAACCCTCGCGCAACCCTCGTCGGGGACAACCACCCAACAAAGAGCGTAGGCTGCGGCTAAAGGTTCTTGGAGGCGCAGCGTTAGTGGCGGTCTTAGCCGCTGGCGTTTACATCTTCGTAGTGCCGCTTGTGCACTCCGAGGGAGTTGAACCCAAGACGGCCTTGTCCGCTCTCGACAGATTGCAGCATATGCCATCCAATGAGCCAGATCTTACGATCGACGCTCGCTTGTCAGGAGAGATCGAGAAGTCGCGGCGAGTCGGAAACCTCGTCGGCTATCAGGGATGGACTGTACACCCGATCAAGGGAACGAAGACTCGAGTCCTTCTCGCATTTTCGTACCGCGAAGTCGGGAATATTGAGCGGCGCGCGGAATGGCTTGCGGATCTAAACGCGAATACTTTTACAGCTCAGACCGCTCTCGCCGTTTCTATTTCAAAGTAAGTTAGCAACACCGCAGTCGGAAAAAGAAAGGGAAGAAACCAACAACACGCTGGAGTCTTCCCCTCAAAAAACGCTCGCAAAGCCGAACGCCCGGCTAATCGCCGACTTCTTTAGCTTCGGCCTTGATATCCTCTCCGGCCGGAATCTCTGCTGCCTCGTATTCTTCGGCTTCTTCCTGAGTCCGATCCGGCTCGAGCTTGATGTTCCGATAGTAATCCATGCCCGTTCCCGCAGGAATCAACCGGCCCATTATAACGTTCTCCTTAAGACCGCGCAGATAATCAACCTTACCGCTTATCGCGGCCTCGGTCAGCACTCGCGTGGTCTCCTGAAACGAGGCTGCCGATATGAAGGATTCAGTAGACAGCGAAGCCTTCGTGATACCGAGCAGCAGCGGCTCCATTGAAGCCGGCGTGCCGTCTTCAGCCAGCACACGATCGTTCTCGTCCTGGAAGCGGAAGCGGTCGACCATGTCTTCAAGAAGGAACTCTGTGTCGCCGACATCCTTTACGCGCACCCATCGCAGCATCTGCCGAACGATCACCTCGATGTGCTTGTCGTTGATGTTAACGCCCTGCAGACGGTAGACCTCCTGAATTTCGTTCACGAGGTAGCGCTGCAATTCCTCGATACCGCGCACGGCGAGAATATCGTGCGGGTTCAACGGGCCGTCCATAAGCGGCTCGCCCGCTCGTACCCAATCTTCCTCCTGTACATTAATATGCACCCCACGAGGGATCGAGTATTCGCGTTTCTCGCCGTCCGTCGCTTCGACTATTACGCGGCGCAGGCCCTTGACAATTGGACCGAACTTGACCACGCCATCGATCTCGGTCATCACCGCTGTTTCCCGTGGCTTGCGCGCTTCGAACAATTCGACAACGCGCGGCAGACCGCCGGTGATGTCCTTGGTCTTGGTAGTCTCGCGCGGTATCTTGGCGATGATATCGCCTGGCGCCACGCGGACGTGTTCCTTCTCCTCTTGAACCTTCGTTGAGGCCCCAGCGCCTCGCTTCTTCTTCCATTCATCGAAGTCCGCGACAAGCAGGTTCGCGCGAACCGGCATTTGATAAGTTCGGACAGCCTTGTTCTTCTCGTCGCGGATCTCGATCCGGGGCTGCCGCTTCTCATCCGGCGAGTCAATGACGACCAGGTGCGACAGACCGGTTACTTCGTCGACTTCCTCGTGAACGGTCACTCCTTCGATCAAGTCTTTGAAGGTAATCGTGCCCGCTTCTTCCGTCAGGATCGCGAATGTATAAGGATCCCACTCCGCAAGCTCCTGACCTTCCTCGACCCGCTGGCCGTCAGAGACCTTGAGCGTTGCGCCGTAGTTTATTTGATACCGCTTCAAATCGCGGCCGCGCTCGTCGACCAACACCACAGTACCGTTGCGGTTCATCGCCACCAGATCCCCATCGCGATTCCGCACAGTCTTAAGGTCTTCGAACTTCGCGTTACCCGCAGCGATCGCTTCGTGCTTGGTGATTTCGCTAACACCACCGGCGACGCCGCCGATGTGGAAGGTTCTCATCGTGAGCTGGGTGCCCGGCTCGCCGATCGACTGCGCGGCAATCACACCGACCGCCTCTCCCAGCTCTACCATGCGTCCGGTCGCAAGATTTCGGCCGTAACATTTCACGCACACGCCACGGCGCGACTCGCAAGTCAACACCGAACGAATTCGGACGCGCTCGATGCCGCCTGCGGCTTGAATCATACCCGCCAGATCTTCTGTGATCTCTTCGTTGGATTCTACAATGATCTCGCCGGTGATCGGATCACTCACGTCATCGAGCACAACCCGGCCGATGATTCTGTCGCGAAGCGATTCGATTTCCTCACCGCCTTCGATGATCGCCGTCGCCCAGATTCCTTTGATCGTCCCGCAGTCGGGCTCGCTTACGATAACATCCTGAGCCACGTCGACCAGGCGCCGCGTGAGATAGCCGGAGTCAGCGGTCTTGAGCGCGGTGTCAGCCAGTCCCTTGCGCGCGCCGTGAGTCGAAATGAAGTATTGAAGCACGTTCAGCCCTTCGCGGAAGTTCGCGCGAATGGGAGTCTCGATGATTTCACCGGACGGTTTGGCCATCAAGCCTCGCATACCCGCCAGCTGGCGAATCTGCTGCTTCGAGCCCCTTGCTCCCGAGTCCGCCATAATTAAGATCGGGTTCATCTCGCCCGATTCCTGCTCCCGGCGGTTCATTTCGGTGAACATCGCTTCGGCAACGCGCTCAGTCACATCCGACCAGATCGCGATCACCTTGTTGTAGCGTTCGCCGTTGGTGATGATTCCCTCTTTATACTGGTTCTCGACTTCGACCACCCCGGCCTGTGCCTGCTGAACCAACTCAGCCTTAGCGGGAGGCGTTACCAGATCATCGACGCCGATAGAGATGCCCGCCTTCGTCGCATAAAGAAAGCCCAGATCCTTAACTTTATCGAGCATCTTAACCGTCTCTGCGTGCCCGAGCCGCAAGTGGCAGTGGTTGACCAGCGACTGCAGTCCCTTTTTCTTCAGCGTGCCGTTTACGTAAGGCATGCCATCGGACATCTGTTCGTTGAAGATTACACGTCCGACAGTTGTGTCGATGACTCGATTCTTCAACGTACGAACCGCAGCGCGGATTACATCCTGATCGTCGCGCTCGTGCTCGAGATCGATAATGTCGCCCGAGAACAAGAGCTTGATCGGCGTCTGCGTATGGACCTCACCGGCATCAAGAGCGAGCAGCACCTCATCGCCCGACGCGAACTTGCGCCCGGCGAATTTGTCGTCCTTCTTATCCTTCGTCAGGTAGTAGCAACCGAGCACAATGTCCTGAGTCGGAACCGCTATCGGCTGGCCATTTGCCGGCGAAAGAATATTGTTTGAAGCCAGCATCAACACGCTCGCTTCGACCTGGGCTTCGGGTGAGAGCGGAATATGTACCGCCATCTGATCACCATCGAAGTCGGCATTGAACGCGGTGCAAACGAGCGGATGGATCTTGATCGCTTTTCCTTCGACCAGCACCGGCTCGAAAGCCTGAATGCCGAGCCGATGAAGCGTCGGCGCGCGATTCAAGAGCACCGGATGCTCGCGGATAACTTCCTCGAGAATGTCCCAAACCACGGGTTCCTGCCGCTCGACCATTTCCTTTGCCTGCTTGATCGTCGCCGCGTACTGCTTCTTTTCGAGCAGGTTGTAGATGAATGGCTTAAACAACTCGAGCGCCATCTTCTTTGGCAAGCCGCATTGATGAAGCTTGAGTTCGGGACCGACTACGATGACCGAACGTCCGGAGTAGTCGACGCGCTTGCCCAGCAGGTTCTGCCGGAAGCGTCCCTGCTTGCCCTTGAGTGTATCGGACAGAGATTTGAGAGGACGATTATTCGCACCACGCAACACTCGACCACGGCGCCCGTTGTCGAACAGCGCATCTACGGCTTCCTGAAGCATTCGCTTCTCATTGCGAACGATGACTTCGGGCGCCTTCAACTCGATGAGCTTCGATAGACGGTTGTTGCGATTGATGACTCGACGGTAGAGATCGTTCAAGTCGCTGGTTGCAAAGCGACCGCCGTCCAGCGGAACAAGCGGGCGAAGCTCCGGCGGAATCACCGGTATCACATCGAGTATCATCCAGTCCGGGTGATTGCCCGAGCGCCGGAACGCATCGACGACTTTGAGTCGCTTCGAGAACTTGAGTTTCTTCTGCTGCGAGGTCTCGTCCTTCATCTTCTGGCGCATCTCGATGGAAAGTTCCTCGACCTCGACTTTTTGCAGCAACTCCTTGATCGCTTCGGCTCCCATCTTGGCGATGAAACGCCCAGGAAACTCCTGCATAAGCTGACGGTAACGATCGTCAGGCAGAAGCTCTCTTTCTTTTAGCTCGGGAACGTCTCCCGGATCGATCACAATGTAGGACTCAAAGTAGAGAACCTTTTCGAGCTCACGCAGAGGTATGTCGAGCAGATGACCGATGCGCGAAGGGAGCCCCTTGAAGAACCAGACGTGCGAGCACGGGCTCGCGAGCTTGATATGGCCGAGCCGTTCTCGCCGAACTTTAGACTGGGTGACCTCGACACCGCACTTGTCGCACACGACGCCGCGGTGCTTCATCCGTTTGTACTTTCCGCAGAGGCATTCCCAATCGGTGACCGGTCCAAAGATCTTCGCGCAGAACAGCCCATCACGCTCCGGTTTGAAGGTTCTATAGTTGATCGTTTCGGGCTTGGTGACCTCACCGTGTGACCATCCGAGGATCTTCTCCGGTGAGGCAAGACTTATTCTTATTGCTTCAAAGTCAGGCGCCAGGCTTGTTTTCTCTTGATGTGTCCTAAACATTTTTCCTCCGAGTCCGTCGTCCGTAGTCCGTAGCCAGGGACTACGGACCAGAGCCTACTGACTATTCGGTTACCACTTCTTCTTCCTCTACTTCTTCGCTGCGGCGCATCAGTTCAACATCCAGACACAGCGATTGAAGCTCGCGAATCAGGACGTTGAACGACTCGGGGACGCCGGGATCGAAGTCGGCCTCGCCCTTCACAATCGCCTCGTAGATCTTCGAACGGCCGGCCACGTCGTCAGACTTTGCGGTCAGCAGTTCTTGAAGTATGTGTGCGGCGCCATAAGCCTCGAGCGCCCATACTTCCATTTCTCCAAATCGCTGGCCGCCGAACTGAGCCTTGCCGCCCAAAGGCTGCTGCGTGATCAGAGAATACGGCCCGATAGATCGTGCGTGAATCTTGTCGTCGACAAGGTGTGACAGCTTCATCATATAGATATAGCCAACGGTCACTTGCTGCTCGAACGGATCGCCGCTCATTCCGTCGTAAAGAACAGTCTTACCCGAAGTCGGAAGGTGGGCATATTCAAGCAACTTTTTGATGTCGGATTCTCGCGCGCCGTCAAAGACCGGCGACGCATACGGGATGCCGTCAACCATTGTGCGCGCGTGTTCGAGCAACTCCTCGTCGGGCATCTCGCCAAGTCTCTCTTGCCATTCGGAACTGGCGAACACGTCGCGATAGATCTTTCGGATCTGATCAACCTTAGTGCCTTCCGCAAGCAAGTCACTGAGGCTCTGCCCGATGGCTTTCGATGCCCAACCGAGGTGAGTCTCCAGAATCTGGCCGACATTCATGCGCGATGGAACGCCCAGCGGGTTCAGCACGATCTCGACCGGAGTGCCGTCGGGCAGATAAGGCATCTCCTCTTCAGGAAGGATCCTTGCGATGACGCCCTTGTTACCGTGCCGGCCAGCCATCTTGTCACCAACCGACAGCTTGCGTTTCATCGCAATGAACACCTTCACCATCTTAATCACGCCTGGCGGAAGCTCATCGCCCTTCTTTAGCTTGTCGATGTTCTCGTGGTGAAGCTGTTGCTGAACCTTGACTTGTCTTTCGGTGCGTCGTTCGATGTCCGCGATCTCACTCTGCACGTCGACTCGCGTGCTGGTGATCTCGATCTTGCGCAACGCGCCGATCTCGAGCTGTTCAAGGTCTTCGCGCGTGAGCTTCATGCCTTTCGCCAGCAGCTTCTTGTTTTTATAGACGAGATCGTCGGCAAGCCGCTGACCTTCGAGCAGCTCAAAGATTCTCTTGTTGCGTTCGTCCTCCAGAATTCGAACCTCATCTCTGAGATTCTTTTCGAGCTTCTCTTCTTCTGCTCGTTCGATTGCGAGCGAGCGTTCATCCTTTTCGGCGCCTTTTCGAGTAAACACCTTTACGTCGACAACGGTGCCGTCGATGCCAGGTGGACAGGTAAGGCTTGCGTCGCGCACGTCGCCCGCCTTCTCGCCGAAGATCGCTCGAAGCAGTTTTTCTTCGGCGGTAAGTTGAGTCTCGCCCTTTGGCGTGACTTTGCCTACCAGAATTGAACCCGGCTTGACTTGAGCACCGATTCGGATGATTCCAGAATCGTCCAGATCACGCAGAGCGGATTCGGACACATTCGGGATGTCGCGAGTGATCTCCTCGGGCCCGAGCTTTGTGTCGCGAGCCTCGACCTCGAGCTCCTCGATGTGAATCGAAGTAAACGAGTCTTCCTTGACCAACTTCTCGGAGACAAGGATCGCATCTTCAAAGTTGTATCCGCGCCACGGCATGAACGCGACCAGCACGTTACGTCCCAGGGCTAACTCGCCGCGGTTAGTGCACGGCCCGTCCGCAATCACGTCGCCCTTCTTCACCGGCTGCCCTTCGCGAACGGTGGGCTTCTGATTGATGCAGGTGTTCTGATTCGAGCGCTTGAACTTCGTGAGCTGATAGATGTCCGCGTTGATCTCTCGCGAGGTCGTGCCCCCGGCAATGCCGTGCTCGGCGCGAATAATGATGCGTTCGGAGTCAACCGAATCAACGACCCCGTCGCGGCGAGCAATAACGACCGCGCCCGAGTCCTGAGCGGTAACTCGCTCCATTCCGGTTCCGACCAGCGGAGCTTCCGCTCGTAGAAGCGGCACCGACTGGCGCTGCATGTTTGAACCCATCAACGCGCGGTTTGCGTCGTCGTTTTCGAGAAAGGGAATCAACGATGCGGCTACAGAAACGAGCTGCTTCGGGCTCACATCAACCAGGTCCAGCTCTTCGCGCAGACATAGATTCCTCGTCTCGCCCGCTTTTCGAGCCGCGAGTCTCTCCTGAAGAATGCGGCCCTGCTTGTCAACTTCGACGGTTGCCTGTCCGATCGTGTACTTGTCCTCTTCCCAGGCAGAAAGATAAAACGGATACGGCTCGTAATCGACCGGCGTCTGATTACCAGCCGCGAGTTTCTTGCTTGTCTTGTCGACCTGTTCCTTTGGCAGGTGGTCGCCGACGTTGTAGTCGCTATCCCCGGCCGACGTAATGCGGACATAATCGATCACACGCCCGTTTTCGACTTTGCGGTAAGGCGATTCGATGAAACCGAATTCATTGATCCGGGCAAAGCAGGAGAGCGATGAGATCAACCCGATGTTCGGACCTTCAGGCGTCTCGATTGGACATATCCGGCCGTAGTGGGTTGGATGAACGTCACGCACCTCGAACCCCGCGCGCTCGCGAGAGAGACCGCCCGGCCCAAGAGCCGAAAGGCGGCGCTTGTGGGTGATCTCCGAGAGCGGGTTCGTCTGATCCATGAACTGCGACAACTGCGACGAGCCGAAGAACTCGCGAACTGCCGCAGTCACCGGCTTCGCGTTGATCAAATCGCGAGGCATCGCCGTCTGCATCTCCTGATGGATCGACATCTTCTCTTTGATCGCGCGCTCCATGCGCACCAGCCCGATCCGGAACTGGTTTTCGAGAAGCTCGCCCACTGCCCGCACCCTGCGATTGCCGAGGTGATCGATGTCATCGGCCTCGCCGATTCCCTTGCGCATCTTCAACACGTAGTCGATCACATCGACGAAGTCAGTAGTAGAAAGCGTTTGCTGATCCAGGCGGTCTCGCTCGGGTTTGCCGAGCTTGATGTTTGCCTTCAACCGGCCGACTCGGGAAAAGTCGAACTTCCGCTCGTCGAAGAACATCCCGCGGAAAAGGTTCCACGCAGTAAGGATCGTCGGCGGATCGCCCGGTCTCATTTTTCGATAGATCTCCAGGATCGCGTCGCGCGGCGTTTTCACCGAGTCCTTCTTGAGCGTCTGGCTGGTTACAACTCCGACATCGTCGCGCTCCGGAAAACACAACTCAGCAGTTGACACGCCCGACTCGACAATTTGCTGCCATTCGCGTTGAGTAAGTTCGGTGTTGGCTTCGGCGATTACTTCGCCGGTGTCGGTGTTGACTACGTCGTCGATTAAGAAGGCTCCCTCGAGTTCCTGCGGATCGACTGTTACCGACTTGATCTTCGCCTTTCGCAGCGACTCGATGTCGCGCTTTGTAAGTTTCTTCGCGTGGCCGCCACCTCGGACGATCACTTCCCCGGATTTGTCTTCGACGGTTTCTGCAAGATGAAGACCGACCAGTCCTTCCGATGGCTCGAAGTGTAACTGGCCATCCTTGATCGTGGCTTTGTGCGCGGTGTAGAACATCCGCAGCACTTCGGCATCGGTGAAGCTAGCTCGCTTGATTTCGTCCTCCAGGTGCGAGTCGGTGCCCATGCGATCGACATCGATCTTCTCCATGAGGCCGAGTGCTCTAAGGAAAACCGTTCCAAGGAATTTGCGTTTGCGGTCGATGCGTACGTAGAGCAGGTTCTTGGCGTCATACTCGAACTCGACCCACGAGCCGCGATAGGGAATGACCTTCGCAAGAAAATAAGTGTTGTTGTTTTCCTTCTCGAAAAACACGCCCGGCGAGCGATGAAGCTGGCTCACGATCACCCGCTCCGTTCCGTTGATGATGAACGTACCGTTGTCGGTCATCAGCGGAATCTCGCCAAAGAACACTTCCTCCTCTTTGATGTCGCGGATCGACTTCTGCCCGGTGTCCTCGTCGGTGTCCCAGACAGTCAGGCGGATCTTGACCTTCAGCGGCACCGCATAGGTCATCGATTTTTCCTGACACTCTTTCTCGGAATGCTTATGCTGGAGCGTGACCGGCTCGCCGCAATTGTCGCAAAGCACGGGCGACACCGTGTTCATCGTGCCGCATTGAGGACAGGTCTGCTCCTCTGCTGCGTAAGGGTTGACTCGCAGGATTGCCCCGCATGAACGGCAGTTCGTGCGCAGATGGTACAGCCCCTCGAGTTGCCCGCACTTACACTGCCAGTTCCCGATCGCGTATTCGACGAATTCAAGCTGAGACGTTTCACGGAAGTCCGTAATCGGGAATACCGATCTGAAAACGGCTTGAAGACCGGTGTTCTCGCGTTCAGCCGGAAGGAGGTCCATTTGAAGAAAGCGATTGTAAGACTGGCGCTGAACCTCGATGAGATTCGGTATTCTGATCGCCGTTTTGATTCGAGAAAAATCGTACCGTTCCCGGCCTATGCCGTTACCAGTATTAGCTAGTGCTGACATGTCACTCCTCGATTAGAAGGGAAGAAGCTTGCAGCCGGCCGAACCAATCCCGGCTTTCGAAGGAGAAGTCTGTCCACGCAAAACGGGGAAAGTCACGCGAGGAAATCTCTCAAAGCCACTTAGCTTTAGGCCTGCTGCAAGCTTGGAACATTTTGAGCGCAAAACGGCGAAGAACGGCCGGAGACACCTTTTCCGACCGCGATCTTCGCGTGTTTTTGAACGCCAAATAAACTTTATTGTCGTCGCCGCCCCTATTCGTTGCTATGACCTGATATTACACAACGCGTCAGCATCGGTCAAGGTCAGGCTTTAATAGGACCAATGAGACCAATAGGCCCTATCCAATAACTATTTCAGCTCGACAGTCGCGCCGGCGTCGGTGAGTTTCTTTTTCAGCGCTTCAGCCTCGTCCTTTGGAACGGCTTCCTTGACCGCCTTGGGCGCGGCCTCGACCAGGTCCTTGGCTTCCTTAAGGCCGAGAGCGGTGATCTCGCGAACAACCTTGATGATCCCAATCTTCTTCGCGGGATCGGCCATTCCTGTGAGCATAACGTCGAACTCATCCTTTTCTTCGACGGCTGGAGCCGCAGCAGCACCGGCCCCGCTTGGCGCAGCGGCAACTGCGGCCGCCGCAGCCGAAACACCGAATGTCTCTTCCATCATTTTGACCAACTGCGAGGCCTCCAATACCGTGAGGTCTTTGATCTGCTCAACTATTCCCTGAAGCTTCTCTGACATGACTATTCCTCTCCTGTTGATTCTGCTCTACAACGTCGACTGCGTAGCCGGAGCATCTCCGGCTTCCGCGAGCCATCCGAGCCGCTGCACTGACAGTTGCCGAGCGGCGTTACGATTGCGCAACCGAGCGCGAGCCTCCACAAGCCCCCACCCGGATTTGGAATCTCGAATTCCTCTATCCCTGAGCTTCCTTTTGTGCGCGCACCTGATCAATCACAATCGAGAGGTTGCGCGCGACACCGGCCGTCACCACCGCGAGTCTCTGAGCGCCGCTGTTGATCAAGAACATGGCCTTGGAAATCAGATCTTCCTTCGACGGCAAGTTCGAAAGCGATTCGATATCCCTGACGTCGATCGCCCGGCCTTCGACAACCGCCGCCTTAAAGCTGAATACCGGACTTTCTTTTGCCCATTTCGATAGCAGCTTCGCGAGCGTGACCGGGTCCGTCTTTGAAAGAGCCACCGCCGTCGCACCGGCGAACTGGTCCTTCACCTGTTCCATCGGCGTGCCGCCGGCGGCGCGAATAGCAAGAGTGTTCTTCACTACTCGATAAGAAACGTTCGCCTGCCGCAGCTCGCGACGCAAGCGTTCATCGGCGCCGACCTTGATTCCCTGGAACCCGACCAGAAGCGCGTTAGGTGATTCCTCAAATTCGCGATGAAGCACTTCGATCTCTTTTTCTTTTTGCAGTCTTGTTTTCACGATCTCAATCCTCTGTTCTATTGGGCATAAGTCCAATAGGTAATATACGCGATCTGAACTAGAACTCCGTAGTGTTCAGCCTGATGCCCGGCCCCATTGTCGACGAGATTGTCGCGTTCTTAACATACTTGCCTTTTGCGGCCGAAGGCTTCGCGCGCATGACCGCGTCGATCAGCGTCTTGGTATTTTCTGCAAGCCGTTCCTTGTCGAAGCTCACCTTCCCCACCGGAGCGTGTATCACGCCGGTTTTGTCAACGCGGAACTCAATCTTGCCGGCTTTGGTCTCGCGCACCGCCCGTCCGACTTCAACTGTGACTGTCCCGGTCTTCGGATTGGGCATCAATCCTCTCGGGCCAAGAATCTTTCCGAGTTGCCCGACCGATCTCATCATGTCCGGCGTAGCGATGAGTGCGTCAAAGTCGAGCCAACCGCCTTTTATTTTGGTCACGATATCGTCGCCGCCCACTTCATCCGCTCCCGCGTCCTGAGCTTCCTGCACCTTTTCGGCGGACGCGATTACGACGACTCGTTTTGACTTGCCGAGTCCGTGCGGCAATACCACTGTGCCCCGGACCAGTTGATCGGCTTTGCGGGGATCGACTCCGAGGCTCATTCCCAGCTCAACAGTCTCATCGAATTTTGCGAAAGCCACTTTCTTCGCGAGCTCGACCGCCTCATCGATTGAGTAGACTCGACTGCGATCAACCTGTTCAGCAGCTTCTCGATATTTCTTGCCTGCCATAGTTCTTCTCCCAGGTAATTAACGTGGCCGGTGTGCGAGCCTGGCCACTCCCTTATGTTTGAGCGCTTCTTCATGTGAGGAGCGTCCTCCCGTGGGCGCCCCTCCTTCATCGGTCGCAGACATCAGTTCCGAAGAGGGCTTCCACGGAGGGACGCCCCCTACCTGACGTTAAATCGTTAGTCGACGACATCCAGTCCCATGTTACGAGCGGTGCCCTCAATGGTTCGCATCGCGGCCTCGACGGAAGTCGTGTTCAGATCAGGCAGCTTTGTCCTGGCGATCTCTTCGATCTGCTTTCGAGTCACCTTACCCATCTTCTCCCGGTTCGGGCGCGGCGAGCCCTTATCGATCCCCGCCGCCTTCTTCAGCAGATCGGCCGCGGGCGGCGTCTTGGTGATGAACGTAAACGAGCGATCCGCGTAGACCGTTATCACCACCGGGATGTTCATGTCGCCGAAGGCCGCAGTCTTGGCGTTGAACGCCTTGCAGAACTCCATTATGTTTACGCCGTGTTGACCGAGCGCTGGACCGATTGGAGGCGCGGGATTCGCTTTCCCGGCCGGGACTTGAAGCTTGATATACGCGGTTATCTTCTTTGCCATGGTTTGGGTCCTTTGCGAGCCAGCATCGCAGCCACATCAGGGCGATGTTGAAACTCTCCCCCCTTTTTCGGGTTTCTGGTTTCTAGTTTATGGTTTCTGGTTGGCGGCTAGAACCAGACCATAAACTAGAAACCAGAAACTTCTATTCTTCTTCCGAGAAGGTCAACTTCTCGACATCCAGAAAATTCAACTCAACCGGTGTTGATCGGCCAAATATCGTGACCATAACCTTCAACACGCCCTTGTCCGGGTTGATCTCTTCCACCTGACCCGTGAATCCGCTGAACGGCCCTGACAGGATCCGGACGTGTTCGCTGTGTTGGAACGTATGCTTCGGCTTTGGCTTTTCGGCGGCTTCCGTAACGTGGTGCACAATCTGGTCGACTTCTTCCCCAGTCAGCGGCGTCGGCTTTTGTCCGCCCACGAAACCGGTCACCTTTGGGGTCGACTTAATTATGTGCCAGACCTTCTCACCTACTTCGCCTTTCTCATCGGTTTCAATCTCGACGAGGACGTAGCCGGGGAAAAACATTCGCGAAGTCTCGACTCGCTTCGATCCGCGCATCTCGACTACTGTTTCTGTAGGAACAAGCACCTGGGTAATCTGATCCGCCATATCGTAGGCCTGGATGCGCGACTGCAGAGACTCCTTCACCTTCTTCTCGTATCCCGAGTATGTGTGAATGATGTACCAGTTTCTCGCCATAAGTCCTTAGCCTATCTTATAGCCCTCTCAAGCGCTTGAAACCCGAGCGTCACCAGTCGATCCACGCCCCACAGATAGAACCCAAAGAATAAAATCGCGAGCAGCACCACAACCGTAGTGCTCCAGACTTCGCCGCGCGTCGGCCAGGTGGTCTTTCGCATCTCCTGCTTGACGGCCTGGTAGAAGTCGCTGATGCGCCCCAGATACGAGAGTTTCGGCAGCTTGCCAGGACCACCGCCCCCCTCACCCTGATCATCGCCGCGACGGCGAACAGGCTCTTCATTTAGATTCTCTTCTTCTTCTTCAGTCATCTCTGTGACTCGACTCATGCTCTACCTCGCACCCGCCACCCGATTGCGATCTCCGATTTCGTGGCAGGGGTACCAGGATTCGAACCCGGCCTTACGGTTTTGGAGACCGCCGTGCTAGCCGCTAACACTATACCCCTGTCTCGATTGCCGATTGACGATTGCCGATTGCTGATTCGTAGCCGCCAATCGAAAATCGGCAACTGCCAATCACTTTGTCTCTTTGTGAGGAGTGTGACTCCTGCACTTTCTACAAAACTTCTTGAACTCGAGTCGATCCGGAGTCTTCTTCTTGTTCTTTGTCGTAACGTAGTTCCGGTTCTTGCACTCGGTGCATTGAAGCGTGATGTTGTCTCTTGGCATAACTCCTCAACTCGCGCTACTCGATAATCTCGGCGACCGTTCCCGCGCCTACCGTCCGTCCGCCTTCCCGAATCGCAAACCTCAATCCCTTCTCCATCGCGATCGGCGCTATCAACTCGATCACCAGCCCTGAATTGTCTCCGGGCATCACCATCTCCACTCCTTCGTTCAACGTCGCCACTCCCGTTACGTCCGTCGTCCGAAAGTAAAACTGCGGCCGGTATCCGCTGAAGAACGGCGTGTGTCTCCCTCCCTCCTCCTTCGTCAGCACGTATACCTCTGCCTTGAACTTCGTGTGCGGCGTGATCGACCCCGGCTTCGATATTACCTGCCCTCGCTCTATCTCTTTCCTCTCTACCCCTCTCAGCAACAACCCCACATTGTCTCCCGCCATCCCCGAGTCCAGCAGCTTCTTGAACATCTCTACCCCGGTCACTACCGACTTCCTCGTCGCCTTGATCCCCACGATCTCTACTTCTTCTCCTACCTTTACCTGCCCTCTCTCGATCCTTCCCGTCGCCACCGTCCCCCGCCCCGATATTGAAAATATATCTTCCACCGGCATCAAAAACGGCTTATCTACTTCCCGCGCTGGCTGCGGTATGTAGCTGTCCACCGCTTCCATCAGCTCATCTATCCCCTTCTCGCCTTCGCCTTCCCCGTTCAACGCCTGCAATGCGCTCCCTCGGATGATCGGTATCTCGTCTCCCGGAAACTGATAGCTCGATAGCAGCTCTCTTACCTCCAGCTCTACTAAATCCAATAGCTCGGGGTCGTCTACCGCGTCCACCTTGTTCATGAACACTACCATCGCCGGCACTCCTACCTGTCGCGCCAGCAATATGTGCTCCCGCGTCTGCGGCATTGGCCCATCCGTCGCCGCCACCACCAATATCGCCCCGTCCATCTGCGCCGCCCCAGTGATCATGTTCTTGATGTAGTCCGCGTGTCCCGGGCAATCTACGTGCGCGTAGTGCCGATTCTTTGTCTCGTACTCTACGTGCGCTGTCGCTATCGTGATCCCTCGCGCCTTCTCTTCCGGCGCGTTGTCGATCGAATCGAATGACCGAAACGTATTCTTCGGATTGTGCTTCTGCAGCACCTTCGTGATCGCTGCCGTCAACGTTGTCTTCCCGTGGTCGATGTGCCCGATCGTTCCCACGTTTACGTGCGGCTTTGACCGGTCAAATTTTTCCTTTGCCATAACTCTCCTGAGAAAAATAGGAAGCAGACATTCTGTAAGTCATATCGAGCAACTACCACCTGTCCCAATGGAGCCGGCGATGGGGATTGAACCCATGACCTCATCCTTACCAAGGATGCGCTCTACCACTGAGCTACGCCGGCGTCTCGGTTGCGCGGCGGAATCTGGAGCGGGCGACGGGATTCGAACCCGCAACATCTAGCTTGGAAGGCTAGTGCGCTACCATTGCGCTACGCCCGCCCAGGTCAAGGCAAAAAGGAAAAGGTTCGTTCACACCTTTTGCCTTTTTACTTTTGCGTTCAAATCCTGGTGCTGGGGGAAGGATTCGAACCTTCGTAGAGCCTAAGCCCGCCGGGTTTACAGCCCGGTGCCATTAACCACTCGACCACCCCAGCACGTCACCAGGCCCAGCTCAGGTCCGCGCCACTGAGCCGCGGCTGCGTTCAAATACAGAGTAAGTCCGTGCAGAGAACTCTTGTCGCGCTTTAAGCACAAATCGAAAACGGTCATTGTAGCTGAGTAGCGCTGAGCGTGCAAGCGGGACGCGCCAAAGCGAGCCTCAACCGGCTCAAACCAATCAATGAACGCGGACCTAAGCCCCCGTGTGCTTGCTGGAGGTATAGATCGACTTCGAGCCCGTGCAACAAACCACCCAATTGCGATCAGCAAGCGCGACGATTGTTTGACAACAACATTCTGCAAGCTACCGCCGGAACATTCTGCCCGTCAGCAACCCGGTCACCGCGTGCCTGGAGAAGACTTCGTTTCACAAGCGCACCACTTACATCTCTTAAAGGGATTCCTTTGTAACCAACACTACGATGAATCGTTCCGGCACCTTGTCGAGAACTAATTGATGGCGTTTAACGATCTACTTCCACTGAGATGGACGGTAAAACGCCGCGGTATTCCCAGGTTAAACGAGTTGTAAATGGAGCCGGCGAAGGGATTCGAACCCCCGACCCTCTGATTACAAATCAGATGCTCTACCAACTGAGCTACGCCGGCCTGCTGTGTGTTTTGGACATTCGGAAGAATACGGAATGACCGAGTCGATTGCAAGATGCTGATTTTCAGGCTTCAGTTCTGAGTTCAACCTTTGCGACAACCAATCAGTACGTACGTTAAGAGCTCGAGCTCTGAGCGGCACTCGTTTGGTCCGTTGTGGCTGCTTTGCTATGATTCGCGCGCTATGCGAGGACTCGCGTTCGGAGTCGTGAAGCGACTTATCGTTATCATTCCGGTGTTGTGGGCGGTCGTCACGCTGGTCTTCCTCCTTATTCACATTGTACCGGGTGATCCCGCTCGCCAGCTCGTAGGCGAGAATGCCACCGAAGAGCAATACCAGATTGCGCGCGGCGAGCTAGGACTCGACAAGCCGTTGCCGTCTCAATATGCGGACTACTGGCGCGGCCTGGTCCGAGGTGATTGGGGAATGAACCCCGTTACCCGGCAACCCGTGCTCGGGCGCATTGCTTCGCGTTATCCGGCTACCATCAAGCTGGCGCTCGCCTCGATGTTTATCGCAACGTTGATTTCGATTCCGTTAGGCGTGACCGCCGCCACTCACAAGGGAAGCATCATCGACAGCCTGTCGACGCTCGTAGCGCTGCTCGGGATATCGCTGCCGAGTTTCGCGCTCGGGCCGCTGCTCGTTCTTGTCTTTTCGGTGAACCTTGGCGTGACCCCGGTGTCTGGCGCGGGCGGGCTTGCCAACCTGATCCTTCCGGCGGTGACCCTGGGAGCGGCAATGTCTGCGATCCTAACGCGAATAGTTCGATCAAGCGTGCTCGAAGAATTGGGCGAGGACTACGTTCGCACCGCGAGGGCAAAGGGGTTGCAGGAACGAACGGTGATCTACAAGCACGTCCTGAAGAACGGATTGATCCCGGTTGTCACCGTGCTCGGGCTTCAATTCGGAGTCCTGCTTGCCGGTGCGATCATTACCGAGCGAGTCTTCTCGTGGCCGGGCGTTGGCAGCTTGCTTGTCGACAGCATCAGCGAGCGGGACTACAAGCTCACACAAGGCTGTATTCTTGTAATCGCTGCTACTTACGTTCTGGTCAACACCGGCACTGATATCGTTTATAGGTTTCTCGATCCAAGGATCAAGGTTGACTGAGCTCTTTAGGCTGAGCGCTATCTATGAACCTCGTAGCTAAATTCGGATTGGGAGTCGCTTCGTTGCTAGTCCTCATTGCAGCGCTCTCGCCGCTGCTCGCCTCTTGGGATCGAGTTCAGAGTCAGGATCTGGTTTCGCGGCTCGACTCGCCGGATCGCTTCCATCTGATGGGCCGCGATCAACTGGGCCGCGATGAACTCGCCCGCATTTTCTATGGCGCCAGAGTATCGATGCTCGTTGGCCTCTCGGTTGTAACCATATCATCTATTATAGGCGTGCTGATCGGAGCGGTCTCGGGCTACGCAGGAGGATGGACCGATCGAATAGTCTCGGGATTTCTATTCAATGTCTTCTTATCGTTTCCAGGGATCCTGCTGGCAATTGCAATGGTGGCGTTCCTCGGGCCGAGTCTCAAGAATCTGATCGTCGCGTTATCGGTGATCGGCTGGGTTGGATACGCTCGGTTGATGCGAGCTCAAGTGCTGAAGGTTCGAGAATACGATTTTGTCACCGCTGCGAGAGCGCTCGGCGCAAGCAACGTTCGAATTCTGCTGAAGCACATATTGCCCAATTCAATTCAACCTTTGATCGTCCAGGCCTCGCTTGGAATGGCCGGGGCGATACTTGCCGAAGCAGGAATGAGCTTTCTCGGACTGGGAGTGCCCGAACCAATTCCATCGTGGGGCAAGATGATCGACGACTCCCGCGAGTTCTGGTTTACGGCTCCTCATCTTTTTATTTTCCCAGGCGTGATGATTGCGCTCGCCGTGCTCTCATTCAATTTCATCGGCGATGGGCTGAGAGAGAAACTCGATCCGCGTCAACAGGCTAGATAGCCAAGTAGCGATGCACCGATAACTCGTAAGGATAAGGTTGAAACGCTGCTGGATGGCAGGAGAAATGCTTTCGCTATTCCGGTTGGCCGATCTACGATTCGAGCCCCAAGCGCTGCAGCAAGGCGATAAACCTGGGGTCGGATCGCATACCGTCGAACGCCGGGTCGACTTTGGCATAGAGCAATCGATAGCTGTGTTTCCTGTATGCCGTCTCCAACCCGTTGATCGCGAGTTCGTAGTTGCCTAACCTGGCTTGGTGAGTTGCGATCGTATAGTCCAGGCCACCCAGGCTGAGCGAATAGCCGCGTAGAATCTCGATTTCTTTTTGCCAGAAGCCTGTGATCCCAGAGGACTGGTATGCCAGCTTTAAAGGCGGTATTGATTCGGGGTGATTTACAAACAAGATTGTCCTTAGCGCCGCGTCGACTGCCTGATCGTACATGCCCTTTTGTTCATATGCTATGGCGAGTACTAAGTATTCCGTGCTGAGGTTTGGATCGAGTTCAATCCCTTTCTTGGCCTCTTCAATCGCTCGGTCGTATTGTCGGGAGTACAAATAATGTTGAGCCAGATTGAGGGCTATGTTGAGCGAAGTGGGATCGAGCTCCTGTGCTCGCTTTAACTCAAACTCGGATTGCTCAAAAGCGCCCCATCCTTGTCAACACCACTCCATACCACGCGTGCGCGAGGGCATAATTGGGGCTTAGTTCAATCGCGCGCTTGAAATGCTCTATCGCTCCCCTTAGATCCAGATGAGCATGGTCCGTTATCAACCCAATTGAAGCGTGAGCTTCGGCAAGCGTGTCGTCTATTCTTACAGCGGTAGTTGCAACCGACTCTGCTCGGCGGAAAGCTTCCTCGCTCGGCATTGCGTAGCGGTTCTCAAGTCCGACGTAAGAATCGGCGATGCCGGTGTAGGCAAGCGCGAATTGAGAGTCGAGGTCAACTGCCGCCTGGAATAATCGATTGCCTTCCTGTAGCTCTCTGGCGTTCGCCTATTCCAGAAGTAGCGGCCCTTCAGGTAGAGCTGGTACGCTTCGCTGTTTTCCGTGTACCGTCTGACAAGCTGTGTTTGTTCCTGCTCCGTAAGAGTGACACTCAGGGCGCGCGCTACTTGTGCTGAGATCGAATCCTCGACAGAAAACATGTCAGTGAGGCGTTCGTTGAAAGTCGTCGCCCAGCGCGGCGCACCATCTTTAATGCTCACCAACTGAACGGTTACTCGTATGCGGTCACCGATACGCTGGATGCTACCTTCCACAACAGATTCGACGCCGAGCTCTCGGCCCGCAACTAAAACGTCCTCCTTCTTACCGGCATACTTTCGTACTGAACTCGTCGGTCGTACGACCATCTGGGTCACATTCGTCAGCTTCGTTATCAAGGCATCGGCCAAGCCCTGGCCAAGGTATTCGTCTTCGCCGTCCTGGCTCATCGACTCAAAGGGAAGCACGGCGATTGATCTGGCCTTTGTCGAAGAAAGTGACTGCTTCGATCTGAGCGAGTAGAAAAGCAATGCGCCGACAAGAAGCGCGGCTATCAGCGCCAGTGCCCAACCCACTCTCCACCGCGATCGGACCCTGGCCCAATACCACGAGCGCACATGTTTGCGCGCGATGACCGGGAGACCCTCAAGATGACGACGGATCTCTTCGGAGAACTCCTCGACCGAGGCGCATCTTTGCTCAGGGTGCTTCTGAAGCGCCATCAACACAATACTGTCCAGGTCGCCATTCAGGAGTTTGAGCAGCTCTTTTGGCTCGACACGTCGCTTCTCGCCCACAGATTCCACGGTGAAGGGTTTCGTTCCTGTCCCATTGTCAGTCCCTACATCTTCGGGGTGGGTCACTGCAGTGCTTGGTTTTTCTGGCTCCTCTTCGCAGATGGCGTAGGCAATTTCATGTGGGTGGCGACTTTTTAACCGATAAGGCCGTCGGCCGGTGAGTAATTCATATAGAAGGACTCCGAGCGCGTATACGTCGCTGGCAGGAGTTACCGGATCGCCTCGCACTTGTTCGGGGCTCGCGTATTCAGGGTTCAATGAGAATTATTATAAATTCCTTGCGGCTACAGGGAACCGGCCCAGATTTTCGTCAGGGCCTTCCTGACATTGACTCGCCAGGAAATCCATCCGGTCCACATTAATCCTGTCCGCAAAAGAATTGCCGTCAGATGTTCATCCTTCACGTAAGAGACTAGAATTACAACTACGACTCGCCCTCTCCGCAAAATTCGAACTCTCCATTCTCACGGTTTTTTTGCTTTGAATTGTTCCTCAGCGTTTCTGCGTCATGTATAATTGGCCACCAAACACGTTTACGTGACGAACGGTGAGAGAAGATCAAAACTTCCAAAAACGAGTTGTCCGAACCTCACAAACGACCTTGATTGCTTACGAATGGAGTTGTTGAACCCTGCTCGGATCGGGCTACGCGGATTGGCAACAGTGGAAGTCTCCGTTTGACAGGGCCGCGTTTATGAGGAACGACACGATCCTATTAATCGATCTCGATCCGCTGAGAAACCTGGGCACGAAAGTCCTGGAGGTCCTGGACCCTGTACAGGCCGACGGAGTTCGTCTTCAACGTGAGTGCTTGGCATTGGACAGCAAAATCGCGGACATCGAAGTCGGAAATATCCTGTCGAGGGTGAACCCGAATCTGGTGTTCCTTGCCCTCCCAAGTCTCGGTTCAGACGGACTCCCGCAGTCAGTATGCGACCTGCTCCAATCGTTGACGGTGCCGACGATCATAGCGATGGAGCGTGGCGAGCCCGAAGAGATGCTAAGACTGCTCGAACTCGGAGCTACTGACTTCATCAGCCCGCCCTTTAGTGCATTGAGCGTTCTTCCGCGGATGTGGCGGCTCCTTGATCAGGCTCATGAGCGGGAAGATTTGAAACACGCGCTGCGGCAGAAGCTGGGACTAAAACAGCTCGTCGGGGAAAGTTCCGTCTTCCTTACCGAGGTTAACCGCATTCCGGTGATAGCCAGAAGCGATGTTACGGTGCTCATAGTCGGAGAGACGGGCACGGGAAAGGAATTGTTCGCCCGGGCCATACACTACTTAGGTCCGCGAGCTTCAAAGCCGTTCGTGCCAGTCAACTGTGGGGCTATTCCGGCGGAGCTTGCGGAGAATGAACTCTTTGGACATGAGCGGGGAGCCTACACGGGCGCTTCCAGCTCGAAAGCGGGGTTGGTCTCGGAAGCGAACGGAGGCACCCTGTTCCTGGATGAAATCGACTGCCTTCCGTTGATGGCACAGGTAAAACTTCTGCGCTTCATCCAGGAGAAGGAGTACCGTCCTCTGGGCTCTACACGGATGAACCGGGCGGACCTGCGTATTATTGCCGCGAGCAACACCGACCTGCGGCTGGCAATAAGAGACGGGACGATGCGTCAGGATCTCTATTACCGACTCAATGTGGTCAGATTCACACTTCCGCCACTGCGCGAGCGTCGCGAGGACATCCCTCTTCTGGCCCAAAGATTTCTCTCACGTTACGCTTTGGAGCTCGACAAGCGGTTCGTTGGACTCTCAGATAAGGCAAACAGCGTGCTGCTGGCGTACGATTGGCCGGGCAATGTACGAGAACTCGAGCACGTCATTGAGCGCGCCGCGGTTCTCTCGCCGGGTCCGGTTGTTACCCACCGCGATATCCTCCTGGAGTCGCAGGTAGCAGAGCGTGAATGCTCGTTTCAGGAAGCCAAGGCCAGGATAATCGATCAATTCGAGAAGACGTACATAAGCGGGCTCCTGGCTGCCAATGACGGAAACATCACGAAGGCCGCGCAAGCCGCCGGCAAGAATCGGCGAGCGTTCTTTGAGTTAATGCGAAAGCACAACATCCAGGGACGAAGCTTCAAGGCTCGCGCGTAAGACAGACTTCCCACCTGGAACAGTGTCACTGTGAATAAGCGACAGTGTGAACAAACTGTGAATAGACATGGATAATTTCCCACGCACACCTGGATTTTTTTATCCTGCCTCGATTGCTGTTCAGTAAGCGCCGTCACACGCAACTCGACACGATGCGCCAGGACATAAACCTCCTGTCCGCCTCTGTCACCCATCGCCAACCGAGACTTTAATGGGCGGCGCGTCGATTGCAACGATCTTCCGATGCATGAGGGAAAGGGCTTCGTGTGGGATCCGGTGCATGCACAACGGAAGAATCGGAAATTGCTCGAGACCTTCTGGGCTACTTGATCAACAACCCGGAAGCCCAGGACACGCTGGAAGGGATCGTCGAGTGGTGGCTGCTACAGATGAAGCTCGAGAGCAGGACTACCAAGGTCAAGGAAGCACTGGCGGATCTGGTTGCCAGGAAGCTGATCCTTGAGTGTGCCGGTTCAGATTCGCGACTCCGCTACATGATCAACGACGGCAAACAGGATGAGATTCGCGCGCTCCTCGATAAACGTGCGGACTAGCGGGCCGAATCCATTCCTTCCAAATGAATTCCAATGAGCGATCAGATAGGAGGTTAAACCATGCCAGTTACACCAACCTACCCGGGTGTATACATCGAAGAGATCCCCAGCGGGGTTCGGACCATCACGGGTGTGGCGACATCGATTACAGCTTTTGTGGGCTGGGCGGCGAAGGGGCCAACCGACCGCGCCCAGCTGATCCAGAGCTTTAGCGATTACGATCGACAATTCGGCGGTCTGGATGCCAACAGCCCAATGAGCTACGGCGTGTATCACTTCTTTAGCAACGGCGGACAGCAAGCTTACGTGGTGCGCCTCGATAAGGGCAGCCACGCTGCTTCAGCCGCGCTGAATGGTCTGACGGCGACTGCAACCGGACCCGGGACCTGGGCCAACGACTACAAGATAAGAACTAAGCGCCGCGCCGATGACCCCAACCGCTTCCGGCTGGAGGTCGTCTATGACAAAGACAGCGCCAACACAACGGTCGAGGCATTTGAGAATCTCGCGTTAGCAGCGGACGACACGCGCTCGGCAGCCGCGATCATCAATAGTGGATCGGCGATCATCTCAGCAAAAGTAACCGATGACACACAGGTTCCGACTGACCAAACAACGCCCCTCGCAGGAGGCACGGATGGCGGAGCGCTCGCGCCGAATACCGGCGACTTCCACGGTGCTTTGAACGGCGACGGCGACACCACCGGTGTCTACCTCTTAAAGCAGGTCGACCTCTTCAATCTGCTATGTGTTCCCGGCGAGAGCGATGCAACAACGCTGACGACACTTCAGAAGCTTTGCCGCGATCGGCGGGCATTCCTGATCGCCGATTGCGACGAGACCGCAAGCTTCAATTCGGTGAAAGGAGGGCCGGCAGGTCTGACCGGAAAGGATTCCATAAACGCGGCTTTCTATTTTCCGTGGGTGAAGGCGGCCGATCCGCGCTTGGGCAACCGGTTGCGCGCCTTTCCACCTTCCGGATTCGTCGCGGGCTTATACGCACAGACTGATGCACAGCGAGGAGTCTGGAAAGCTCCGGCTGGCACCGAAGCAAGCCTGACCGGAGCTTCGGGCGTGACCGAGATTCTGACCGACACCCAGAATGGGACGCTGAACATTCAAGCTATCAATTGCATTCGGAACTTTCCGGTGTATGGGACAATACTTTGGGGAGCCCGCACGCTTCAGGGCAATGACGAAGTTGGCTCCGAATGGAAATACATCCCGGTCCGCCGCACGGCGCTCTTCATTGAAGAGTCGCTATTTCGCGCCTTGAAGTGGGTCGTGTTCGAACCGAACGACGAACCGCTGTGGGCTCAGATCCGGCTCAACGTGGGCGCATTCATGCACGATCTCTTTCGGCAGGGTGCGTTCCAGGGCAGCACGCCGCGCGACGCCTACTTTGTGAAGTGTGACAAAGAGACCACGACGCAAAGCGACATCAATCGCGGCATCGTCAACATCGTGGTTGGCTTCGCGCCGCTCAAGCCCGCCGAGTTTGTGATCATCAAGATCCAGCAGATCGCCGGTCAAATCGAGGTGTAACACCCGGGAGGAAAACGTAATGGCTCAGTTTACCGTTAATGCACAGCGTTTCGATCCGTACAAAAACTTCAAATTCCGAGTCAAGTGGGACGGAAAGTATGTGGCCGGCATCAGCAAGGTCAGCGCGCTAAAGCGCACCACCGAAGTTGTCAAACACCGCGAGGGCGGCGATCCTTCCAGCAGCCGCAAATCACCCGGCCGAACCGAGTACGACGCCATTACGCTGGACCGAGGCGTCACCCACGACAAAGAGTTCGAGCAGTGGGCCAACAAGGTCTGGAATTTCGGCTCCGGTCTGGGCGCCGAAGTGTCCCTCAAAGATTTCCGCAAGGACATCATCATTGAAGTTTATAACGAAGCCGGCCAGCTCGCTCTTGCCTACAAGGTGTTTCGCTGCTGGGTGTCCGAGTTTCAAGCCCAGGCCGATCTTGACGCAAACGCGAACGCGGTTCTGATTCAGCACATCAAGCTCGAAAATGAAGGCTGGGAGCGCGACACCGAGGTTCCGGAACCTGGCGAACCCACTTTCACTGAGCCCCAGTGATCACGCTAATGCAAGCGCCTTCTGCTTCAGAATTGCTCGCAGTTTGGGAGCGCGCGCGAGCACAGCCTTTGACGACACAAGCTCTGATGTTGCTCGAAGCCGCTTCGCCAGATTCGCCTGGGGATGAGTTGTCCAAGCTGAGCGTCGGTCGCCGCGACGGCCGGCTCCTCGCGTTGCGCGAGGCGCTTTTTGGAGAGCGACTCGTGGGGCTTACTGCTTGCCCGCAGTGCGGACAG
>Ga0207699_10000272_pt1 | contig 28425 bp, 15 predicted proteins | sample LARL51metaG_FD_184344 | JGI IMG/M metagenome (GOLD analysis project Ga0207699, IMG submission 184344) | Corn, switchgrass and miscanthus rhizosphere microbial communities from Kellogg Biological Station, Michigan, USA - LAR L5-1 metaG... | ecosystem: Host-associated > Plants > Roots >...
GGGGAAGATAGGGCGCCGCGGCCCTGAGCACGGCCAGGGCGGCGACGACGAGCTCGGGCGAGCGCTCGAGCAGCAGGGCCACCGGCCGCTCGGGCCCGACCCCGAGCCGCATCAACCGTCGGGCCAGGCGGTTCGCCCGCCGCTCGATCTCGCCGTAGGTCAGCACCTCCGCCGCGGCCCCGACCACCGCCGCCGCGTCGCCGCGCGCCGCCGCCTGCAGCGACACCAGCTCCGCCACCGTGGCGGAGGCTGCGTCGCCGCCGCCTGCCGCCGTGCTCCACGCCAGCAACAGCTGGTGGCGCTGCTCAGGGGTGAGGATGGCCAGATCGGACAGCGGCCGTTCGGGGCACGCCGCCACGTCCTGCAGCAGGACGCGCAGGTGAGCCGCCAGCCGCGCGATGGTCGAGCGGTCGAAGAGATCGCGCCGGTACTCGTACCAGCAGGCGAGGCCGTCCGGCTCGTCGAAGAGCGACAGGCTGAGATCGAACTTCGCGGTCGAGCCGAGAAGCTCGATGAACTCCGCCTGCAAGCCGTCGAGGGCCGGCGGCGCCAGCCTCCGGTTCTCCAGCGAGAGCACCACCTGCACCAGCGGCGCATGGCCCAGGCCGCGGGCCGGCTGCAGCTCCTCCACCAATCTCTCGAACGGCAGATCGGCGTGCGAGTAGGTTGCCAGGGCCCCCTCGCGGACGCTGGCCAGGAGGGCGATCCAGGGCCGGCTGCCGTCGAGGCGGGTGCGGATCGCGAGCAGGTTGACGAACAGCCCGATCAACGGCTCGGACTCGCGCCGCCCGCGGTTCGCGACCGGAGAGCCGATCACCAGGTCGGTTTGCCCGCCGAGGCGCCAGAGAAGCGCGCGGAAGGCGGCCGACAGGGTCATGAAGAGCGAGGCGCCGGACTGCCGGCTGAGCCGGCGCAGCGAGTCCACGAGAGAGCCCGCGAGGGCCAGGCGCAGGCTCGCCCCCTCGCTCCGGTGGCCGGGCAGGCGAGGTCGGTCGGTGGGCAGGTCGAGCAGTGCCGGCGCGCCGGCAAGGTGCTCCCGCCAGAAGCGCAGCTGATGCGCCAGCCTGTCGCCGCCCAGCCAGCGGCGCTGCCAGACGGCGAAGTCGCCGTACTGCAGCGCCAGGTCCGGAAGCGGCGACGGCCGGCGGTCACGCGCCGCGGCATAGAGCTGGCTGATCTCACGCGACAGCACCCCCATGGACCAGCCATCGCCCGCGAGGTGATGGAGGTTGAGCAACAGCCAGTGGTCGTCGGGGGCGAAAGCCAGGAGGCAGGCGCGGAGGAGCGGGCCGCGGCCGAGATCGAAGGCGAGGCCGGCATGTGCCTCGAGGAGGCGCCGCCCTGCCGCGAGCGCCGGCGCCGGCGGCAGGGCGGCGAGATCGCATCGCGGGAGGCCGAACCGTTGCGGCGGGGCGATGCGCTGCCGCGGTGAGCCGTCGACGACCACGAAGCGGGCGCGGAGAGCGTCGTGGCGCCGCACGACCGCATCGAGGGCGGCGCCCAGCGCCGCGACGTCGAGCGGGCCGCGGAGCCGCAGGCTGACGGGAATGTTGTAGGCCGGGCTTGCGGGCTCGAGCTGGTGGAGGAACCACAGGCGTTCCTGGGCGAAGGAGAGGGGCAGGGTGGCGCCGCGAGGGGCGCGGGGGATCGGCGGCGGGCTGGCGGGCCAGACGCCGGCGTCGTGGCGCAGGCGGAGCTCGATCTCGGCGGCCAGGGCGGCGACGGTGGTGTGGTCGAAGAGGGTGGCGAGGGGGATCTCGACGCCCAGCGCCTGCGCCAGGCGGGAGGCGACCTGGGTGGCGAGCAGGGAGTGGCCGCCGAGGGCGAAGAACTCTTCGCCGGCGGCGACTTCGTCCCTGCCGAGGACCTGGCACCAGATCCCGGCGACGATCTCCTCGAGCGGGGTGCGGGCGGCGGCGGCGCCGGTCGGGCTCGGCGGCGGCTCGGGCAGGGCGCGGCGGTCCACCTTGCCATGGGGGGTGAGCGGGAGACACGGCAGCTCGAGGAGCCAGCGTGGCAGCATCGGCTTGGGGAGGCGGCGAGCCAGGGCCTGGCGCAGCGCGGCCTCGTCCACCGGCGGCCGGCCGGTGGGGACCCAGTAGGCGGCGAGCGCCTCGCCCGCGGCCGGGGCGTGGCGCAAGACGACGGCCGCCTCGCGCACGCCGGGCTGGGCCAGGAGCTGCGCTTCGATCTCCTCGACCTCGACGCGGAAGCCGCGCACCTTGACCTGGCGATCGAGGCGGCCGAGGAAGTCGAGCTGGCCGGAGGACCGCCAGCGGACCCGGTCGCCGGAGCGGTAGAGGCGCCCGCCGGCGGCGCCGAAGGGGTCGGGGACGAAGCGTTCGGCGGTGAGGTCGGCGCGGCCGAGATAGCCGCGGGCGAGACCTTCGCCGCCGATCCAGAGCTCGCCGGCGACGCCGGGCGGTACCGGCCGGCCGTGCTCGTCGACGACGTAGACGCGGGTGCCGGCGATGGGCCGGCCGATCGGCGGCAGGGCCGGATCGTCGGGCGCGAGCCGGGTCCAGGTGGCGACGACGGCGCTCTCGGTCGGGCCGTAGTGATTGGCGAGCGCGAAGCGCTGCCCCGGGAGCGGTCCGCGATGCAGGCGGTCGCCGCCGGTGAGCAGCACCTGCAGGCCGAGGTCGGCGGGCAGCGGCTCGGCGAGCAGGGCCTCGGCCAGCGGCGTGGGCAGGAAGGAGTGGGTGATCCCGTGCGCAGCGAGCCAGGCGGCGAGCCGATGGGGCGTGCCGACCACCTCGGCGGGGGGAATGTGGAGGACCGCGCCGCAGGCGAGGGTCGACCACAGCTCCCAGACCGCGGCGTCGAAGCCGACGCCGGCCAGCAGGGTGGTGCGGGAACGCTCGTCGAGGGCGTGCGCGGCGCGGTGCCAGGCGACGAGGTTGCTCAGGCCGCGATGCGGCACCGCCACGCCCTTGGGGACGCCGGTCGAGCCCGAGGTGTAGATGACGTAGGCCAGCTGGTCGGGCAGGGCGGTCCGCGGCGGGGGATCCGGGCTCTCCGCCGTCAGCTCGGCGGCGAGCGCGTCGAGGTCCAGCAGGCGGCCGGCAACCGCCGCGGCGCCGGCAAGCATCCTGGCGTGCTCGCCGCGGCTGAGGACCCAGGCCGCGCCGGCGTCGGCGATCTGGCCGGCCAGGCGCTCGGCCGGATGCTGCGGATCGAGGGGAAGATAGGGCGCCGCGGCCCTGAGCACGGCCAGGGCGGCGACGACGAGCTCGGGCGAGCGCTCGAGCAGCAGGGCCACCGGCCGCTCGGGCCCGACCCCGAGCCGCATCAACCGTCGGGCCAGACGGTTCGCCCGCCGCTCGATCTCGCCGTAGGTCAGCACCTCCGCCGCGGCCCCGACCACCGCCGCCGCGTCGCCGCGCGCCGCCGCCTGCAGCGACACCAGCTCCGCCACCGTGGCGTCGCCCCCTGGCGCCGGGCAATCGGCCCCGCTCCATTCGCCGAGGAGCTGTTCGCGCTCCCCGGCGGAGAGGAGGGGGATCTCCGAGAGAGGCCGGTCCAGGGCCGCCGTCATCCCTGCGAGGAGGGTTCCCAGGTGGCGCCCCATACGCTCCAGCGAGGAGCGGTCGAAGAGGTCACACCGTCCCTGGATGGACAGTGCCAGGCCCTCTTCGATCGCCGCGGCGGCGAGGGTGAGCTCGAAGGGGGCCGGCAGGACCTCGAGCGGCACCGGTTCGGTCTCGCCGCCGGCCCACCGGGCCACCGGGCCGCGGAGCCCCAGGGCGAGGGAGACCGGTAGGAGCGAGGTGCTGGTGGCGGGCGGGCGATAGAAGACACAGGCGGCGCGCAAGAGCGGCGTCCGCCCTCCCTCCTTGGAACGGCGCAGCCGCTGGACGAGCAGCGAGTAGGGCAGATGCGGATGGGTCAGGGCACCGGCGGCGGCGGCGCTGGCCCGCGCCAGGAGCTCCGCGCCCGTCGGATTCCCCGCCAGGTTGGCCAGCAAGGGAAGCGGGTTGACGAAGTACCCCACCACGCGATCGAAGGCGCGCGAGGGGCGCCCCGCTGCCGGGATGGCGATCAGGAATTCGTCCTGGCCGCAGTACCGCCGGAGCAATGCCTCGAAGGCGGCCAGCACGACCATGAACAGGGTGGCGTGGCAGGTCGCCGCCACCTCGCGGAGGCGGGTGCTCTCGGCGCTCGGCAGCCGCAGGGCGGCGTGACCGGCGATGCCGTCCGGCCTCGCGGTGGGGCGCCGGTCGTAGGGCAGGTCGAGCGCCGGCGGCTCGCCGGCCAGTTGCTCCTGCCAATAGCGCCAGGACTCCTGCACGGCGGCCGCTGCCAATCCGCGCCGCTGGTGCTCGACGTAGTCGCGGTAGCGCACCGCTTCGGCCGGCACCCGCCGTGAGCTGCCGGCGACCCGTTCGAGGTAGTCCTGGGCGATCTCCTCGAGCAGCAGCGCCAGTGACCAGAAGTCGCACACCAGGTGATGAACGACGAAGAGCAGGGTCTGCCCGCCCTCCGGATCCTCGAACAGGAGGGCGCGCCACAGCGGGCCGCGCGCCAGGTCGAACGGCCGCAGCGCCTCGTCGGTGAGGCACCGCCGCCTCAGCTCGGGGTCCGTCGAGGTCAGCCGGACGCGCAGGAGATCGAAGCCGGCGCCGGACTCCACCTCCTGGTAGGGCACGCCGCCGCGCTCGTCGAAGCGTGTCCGCAGGCCGGCATGGCGCTCGAGCGCCGCGCGGCAGGCGCCGGCAAGCGCCTCGACGGCCAGCGGCGGCCGCGGCGAGAACGCGCCCCACGCATGGTAGGCGGGGTTGGCCGGGTCCAGGCGGCACAGGAACCAGAGTCCCTCCTGTCCGGCGGAGAGCGCGCCGGGCCCTCCATCGGGAAGATCCATGGCTTGCCGCCAGGGATCGCCGGCGGTCGCGGCGGTGCCGAGGCCCGCATCGATGTCGTCGACACAGGCGCGGAGCGTGCCGCGCTCCAGGAGGTCGCCGGGCGACCAGGCAACGCCGAAGCGTCGCTCGAGCTCGCCGCTGAGCTCGACGGCCGCCAGGGAGTCGAGGCCGACGGAGCTCAGCGGCCGGTCCGGGGCGAGCGCCGGCAGCGGCTGGCGGAGCGCCGCGGCGGTCAGCTCGCGGAAGGCATCCTCGAGGATCGGGCGGCGCTCCTCCGGGTCGAGCCCCAGCAAGGCGCCGGCCGGCAGGGTGGCGGTGAGCATGCGGCGGTCGGTCATCCTGGTGGTGTGGCGGGCTGGCGCCGGCCGGCGCCGAGGATCGCCGGTGCCGCGGCCTCGCCGTCGCCCTGGCATGACGGGGCGAGGATCTCCGGTGGCGCGCAGACCTGGCCCCAGTGGTGCGGTGGACGCAGGAAGCCGACGTCGATGCAGTGCTGTACCACCTGGCGGAGCCAACTGCTCGAAGGGGGCGGGAAGTCGACCCCGAGAGCGGTCAGCCGTGCCGCGGTGGCGGCGCAGTCATAGCTCAACTTGCCGCCGCCGGCCGGCTCGTCGTGGCCCCAGATACCGGGCAGCCCGAGGATGCCGTCGCTGCCCGCGGCCGACCGGCCGACCCGGGCGGCATACTCGGCGCTGCTCAAGATGGCAATCGGGTAGCCGAAAGCCTGCATCACACGCAGCAGGTCGTACAGGCTGAGCGTCCTGCCGTTCTCGACATGGTAGGTGTGACCTGCCGCAGTGTCGTCGTCGAAGGCGAGGGCGAGAATCGCCGCCGCGACCCGATCGACATAGGAGAAGCCGACCGCCTCGTCGGGCAGGAAGGGTGCCAATCCGCTCTCGATATAAGCCCGGAGGCTCAGATAGATGCGGTTGCTGCCGATGTCACGCTGGAATTTCCCGGTTTGCGAGTGAGCTGCGAGGTTGCTGAAGCGGTAGATGGCGATCCGGGCGCCGCCGGTGGCCGCCGCGCGCAAGAGGCGCTCCGCGTCGAACTTGCTGCGCGCGTAATGGCTGGTGAACTCCTGGCCGATATCGAGATGGCGCTCGCCGAACGAGACATGGCCGGTGTGCGGCGGCCTGCCCGCGACGCTCAGCGTCGAGACGTGATGGATCACCTTGCGCCGCCCGGTCTGCGCCAGCTCGAGCACCTGCTCGGTGCCGCTCACGTTGGCGGCGGCAAGCTCCTGGGCGCTGGCGATGAGACGCACGTCGGCGCCACAATGGAAAATCACGTCGACCTGGTCGCGGACCGCTTCGTAGTCGCCGGCGCTCATCCCCAGGCGTGGCCGGCGGAGGTCGCCCGGGAGCGCCTCGAGGCGCGCCGCGAAGGGCGCCAGGCCGACCTCGGGGAAGTACCAGCGCCACGTCTCCGCCAGCCGCTCGCCCGCACGGCCGGAGCCGTCGGCCCGCAGCAGGCAGCAGACGTGGGCCGCGGTCTGCCGGAGCAGGGCTTGGAGGAGGTGGATGCCGAGAAAGCCGGTCGCCCCGGTCAACAGCACGCGCGGCGACGAGCGCCGTGCCGGCGCGGCGCGGCGCGGCGGCGGGATCGCCAGCGGCAGCCCCGAGCTCGAGGAGCCGGAGAGCCGCGGCACGCTGCCGCGCCAATCGGCGGCGCGGCGGCCGCCGCGCTCCACGAGGAAGGTCCGCAGCTCGGCCATGTGGCGCTGCGCGACGGCGCGGATGGTGCCGGCAGCATAACGCTGGCGCGCGAACACCCAGTCGAGATGCAGCTGGTCGCAGAGGAGACGGCCGCCCAGCTTCAGGTGGTAGCCGATGGGCGTACCCGGATCGCGGGCCGGTCCCACCGCGGTAGGCGACGGCTGCCAGGCGAAGCCCTGCTGCCGGTTGTCCTGGAAGCGGCCCAGATAGTTGAAGCACACGAGGCGGGGCGGCAGGTCATCGGCCTGCGCAGGGTGCATCAGTCCATAGCCGATACCGTGGCGGGGAACCGCCGTCATCGCGTCCGCACTGCGGCGGAGCGTGGCGGCAAAGGGCTCCCCACGAGGACTTGCCAGACGCACCGGATACAAGGACGTGAACCAGCCGATGCTGCGCGCCAAGGCGAGCTTGCCGCCGAAGTCCTCACGGCCGTGCGACTCGACGTCGATGAGGATCGCCTCGCGCTCCGTCCACCAGCAGAGCGCCCGCACCAAGGCGGCGAGCAGCAGGTGTTGCAAGCGGAACTCCGGCACCGCGGCGGCGAGCAGCTGCCGCGTGTCCGCCACCGACAGGCTGAGCCAGAGGGTCGAGGCATCTCCCTCGAGGTGATCGCCCACGGGGCGATCGACCGGCAGCCGGGTGTCCTCGGGGCCGGCGCTCATGGCCAGATGGCGCCAGTACGAGACTTCGGCAGGCGCCGGCTCGGGGCGCAGCGCCGCGTCCGCCAGCATCTCGGCCCAGCGCCTGAACGAGGAGGTCCGGGCGGGTGGGCGCAGCCCCTGACCGCTCGTCGCCTGCGCCACCGCCTGCTGGAGATCTTCGATCAGGATACGCCACGAGATGGCGTCGATCACGAGATGATGCGCGACGAGCAGCAGCTGGGCCGGGGCCGCCGGTCCGCGGAGAAAGAGAACGGCGCGCAGCAGCGGCGGTGTGGCGAGGTCCAGGGCCGCATGGATCCGGGCGGCCGCGCCGGAGATCCGCGCCTCCTGCTCTTCTGCCGCGATACCCGCCAGGTCCTCGCATGCGAAGGGCACGGCGGGTGCGGCGGCGACCTGCGACTGCCGCCACTCGCCATCCCCGCGATCGAATCGGAGCCTGAACGCGTCGTGCTGCGCCGCCACGTGAGTGAGTGCCCGGTGCACGAGCGGCGGGTCCGCGAGGCCGCTCACGGTGAGCAGGACTGCCTGATTCCAATGATGGGGATTGCCGAGAGGCTGGGCGAAGAACCATCGCTGGATGGGCGTGAGGGGTACTTCGATCTGCTCGCCGCCGGCGATCGCCTCGGGACCGTCGGGCAGCTCGCGAGTGCACCGGGCCGCCTGCTCGGCAAGCGTGGGGTGATCCAGGATCGTCTGCGGTGAGAGGTGAAGGCCCTCGGCCCTCAGGTGGGCCGAGATCTGGATGGCCGCGATCGAATCGCCGCCCAGGAGCAGGAAGTCCTCGTCGGGCGCCGGAGCTGCCACGCGCAAGTAGGTCTCCCAGGCGGCGCGGACGGCCTGTCGCTCCAAGGTGTCGCCATCCGCGGGTGGCGGCAAGCGGGCGCCATCGTGCATGGGCGGCGGCAGCTGTTGGTAATCGACCTTGCCGGAAGGGGTGAGCGGCAGCCTCTCGAGCACCAGCACCTGGGCCGGCACCATGAAAGCAGGCAGCTGGGAGGCGATGAACCGTCGCAGGCCGTCGGGCGGCGAGCCGGTCTTGCCGGCGTCCTTGAGGACGGCGTAGGCGACAAGTTGCCTGCGGCCGTTCTCGTCGTGGGGCCGGACGGCCGCGCTCGCGACCGCTGGATGCGCTCGCAAGCTCGCCTCGATCTCGCCCGGCTCGACGCGATGGCCCCGGATCTTGACCTGCCGGTCGGCTCTGCCGCAGAACTCGAGGAGTCCGTCCGGCAAGCGGCGGCAGAGGTCGCCGGTGCGATACAGCAGGGCGCCGCCGTCCGCCTCCAGGGGGCTGGGGACGAAGCGTTGCGCGGTCAGTGCGGCGTCATGGAGATAACCGCGGGCGAGGCAGGTACCGCCGACGAAGAGCTCTCCGGGCTGGCCGTCGGCAACCTCGGCCTCGCCCGAGAGCAGCCGCACCCGCACGTTGTCGAGCGGCAGACCGATCGGCACCGAGCCTGATACCGCGCACCAGTCGTCGAGCCGGTCGACCTGCGTGCAGACCACGCCGACGGTGGTCTCCGTCGGGCCGTAGTGGTTGGCGATGCGACAGGCGGGTGCAAGCGCGAGCAGCCGCCGGCACAGGTCGAACGAGAGCATCTCGCCGCCCAGGATCAGCTGGCGGCGCGGCAGCGGCAGCCTGCCGTCATGGCCGGGCAGCAGGGCCTCGAGGTGAGAGGGCGTGATCTTCAGCACGTCGATCCGGTGGCGCGTCATGTATGCCGCGAAGGCGGCCCGGTCGCGCGCGACGGTGGGCGGCAGCAGGTGGACCGTACCTCCCGTGATCCATGCGGGCATGATGCAGGAATTGGCCAGATCGGTGGCCAGCGATGATGCAACGGCAAAGCGCAGACCTTCGCCGCCGGCGAGATCGAGGCGCCGGCAGACGGCGCGAGCGTAGTTCGCCAGCGCCGCATGGGTCACGATCACGCCCTTCGGCTGGCCGCTCGAGCCGGAGGTGTGCATCACGTAGACGGCGTCATCGGGCACCGTCTCGACGGCAAGATCGCGGTCGTCGCCGCGGCTGTTCAAGACGCCGTCGAGGAACAAGACGTGGGCCGCGAGGGCGGGGAGCTGCGATGCCAGCCGCTGATGCGTCAGGACCACGGGCGCGTTGACATGGCGAAGCTGGCGCTCGAGGCGGCTGGCCGGCAGCGGCGCCTCGAAGGGCACGTAGGGACACCCGGATTTCATGGCGCCGAGCATGGCGACCATCGCCTCCACCGAACGCTCGCAGTAGATGCTCACGAACGCTCCGGGCGTGGCCCCGTGCTGGCGCAGCAGGCAGGCCAGCCGATTGGCCTGGCGGTTCAGCTCGCCATAGCTGAGACTCTTGCCGTCGTGGATGATCGCCGGGTGCTCAGGGAGGATCGCGGCCTGCCGCTCGAAGAGACGATGGATGGGCAGCTCCCCGTGGATCATGAAGGCTCCCTGTGAGTTCGATAGATCTTGTGCTCGAGCGCGGTAGGTAGGGGACAGATCGATCACCATCGATTTCCATCGGGGCTCTCTGCGACGCAGGCGGCGCTTGGGTAGTGGGTCAGTTTCCCTCGGCCTCCCTTTGGGCGAGGGGCCAAAGTCATACGCCCCAGGAGCTTGGGCCCCTCGCCCAAAGGGAGGCCGAGGGAAACTGACCCACTACCGGCGCTTGCAGTCGCTGCCGATTGCCACCAGGGACAGAGATGCTGATGGATGGAGATATGTAAGTCTATATTAATGCAACAATATTGTTAAAGCGGCCATTGCCATGTTGCTTATATGCCCCTATGGACTATCACACCCAGAGCTGGCATTGGCCCGCCTTGTCACAGAAACCGCGCGCGACAACACGGAAGGAGGGAGACGGCGCCTACGCTGAGCACAGTCACTCCAATGACCATGAGCAAGCAACCGCCAGGCGCCGGGCAGGCGGTCGAGCCGGCCGCCATGGCCGCCGGGCGAGAGCCTGCCGTGGCGAATCTGCTCGCCGTCTTCCGGCGCCACGCGCCGCTGCCGCTGGCCGCGCTGGCGATGTCGCTGGGCACGCTGTCCGGCCTCGCCAACACCGGGCTGATCGCCGTCATCAACCACGCGCTCAGCGCGCTCCGCCGGCCGTCCGCCTCCTGGGCGTGGAGCTTCGGCGCTCTCTGCCTGTTGGCGGGGATCTCCCGGGTCTACGCGGCGACCCTGCTGGGCCGCTTCGGTGCCCGTCTCGCCACCGGCCTGCAGGTCGGCCTGTCGCGCAAGATCCTGTCGGCGCCGCTGCGGCAGGTCGAAGAGATTGGCTCCCATCGCATGCTGGCTTCCCTGGTCGACGACGTCACTACGGTGAGCGACGCGATCACGATGCTCCCGACCATCTTGATCAATGCGATCGTCGTGCTGGGTTGCCTTGCCTACATGGGCTGGCTGTCGCCGCGCCTGCTCGGCGCCGTGCTGGTGGCGATGGCGATCGGCGTCCTCACCTACCAGGGGGCGCTGCGCGCCGGTTTCATCCGGCAGCGCCGCGCGCGCGAGGTGGGGGACGAGCTGTTCCGGCATCTGCGCGGCTTGACGCTCGGCACCAAGGAGCTGAAGGGTGGCAGGCGGCGGCAGGAAGAGCTCCTCGGCCTGCTCGAGGACGCGGCGCGGCGCTTTCGCGGCATGCGGGTGACGGCGCAGAAGATCTTCAACGTCGCCTCGAGCTGGGGTAACCTACTGTTCTTCGTGGTGATCGGCGTGATCCTCGCGCTGCCGGCCGGCGCCGGCGTCGTGTCGCACGAGGCGCGCAACGGCTTCGTCCTGGTCCTTCTCTACATGAGCGGACCGCTGCAGCTGGTGCTGAACTCGGTGCCGATCTACTCGCAGGCGACGGTCGCGCTGCAGAAGATCGAAGGCCTGGGCCTCTCGCTGCTCGAGGGAGAGGACGCTCGGCCGGCGGCCGCCGGCGAGCAAAACCCGGACTGGCAGCGGCTGGAGCTCGCCGGCGCTACCCACTCGTATGCGCGCGACGACGGCAGGTTCACCCTGGGCCCGCTCGACCTCGTCTTCGAGCCCGGGGAGCTGATCTTCGTCGTCGGCGGCAACGGCAGCGGCAAGACCACCTTCGCCAAGCTCCTGGCCGGCCTGTACCTGCCGGAGGCCGGCGAGGTCCGCTGGAACGGCCGGCCGGTCGAGGCCGGGAGGCTCGACGGCTACCGCCACCTGTTCGCCGTCGTCTTCGCCGACTTCTACCTCTTCGAGCGCCTGCTCGGGCTGAACCGCGAGGACGTGGACGCCGCCGCTGCCGACCATCTGGCGAAGCTGCGCCTGGCGCACCAGGTGCGGGTGGAAGACGGTGCCTTCTCGACCACCGCGCTGTCGCAGGGACAGCGCAAGCGGCTGGCGCTGATCACGGCGTTGCTCGAAGACCGCCCGGTCTACGTGTTCGACGAATGGGCGGCGGACCAAGACCCGGAGTTCAAGCACTTCTTCTACTGCGATATCCTCCCCGGGCTCAAAGCACGCGGCAAGACCGTTTTCGTGATCACCCACGACGACCGCTTCTTCGACCTGGCGAGCCGTATCATCAAGCTCGAGGACGGCCGGGTGGTGTCCGACAGCCGGGCCGGCATGAGCTCGCCGCTGGTCCTGGGAAAGGTCTGACCTGTCCTTGCCGTCAGCAAGTGATTCCAGAAAGCGAGCAGCCAAATGGCGAATGGTATCCGGTACGGTTTTCTACGTGACGCGAACGCGGTCCACGGCCGCCTTCGCCCGCCGTCCATCGCGGCCCACGTTCGTCGATCAGCGCAGCGACTTGAACGACGCGCGAAGCTCCGTCGTGAGGATCTCCGGCTGCTCCCAGGCCGCGAAGTGGCCGCCCTTGTCGAGCCTGTTGTAATGGATGAGCTTGGGATACGCCCGCTCCGTCCAGCTCCGCGGGGCCTGGTAGAGCTCCTCCGGAAATGCGCTCACTGCGGCCGGGATGGGGACGTTCTTCGGGGCGAAGAACGCGAGCTTGCTCTCCCAGTAGAGACGAGCCGAAGAGACCGTCGTGTTCGTCAACCAGTAGAGCGTGACGTTGTCGAGGATGTCGTCTCGCGTGAGCCCCTCGGCCTGCCCGTCGAAGACGCGCGCGATGAGGGCGTAGCTGCTCGCGTCATGGTCGATCATCCAGGCCGCCATCCCGACCGGTGAATCTCCGATCCCGTAAAGCGTCTGCGGGCGGTTGGCCATCTCCTGGGCGTAGCCCAGGCCGTGCTTGTAGAAGTAGGCGAGCTGATCGTACGCGTGCCTCTCGTCGGCCGAGAGATCCGGGGGCGCCGGCGCGCCGGTAAAAGCCGCCTTGTCGATGTCGGGCGGCACGGTGGCAGGCATGTTGGTGTGAATGCCGATCAATTCCGGAGGCGTCAGCAGCGCCATCTGTTCCGTGACGGCATTCCCCCAATCGCCGCCCTGCGCCACGAATCGCGTATATCCGAGGCGCTTCATCAGCACTACCCACGCACGCGCGATGCGGATGGGATCCCAGCCGGTCGTCGTGGGCTTCCCGGAGAACCCGTAACCTGGGAGCGACGGAATCACGACGTCGAAGGCGTCCGCCGCGCTCCCGCCGTGCGCCGTGGGATTCGTCAGCGGATCGATGATCTTCAGCTGCTCGATGATCGAGCCCGGCCATCCGTGCGTGACGATGAGCGGCAACGCCTTCGGATGCTTCGAACGCACGTGGATGAAGTGAATGTCGACCCCATCGATCTCGGTGATGAATTGCGGCAGGGCGTTGAGCTTCGCCTCGCACCTGCGCCAGTCGTACTGGGTCCCCCAGTAGCGCGCGAGTTTCTGCAGCGTCGCGAGTTGCACGCCTTGCGACTGATCCGTGACGGTCTCCCGCTCGGGCCACCGTGTCGCCGCGATGCGGCGTTTCAGGTCGGCGAGCGCCTCGTCCGGAAAGTGAATGTGGAAGGGGCGGATGGCGTCGGCGCCGCCCCCTGTCTTCGCTTGTGCTCGTGTCTGTCCGGCGGTCGTGCCGCCGTTCGAGGCATCGGACATGGCGTCCAGCGATCTTTGAGTCATGGCGATCGTTCCTCCGATGAGAAGCGCGACGAGAGTCCGACCGTGCTTCATGGCTTCTTCTCCTTTCGCAGGCTCAGCGCAGCGATCGAGACGCGGCACGCCCTGGGTTGCTTGGACGAGTCCCGGTTCTCTCGAATGGAGAATATGCCTGGGTGGTAGTGCTGGCAAGCGGCATGGCAGGCGGGTAGTGGGTCTGGCCCACTTCCGGCAGGCCGGGCGCGAGGTCAAGGCCCTTGGATCGGCGTGCCACGGCGAGGTGGTAGGATCGGTTGCGGGGAGGGACGAAGGTGTCGGAGCGATCAGGAACCCTCGCTGACGATCCTTTCCGTGGCCGGCGGCCGACCAGTCACGAACGGATGGCGGGACAGCCCTGGGATGCGTCGTACCGCGACGGCCCTGCGCCTTGGGACATTGGCCGGCCGCAGCCGGCGATCGTGCGCGTGGCATCCGCAGGCGGATTCGCCGGAGCGGTGCTCGACGCGGGTTGCGGGACCGGCGAGAACGCGCTTCACGTCGCCTCGCTGGGATTGTCGGTCCTGGGCGTCGACGTGGCGGAGACGGCACTGGCGATCGCCCGAGAGAAGGCCGACGACCGTGGGATCGAGGTCGAGTTCGCCGCGGCCGACGTGTTCCGGCTGGAGCGTTTGGGGCGCATGTTCGAGACGGTGCTGGACTGCGGACTGTTCCACACCTTCGACGGCGACGAGCGACCGGGATACGTGGCGAGCCTGGCGTCGGTGACCGAGCACGGTGGAACCCTGTACGTGTTGTGCTTCAGTGACGATGGTCCCGATACCGGCCCGCACCCCATCCGTCGGGAAGAGCTGAGAGCGGCGTTCGACGCCGGCAATGGATGGAATGTCGCCGCCATCGAACCGGACCGGATCCAGACGAGATTCCACGACGGCGGCGCGCCGGCCTGGTTCGCGACGATCAAGCGAATCTAGCTTGCCGTACCCTCGACGTCGAGTAGCCGCCGGCTGCCCGCCGCCTCACAGGCGTTGGCACCTGAGACGCTGGGCGTTGGCGAGGCCCGTCGCATACTCGGGCTTCAGCTCCGTGGCCTTCTGGAAGGCGGCTATCGCCTCCTCGCGCCAGCACAGATGGAAGTAGGCGATTCCCAGATTGTCGTAAGCCTCGGCGACGAGGGGGGTCCCCGAGAGTTGCTGGCGGTTGGCGAGCGCTTTCTCGTATGCCTTCGCCGCCTTTCTATAGTCGCCGTTGGTGATGTAGAGGAACCCGACCTGCACGTTGAGCCAAGCATTGTCGGGGTGTGGTTGCAGCAGCAACCTGTACTGCTCGATCGCGGCCTCGCGCTTTCCTACCTGGGCGTAGGCGATCGCCAGCTCCTCCCGGGTATGGGGATCGTCGCGCGCCTTCAGCAGGCTCTCGAGGTCAGAGATGGCCTCTGACGCGCGTCCGCTCCTGTTATAGGCCATGGAACGCGCGTAAAGAGCATCGAGCGCATCGATGCTCAGGGCATTCCGGCTCAGCTTGATCGCACTGGTCAGTGCGGCGATGGCCTCGTCATAGTGCCCCTCTTGCAAGTATTTCAGGCCGAGTGCTCCGTAAGCCGTGGCCGATTTGGCCTGGCCGCCCGGCGCCGCCGTCGGGGCATCGGCGGCCGCCGCGGTGGGCCCTGCATTGGGCCCGGACCGGTCGCTCGGACCGGCGGTCAGCGGAGCGGCAGACACAGGAGCGGTAGGAGCCTGAGAGGCGGCAGCCGGAGCGGGAGGCACAGGAATGGCAGGAGTCGGAACGGCACGACCGGGAGCCTTGGCGGTCGATGCGGGAGCCTTGGCGGTGGAGGCCTGAGCCGCGGCAGCGGCCCAAGCGGCTGGAGCCGGAGCGGCGGCGGCCGGAGCGGCAAGACCTGGAGCGGCAGGATTCGGAATGGGACGACCGGGAGCCGTGGCGGTCGAGGTGGGAGCCTGGGCGGTGGTGGCCTGAGCCACGGCAGCCCGAGGGGCAGGAGCCGGAACGGCGGCAGGCGGAGCGGCAGGAACAGGAGCGGTGGTCGCCGGAGTGGCAGGTGCCGCAGCCGTGGGTGCCGCAGCCGTGGGTACCGGAGCCATGGGCGCCGGCGTGGCCGGAGCCCGATGATCCACAGCTGGAGTAGCGGTGGGTGCCGGAACGACGACGCCGTGGGCGACCTGGTGCTTCACGGCCGTCCACCCGGCCAACGCGAGCCCACACACGATGACCGCGGCGAAGGCAGCCATCCAGGCTCTCGGGCTCGCGGCTCTCGGCCTCGCGATCCTCGTCGCGCTCGCGGCTGGTGCGGCTGCCACGGCCGGCGCCGCCTTGCGGCGCTCCGCCGCTGGTGCCGCGGCCGCGGCCGGTGCCGCCTTGCGGCGCTCCACCGCTGGCGCCGCCGGTGCCGCTGGCGCTGCTGGCGCCGCTGGTGCCGCTGGCACTGCTGCCGTCGCTGCCGCCGCTGCCGCCGCGGACGCGCGGAGATCGAGGTCCTTCAGGACCTGCTCGATCGTGTGGATCAGGCGATCGACGTCGTAGGCCCAGCGGGCGTCGCTCAGCTCGATCGCGTTGCGCCGCGCCAGCTTGGCGATATCCGCCGGCAGCTCCTCGGCGCGCGGCATCGGGGCGCCCTGCACCAGCACCGGGATGACCCGGATCGCGCGCTGGAGCGCCGCCGCCACCTCCATCCGGACAAAGTCGGCCGGATCGTCCAGCCGCCGGTGTCCAGCCGCGTCGGTGACCGCCAGCCACTCGTGGCCCATGACCACGATCAAGACCTCGCAGGACCCCACCGCCTTCTCGATGACCTCGGCGAAATCCACGCCCGGTTCCAGGTTGTCGATGTCCATGAAGACCCGGCCCGGCAAGCGGGTGCTCAGGCGGTCGTACAGCCGCCCCGTGTGGCCGGCGCTGTCTTCGCGGCGGTAGTTGATGAAGATGTTTGCCGATCGCTCGGGCGAGCTTGGAATCTGGCTCATGGCTTCTCTCCGCGGTCTGCCGGCCGAGACCGGATGCGGAGCCTCGTTTCGATGGCTTTCGCCTTCGGCTGCTGGTTTCTGACAGAGGCCCGGGCTCGAGGGTGCCGGGCCGCCGCTCGCGGGAAGAGCGTTGCCTCACCTGGTTCGAGGCCTTGCCGTCGGGGACTCTCCCGCCCGGGTGTGGCCACCCGGGCGGGGACGACGGTGCTTACGGGGGGGCTGCGCGGCCGGAGCCGGGGCGGCTCAAGGTGGCCCGCAGGCCATGCAGGGCGGAGACTCGGGCTGGGGGTAGACCCATGGCTGGCAGGACTCTCGCCTCCGGCCGGGGTCGGAAGCTTCCGGCACGGCAGCTGACGCGAGCCGCGGGCGGTCGCATGGGAGCTGGACCGGGCAGGAGGTGGATCCTTCTCGATTACAGGCCAGCGCGAGCGCGGCGCAGAGCGAGAGCTTGTGGACCTTGGGACGGACCGACGTGGAGGAGGCGCTCGCGCCGAACCAGAAATCCGCCGGGGTGGACAGCTCGTCCCCGCTGTCGTCGAGGATGCTCATGACGTCGCTCGAGCTGAGCTCGGGGAAGGAATCCCACACGACGGCGGCGATCGACGAGGCGACGGCCGCGGCCACGGAGCTGCCGGTGAGCGCGGTCGTGTACCGCGACGCGAGGGGGCATGGCACCACGGCGTTCTCGGCGTAGGCGGCCCGTCGGGGCATCCCGCCGGGACGGGCGTTCAGCAAGGGGAAGTCGTCGCCTCCCAGTCCGCCGACGGCGTAAAGCAGCGGGTACTCGCGACAGCTTCCCTCCCGGGAGCTTCCGGCCTCCCAGGCACCCGGCAAGAGAGGCCCGAAGTTGGCGCAGGGCTCGGCTTTCGCATTGCCCGCCGCCGCCAGCACCAGGGCGTCGAAGCCGGTCGCGTATTGCAGGGCACGATAGACTGCCTGCGTGCCCGCCCGCATGTCGGCGATCTGCTCTTCGTCGAGGCCGCCGAACAGCTCGCCGTCCCAGGCCAGCGAGAGGTTGAGCACCAGGTGCCGCTCGGAGCTTCCCCGCCGCCGATCAGTCCACCAGGCGTCCACCTCGCTGCTGATGGCCTCGGCGAGATCGCTCTGCATGCCGAGATAGCCGCCCCAGAGCTCGTCTCGCCGGGTGAGTTTCGGGCTCTTCGGGTTGAACTCGAGGATCGGCAGCGCGAGCCGGGTGGTGATCCGCGCGGCGCAGCTCTTGCCTTCGCACACCAGGTTCTTGGCGATATAGGCGAGGGCATAGCCGTGCGGCGAGTTGCCCTGCCACTGGGGAAGGTCTCCCGAGGTCGGCTGGGTGTCCAGGAAGGCCAGTCGCACGCCATAGGGGTTGGCGAGCGCAAAGGGTTCCGCCGGCAGGCCGGCCTCCCTGAGGAAGTCGTGGGAGGAAGACCGCGGGCTCTCCACGCCCGGGTCCGTGGGGACTGGGCTCGCAAGGCCCGCGCAGTCCTGATCGAGCCGCACCAGGTCGGCGCTCCTGACCGGTGGGCCCTGCGGCTGCCGCGGCCACTGGTGCGCGGCCTCGTAGACGCAAAAGCGGCTGAGCTCCCGGATCACTTCGGGGCCGGGTACCTTCTCGGGCTCTCCCCGCTCGGATTCGTTCGCGCAGTAGTCCTCCGACTTTTGCAAGGCCGGGCTCACGTGGGCAAACAGGGGCCGAACGGTCCAGCCCGAGATGTCCGGGCAGCTCACCCCGGGCCGGCTGATCCCGATCCAGCGCCAGTCGGCGCACGCCTTCGCGGTCTCCAGGCGCGGAGGCCGCGGTCGCGGAGGCTGAAACGTCGCACAGCCGCTCATTGCGATCGCAGTCCAGGCAGTGATCCAGAACACGCAGTTCTTCCTCATGGCGTCTCCTTAGTTAGAGCTCTTGACGCCCTCCTGGGAGGGGCGGCCGTTTTTTATCTTGACGCCCCCGTGAGGGGGCGGCCGCTCGAAGTGTCGTTGAGGTCCTTCGCCGCCGCGGCGCGATTCCTGACAGCAGGCGCCGGGCAGGGCCTGCCCGGAGGGGCCTGCTCAGGGCTCAAAGATGCGGAAGCTCCCCCAGTCCACTCCCGGGTTTCGCCGCCGCCAGGAGAGCTGGGCGCGCTGGAGCGCCACGGCGAGGTCCGGCTCACGGTCCCACTGCCGATAGAGATCGGCGAAGAACGCGGGCAGCGTGCGGTCGGCGGCGGGCCGGGTGGAGGCGACGACTGCCCGCGAGCCGGCGAGCAGGAAGGCGTGGGCGAGGCCGAGACCCTCGACGGGGGTCTCGGCGGACGTCCGGCCGGTGTCGCATCCGGAGAGGACGACCCAGGCCGGCACCCGTTCGAGCGCCAGGAAGTCGCCGAGGGTCAATTCCGTCTCGTCGGCGAGAAGCAGGCCGCTCTCCCATCCGCCGATCCCGGAGAAGGTGCCGTGGCCGGCGTAATGCAGGAGGTCGGCGCGGGCCAGCCGACCCCGCACGGCCGTGGCCGAAGCCTTGCCTCTCTCCACCTCCTCGGCGATCCAGGTCCGCGAGCCGGAGGCCAGCGCCGCGACGACCGCCCGCCCTTCGGTGAGCGCGCCGGGCAGGTCGCTCCGCGGATCCGCCACCACGAGGGCGTGCCCGCCCGGGCGCCGCGCCGGCCCCGCCGAGACGGGGAGATCCAGCCCGTAGACGACGGGGCGGCCTGCCATCAGCACGTCGCCGTCGAACGGCAGGGCATGGAAGTCGACGCCCTGGAGAGGGCCGCTGGCCAGGATGCGGAGCCGCCGAGCTCGCCGGATCGAGGCCTGGAACGGGAGCAACAGCCGCCGGGCGAGCTCCTCGGGCCGGGACAGCACCTCCGGCGGCAGCTCGAAGCGGTGTGCGGCGACGCTCTTGCCGTCCGCTCCGAAGCCGACCCAGCCGTGAGGCAGCGGAAGGTAGGCGAGGATCAGCTCACCGGCTTGCGGTGCCGGCGGCGCCTCTGCCGGCGGATCTCCGGAGGCGCCAAGGACCAGGAGGGCCTGGTCCAGGAGCTCCTTGACCTCCTCGGTCTCCGCGCTTCTCGCCGCCTGCTCCTGGCGAAGCCGGTCGCCCGGCAGCTTCCAGTCGTCCTTCGCGCGCTCTTCGAGGGCCATGCGCCGCTGCTGGTAAGCCGTCAGGAGGCGCTCCCACCGGGCCCGCCGCTCCGCCGTGAGGCTCGCCAGGCGGTCGCCGTGCTCGACCTGCCGGAGCAGCCGCGACCGGGCATGGCGCGCGGCGTCCAGGGCCAGCGCGCCGGCGCCCTGGTCGAGGAGGAGCTCGACGTGCAGGCTCACGATCGCCTGGCGCGTGGCCATGAAGAGCTCTCGTCCCTCGTGGACGGGGATCTGGAGGCTCTGCTCGTCGAGCATGGCCTCGGCCTGGCGGAGAGTCGCCAGGGCCGCGTCCTGGTCGCCGAGGGACCGCTGAGACTGCGCCTTCCCGAAAGCGGCACGCAGCCTGCCATCTGGAGAGAGCGCCGACACGGCGAGCTTCCCGAGACGGTCGAACAGCGAGAGCGCCGCCGCGGGCCGTCCCTCGCTCAGGGCCAGCCGCGCCTCGAGATCGAGCCACCAGAGCGTGTGGGAGAGGGGCGGAGAAGGTTCGAGCCGGAGCGCCCGGGCCAGAAAATCGTGCGCCTGCGCGAGACGGCCGGCCTGCAGATGCGCCAGCGCCAGATTGAGCAAGGTGTTCGCCGAGTCTTCGGGCGTCGCCCGCTTGCAGGTTTCCCAGGTCTTCAGAGCCGTGGCGAGGAGGTCGGTGGGATCCGCGAAGGCTTCGCCGGCCTCGCGGGCCAGCAGCGCGGACCAGGCCTGGTTGTTGAGGAGCTGGGCCTCTTCGCACGCATTCGCGGCCTGCGGCGTCCGGCGCAAGCGGTCGAAGAGCTCGACCGCCTCGCGCGAGCGCCCCACCCCCTGCAGGAGCAAGGCCAGCTCCTGTTCGGCCACCCATTGATAACGGGCCATCTTCACCCGCTCCGCGGTCTCCACGGCCTTCTGGACCTCAGTCAGCGCCGTGCGGTAATCGCCTTCCCGTTCGGCGAGCAAGACTCGGCTATAGCTCACAAGGCAGCGGGACTCCGCGGGCGCCTGGGCAGGAAGGCGAAGGCCGTCAAGCGTCGCTCGGACCGCAGCGAGGCGGCGCGCCTGGAGGTCGGCGAGCGCGAGAGTCGTCTTCTCGCCGACCTCGCGCAGCAGGTCGCGAGACGCCCCCTGCACTGGCAGCCGGAGCGGCGGCCCCCGGGACTCCTGGCTCGCCGGCTGCGCGACGGACAGGAACCACGACTCCCGGCCATGCGCCGCCGCGACGAGCACGGCAACGCTCGTCGCCGCGGCGGGAAGGGTCAGCGTGTAGCGCTGCCCGGCCCGGACAGGTTCCCCGGCGGCGTCGATCCTTCTCCCTCCGGCCTGGATCTCGATCCCCGCCTCCGGCGGCGCGCCCACCCAGAGCCGGAGCTCGCGGCTCGAGCGCAGGACGCAGACAGGGCCCGGCGTCAGCACGGCCTCGCAACCTGCGTATTCCACCTCCAAGGGCGGAGGGGGAGGAGCCGAGCGCGGAGAGGGATCGCGTTGCGGCGGACCGCACGAGAAGAGGAGCCCGGCAAGCGCCAGCCGGAAGGCGCGGCCGGGACGGTCCCGGTTTCCGCGGCGGTTCACGGCGGGGGCCGATCCGCGACGCTCAGGTCGGCGGATACCGCCTGCCAATCACGGCCGTGCGTCCGCCCGGCGCGCAGCGCGGCCGCGAGCTCGCCGGCGGCAGGGATCTTGCCCCGCCGGCCGACGACGATCCACACCTTCGACGGACCGGGCGGGAGCCGGATCTCCTCTCCAACCGTGCCCTGGAGCCGCACCACGCCGGCCGCCGAGATGTCGAGGCGCGGTACCGGCGGCGCCGGCGGCGCCGGCGCCGCTTGCGGTGCTTGCGGCGCTTGCGGTGCTTGCTGCAAAGGGACGATCTCCGCGCCCCGAGCCAGGAAGCTCCGCGCCTCCACCTCGCCCGCGACGGGGTGCTCCGGACGGACGACGAGCGACAGCCTCGAGCCGGGGGCGAACAGCTGCGGCCCGGTCGCGGGGCCTGGCGCACCGCGAAGAGTCCGGATGCCGCCGCTCAGCTGGGCGCTGTACAGCGGCAGCGGCGGCATCGCGGCGGGGCCGCGCACGACCAGCAACAGGCCCGAGGCCGCCACGGCCGCGGCGGCCAGCCAGCCCGCGAACCGCGGGGTGACGTGACGGAACGGCAGCAGGCGGGAGCGCGGCTCCCGGGGCTCGACTGCCGGCGCGGTGCGCTGGAGCTCGTCGGCGAGCGCATCCACCACGCGGGCCTGGAAGTCGGCGCCCAGCGGCCGGAAGGCTTCATACGCCTCGCGTTCCGCGGGGGACGTCGCGGCGAGGGCACGCAGCGCCGCTTCCTCTTCCGGTCTGAGCGTCCCGGCGGCCAGGCGGTCCCAGCGCTCGTCGCGGCGGGAGTCTTCGGCCTCCTTCTCCTCCTGGGCCAGATGCCCGAGCTCGCGCAATAGCAGGTCCTCGCTCATCGTGCTCCGTCCTTCCTGGTCTTTCGCGGGGGCGCCGCTTTTCCTGACAGCTCGGCCAGGAGGTCCCGGGCCAGGCGGCGCAGGCGGCTCCGCCAGGCGTAGACGGCGTCGGCGGACAGGCCGCTGCTGGCCATGGTCTCCGTCAGCGACAGCTCCCGGACGAAGAGGAGCTCGAAGAGGTGGCGGCCGAACGGGCTCAGCCTCTCGCGCAGCCGCTCCAGCAGGAGACGCAGCTGCTCGCGGCTCGCCGTGACCTCCTCCGGTCCGCGGTCCGCGGCCGCGACGTCGAGATCCTCGGCCGGGGAAGGCTCCTCTTTCCAGGGATTCCGTCTGCCGCTGCGGAGAAACGACACCACCTGCCGTTCGCTCACCAGCCCGACGAAGTTCTCCAGGGAGAGGCCTCGCCCGGCCTCCCAGCTGCGCAGCACCTGGCCGCCCTTGACGAAGAGGGAGAGGAAGATCTCCTGGGTCAGGTCCTCCACTTCCTGGCGGACGTTGCGGTCAGCGCCGAGATGGGACCGGCGCGCCAGCAGAGTGCGTGCCACGCGAGCCTGGATGACGGGGGTCAGCAGGGCCACCAGGCGAGTCAGGGCAGCCTGATCGCCGCCGAGGGCTTCTCGCAGCAGGCCAGCACAGTCGTCGGCGTCCATGTCTCAGAGCCGCCTGGGATCGTCTCTTGAACATTCCATTATAAGACGAAGGTCCGGCAGGGTGATGTCGGAGACGGCGAGTCGCATATCGCTCGGCGATCCGGGGTGGCGATCGTGCTCCCCTGCACCTGGGTGGCGGCGGATCGTACCCGCGCGCGGCGTCAGGCTGCCTTGCCGGCGGCTCGCCGCTGGGTCTCCTCGTGCCCGCCGGCCGCCTGGCGCACCTCGGTGAAGGAGGCGCGGAACTTGGTGTGCTCGGCGATGAGCAGGGCCTCGACGGCCTCGACGAGGTCGTGGAAGGCGTTCGGGTTGTCGCGGTAGCGGCCGCTGCCGGTGCGGAAGAGGTACTTCTCGGTCTTGAGCAGCTCGGCCGTGGTGCGGTAGGAGATCCAGGTCTCGCCGTACTTGCGGAAGCTGGTCAGCCCGGTCATCGCCGGCAGCAGCAGGGAGGCGGCCACGACCAGGATGCGCTGCCATCCGCTCCAATCCTGGGGATGGCTGACCGCCAGCGGCACCATCACGCTGAGCACGATGATCGCGCCTTGCAGCCGCACGTGCATCTGCTTGGCGCGGCCGGCGGCCTTCTCGTAGTAGGCGATCTGCTCCTCGAGCCGCCCGGAGAGATAGTCTTCGACGTCGATCGCCACGGCCGCCGCCGCCGCCGGCTGGCCTTCGACCCGGGTCGGCTCTTCGTGAAGCTCAGGAGTCGTCATGTTCGTCTCCCCGGGCCGCCTGCCGGGACGGTCCCCGCCGTCCGCGAGGTGCCCGCAGGCCGGCACGACAGGTTCGTGAATCTCGAGTAATTGTGCCTTGAGAGTCTATAGCAAGCGCTGTGCCTTGTCATCGCAGGCGCCCGGACGCCTCGCCGAGACCCCGCTGGGCATGAATCTTAGATATAACAAGCATAGTTACTCTCTGTATAGTCATCGGGAAAAAGATTTCTCGATACCCCTACCAACTACGCCTGGTTTGGTTTAAAATGTGATGAAAGGTCCCTGTCCGTCCTACCATCGGGCGGAAAAAGGGCGGTCTCGGGATATACGATGCCGACCGAGAAGCGCGCCACGCTGCTGGAAGCGCCTCCGACCGTCGATCTGGGGATCGGCGGGTGGCAGGTCCCCCTGCATTCTCACATTGCCTGTCTATGCGAAAACACGGAGAATATGGAGGAGGCGCCGTGGCGCTGAACCGCGCGCCCGAACGGCTCGCCGCGATCGGCGCCGAGCTGGCGCGGCGCCAGCGGGAGGGGCAGGCGCTGGGGCAGAGTGCCGAGCTGCTGCAGATCATCTTCGACAACGCCCCGGTGATGGTCTCGCTGTTCGATCCCGCGGCAGGGCGCCTGGTGGTGGCGAACCGGGAATGGGAGCGCGTCCTCGGCTGGACCGTCGAGGAAGCGCAGGCGATCGACCTCATGGCCGCGCTCTACCCGGACCCCGAAGAGCGGCGCCGGGCGATCGAATTCATCGCCCGGGAGATCCCCGAGTGGACCCACTTCAGGCTCCGCGCGCGGAGCGGCAGCATGATCGACACCCTGTGGAAGCGCCTCGAGCTCTCGGACGGCACGACCATCGGCTTCGGCCAGGACATCACCGAGCGCCAGCGCACCGACGAGCGGCTGCGGCAGTCCTACGAGGGGTTGCGCGCGCTGTCCGCACGGCTGTGCGCCGCCCGCGAGGAGGAGGGCGCGCGCATCGCGCGGGAGGTCCACGACGGGGTCGGGCAGATCCTGACCGCCCTGCGGATGGACGTGGGCTGGCTCGAGCGGCAGCTGGAGACGTTGGCGCTGCCGGCGCCGGGGGCGCGCGAGGCGCTGGCCGGCAAGCTTCAGGACATGTCGCAGCTGCTCGACCTCGCGTCGGACGCCGTGCACCACATCATCGGCGAGCTGCGGCCCGGCATCCTCGACGAGCTGGGTCTCGAGGCAGCCGTCGAATGGTACGTCGCGGAGCTCGAGAAGCGCACCGGCATCGCCTGCCGCCTGGTCGAGGCCATGGACGGGACGGCCCTCAGCCCGGACCAGACGACGGCCCTCTTCCGCATCCTGCAGGAGGCGCTCACCAACGTCGTGCGCCACGCCGGCGCGACCGCGGTCGACATCCGGCTCGCCGCCGAGAGAGGCCGGGTGATCCTGGAGATCGGCGACGACGGCCGCGGCATCCCGGAGGAGAAGGTCGGCGACTCGCGGTCCATCGGCCTCCTCGGCATGCGCGAGCGGGCCGGCGCGCTCGGCGGGGAGGTGAAGATCCGCCGCAATGCCGCCGGGGGCACCACGGTCGAGGTGAGGCTGCCGCGATGACCCGCATCCTGCTCGTGGACGATCACGCCGTCGTGCGGCAGGGCCTCAAGCAGATCCTCGAGGGCGCCCTCGCCGGCGCGGTCTTCGGCGAGGCGGTGAACGGAGAGGAGGCGGCGCGCATGGTGGAGGAGGCGGATTGGGACGCCGTGATCCTCGACCTCTCGCTGCCGGGCAAGAGCGGGCTCGAGGCGCTGAAGGAGCTGCGCCGCGTCCGGCCCAGGCTGCCGGTCCTGGTGCTCAGCATGTATCCGGAAGAGCAGTTCGCCGTGCGGGTGCTGCGCGCCGGAGCCGCCGGCTACCTGCCCAAGAAGACCACCGCCGCCGACCTCGTCGCGGCGGTCCGCAGCGTGGTGGCGGGCAGGAGGTACGTGAGCCCCAGCCTCGCCGAGCGGCTCGCCGGCGAGATCGGCCTGGCTCCCGGGCGCGCCCCGCACGAGCTGCTGTCCGACCGGGAGTTCCAGGTCTTACGGCTCCTCGCCTCGGGCAAGACGGTGACCGCCAGCGCCGACGAGCTCGGCCTCTCGGTGGCCACGGTCAGCACCTACCGCACGCGCATCCTCGAGAAGATGGGCATGCGCGAGAACTACGACCTGGTCCAGTACGCGCTCGTCAACCGCCTGTTCGACTAGTGTCCCGCTCGAATGAACCGTGCGGGACACTAACGGCTCGTGTGCCGGCACGGGTGTGTCAACCCGGCGATGACGCGGTTCTCGGCGGCGCGACGATGTTGCCGGTGTCCGCCACCGCGTAGATTCGAGGCATGGCGTTGACCTTGCGCAAAGACGCCACCGGGGAGCCGCCAGCCGGCCCCGGTGCCGGGAAGAGTCCACCCGCGAGGGAGACGGTGCTGCTGGTCGAGGACGACGAGAGCATCCGGCTGCTGGCCCGGCTGGCGCTCGAGACCCGCGGCTACGGCGTGCTCGCGGCGGCCGACGGCGAGCAGGCGCTGGACGTGGCCTGCCACCATGCCGGGACCATCCACGTCCTGGTCACCGACATCGAGGTCCCCGGCATGCGGGGGCCGGACCTGGCGGCGCGGATCGCCAGCCTGCGGCCGGCGATCAAGGTCCTGTTCATGTCCGGCGCCATGGACGGCGCCACCGCCCGCCGGGAGAACCTCGCGGCCGACGCGGCGTTGCTGGGCAAGCCCTTCTCGGTCGAAGCGCTGGTCGGGAAGCTGCGCGAGCTGCTGGATGGGCCGGCCGGCGCGGCAGCCGCGAGCACGGGCCCCAGCGCCGGCGCCGCCTCCGACCCTGGCGGCGCATCCCCCGCCGGGCGCCGCCGTCCGGCCGGCACCCCCGGCGACGCCGCCGGCCTCGAGGTCCAGCGGCAGTCGCGGATGCTCGACGCCAGGTTCCGCGGCCTGCTCGAGGCGGCGCCGGACGCCATGGTCATGGTCAACGTCGACGGCCGCATCGTGCTGGTCAACACCCAGGCCGAGAGGCTCTTCGGCGCCGGCCGCAGCGACCTCCTGGGCAGCGCCGTCGAGGAGCTGGTGCCCGAGAGCTTCCGCGGGCGCCACCCCGATTACCGGACCGCCTACTTCACGGACCCGCGCCCGCGCCCGATGGGGCGCGGTCTCGAGCTGTTCGCGCGGCGCCGGGACGGCAGCACCTTTCCCGCCGAGATCAGCCTCTCGCCGCTGGCGACCGAGGGCGGCATCTTCGCCACCGCGGCCATCCGCGACATCAGCGACCGCAAGAAGGTCGAGGCCAAGTTCCGCGGGCTGCTCGAATCGGCCCCCGACGCGATGGTCATCGTCAACCGCCAGGGCAAGATCGAGCTGATCAACGGCCAGGCCGAGAAGCTGTTCGGCTACGGCCGCGAGGAGCTGCTCGGCCAGGCGGTGGAGATGCTGGTGCCCGAGCGCTTCCGCGGCGCGCATCCGCAGCACCGCGACGGCTTCTTCGCCGACCCGCGGGTGCGCGGCATGGGCACCGGCATGGAGCTCTACGGCCGGCGCAAGGACGGCACCGAGTTCCCGGTCGAGATCAGCCTCGCGCCGCTCGAGACCGAGGAGGGCATCCTGGTCTCGAGCGCCATCCGCGACATCACCGAGCGCCACCGCCTCGAGGAGCTGCGGCGCCGGAGCCTGCAGGAGGCCAGCCGGCTGAAGAGCGAGTTCCTCGCCAACATGTCGCACGAGCTGCGCACGCCGCTCAACGCGATCATCGGCTTCGCCGAGCTGATGCACGACGGCAAGGTGGGGCCGGTGGCGCCCGACCAGAAGGAGTACCTGGGAGACATCCTCACCAGCTCGCGGCACCTGCTCGGGCTGATCAACGACGTGCTCGACCTGTCGAAGATCGAGGCCGGCAAGATGGAGTTCCTGCCCGAGCCGGTGAACCTCGGCAAGATCGCCGCCGAGGTGCGCGACATCCTGCGCAGCCTGGCGGCCTCGCGCCGCATCGCCATCGCGATCGAGGTCGAGCCGGGCGCCGGCGAGGCGGTCGCCGACCCGGCCAAGCTCAAGCAGGTCCTCTACAACTACCTCTCGAACGCGCTCAAGTTCACCCCCGAGGACGGCCGCGTCACGGTGCGCATCGCGCCGGAGGGCGGCGAGCACTTCCGCCTCGAGGTCGAGGACACCGGCATCGGCATCCGGCCCGAGGACCTGGGGCGCCTGTTCGTCGAGTTCCAGCAGCTCGACGTGGGCGCGGCCAAGAAGTACGGCGGCACCGGCCTCGGCCTGGCCTTGACGCGGCGCATCGTCGAGGCCCAGGGCGGGCGGGTCGGCGTCGACAGCACCCCCGGCCGGGGGAGCCGCTTCTTCGCCGTCCTGCCGCGCGCCGCCAGCCCGGCCGCGCCGCTCGCGCCCGCGCCGCCGCCGCCGCACCCGGACGCGCCGTGCGTGCTGGTGATCGAGGACGACGGCAGGGACCGCGCCTGGTTGGTGCACGAGCTGGCCGCCGCCGGCTTTGCCGTGGAAGCCGCGGCGACCGGCGGCGAGGCGCTCGACCGCTGCCGGCGGCGCGCCTTCGCCGCCGTCACCCTCGACCTGTTGCTGCCCGACGTCGGCGCCCTTGAGCTGCTCTCCGCCATCCAGGCGACCGCCCCGAACCGTGGTGTGCCGGTGATCGCCACCACGGTGGTGACGGAGCAGGTGACCACCGGCTGGCCGCTGCACGACTTCCTGACCAAGCCCCTGCGGCGCCAGGACCTCCTCGCCTCGCTGGCGCGCGCCGGGGTGACGCCGGTGGCCGCACCGACCGCCGGGGCGCCGGCGGATGCGGTCGCCGAGGAGCGGCGCGGTGGCCGGTGAGCCGATCCTGATCGTCGACGACAACCCGACCAACCTCAAGCTCGCCCGCGTGGTGCTTGCCGCCGAGGGCTACGAGGTGCGGGTGGCGGTGGACGCCGAGGAGGCGCTGGCGATGCTCGACGGCTTCCATCCGCGGCTGATCCTCATGGACCTGCAGCTGCCGGGGATGGACGGCCTGACCCTGACCCGGCTCCTCAAGGGAGACCCCGCGACGAGCGACGTCGCCATCCTGGCGCTCACCGCCTACGCCATGAAGGGGGACGAGGAGAAGGCCCGGCAGGCGGGATGCGACGGCTACATCACCAAGCCGATCGACACCCGCGGCCTGCCGGCGGTCATCGCCGGCGTCCTCGCCGGCCAGGGCCGGGCGAGCTCCCCATGAGCGGGCAGACGGTGCTGGTGGTCGAGGACAACCCGATCACCCGCAAGATGGTGCGCGTCGCCCTGGAAAGCGACGGCTACCTCGTGCTCGAGGCCGGCGACGGGTGCGCGGCGCTCGCCG
>Ga0207699_10000273_pt1 | contig 28364 bp, 16 predicted proteins | sample LARL51metaG_FD_184344 | JGI IMG/M metagenome (GOLD analysis project Ga0207699, IMG submission 184344) | Corn, switchgrass and miscanthus rhizosphere microbial communities from Kellogg Biological Station, Michigan, USA - LAR L5-1 metaG... | ecosystem: Host-associated > Plants > Roots >...
ACTGCTGGACACTGTGTATGACTCCGCCGCCCGGCTCAGTTTGTTGAGTCTCCGTCGTTCGCCCCAGTCCGTCGTACAACATCGTGCTCGTCAAAACTCCGTCGTTGAGCGTTACCTGATCACTGTGAGTCGTGATCGTGTGAGCCGTGTCGTCGTAGCCGAAAGAAGTATGATGCTGTATCAGCGAGTTAGTGAAGATCCCGGTATCTACGCCGGTGGGCCGATCAAGCGCGTCGCCATAGGTCCCTTTCGCAACGATGCCATTGGCGTCCTCACCGTTGACCGGTTTCCCCAGGTAGTAGTCGTACTGCGTGTAGGCGATCTGGCTTGACGGAGCAGCCGCGCTCGTCACCTTGGTCGCGAACGCGTAGGTTTGGAACCCGAACGGGACCTCCGCCGGCCTGGTGTTCGATTCAGCTTCATTGTCAGGGACACCGTAACGGTCGTCGAATTCAAAGGTGGTCGCGATGATGTTGGTACTAATGCTGCGCGGGTCGATCGTCTTCACCACATTTCCCGCGATGTCATATAGCGCGTAACCGTTGATTGAGCCGGTGACGGTCCCGCTGGTGTCGATCAAGGAACGAGTAGTCTTGGTTAGGTTGCCGCGCGCGTAATGTGAAGTGTTGTAGGTGGCGTCCAGCCCCGTGATGCTTGGCTCATTCTTCAACGAATCGTGAAACGTATCCGAGGTGGTCTGATTATAGTTGTCGTATTCGAAGGAGGTCTGCGCTTTCTTACTGGCGCCGGCCGTATCCGATGAAATCCATTGCAGTGACGGCAGGCTGCGCAGGTGAATGGTAAGACTCGGACTTGCATTAACCGTGTCGTAGTTAAACCCGGCGTTACTTGTGACGTAATCGGTATGTGACCGCCTAAGGAATATTGTCCCGAAGTCGTATTCGTATACATCGGTCTTGTTGGTGTACTTGTCGTACGAGAAGCTCTGGAACGAAGACTGGTCTGTCTCACCTGCCACGCGCGCATAGAGCTTGGTCGTTGTGTCGGTGATTTGCGGATTGTTCTCCCTGACGGAAGCATTGGTCTCCGACTGACCCAGCGGCCAGGTGTTGCCATCAAGCGGCTGCGCCCAGGTATGCGTCAGCCGCTGGAGTCGAGTAGAGCCATCGGTCTCAAAAGTCTCCGTCCTCCACTCTTTGCCGTCCTGCCACTTCGAGTAGTCAGTGGGTTCCCGGTTCCACGTAGGGACAGCGTTGCCAAGATAGGAGTGTCGATCGAGCGCGAGCAGGTTGACGCCACTACTGTCATAGTGGCTGAGGTCTATGTAGCCGATATTGCCGCCACTCGAGTCTTCCGCTTTGCTAAAACTGGCGCTGCCTTCCAGCGTGCCCCCGTGATCCAGCGGATTGCCGCTGCCGTCCACACCGGTGACGTAGACACGCTTCTGGGTTACTCGCCGGTAAATGCTTTTTTGGAATGTGCCGGTGTAGCTGATGAGGCCGCTGGAATCACCTCCGATCATGCCTGCTTCATAGTCATAGTCATAAGCGCCGCCAGTCGGTAGAACGACACGGGACAGCTCGCCGTAGGAATTGTAATAGAAGGCGTATCGCTTGCTGTTGGGCAGCACCACCGAAGAAACGACAGACGGATCATAGTACCCGTACTGGCTGGTGCCTGCTCCCAGGCCGGGAAACAGGGCGCTCAATAGCTGCTTGCTGAAATCATGGCGGCAATGGAACTCCAGCAGGTCGTAGTTGACTGTTATTGTGCGGCTAGCTCCGCCAAAGCCGGTATATACAATATCGTCGTGCGACGGTGTAGTATCGGCGTTGTAATAGAAGTTGACGTTAACCACGCGGTTCAGCGAATCGGTAATTCTCAGGTTGTGGTAATTGTATTGAAACGAGAGTTGATTGCCGTTGCGATCCTGAATCAGTATCACTCGGCCCTGATCAATCCGATAGCGCGTGCCATCGCGCATGAACACCCAGCCTGATGGATAGTCTTCAGTTATGCCGAGAGCGATAAAATCATAGATATCGGCGTCGCTTATGAAGGTCGCAGCATTGCCGTCGGCGGTAACGAAGACTTTTCCACGGTTGCTGGTTTGCGTGTTGTGGCAAGTAGGAGAGGAGTCAAAGTAATTTATGCCTGCCGCGCCGTTGTAGGCCACATCGCGAAACTCATATTCAGTGCCATCTGCCGTCGTAAAGGTAAGCCGCGTCAGCGCCGGCTCCTCGCTGGCGCAACTGTTAACGTCGGCAACGCCTGTAAGCCGAGCTGCCATTGCTCCTGGCGTGTAGCCTGGTTCAGTTGAGAACCATCGCTCGGATGTCGGTGTATAGAGGTAGGGTTGTTGGTCGGAGCGAATGATTCGCCAGCGCTGCTCAATCGGAAGCATCATCGTGTGTTGCGCGCCGCCGCGCCCGCCGATGTGCAACAGCGGCAGGTGAAAATTAAGGTTGCCGTTGAAGGGATTGATGTTGTCGAAGCCGCTAAGCGGGTAAGAGCCCGCCGGCGCTCCTGGCTGTAGACCGAGCGGAGTAGAGCCGTCGGTTGCGCTCGTACCCGAGCCCTGGGCACGCGCAGAACTCGCGACAACGAACAATAAGAAGATGCTAGTAACCACTATACTTGCTGTGGTCTTCATCATCTTTCTTCCGGTTCCGGCAACATCGTTCATGACATTTCACCTCGAGTTATTCAACAAACTATCATTTACCCTCACTCACTTGCTGCAGTCTTTTGCTGATTGATTTTCATTGCTTGGCTGTGATCTTGACCTTGCACGGCCAAGTCGGGTGAGCACGTTCGGTCAGGACGTAATCTCCAGGCGGCAAATCGTAAAGATCATAGCGGCGGGTCTTTCCAAGCGGCATCTCCACTTCATTCAGCAAACCTGTAACCCCGCTAATGCGATTCAGTTGGACATCTAGCTTCGTGAGCAGCGAGCGATTCTGAATCAGAATGTAGAAGCGACCTTCCGGTCTGACAATCTCGCGCGGGTCGAAGCCCCACGGATGAACCGTGATCAACTCCACATCAGCCTCCTGAGCGCCGCCCTGAGCCACCGGATGGACTGGCGGCGCAGCAACTGGCGCCACTGGCGCTCGGGGTTTGGACTCTGCTTCCCTATATGCGCGACTGGCGAAGACCGCGCCCGCGCAAGAGACAAACAACACTATGATGAGTGCCCGCCGATACTTCGTCTGAAGGATGATTGTGCTTTTAACGAAGCGAATCCACTCGATGACTATGTGTTGTGACATTGCAATCTCCTATCGGGAGCGATGTTCCCTAGATCCCGAATGCTCGGACCAGAATGTGTGCCATCTGTCTTCGCGTTACAAATGCCCCGGGGCAGTAGTATCCGGAGCCTTGCGGGCATTCCTGTCCCTGCCATATATCCAAAAATCCCATTCGCTCTATGAAGTTGTAGGCCCAATAGCCGGGCGGCACATCGAGGAACCGTTGCGTCGGTGGTGTAGGTGGATTCAATTCTCCCCTTGCCTTGATAACAAATACCGCCATCTCAGCATGCGTTACCGTGCCCTCAGGACAGTAGGTCGTTGGTGGTGTGCAACCCGACGTGATGCCTCGCGTGACAAAATCTTCTATGAAGTCATAAGCCCAGTAGCCGGGCGGGACGTCCGTGAAGTGCTGCGTGGTCGCTGTTGGCGGAGTGAACACACCTAGAGCTCTTTCAATGAACACAGCCATCTGAGCCCTCGTGACTTGTCCTAGAGGACAGTAGTTAGGGGCCGGGCATCCAACCGTTACTCCCCGGGCGGCAATTCGATAGATGTCCTCCCAGAACAGACTGAAGTCGTCCACATCGATAAACTTGAGTCTCTCTTCTGTTGCAACGATCCTGCCGCCAGGTCCGTGAATGTACTCCTTAGTCCATATACTTGGAGAGGTCAGACTCTGGGGCGATATTTCTCCGGCTGGCTCCGGGGCGTTCTGGGTTTGCTCGGTATGGTTCTGGACAGACGGCGTCTTTTGTTTTCCGCGCTGAGCGAGTATGGCGGTGGTGGCGATCAATAGCACCGCGATCGCGAAGGCGGCAATCACCCTGGATCGAGCCGGGGGGTGACTCTTTACGTTTCGATACTTCGTTTTGCTCCTTGCTTTATGTGGCCACGCGACCGATGAGCTTTGCCGTTTGATTCTTTTACTAGACATCGTCTCTCCGTTCCGCGGGCGCACAATCACCCCCGCAAAAACCAAGGTAATCACAGCGAGCAGTTACAGGATGCGCACGAAGCCTTTTGGCAAATTGACTACATAATCGTCCGGCGCCAAAGTGTCGGTACTAGTAAAGTGGAGCCCGAGGCAGAAATATTGCACTTGTTTCTAAATTTCTATTGCTAAGAATCTGCTACCTCGCCGAGCGTCAATTTTCACAAGCGGATACCTTCAGCCTGCCGGTGAAAGGCCCGACCAACACGGTTGTCGTGTTGTTTGACTCGCCTTATCGCATAACCTAAAATCACTGGTGTCGCCGCACATCGTGAAGGCTGTCTGTGAGCTGACTTGAGTACGCACATCTGAATCGGATGCCGCATCACAAGCCTGTTGCCCGAAGGCACGCTAGCCAAAACGGCGAGCCTCAGGTCAGCAGGCTGTATGATTTTTGGTAGAATGTTAGAACCAATAAAGTCGAGAGCTGAAAGAATATGACCGCGATATTGAATAAAGTGGCAGCGAAGGTCTTCGGTACCGCAAACGAGAGATTGCTAAAGCGCCTATGGCCCATTGTCAGCGAGATCAATGCCCTTGAACCGGAGTTGAAACGGCTGTCTGATGATGAGCTACGAGCTTATACCGGCAGATTTCGTGAGCAAGTTGAGAGCCGAATCGCCGGCGCCGAATTGACTGGCGGAACGGCGGAAGAACAAAAGAAAGCGCTGCGAGATGCAATCGATGAAGCGCTCGACGAAATATTAGTCGAGGCATTCGCAGTCGTGCGCGAAGCCTCACGCCGGTCTACGGGCATGCGCCACTTTGACGTTCAGCTCCTCGGCGGGATGGTGCTTCATCGGGGGATGATCACCGAGATGAAGACCGGCGAAGGCAAGACGCTGGTCGCCACTCTGCCGGCTTACTTAAATGCGATCTCCGGCCGCGGGGTCCACATCATCACCGTCAACGATTATCTCGCCAAACGCGACACCGAGTGGATGGGCAAGATTTATCGCTTTCTTGGGCTCACCGTCGGTTGCATACAGCATGATCTCGACGATTCAGAGAGACAAGAGGCGTATAGGGCAGACATCACCTACGGGACAAACAACGAGTTCGGCTTTGATTACCTGCGCGACAACATGAAGTTCGAGCCGTCGGCGATGGTTCAGCGCGGACACTTCTACGCGATCGTTGACGAAGTCGACTCGATTCTTATCGACGAGGCGCGAACGCCTCTGATTATTTCGGGCGCTTCGGAAGACTCGACTGAGAAGTACTACATCGCAAACGACTGCATGGTTCATCTGAAGGCGAAGCAGCAGGCCCGGATCGCCGAAATCAAGAGAACAGACGGGGATGTCGATCTCAAGCAGGACCCGCGTCTGCTCTACCACGTAGACGAGAAACAGCACGGCGCCACGCTTACCGAGGAGGGAGTCGAGGAGGCCGAGCGTTATACCGGCGTGAGCAACCTCTACGATCCGGTGAACATGGATCTGCTGCACTGCGTCGAGCAGTCATTGAAAGCGCACACGCTCTATCACCTCGACAAGCAATACATCGTCAAGGACGGCGAGGTCATCATCGTCGACGAATTCACCGGCCGCGTGATGCCCGGCCGCCGCTGGAGCGATGGCTTGCACCAGGGCGTTGAAGCCAAGGAAGGAGTGAAGATCGAAGCTGAAAACCAGACGCTTGCGACGATCACTCTTCAAAACTACTTCCGAATGTATGCGAAGCTCGCCGGCATGACCGGAACCGCGGAGACCGAAGCCTCCGAGTTCGCCAACATCTACAAGCTCGACGTAGGGGTAATGCCCACAAACCAGCCGATGGTGCGCAAGGATTTCTCGGACGTGATCTATCGCACTGAACGAGAGAAATTTGACGCGGTGGTTGGCGAGATCAAAGAACTCCACGAGAAGGGCCAGCCGGTGCTGGTCGGCACGGTGTCGGTCGAGAACTCCGAGACGCTGGCGGCAATGCTAAAGAAAGCCCGCGTTCCGCACAACGTGTTGAACGCCAAACCCGAACACGCGGCTCGCGAAGCAGACATCGTTGCCCAGGCCGGCCGAAAAGGTCAGGTGACTATTGCTACCAACATGGCCGGTCGTGGTACTGACATCCTGCTCGGAGGCAATCCCGAGTTTCTCGCGAAGCAATACCTGAAGGAGCGCGAGATAAATCCCGATGAAGCCAACGAGCATCAGTGGAATGACGCGATTTCCCGCGCCAGGAAAACAACCGACGCGGAGCACAAGGAAGTTGTCGGCGCCGGCGGGCTTCATATACTTGGCACTGAGCGGCACGAATCGCGACGAATCGACAATCAGCTTCGAGGACGTTCGGGCCGTCAGGGCGATCCGGGCTCATCACGATTTTTTCTCTCACTCGAAGACGACCTGATGCGAATATTCGGCGGCGAGCGCATCAAGGGGCTGATGCTTCGGCTGGGCATGGAAGAAGGCGTACCGATAGAATCGCGGCTCGTCTCCAAGCGAATCGAAGGCGCGCAGAAGTCGGTCGAAGGTCACAACTTTTCAATCCGCAAACACCTGCTCGAATACGACGACGTGATGAATAAACAGCGTGAGACTGTTTATGGATTGCGCCGAGATTTATTGATGGGCTTTGAAGGTGACACGCCCGAAGAGCAGAGCACCAGTCAACGCAACTACATTCTCGGCACCGCCCAGGACCTGTTCGACGGCTTGATCGACCAGTTCATGCCGAAGGAGCAGCGGCCGGACGAATGGGACATCACAGGTTTGAAGGAGCAGCTTCGGTTGACGTTCGGTTTCGATCCCGAGGCCGAGCACCTCGGGATCGCCGATATGACTTCCGAAGAAGCTCGCGATGTAATCTGGCCGAAGCTGGAAGAGAAGTACAAGGACAAAGAAGTTCAGCTGGGTGTCGATGCGCTGCGGAACCTCGAGCGCTACATCATGCTGAACATTGTAGACGCGCAGTGGAAGGACCACCTGCTTGCGCTCGACCACTTGAAAGAAGGCATCGGCCTGCGAGGCTACGGTCAGAAAGATCCGCTGGTCGAATACAAACGTGAATCCTTTTATCTCTTCCAGGCGATGCTTGGTCGCATCGACACTGACACCATCCGCTATCTGTTCAACTTCCAGGTGCAGGTAACCGAACCGGTAGAACAGCAACTGCTCGAGCGCCGTCGACGTCAACGTCGCGGCCGCGTAGCTTTCACGAAGGCTAACGAGACAGCTTTTGCGGGAGGCGAAGAAGAGGCGTCCAAGCCGGTTCGAAACAAAGGACCTCGCATCGGCCGCAACGATCCGTGTCCCTGCGGCAGCGGCAAGAAGTATAAGAAATGCTGTGGGGCATGATTCGAAGCCGCTATGGTAACGGTCAGCGCAAGTGGGACGGAGTTGGCGAAGGTCAGCTGGTTTGATCTTCCTAAATGCTTCGATTGGAGGTTTCCTCATGACACTACAGAACCCTCTATCGCAAACTCGCTTCCTTGTCACAGCAATGTTGCTAATTGTCGGCGCGCTCGCTTGCGTTGAGGTGACTCGCGCACAAAGCGGTGAATCGCAGGCAAAAGAGAGTGCTTAGGATGAAATCACTCGAGCCAAAGAGCTGCTAAAGTCGAGGCAGTATGAGAAGGCTGCTGATGTTCTCAGACAGGTAATTGCAGTACAACCAGACTCAGCGGTCGCTCACTCCCATCTTGCCATAGCATTACTCAGGATCGGCCGTGCGAAAGAAGCGCTAGCATCAGTTCAGCGTGCCGTCGAACTCGATCCCAACTACGCTTTCAGCTATCTCGTTCTGGGCGAAGCCAATCAGGCAATGAACCGCTTCGATGAAGCGATAGAATCAGGCAGGCAAGCAATCCGCCTCAACCCTGATTATTTCGATGCCTATGGCGTCCTTGGCACACTCTATGGTCAAACGAAGCGGTATGATGAATCTATCGATGCTTTCAATCACGCGCTTCGTCTCGATTCGAAGAACGCAGATGTTCATAACGGGTTGGGCATTGCCTATTACCGGCTTGGCCGCCATGAAGAAGGAATCCGCGCTGTTAACGAGGCGGTGAAACTGAACCCGAATTTCGCCAACGCCTATATAAACCTCGGCAACTGGTATAACGAACTTGGCCGATACGAGGAAGCAGTCGAAGCGTTCACCAATGTCACTCGCATTGCTCCGAAATTTGCGTATGCTTACTTCAGCCGCAGTCTTTTGAATCTCTATCTCGGGCGCGGTGATCTGGCCGGTGACGATGCCAAAGTTTTCCTCGGTCTGGGTGAGTGGTCCAGAGAGCGTGCGCCTTATATGGCGATTGTTGGTTCATTGGGTTATATGAAAGCTGGGCGGGCAGACGACGCAAGCAGGCTGCTCGACCTCGCCCACAAACGGCTGAACGCCAGTGCCTGGCCTTATCCAATCGTTGCTTACTTGAGGAATGAGATTTCGAAAGAAACTCTGCTGTCTTCGGCAACAGATAATGACCGAATGACGGAGGCTCGAACTTACGTGGGTCTCGCGCTTGCTGCGGCAGGCGATCGGCAAGAGGCGTTAAAGCACTTCCACTGGGTTAAAGAAAACGGGAACAAGTCATTCGTGGAGTTTCCAGCGGCTTTGATGGAACTGCGCCGTCTCGAGCAACCCGCGGTGGATCATGTTCGGCAGCGGCGATGAAGAGTGTCGCGGGAAGTGCGCGCCGCGATCAACTCCGCCTGGCAACATTCAGGCCTGAGGTCTTCTCTCAATGTGTTTCAATCGCAGGTCTGCCCTTTTGCTACTTGGAAGCTGGACGAGCATCCGGGCAATTCAGGGAACGTCCTCTATGCGTCCTCTTGGCTGGCTCTTAGGCGCTGCGCGATTAAGTTATAGACGCTCGCGTTGAACACTAATCCGACATGCGTCCCGGATACTTCAAAATCCGTAGCCGGGTCGTCGGTCACGCAGACTCGCCAGTCGACGATTCCATCGGTCTTTGTGTAGATGGCGGACTGAAGAACCGATGCCGGCAAGCCCCTTTGCAATGCGACCAGGGCCGCGCATCCACAGTAGCCTGTATAACAATCTGGTTGGAGATCGCCGTTCTGACGGCGTATGCGCTCGCGAACCCGTTCCCCCGCCGCGAGCACCAGCGGATGAGATCGGATGCCGCGAAAGGGAGAGCCCAGGGTGATCACCGAAGCGATTCGATCAGGTCCCTGAGCAGCTGCGGACCGCGCGATCACACCGCCCAGGCTGTGACCAATCAAGTGCACCTTGCCGCTTGATTCAGCTTGAGCTTTTGCAATTGTTTCCGACAGCCGGTCGACGAGCGTGTTGACACACTCGGCGTTCCAACCGATCCGCGACATGTAAGATCGATAGCCGATGCGGCGCAGCCAATTGTAAATCTCCTGCAGGTACATGTCGGTTCCCATGAAACCCGGGATAACAATGACCGCAGAGCCGTCGCCGCGCGGAACGCCTAAACCGTAATAGACCGGCGATGAACGCAACGCGAGCCAATCGAGTCCGACGAATGCTTCTCGCCAGAGAGGCCGCTCGGAGCTTTGCTGATCTTTGATAAAACTGCTGGGAGAGGTTGTTGAGCTTGATGAGGTTGATGCGGGCACTAACACGCTCCTCTCGGATCGACGATGGATCGGCGCGCTCGGTTTCCAGCGTGCGCGACGTCCTACTGTCGTTTTCCTCGTCGTGCTTTCATGACTTTGGGCTTGATCTCTTCTACTCCTGCCGCTTTGCGCAACTCGATGAACGATTTATCCAACGCTTCTTTGAGCTTCTCAACATCGGGCATCGCGTGCGTATCCGACGTCAGCCCAAAGTATAGATTCTGATCGTAGCTCATAATAGCGCAGCCGCACCCGATCGCATAGCCGACCGGGACATAAGGGTAGTACGCGATCATTCGCTTGCCCATTGCGTAGAGCGGAACCTGCGGACCCGGGACGTTAGTAGAGACCATGTTGAAGGCCGGTATCGGCGTGGTGGCCATCGCGCCGGCGAAGGCGTGCACCGGCGCCGGCAGGAATCCCATCAACGAGGAGAAGAGGTTCAGGCCCTCGGCCACACGGCCGCTCTTCATTGCGACGGTCCTGCGATTTATGAACTGAAAGCGCTCGACCGGATTCGGCATATCCAGCGGAATCTCAACCGGCAACATAGAAACCAGATTGCCGAGAGCGCCCCGCTGATCTTGCTGCCGTAAGCTCACCGGCACCATCACCCTCAGCTGACGGCCTGCGGTCTGCTGCCCGTGAAGCTCGACATAACGCGACACTGCGCCTGACAAGGCCGTGAGCACTACGTCGTTGACTGTGCCTCCCAGGGCGGCGCGAATCGCGCGAGCTTCGGCAAATGAGAAGGTGCTCCACACAAGCTTGCGTTGCCCCGAACACGGCCGGTTGAACGGTAGCAACGAAACCGGCGACGCTAGTTTCGGAATGGTCCCGCTTGTTTCGCGCATAGACTGGCGGCTCTGTTCATCGGTTAGAGCCTGGGTCAGATTCAACAGGCCGGTTTGAAACTCCATCCACCGATTCATCCCTTCCTGCATATTGCCGAGCAGCGTGTCGAAGAAGCGCCGCGTCGCATCGGGTCGCGGCGGTTGCGAAGGCCGCTCTGGCGCGGGCGAGATCTTGGGCACTTCCGGAGAAATATCCAAAACGATCTTGATCAGATCCACGCCCGAGACACCGTCAACCATGCAATGGTGAACGCGCGCGATCATCGCAGTGCGTTTTCCTTTCAAACCGTAAACGAGATAAATGTCCCAGAGCGGCTTGCGGCGATCCATCATCGGAGTGAGAATGCGGCCCGCCAACTCGATCAACTCAGCTTCACCGCCAGGGGCGTCGATCTGAAGTTTGAAGATATGGCGCTTGATGTCGAAGTTCTCATCGAACTCCCAGGTCGGATGCCCGATTCCGAACGGATCCGCCACGACAACCTGCTGATAGCGCGGCAGCAGATGCATCTTCGAGTTGATCATCGCCACGAATTTGTCGAAGGGTATCTCGCCCTCAAATAAGCTGACGCTTCCGATGTGCATCGAGGCTTCCTTCTTTTCGAAGTAGAGGAAGCTGGCATCGATTGAGGTGAGCCGGTGGTTGAGAGTTGGTTGCGACATAAATTCGGTGATCGGTGGCCGGTGATCGGTGGCCGGTGAGCGGTGGCCGGGTGACCGGTGGCCGGTGATCGGTGGCCGGTGATCGGTGGCCGGTAATCGGTGGCCGGTAATCGGTGACCGGTAATCGGTGGCCGGGTGATCGGTGGCCGGTAATCGGTGGCCGGTGATCGGTGGCCGGTGATCGGTGGCCAGTGATCGGTGGCCAGTGATCGGTGGCCGGTGATCGGTTACCTCCGTAATGATCTGGAAAGGCCGTTGATCAATCGTCCGACGCTCGCAGCCAACGACGCCGACCTCTCTGCGTCTTCCTGGCTTAGATATCCGAGTCTCTGGGCAATCAACAACTGCGTTTCGACCTCGCACAGTGAACCGTGCGCCATAGAAAGATGATGCAAGAATTCCCTGGTGGAATCCCGTCCTTGGCGTTCTGCTATGTTCGATGGAACCGAAACAGAGGCTCTACGAAGCTGATTCGTAAGACCATAGATCTCGTCCTTTGGGAAGAGCTTCGTTATGCGATAAACCTCAGCGACCAGCTCCATCGCCGTCTGCCAGGTCTCCAAATCGCGGTAACTCTTAACAGCCATCGTCTCATTACCTTATCGCCGGCCACCGGCCACCGATCACCGACGACCGGCCACCGACCACTATCTTCCTTCGGTCGTCATCTTCATTCCGTGCTTGGGTCGCAGCGTGATCAGCGGCTGAGTCTTGACCGGGTGCCCGGGCAAAAGTCGAAGCTTCCACTTCTGCGCAATCACTGCTAGTAGCATGATGCCTTCCATCCAGGCGAAGGCCTCGCCTATGCAAAGTCGCGGGCCGCCGCCGAACGGAAAGTAAGCGTACCTGGGGCGGCCCGCTTTTGCTTCGGGAAGCCACCGATCGGGATCGAACGCCTCAGGCTCAACATAATAACGCTCATCGTGGTGCATGACGAACTGGCTGAGCAGGACGATGGATTTTGCCGGCACGTGGTACCCACCAATCTTGCAAGCGCTTACTGCGCGGCGGCCCATCACCCATACCGGCGGATAGAGACGCATGGCTTCGGCGAACACTCGCTCGGTGTAATTCAATCTCGGTATGTCCTCGAAACTCGGAAGCTTGCCACCCAATACCGTGTCGATTTCGGCGTGCATCTTTGTTTCAACTTCTGGATTCTGAGAGAGCAAGTACCAGGTCCACGTCAGAGCGTTGGCAGTCGTCTCGTGGCCGGCGAGAAAGAGAGTCATCACCTCATCACGGAGTTGTTCATCAGACATCCCACCGCTGCCTTCTTCGTTGTCCTGCGCCAGAAGCAGCATTGACAGAAGGTCGCCGCGATCTTCGCCGGCTGCGCGATGCTCGGCGATGATGCGGTAGATCGTTTCGTCCAGCCGTTGTTTGCCTCGCTTAACGCGGCGATTTCTTGCCGTCGGCAGCTTGTCGGTGAACTCGGTAAGTGGCGAAGAAAAAGTTGTGAACAACTCGAGCACCTCGGTCAACGCCTGGCCGATCTCTCGAGCTTCGCCCTGGACGTCGGCGTCGAACAAAGTCTTGGCGACGATTGCAAGCGTGAGCTGCATCATCTCCTGCGCAATGTCCAGGGTGTCGCCGTCCTTCCAACTGTTCCGGGTGCGTGCGGCATACTGTGACATTGCGTCTCCGTAAGCCGCGATCCGCTGCTTATGAAAAGCAGGTTGTGAAAGGCGGCGCTGGCGGCGATGAAAATTGCCTTCGCTGGTGAGCAACCCCTTGCCCAGAACTTTCTTCGCTCGCTGAAGTCCGCGGCCTTTCAGAAAGTTCCAGTCATTAGCCACAAGCACATCTTCGATGTATTCGGGTTTGCTCAGAAGAAAGGTGCGTTGCGGCCCGAGCTTGAACGTGGCGATGTCAGGATATTCGCGCGCGATCTTGACCAGGAACTTCAGCGGATCGCGGCTCATCGGCACAAGCTGATCACCCAGGACCTTGCGCTTCGGTCCCGGCGCAAGCTTGCGCCCCGTCTTATTCTTTCCGATTGCTACTTTTGTTGCGCTTGCCATGGCATTCACCATCAAGGTCGATTCGAAGATTCGCGAGGCATAAGAATCGCGAAGCCAGTTCCGAACATCGTGCTGTGTTGTTTGAGCGCAGCCGCCAAACAACTCACACGAGGCGGCAGCTTGGCAATCATTTCGGGCGTTTCGGTTTCAGTGCCAGGTCCGAGCGCGAAGGCCGTAGCCTCTCGTTCACGGCCGCCGAGCCAGTAGCGGACCTCGGGATGTGCGGCAAGATTCTTCACCCAATTCGAGCGCCGCCTTACAGTACTGACGACGATGAGATCCCCCACGAGCGCAGCCATTAGAGGCACGTTCAAGCGCCGCCCACTCTTTCGCCCCAGCGTCTCTATGACGATCGCGCCTGCCGGAAAGAGCACCGGCGCGCCCAGCCCCACGCGCACGAGCGGTTCTACGACCTGATTCACTCCGCGAAAGAATTCGGCTTCCAGACGTTCGAACCCTGCGATAAACATTTCACGCCCCTGTTACTCAGTGAGACCGGTTACGTCGTAAGACATCACGATCAAATCGTGCGTGCGGCCTTCGCGATCGATCACGTAATCGCCCAACAACGCCTCGGCTCTGAAGCCCAATCGCTCGAAGACCTGCAATGCGCCTCGCTGTTCAGCAGCCATACGCGCGACGATCTTCTGAAGGCCGAGCTGTCTGGCAATCCCAAAGAGTTCGTTTGCCAGCAGGTGTCCCAGGCCGACGCCGCGGAAATCCGGGCTGATGAGCAGCACGATTTCCCCGAGGTGGCGCGTCCATTGAAGCGCATTGTGGTTAAGCGTCCCGTGGCCGATCAGCCTGCCGTTTGCTTCGGCGAGGACGGTCTTAATCTGTCCGGTGTCGATGCTGTGGACCCACTGGTCAAGCGCTTCCGGTCTCGTAATGTCCACCGCCAGAAAAAGCAGATCGTCGGCAGGCAGCGAATTCGCGAAACCCATCAGCGCGTCGCGGTCATCGGGCTGCATCGATCGCAGCACGATCTGTTTGTCTTTGACCGTGGTGGTCCACGGATAGGATCGCTTTGACTCGTTGGGCATCAGGATCTCCTGGGTCAGAATTCGAGGGAAGAGTATACACCTGGCTCACAGTTGAAGCTTGAGCTTGCCGGATTTCACGACTCAGTTCAATTATGCCGAGCAGGCTAAAGCCTGTGCTCGTGAAGGATGAAGGAGCGGCCCGCCAGCTGCTCCTTCATCCTGATCCGTCGACCGTCGGTCCGGTTGTTTACTTCTTCTTACCGGGAGCTCCCATAAACGGAAGCTGGGTGGCCAGGTCAAGCCAACGCTTCTGCACGTCGACGTAGTTGGTCACTGCCTGCTGCGCGAAGTCCGCCAGCGCTGCCGCAGGTGAAGACTCATCCACGTTCAAACCATCCTTAATCGCCTGGATCACCTGTGCGTTCTGCTGGGCCGCGAAGTCGAGCCACTGCGTCCGCGCTTTCACGAAAGCCTCGAGGCCCTTGCCCGCGTAGTCTGAGATGGCGCGCGAAACGTCGGACGGATTGACACTGATGCCTTCTCTTATCGCGTCGTAGAGCTGGGTGCTCTGCTGCGAAGCGATCTCCGCCCAGCGCTTCTGCGCTTCGACGATGCCTTCGACGCCCTGGCGAGCCCAATCGGCCAATGCCGGCGTCGGAGCGCTTCGGTAGAAGTTCATTCCTTCCTCAATCGCCTTGAGAACCAGGGCGTTCTGCTGAGCGGTCAAGTCGATCCACTTTTTCTGCGCATCGACCAGATGCTCGACAACCTGTTGGGCCCATTCAGCCGCTCCAGTCTCTGGAGCCTTGCTCGCCGCTGCTGCCTGATGGCTTGCGCCGCCTTTGTTCGTCGATTTCGATTTTGTAGTCATGATTGTTTAGTCCTTTCAATTCAAGAAAACAGTTTGTGTTTAGCCGGCTCGCACTGTCGATTTCGAATCACAAATCTTGATTCTGAACGAGGTGCGATGCCAGCCGGATTCTATGGCTGCTTCGCTTCTTCGATCTCTTTCAATTCGCGCCGCAAGACCTTGCCGACTGCGCTCTTCGGAAGACTCTGAACGAACTCGATTGTTGACGGCACTTTGTATTTTGCAAGTCTGCCACGGCAGTATTCGATCAACTCCAGGCCGAGCTCCGGTGATGCGCTTCGAGTGGTTTCCGTCAGCACCACAAAAGCCTTAACTGCTTCGCCGCGATATGGATCGCTGACGCCAATAACTGCGGTTTCCTTGACCGCTTCGTGTGTGAATATCACGTCTTCGACTTCGTTCGGATACACGTTGAAACCGCTTACCAGGATCATGTCTTTCCTGCGCTGTACGATGTAAAAATACCCGTCCTCGTCCATTCGGGCTACGTCGCCGGTATACAGCCAACCTTCGCGAATCGCGTCAGCGGTTTCTTCAGGCTTGTTCCAGTAGCCCTTCATCACCTGCGGGCCGCGTATGCACAACTCGCCTTCCTCGCCCAGCGGCATTTCGCGGTCACCGTTCTCCAGATCTACTATTTTGCAATCGGTACCACTCACTGGCAGACCGATGCTGCCAGGCTTGCGTTTAGCGAGTGTTGGCGTCGAGGTTGCGACCGCCGCCGTCTCGGTCATGCCGTAGCCTTCGAAAAGCATCGCCCCGCTGAGCCGCTCGAATTGCTCGATCACTTCGATCGGAAGGGGCGCGGAACCGCTGTTGAAACGCTGCACGCGATCGAGCCCGCTGGCCTTGGCGTCCGGATGATTGAGCATGGAAATGAACAGCGTCGGAACGCCTGGGAAATACGTTGGCTGATAGTCCTTAATTGCCTTGAGCAACAGATTCGCATCGAACCTGGCGATGGGTATCTGCATTGCGCCTTGCCACACGCCAAACAGCACGCCGACGACGAGTCCGTACACGTGGAAGTATGGAATGACCAATAGAAATCGATCTTCTCCGCGGCGAAGGAACGGCCCGCCCCAGAGCGTGCATTGAATCGCGGCCGCGTATAGATTGTAATGCGTCAGCATCGCGCCCTTCGGCGTACCGGTAGTTCCTCCGGTGTACACAAGCGCTGCGACGTCTTCTTCGGCGACGATTTCGACGTGTGGCAGGTCGGGCGTGGTGACGCTCGCCATCATTTCTGAAAAGGACAGCGTGCCTGCCGGCGCTGGTGCAGCTTGATCTTCTGTTGAATACTCACTGATGCGCGTCGTGATGATTTGTTCGATCTCAGTCTGCGCGCAAGCGCAAAGAACGGTTTCAGCGAGCGCATCGAGCGTGATCATCGCTCGCATGCCTGAATCTTTGGCGACCAGCTCCACTTCGCGTGGCGTGTATATTGGATTGACGTTCGTTACGATTGCGCCAAGGCGGACGATCGCGAAGAAGCTGACAAGGTATTGCGGGCAGTTCGGCAACATAATTCCAACCCGATCTCCCTTACCTATGCCCAGGCGCGAGAGCGCCGTAGCCAGCTTGTCGGCTCTCCCTTTCAACTCGCCGAAGCTTAACCGCGCGCCGAGAAAAACGGTCGCAGGCCGTTCATTGAACTGGGCTGCCGACAGACACAACATCTGATAGATCGATTGTCGCGGGAAGTTTGTCTGCTCCGGGACCCAGTAATCGTAGTGTCTGAGCCAGGGCTTATCTGCGTAAGGCGACCTCTGTTGTTTTGCTTTCCCGCTAATCATACGTTCCCGAAAACTGAGCTTGTTATTCTCAACCGTTCAACCATCGCAGCTCTCAGTCAAGCATTGCCCCCAGAGAATACCAGAGAAACTGCGGATGTCAAGCACAAAATGTTGCAAGTGCGAAGAAAATATCATAATTGCTGTAATCACATTGGTTATCCAGACAGAAGACTGTTCGAAATTAGGGTACGTGCCGAAGAACACAGGAAGAGCTATCGGCCCATTGTTCGCACTTGCGAAAGCAATGTATCAGACTGATAAGAGACAGGTTATGCGAAATCCCTCGACATTTATTGCTGCTCTATGCTAGCATCGCACCATGCCTACGAAAAAGAGGTCAAGGGAAGATCGGTCGGCGAAGAGTGATGCGAGTCCGGATCGAGTTCTGATCAAACGCTACGGCAACCGGCGTCTTTATAACACGGAGACGAGCGTTTACCTTAACTATCAGGATTTGGTCAAATTGATCCGCGACGGTCGCGATGTTCAGGTGATTGATTCGAAAACAAAGGCTGATGTCACGAAGCCGGTTCTGATGCAGGTCATATTGGAAGAAGAAAAAAACCAAAGCATCTTGCCCGTATCCTTTTTGTTTCAGATTATCCGCTCTCGAGAGTCGGCGGTTCAGGACTTCTTCAAGAATTATCTATCGAGCAGCTTTGAGGCCTACCTGAAGACCAAGGAAGAGTTTGACCGACGGTTCCGCGGCTTCTTGCAGATGAGTTCGACCCCGCCCGAGCTTTGGGAGAAGTTCGTGCCGGGTGCCGAAGCCGTGAAGCAATTCTGGGGTCTGAGCAAGAAGGAAGAAGAGGAAAAGTAGTGGGCCGGGTTAAGGGATCGATCCCTTGAGTCTCGTCTGTCCCTTTGCAGGCCGGCGAGGTGAAGATTGCTTTGGCAGATATTCACTTGATCAAGGCTTCGTACTTCGCAATCGTAGCCGGAAGGGGATCGACTCCTAATTCGCGGCGAAGCAGCTTGCGTAAGCCGTCGAACTGTTCGATCGCTGCGGCTCGATTACCCGATTGCACGAATGCTTCCATCACGCTGCAATGGACGTCTTCCTGGTAGGCGTCTCGCGCGAGCAACATCTGCCCGTATCGAATAATCAGCTCCTGATCTTTGGAGTCGGCGTCGTGCGAGGGGCGGTCCAGCGAGGCCCGCTCCGCATGGTATCCAATCAATTCTTTCAGCGCTTCGAGGTAGAGATCGCGGTAGTAACTCTGAAGGTCTCCGATCCAGTTGTAATAAAACTCTTCGAGAAAGTCTCCGCGGTAAAGTTTGATTGCCTCAGCCAGAAGGCTGGCCGATCCGTCCGCGCCGCCCGTGCGCCGGGCTTCGCGGGCTTCTGCCAACAGCCGTTCGAACTCTTCCGTATCGAGACGGTACCTGAACTGCGGGTTCAAAGAGTAAGCTCCTTCGCGATAGAGAACGAAGTCTTTCTTGACGACCTGCCCGGTATTCAGCGCCTTTCTCATGTGCGATATCGTTGGATGAAAGTTTTTCGCCACAGTGTCTTCGTCCGCAGCGCCCCAGAACAGATCGACCAATGTTTCTTTTGGCGCGCGATGATTCCGTCGCGAGCCCAGATAGCAAAGGATGTGCAGAGATTTCGAAAGACGCCAGCCCTCTTTTGCCATGCGCGCCGGATCGCGAAACACTTCTACTGGGCCAAGCATATTAATCGCAAGATCGAATGACGTGCGTTCCACCACAGGCGGAATAACTGGAGCGGCGGTGACTGAGCTTCCCATAGCCGCTGCCGCCGCGGCGACCTCGACCTCTCTAACCTCGTCGGCCCGCTGGGCGCGGAGAATCTGCGTCAGATAGTCTGGTGCTATTCTGGCTTCAATTGCAGCGCGGAATAGCTCGGGGGCGGCACTGGAGTGCAACGAAAGCAGGTAAGAGTAGTCATAGCGCACAGCCAGTTCGACGGCCCGGCTCATTCGCGCAAGCGCCTCTTTGCTCCGCCCCTCTTCCCAATACAGGATAGCCAGCGACAGCGCGGCGCGTGACTCGTTATATCGAAGTTTATTCTCAGCGACGATCGCTGCTGCTTCCAGCAAGGTAGCTTCCGCTTCGACTGTCTGCCCGCACGCCGCCTGTATGCGACCGCGAGTGATCAACGTAGTCGCGCGCTCTGAGGGCGTACCACTACTGCGTCCCTGAAAGTCTTCTTCGGCCTCGCTCGCCGCGGATACCAGGTCGCCCATTCGAAGATAAAGGGTCGCTTTCTCATCGAGCAGTTCGCGGTCACTCAACGAAATACCCGCGTCGCGATACGCGCGAGTAGCTTCGTCATAGAATTCGAGTGCGCGGTTGTAATCTCGTCGTTCACGGTAGAGATTGCCGAAGGCCTCGAGCGTATCTCCCATCCAGGATTTAAGGTTGAACATCTGGCATCGTTCGAGCGCGAACCCCAAATGCGTCTCGGCTTCATCAAGCTTTCCCTGCACAATCTCGAGCCGGGCGATGTTGAGATGCGCGATCGCTTCCTGGGGGAAAGGAACCGGATCACCGCCCGAAGTTTCCTTTGGATTTCGATGGTCGATCATCTGACACAGCCAGCGAAGCGCCTCGTTGAAGTCGCCCTCAATCGAATAAGGCAAGCCAAGGTTGTGCAGCACGATTCTGGCGAATCGATCGTCGCCTGCCTTTCGCGCTTCGCTGAGCGCAGCCTGCCAGTTCTCAATTGCGCGCTCGGACTGGCCGGGCGAACTGAAGCAACACAACCCGATCGTGTTGTAGCATCTGGCGCGAAGAGCGTGCAGGCTGCGAGGCGCCATTTCGATCGCCGAAGTTGCGAGCATGGTTGCAAGCTCGCAATCGCTACCGTAGCGGGCTATGTAAGCCTGACCACGCAGCGCCTCAGCTTCAACGCCCGCGTCTTGACTGTCGCGCGCCATACGCGCGGCTCGGGCGTATAAGCCCAGCGCGCGGCTGTGGTCACCTTCAATCAGCGCTACATCGGCTCGCGCGATCAAGGCACGGGGACGCCCGCTGAGCGAGCGATCAGACAATTGATCGAACGTGAGTTTTATGGTTTCCAGACGGCCCGATTGCACGAGCTCGGAACCACGCTCTGCAAGCAGATCGGCGACGGCATCCCCGGCCCCGGCCTCTGCAAGATGATTTACTGCCAGGTCCCATTGCCCGGCGGCGGCGAAGCGAGCCGAGCATTCTTTGTGTAAGTCCGCGAAAGCCTCGGCATCCAATTCGGTCGCCAGCCACCGTTTCAAGAAGCTTCGGAACAACGGATGGAGCCGATACTCCTCGTCGGTTCCCGACGCATAGGTCTGCGAGATGAAGACATTCCGCCGCGCCAGCGCACGCAGTTGATCCGCGCAACCACGGATCCCGAGCGCGGCCTCGCAGATCGACGGATCAATGCGCTCGAGCAATGAGAGCTTTCCAAGCATCAAGCGAATCTCAGGCAGCTCGGATTGCAGGACCTCTTCCGCAAAGTAGTCGAAGATGTCGAGCTCCGATTGTTGAAACGCGGCGGTCAGCGTGTCTCCCGCAACGGCGTTCGCGCCCGGGTCCGGCTTCGCGTGATCGAGCGATTGTTGAATCAGTTGAAGCCCGGTAACCCAGCCGTCCGTCTTCTCATAAAACTGATCGAGCTGATCGGTCGCGAGGGATTGGTGAAAAGTCTCAGCGAACAGTTTTTGGACTTCGGCGGGGGTGAACAACAGGTCCTTGCGATCGATCACACCGACCAGTCCCTTGCTTCGAAGCCGAGTCACGGACAGGTTAGGCATGGTGCGGCTCGTGATAACGATGTGGAGAACGTCGGGGATGTATTGCAGCAGACGATCGATTGCCACCGCTATGGACATACTGGAATCGACGTGATGAAAGTCGTCGAGAACAACGATCGTCTTCTGCTCGATCTCCTCGGAGACTTCGTTGACGAACACGTCTACAAGCTGATCGATCTTTGAGGTGAGGTCCTCGGTCTCGGAGATGAACCGCAAAAAGGCCTGCCCAAAGTCGGGATGAATTGAGCGAATGCCGTAAACCAGATAGCCAAAAAACACCGCAAGATCGACGTCTGTCGGATCGATCTGATACCACACGAACGGAAGTCCTGCTGATCGGGCGAACTCGGTAACCAGAGTGGTCTTTCCGCAGCCGGCGTCCGCGCAGACAATCGTAGCCGGTTGATCCAGGAAGTTCCGAATGCGCTCAACCAGACGCGGCCGAGCTAAAACACGCCGGCCCAGCCGCGGCGGTAGTAGTTTCGTCTTTAGATAGAATTGCGGAAGCATAACGATTTGGTTTCCGGTTTCTGGTTTCTGGTTGCTCCCGACCTGCAGACTAAGACCAGAAACCAGAAACTAGAAACTGGAAACAAGTCTCTTGTACGTCGCCGCCGTTTCGGGCAACGGGTCGACACCCAACTCTTCGCGTAGTAGTCTCGTCAAGTTTTCATATTGCTCGCGAACCGCAAGCCGGTTTCCGACCTGAGCGTAGCTGTCCATCAATTGCCGATGAACGTCTTCGCGGTAGGCGTCGCGGTTCAGAATCATCTTGCAGTAGGCGATCGACTGATCGAACTCGCCTGTGCGGTGATGATGATCGGCCAGCTCCTTGAGCGTCGCGAAGTACAGATTTTGATAATAGGCGCGAGGCTCCGCGACCCAGGAGTCGTAGATGTCAACCAGGAAGTCTCCCCGATAGAGCTCGACCGCCTGACGAGCAGCACCAGCGAATCCCTCGGTATCGCCCTCGCGACGCCGCTGGTGACCGAGAGCGATCTGGCGTTCGAACTCCTCAGTGTCGATGAAGTAGTTGAATTCGGCGTTGAAGTAGTACGCGCTCTCTCGATACTTGATGAAGTTCTTCTTCACCTCCTGGTTGCTGTTCAACGCCCGGCGAATGTAAGAAACGGTCGGCCAAAAATTCTTCTCGATATCTTCCAGCCGCGCATCCGGCCAAAACATTTCCACGATCGATTCTTTGACCGCGCGATGATTCTGTCGCGAGGCGATGTAACAGAGAATTCGAAGCGCGCGCGAAAGCGTCCAGGCATCTGGCGCAAGCTTGCGACCCTGCTCTCGCAGCACCTCAACCGGTCCAAGCATTTTGATAGTGAGGTCTACCTGGCGCTCGGCTGCGGGGAACGAAGAGAAAGGCGGTGCGGCGACTGGGAGAACGGCCACAGAGCTCTCGGTCTTTTGCTCGCATTTAATCCCCAGGCTTTCGAGGTAATCGACTTCGATCGCCCGAGAGATCGCCTGCTGAAAGATCCCGGGCGTTTGCTTTGCTTCGGACTCGACGAGTTGCGTCAGCCGCAACTCTCGCGAGATTCGCAACGCTTCTGACAGATGAACTGCTGCGGCAACCTTACCATCACGGGTATCCAACGCGCTTTCCGCGCGCGCGAGTAAAAATCTGGCGGCGGCGATCCACGTATTGGCGCAACAGGCCTCGAACTGCTTGAGCGCCTCTCCCAATAATTCCCTGGGATCTGACGCGCCGCTATCCAGCAGGGCTTGCGCCAACAGTGTTCGCGCGCGCGCGAGCGGGAACGCATGACCGAGCCGCGCTCTTTTCTCGACGAGTTCCTCGGCTGATGCTCGCGCCTTTGAGAAATTCTTCTCCGCAAGCAGGAGTCTTAACTGCTCCTCGGGCAGTTCGCGAGATTCGAGTTGGATTCCTGCTTCCCTGTACAGATCTTCCGCCTGAAGATATTGCTCACGGGCGAGATTGCGCTGTCCGCGCTCGCGATGAAGGTTCCCTGCGATCTCATTGGCCTCAGCGCGTTCGAGTGTCAGATTGAAAAGCCGGCAAATCTCCAGCGCCTTTTCGACCCGGAGTTCGCAACCGACAAAGTCACCGGTTGCGAAATCCGCACGCGCGAGATTGCAGTAGGCAAGAGCGTGTTGAGGAACCGGCACACGGCCGGCCTCTCCATCGACCAGTTTTGCGAACCATTCCCGGGCGCGAGCAAAGTCACCGGTGAAGGCGTAGGGCATGCCTATGTTGTGAGCAATGATGTGGGCGAGCCCGTCCTTGCCCGCTTCGCGGGCGAGCTTTGCCGCGCGGCGCCAGGTCGTCACTGCTTCGTCGAAACTGCCGGTCGCAATACCGGAAAGGAAATGGCAATTGCCTATCGTGTGTTCGCACAGCGCTCGCAACGCGAGATCCTCGGCTGGCGCCTTTACGAGGGCTTCGCTTGCCAGCGCAAAAGCTCGCGCGTGTTCGCCTCGCTGTACGTGAACGGAAGCTAGCCCGTGCAGGGAAGAAGCCTCACATCGACTGTCGCGGATCTCGCGCGCGCCGGCAACAGCCTTGGCGAACAGGCGCTCGGCTATCTCGAGTTCTCCTTCGGTACGCGCGGTGTGAGCTCGCAGCCGCGATATTTCCGGGTGAAGCCTCGAGCCCGCAAGGTTGACTGCGTCGTAGCCCCGCTTGACGATCTCAAACCGTCCGGCATCAAGGAGCTCGCGTCCGCGCTCGACCAGGATCCTGGCCATCGCTTCAATGTCGCCCGCTTCGGCATACATCAAGCCGGCCTTCTGCCATTTCCCGAGTTTCATGAGATGGTCGGCAAACTGGCTTTTGAGCGCTCGGATGCCGACATCGCCAAGCCTCGCCTTTAGCCGCCGGCGAAGGAATCGCCGGAACATCGGATGAAGGCTGTACTCGTCAGCATCCGATGTTCCAGGCGTTTCAATCTGCGAGATGAACAGGTTGCCGCGCTGTAACGACGAGAGCATTTGATATGCGCGCTCCACTGGCAGGACGCAACTGGCGGCTGCGTGATCGATGCGATTGAACAACGACAGCTTGAGCAGCGTGTCCACCGTTTCCGGGCTCTCGTACTGAAGCACTTCCTCGGCGAAGTAGTCGAACACTTCCTGTTCGCTTCGTTTCAGCACTTCAAGAAACTCGGCTTGCCCGATTTGATGATTACTTCCGGAGTGATGTTCGAGCGCCTGGACGATCAACTGAACGCCGGTGGCCCAACCGTGTGTTCGTTCAAAGAATTGAGCAATAAGATCCGGGCCGAGCTTGTTATCCGCAGCCTCGAATAATCGCGCGACTTCCTCCTGAGTAAATGATAATTCCTGGCGCCCCAGGGTTGCGACTAAACCTTTGCTGCGCAGGCGAGTGACCGAAAGATTCGGCATTGATCGAGTCGCGATCACGATGTGCAAAACATCGGGCGCGTACTGAATCAATCGATCCAGCGCCGCGGCGATCTGCTCGCTTGAATCGATGTGATGATAGTCGTCGAGGACAAGAATGATCTTCTCGTCGATTTGCTCGCTGATTTCATTTACCAGCGCGTCAATGAGCTGGTCGGTCTTCGAGGCCAGGTTCTCAGTTTCGGAAATGAGTCCCAACACGACGTCGCCGAAATCCGGATAGATCGTGCGAATCCCGTATACGACGTATCCAAAGAAGGCCGTCAGGTCGAGGTCCGAGCGGTCGATTTGATACCAGACGAACGGCAGCCCCGAAGAGCGGACGAAATCGGTGACCAGCGTGGTCTTTCCGCAACCGGCATCGGCGCAAATGACTGTGGCCGGTTGGTCGAGAAAAGTGCGCAACCGCTCGATCAATCGCGTGCGCGGGAGGACGCGGCGCCCCAATCGAGGGGGCAGCATTTTCGTCTTGAGGAAAAACTGTGGAAGCATGACGTACCGTAGACTGTCGAGTCTGCGGAATTCCTGGTAACAACAATCATCCGCAGACCAGACAGTCTACGGTACTGCGTGGCTTCGCGGCGCGAGAGCAGAACTCAACCACGGGGAATCGAATGAATATCTGCGGCACAAGCCCGCGAGCGATGGGTGAAACCGTTCTTCTGTTGCAACAAAATACCCGTAATCGAAACGCTCAGCCAGTTGAGCGAATTCGCAAAGCGCGAGCCTCCCGGCTTCGACATCACGTTCGGATAACGCTCGCGCCTTCAGATGGCAGCCGATTGCCAGATAGTAGTTGCACTGAAGGCGGCGGAGCAAGGGCTCGCTTGCATTCGCTTCGTCGATTGCGCGCGCGTCGCCACGCTCGAGAAGCACGCGCCCTCGCATTTGGCGTGCGAGAGCCAACTCGATTTCGCGGCCATTTTGTTGTCGTTCAGCGACCATTGCGTCGATAAGCGCCAGTGCTCGATCCAGCTTGCCTCTGCGCATCTCCAGCAGCGTGCGTTCGTAGTTCAGATCGGCCTTTGCCGGATCGGTGTCTGTTTTCAGATACTCACGCAACGCCGCTTCGTATAGCTCATCAGCCTTATCGAACTCGCCGCGCTCGCGCGCGATGTTTGCTTTTGCTTCGATGATGCGCGGAACAAAGCCGCGAACACTGAACACGGCCGCCAGTTCGTCGGCGCTTGCCAGATCGCACTCGGCCTTCTCCACCTGACCCAGCGCCGTGTAGACCGCGGCGCGGTTGAGATACAGCAACAGTGAATCGGGATGCAGTGCGCGACGCGCGCCCGGCGCCTCAGAGATTGGACTGCGTGAGAAGTACCTCAGCGCCGCATGAAAGTTACCTTCCATGAAGGCCGGCAGCGCCAGGTTGTGTGAAATCGATCTGACCAATCTCACGTCGCCCGCTTCGTGTGCGAGCCGCAAAGCTTCCTCCATGAAACTGTTGGCCTCAGTGTATCGCCCTTCGAAAACGCGAACGGCGCCAATGACATTTTTGATTCGGGCTGCGAGCGCCGGATCCGGCAGACTCTCCGTGGCGCGAGCGCATTGTTCCGCGGCTTCAGCGTGTGTCATTGCATCTTTGAAATGGTGTTCGCGAATCGCGGTGTGCGCCAAGCCGGTGAGTGCCGCGGCCTCGACTGCCGGGTCGCCCGCAAAACGGGCGGCTGCGAGCGCAGATCGGAACAAAGCCTCGGCTGCCTTTGAGTCACCTTCGATTATGCGAATCTCACCCATCAGGTTGTAAAGCTGAGGATGCTTGTCGAGAGTCTCGCGACGGAAGCGCGGCAGGTATGAGCTCACCGCGTGCGTGAAGCCGAATGCCAGCGAGGGCCGTTCAGCCGCAAGCAGAGTACGAGCGGCGCCGGCCTCGTCCCCACCTTTGAAGAAGTGCCCCAGCGCACGCGCCCATTCCTCCCGGGCCGAGTAATAGCAGCCAAGCCGGCGATGTATGTCACTGTACTGCTCGGGCGTGACTTCTTCTTTGAGCTGCTTCCGCAGGAAGTCGCGAAACAGAGGATGATAGATGTACGTGTCGCTCTCGCCAGCAAGCCGTGTAAGAAAAACATTTTCGCGAACTGCCGCTTGAAGCGTCTCCGGGGTTACACTCAACCCGAGCGCTCCGTTAAGCACTTCGCAAGTAAGATGGGTGGGAAGCGAGGAGCGAATGAGAAGCTCGCGCACGGCCATTGGCTCAGCTCGGTATACTCGATCGGCGAAGTAGTCGAATATCTCGCTTTCCGATCGCGTGATGATGTCTTCGATTTCCTGTCGCCGCAGCGAGGGGTCCGCGGCGACCGCCTTGCGGATTATTTGAAGACCGGCGACCCATCCCTGAGTCCGATCAAAGAGCTTGTCGAGAGTATCTGAGTCATCAAGTACACCGCGAAACAAAGAAGTAACTTCGCCGCGACTGAACGCAAGCGCGCGGTCGTCAATCTGATCCATGGTCTGTTTGCTGCGCATCCGCGAAAATGTGAACCCGGGCGCAACGCGCGCGAGCAGAATGAAGTGAACGTTGCCGGGCAATAACTGCAGAATGCGATAGAAGACCGGAGCGCTCCACCCGGCAGAGAAAGTGTTATGTACGTTGTCGAGCACCACTATCAGTTCTCGCTCGACCGCTTCAGATAATTCGTAGATAAAGAGATCGGCGAGTTGATCGATATGTGGGCCGCCGCCGGAGCTCAGCAGATTGAGCGTGCTGTGTCCGAACTCTGGGGCCGAATGCTGGATCGCTCGCACGAGGTATCGAAAGAAGACCGCGATATCCGAATCGGATGGGTCGAGGTCGCACCAGACAGCGGGCGCATCGACGGCGTCCAGGAACTGCGCCGCTACCGTCGTTTTACCCCAGCCCGGGCCCGCACAAATGAAGCTGGCGCTCAATGCCAGGTTGGAACGAAGCCTGTCGATCAGGCGTTGGCGCTTGATCAAGTTCCAGCTCAGATCGGGTCGTTGCAGCTTGCTGTCGATGAATTTGATCATCTCTGATAAGAGGCGGGAAAAAAAGCGCGGCGTCCCTCCCCAGAAAAACGCCGCGCTCTGTAAATGGCCGCTCTTTGAGCGCCGGGCAACTCAGCAAAGTAAGTGATTACTCTGCTGAGCGCATGACGAACCTAACAGCCATCGCTTGAAAAAACCTTGAAGACGCTGCGAGCCTCTCCGGACGAAGTCGCGGCAATCGTATCGCTTGAGCGATGCATGTTTTGCATTACAGCGATAATTGCAATGAATGGAGCTTCACAGTCTTGCGCGCTCACTAGCGGAAGCAGCAGCCCGCGTTCATTGGCGATCTTTCGTGGCGATGATTTCGCCATCTCCGACTCCTTGTGATTCAGCGCGAGGCACACAGCGACGCCTCCACTGCCTTGCCAAGCTCTGGTCCTACCGCGTGGCCTGCTGCAATGCTACTGCAGCGGCCGCAAGTTCGAGACGGGTTATTGAATCCATCGGCCGGAAGTAGCCGGATGACGCACGCATCAAGCTGTGCGAGAGCGCGACGCTCACATAACCGCGTGTCTGGGCCGGAATGAGATTCCAATCGGCAAGCCCGGGATTGGTAACAGCCGCCGCCTGGGCTTCCTGGTCCAGCCCGAGTGCCTTCACGATCGCCACTGCAACCGACGTGCGATCTATTCGGGCTTGTGGATTGAACGTCGATCCGGTCGTTCCCATCAGATCGCCGAACGGCGAGTGAGTAACGCTCTCGACAAAGATCGCGCTGAAATCTCTGGGTTCGTCCGTGAATGATGGTGAGTCAGGTAAGTACTGTGGGACTCGTGCGCCGCCGCCCAGCATAAGAGCGCGCGCGAGATCGAGCCGTGTCGCGTATGAACTGGCGGCAAAGTCTCCTGACAGAGGAGACATCAGCCCGGTTCGCAGCGATCGAGTCGCCGCAGCGCGGTCAGTCGATGAGAGCTGATTTAGGCCGGTCACCGAATAACTCGCGCGGAAGACCTCAACAGCTATCACCACTTGCTGAGCGTTGCCCGTCGGGTCGGGCATGTTATTGGCCATATTGTTAGCTACGACAATGGTCCAGGCGCCCGGCGCAGGATCGGTGAATGTGACTCCGGTCTTCTTCAAGGCAGTAAGCCCCAACAATCCGGGCGAGGCGAGCGTTGTTGTATAACCCGGGCCAGTAACCGTCGAAGTGAGGAGGTTTACCGCCGAACCGCTTTGCAACCACGCTACTTCGACTGTTGCGAATAGCGCATCGGCCGGTACGTTGAAAGACGTCGAGTAGCTC
>Ga0207699_10000274_pt1 | contig 28351 bp, 23 predicted proteins | sample LARL51metaG_FD_184344 | JGI IMG/M metagenome (GOLD analysis project Ga0207699, IMG submission 184344) | Corn, switchgrass and miscanthus rhizosphere microbial communities from Kellogg Biological Station, Michigan, USA - LAR L5-1 metaG... | ecosystem: Host-associated > Plants > Roots >...
CGTGATGAATGATCGCGTCGAACGCGCTCGATGTCGGCTGCGGCGAAGGCCGCTTCTGCCGGCGGCTGAAGGCGTTCGGCGTGGCCGTCGAGGAAGCCTGTGAATGCGTGATGCTTGCCGCTCGCTGTATTCATCTAGCCCGCCGTCAACAGGTTGACCTTGGCGTTGGCGGCGATCAGGCGATCGGCCAGGAGCTGCGCGAGGTTGCGCATGATGCGCTCGCCGGCCCTTGGATGCTGTTCGCGAAAGCGCTCAAATTCAGTCAAGCGGATTTCCCAGGCGCTCGCCGCCATGTCGGCGGTGACATCGGCCGAGCGCCGCGGCTCCAAGAGCGCCATTTCCCCGAACGCCATGCCCGCCGTCAGCGTTGCCAGGCGAATGCCGTCGGGCAGCGTGACATGGACCACGCCGCTCCTGAGGAAGAAGAGGGAGCTTGCAGGATCGCCGGCGCGAATGATCTTTTCGCCCGCCGGAAAGCTGCGGACGGTCGCGAGCGCGACCATCTCGGTGAGTTCGTCATCGCTCAGCCCGGACAGCAGCGGTTGTTCGGACAGTTCGGTAGACTCATGGAAATCGATCGCGCCGCCATAGCGATACACCACCTGGTCCTCGGCCCATTCGATCGCGGTGTCGAGCAGGTAGAAATTGCGCACGTTGAAGACGCCGTCGCCCCACGCGGCGATGCTGTTCCATTCCTCCGAGCTGCGCCGGATGCCGGACAGGATCACCGTGACATGGAAAGCCGCAAGCTCGCGGATCTCTTCGCTCAGCAGGCGCGCACCGGCGCGGGTGATGGCGGCGACGCGGCGCAGGTCGAAGATCACCAGTTGCGGGCGTACCTTGGCGGCGAGCTGGCGCGAGACATAATCGACATTGGAGAACGACAGCGTGCCCACGAGCTCGAACACCCGCACATCACGGTGATGCGCGGCGAGGATTTTCCGCTCGCTCGGCCTGCGGCTGCGGCGCGAAGGGCTGTTGCCGATGTCGTAGTCGGCGATGATGCTGTTGCGCGCGTCGTCGCTGCGATCGAGCATGTGCAGGTCGTAATGCGCCGACAGCGCCTCGCAGACCTTGATACCGCGCACGCTGTTGCCGTGCTTGTCGAGCCGCGGCGAATAGCTGCCGAGGCCGAGGCGTGCGGGCAGGGCGGCCAAAATGCCGCCGCCGACGCCGCTCTTGGCGGGGATGCCGACGCGGTAGATCCATTCGCCGGCAAAGTCGTACATGCCGGACGAGGTCATCACGGACAGCGTGCGCGAGATCGCGTAGGGCGACATCACCTGCTCGCCGGTCACCGGATTGACGCCGCGATTGGCGAGCGTTGCGGCCATGACCGCGATGTCGCGCGCGGTGACCAGTACCGAGCACTGCCGGAAATAGATCTCCAGCACCGCGTCGACGTCGTCCTTGATGACGTCGGAGTTGCGCAAGAGATAGGCAATGGCGCGATTGCGGTCGCCGGTCGCGCTTTCCGAGGCGAACACCGCTTCGTCCATGTCCAGCTCGCGGCCCGCAAAGCGGCCGAGCGCCTTGCGGATGCTGTCGAATGCATCGGCGCCCCGGGCTTGCCGGATCAGGCCGGAACAGGCGATCGCGCCGGCATTGACCATCGGATTGAAGGGATGGTTCTCGGCATTCAGCCGGATCGAGTTGAAGGGGTCGCCCGAGGGTTCGACGCCGATCGCGCTTTCCACCTTGGCGGCGCCGAGCGTATCCAGCGCCAGCGCGAACACGAACGGTTTTGACATCGACTGGACGGTAAAGGGGACGTTTGTATCGCCGACTTCGTAGACATGTCCGTCCAGCGTCGCGAGGCTGATGCCGAAATGGTCGGGATCGGCCTTGCCGAGCTCGGGGATGTAGTTTGCCACCGCGCCAGAGGTCTCCGCGGAGAACTCGGCGTGGCAATTGGCCAGGAAACGCAGCAAGGGCGGCTCAGTGGCGGCCCAGCGGTTCGGGTTTCGGACCGGATGCTTGAAGTCCATAGGTGCTTCCTGCCAGAGGGAAGCGCGCGATGTAGCACGATGGGCGGCGGCCAGGCAGACCCGACTGCGCCTGGTGCACGGGCTGTCGTTGCCGCGAAAAGCGGCAGGATATCAGGTTGCGACGATCGCCAGCACCTGGCCTTCGGCCACCACGTCGTCGATCCTGACCAGGAGCGACGTCAGCTTGCCCGCGGCGGGAGAGGCCACCGGAATTTCCATCTTCATCGCCTCGACGAACGCAATGTCGTCGCCGTCGCCGACATCTCCTCCGACGTCGACCGGCAGCGCGCAAATCCGCCCGGCGACCTCCGTCACAACCTTGACTTCCGGCATTCCGCTTCCCATCGCCGCCTCAAGGCGGCTTTTTGTTGTGGCGGCACAATGCCTGAGGTAGCCTGTACATCAAGTGGAATTTAGTTCCGCACAGCGAAATTAATAGGGGAGCGCAATGGGAAGACGCTCGGAACGGCTGAGCAGGGCCGGAATGCTTGCCGGCGATCTTGCCGGTGAGGGTGACGTCATTCAGGTGGTCTCGCGCGCCTTCGACGTGCTCAGATGCTTCGAGGGCCACGAAGCGCGGCTAGGCAATCTGGAAATCTCCAACCGCTGCGGGCTGCCGCGTTCCACGGTGTCGCGGCTGACCCACACGCTGACGCGGATGGGCCAGCTGGTCTATCTGCCGCGGGACCAGAAATACCGCATCGGTCCGAGTGCGGTCGCGATGAGCACCTCGATGATGCGCGGCCTGCAGCTGCGCAACCTGATCCGCCAGCGCCTGCAGGACGTCGCCGAGCAGCTTCCCGGCACGGTCGGGTTCGTCATCCCGGATCGTTTTCATCTGGTCTATCTCGAATATGGCCGCGCGGCGAACGCGCTCGGCCTGCATGAGGCGACCGGCAGCCGCATCGCGATGGCGAGCACCGCCGCCGGCCACGCCTACACCGCCGCGCTGTCCCGCGAAGTCGGCGATGCCCTGCTTGCCGAAATGGAACGCGAGATCCCGAGCGCTGCAAAACTGCTGCGGCCACGCCTCGAGGACAACCGGGTGCATTTGCGCGAACGCGGCTATGTGGTCGCCTGCGGGCTGTGGAGCCCGCATATCAATGGGCTCGCGGTGCCGCTGTGGTCGCCGCAATACCAGACTTTTGTCGTGGTCACGATCGGGCTGTTGTCGGCGATGTACGACGAGGCGCGGCTGCACCAGGACGCGGCGATCCCGATGATCGAGCTGGCGGGGGCCATCGGCAGCCTGCTCGATGCCGGCGAGGCTGATGTGTTCAACCACCGGATGGAGAGGAGGCCGCTTTCGGTCGCAGCCAAGAATGTCAAGGCCCAAGAAACGATACATGAGACGGTAGGGACGGAGCGTACGAATGAATTGGAAGCTGGAACTCGACGAGCTCGCTCGGCGCGAAGCGTTCGCGTGCGAGATGGGAGGCGTTGAGAAGGTCAAGCGGCAGCGCGACCAGGGCCGGCTCACCGTCCGCGAGCGCATCGATGCTCTTGTCGATTCCAAAAGCTTCCACGAAATCGGCGCCGTCTCCGGGATCGGCGAATATGACGAGCAGGGCGAGCTCACCCAGCTGACGCCGGCGAACTGCGTGTTCGGCCGCGCCAGGATCGACGGCCGCACCGTGGTCGTGGTCGGTGACGATTTCACCGTGCGCGGCGGCTCGGCGGACGCCTCGATTTCGGCAAAGCCGTTGATGGCGGAAGAGATGGCGCATGATTTCCGCCTGCCGATCATCCGCATCATCGAGGGATCCGGCGGCGGCGGCTCGGTCAAGACGATCGAGACCCGGGGCGCGGCCAATCTGCCCGGCGGCATCGGCGGCAATCGCCTCTACCGTTACACGACCGAGAACATGACGCGGGTGCCGGTGGTGGCGCTCGGCCTCGGCTCGGTCGCAGGCCTTGGCGCGGCGCGGCTGGCCGCGAGCCATTACTCGATCATGACCACTAGCTCGGCGATGTTCGTCGCAGGTCCGCCGGTCGTCAAGCGGCTCGGCCAGGATCTGTCGAAGCAGGAGCTCGGCGGTGCCGAGATCCAGACCCGTGCCGGCGCGGTCGATCACGCCGTCGAGACCGAGGAGGAAGCCTTTCTTTGCGCGCGCCGCTTCCTGTCCTACCTGCCATCCTCGGTCTACGAACTGTCGCCGACGCTGCCCAGCCATGACGATCCGGAGCGCAGCGACGAACCGCTGATGAAGGCGGTGCCGCGCAGCCGCCGCCAGGTCTACAAGATGCGCCCGATCATCGAGGCCGTGGTCGACAAGGGCTCGTTCTTCGAAGTGGCGCAAAATTTCGGCCGTCCGCTCATCGTGGGCCTCGCGCGGCTCGAAGGCCGCGCGGTGCTCGTGCTCGCGAGCGATCCGTTTCACTATGGCGGCTCGTGGACCGCGGATGCGTGCCAAAAGGTGGTGCGCTGGGTCGACTTTGCCGAGACGTTCCACCTGCCGGTCGTCTACCTGATGGATTGCCCGGGCTTCATGATCGGGCTGGAGGCGGAAAAGGCCGCCACGATCCGCCACGGTGTGCGCGCGATGGCGGCCGTCAACCAGTCGACGGTGCCGTGGTGCACGGTGATCGTGCGCAACGCGTTCGGGGTCGCCGGTGTCGTGCATCAGCCGGCCGATCGTTTTTCCATCCGCTACGCCTGGCCGTCGGCCTATTGGGGCTCGCTGCCGCTGGAGGGCGGCATCGAGGCGGCGTACCGCGCCGAGATCGACGCGGCCGCCGATCCCGCGGCAAAATTGAAGGAGATCGAGGATCGCCTCAACAAGCTGCGCTCGCCGTTCCGCTCGGCCGAGAAATTCTGGGTCGAGGAGATCATCGACCCCAGAAAGACGCGCTCGCTGCTCTGCGAGTTCGCGCGGCTCGCCGAGCCGCTGCGCACGGCAGGCCTCGCGCCGAACATGGCGATCAGGCCGTAGCCGGTATCGCCGCCGGCCTCGGCTGCCGCGAGATCGCCAGCACCAGCGCGGCCGCCACGAGGCAGAGCGCACCGGCGACGAAGAACGCCGGCAGGTAGGTCGCAAGCAACGTGCGCGACAGGCCGGCCCCGAACGCCGCGGTGCCGGCGCCGAGCTGGTGGCCGGCAAAGATCCAGCCGAACACCAGGTTGGCGCGCTCGGCCCCAAAACTCTGCGCCGTCAAGCGCACCGTCGGCGGCACGGTGGCGATCCAGTCGAGCCCATAGAACATCGCAAACAGCGACAGCCCGTAGAACGTGAAATCGGAGAACGGCAGGAACACCAGCGACAGGCCGCGCAGGCCGTAATACCAGAACAGCAGCCAGCGGTTGTCATAGCGGTCGGACAGCCAGCCGGAGACGATGGTGCCGAAGAAATCGAAAATGCCCATCGCGGCGAGCAGGCTCGCGGCCTGCACCTGGGGAATGCCGTAATCCGCGCACATCGGAATCAGATGAACCTGGACCAGGCCGTTGGTCGAAGCGCCGCAGACGAAGAAGGTCGCAAACAGCACCCAGAAAACCTTCGATCCCGAAGCATCGCGCAGCGTGCCCAGCGCTGCCGCCATGATCGGCGTGGTGGTCTTTGGCGGCGCGGGGAGCGGCTCGGTGCCGGTGTCGCCGAATGGCCTGAGACCGAGGTCGCTCGGCCGGTCGCGCATCATCAACAGGACCAGCAGCGCAGACACGCACAGCATCACGCAAACCAGGCCGAGCGCAACGCGCCAGCCGAAGCGGTCCGTCAGGCTGGCCAGCAGCGGCAAAAACACCAATTGCCCGGTCGCGACGCTCGCGGTCATGATGCCGACCACGAGCCCGCGCCTCGCCACGAACCAGCGCGTGGCGATGGTTGCGCCGAGCACCAGCGCGGTCATGCCGGTGCCGATGCCGATCACGACGCCCCAGAGCAGCATCAGGTGCCAGACCTTGGTCATCCCCAGCGAAGCGAGCAGGGCCGAGACCACGATCAGTTGCGCCGAGAGTGCGACGTTGCGGAGGCCATAGCGGTTGAGCAGCGCAGCCGCGAAGGGGGCCATCAGCCCGAACAGCACGAAGCGGATCGAGAGCGCGGAGGAGATTTCGGCGGTGGTCCAGCCGAACTCCTGCTGCAGCGGCACGATGAACACGCCGGGCGCGCCGACGGTGCCTGCCGAGATGAGCGCGCTCAGAAAAGTCACGCCGACCATCACCCAGCCGTAGTGGATATTGCGGCGGGCGAGGGTGGCCGAAAGCCAGTTGGAGATCATTGAGCCTCGGTTGCGTTGCTGTGGTTGATTTTGGTGCGGGGGATTTGGGCAGGATATCCTGGCGCGATGGCCGTCTGGCCGAAAGGCCTAACTTCCCTCATTTCAGGACATGCGGGAAGGAAGAAGGTGAGATGACGTTCGACTGAAGCCGCACCGGAATTGCGCTCCCTCCCCCCTTAGTTGGGGAGGGGGGTGCCACACGACGAACGGAATCCGGGGACCCCCACCCCCAACCCCTTCCCGCAAGGGGGAGGGGAGCACACCGTCTTCGCGGGTGAATTTGTCCTAGCCAAGCATCATCGCGCATTAGTGCTTGATCCGCTCCACGGCGATCGCGGTGGCTTCGCCGCCGCCGATGCAGAGCGCGGCGACACCGCGCCTCAAGTCTTTCGCCTCGAGCGCATGCAGCAGCGTGACGATCAGCCGGGCGCCCGTCGCGCCGATTGGGTGGCCGAGCGCGCAGGCGCCGCCGTTGATGTTGAGGCTGTCCCTCTCGATGCCGAGATCCTTTTGCGCGGCCATGGCAACCACCGCAAATGCCTCGTTGATCTCGAACAGGTCAACGTCACTGATGCTCCAGCCGACCTTGTCCAACAGCTTGCGGATCGCGGGGATCGGCGCCGTGGTGAACCATTGCGGCTCCTGGCTATGGGTGGCGTGGCCCTTGATCTCGGCCAGCACCGGCAGGCCGTCGCGCTCCGCGCGTGAGCGCGCGGCGAGCACCAGCGCCGCGGCGCCGTCGGCGTTGGCCGACGAGGCGGCCGGCGTGATGGTGCCGCTCGCACGAAACGCCGGCTTCAGGGCCGGGATCTTTGCGGGATCGACTTTTAGCGGATGTTCGTCGTCGGCGATGACACGCGGACCGGCCTTTTCGCTGAGCGTGATTGGCGCGATCTCGGCCTTGAACGCGCCGCTCTGCACCGCCTTGCGGGCGCGCGTCAGTGTCTCGATCGCAAAGGCGTCCTGGTCCTTGCGGGTGAACTGATAGGCCTCGGCGGTGGCCTCGCCGAAATCGCCCATCGAGCGGCCGCTCTCATAGGCATCCTCCAGCCCATCCATCATCATGTGATCGATGATCCGGTCGTGGCCGGCACGATAGCCACCGCGGGCCTTTGCGAGCAGATAGGGCGCATTGCTCATGCTCTCCATGCCGCCGGACACGATGAGGTCGGCCGAGCCGGCGCGGATGATGTCGTGGCCGAGCATGGTCGCCTTCATGCCGGAGCCGCAGACCTTGTTGACCGTAGTGGCGCCGGTCGCATCGGGCAGTCCTGCGCCGCGTGCGGCCTGGCGTGCCGGCGCCTGGCCCTGTCCGGCCGGCAGCACGCAGCCCATGAAAACCTCGTCGACCTTTTCCGGCGCGAGTTTCGCCCGCTGCAAAGCTGCGCCGATCACGTGGGCGCCGAGCTTGTGGGCTGCTAGCGGCGACAACTCGCCCATGAAACGGCCGAGCGGCGTGCGGGCGGCGGAGACGATGACGACGGGATCGGACGCGGCGGCCATGGCAACACTCCCTCGAAAGTCGGCTTTGCATGACGTCGATCATATGATGCGCCGCAAAATTTGCAATGGCTGGCCCGGGTGAAAAAATGTCCTGCTCGCATGAACGATTGGGGGCTGCCATTTGCGAGGCGCCATGCCGCGGTACAGTCGCCAAGTATGCGTTCGCGTTCTCGCGGCACAAAATGCCCGAGCTTTGCCAGACGTCACCCTCTGCAATTGAAGAGGGCGCAGGGAATGCCGGATGCTGGCCGCACCCATGGCCCGCCAGCAAAAGAAAAAGCTGGCGGCAGTTACCACAGGTTCAGCCGGAACAATCCGGCATTCCCTGCGCGATGGTTTTACGGCTTATATCGCGCTCTCCCTGGGAACCGGGCTTTCTTGCTCCCATCGCCCGCAGCGTTCGTCACGCCAGCGAGCTTGGCCTCAGCGTCGGGAGACCAGGACCACACGACTTTGCCGTCCGCCTCAGCGTCGTTCGTCCGCACGAAAATACGCGCGCGTCGCCAAAGCGTCCACCGCAGTCCCGCCTCACGTGTCGTGACGATCGCGATGCGCCCCTCTTCATCGAGGCGGGATCCGGGGAGAATACACGCGTTTCTGTAAAACGGAAGCAAAATTTTTTTCGCGAAAGGGCCGGACAGTGGATTCAACAGACCTGGCGTTGAATCGCCTCGCGAATTTCGGTTTTTCGGGCACCGGATGTTGACCCGCTGGAGGAGCATAACAGGCCAATCGCGCGATCTCCCGGTTCGTCCGAGGCGAATCACCTGCACACCACGTCGGAAGGGCGACCACGAGGGTCACCCTTACGCGGGTTTGTAGGGGCGCCCTCGTGGGCGCCCTCAAGATCGGCGCGGGGCGATGATCGCCCCGGGCATTGCGGGCAGGGTGCTCGCATGTGATTTTGCGGCCGCACTCACCGTCCGCAGCGGCTCCCCACCCTGGATGCGGCTGCACGCTCAAGCGGCCCGACGGCAGATCGTGCCAGCGGAATGCGCAGACACGGCCGACTTTGGCGGTTGAACCACAGAAATGCTGCGACCATGCGGCCTGTCATGCATAGGCTGCAGCCAACAAGCAAGGAGACGAACAGATGTTGCTCACGGATTTCGCTGCACTCACCTTCGATTGCTATGGCACTCTGATCGACTGGGAGAGCGGGATGGTCGAGGCCCTCAAAGGCCTCACCGACCGCGCGCAGCGGCCGGTCAGCCGCGACCAGATTCTCGAGGCGCATGCTCGTCACGAAGCCAGCCAGCAGCGCTACACGCCGGCGACGCGATATCGCGACTTGCTGGCGATCGTCTACAAGCGTCTCGCCGAGGAGTGGGGCGTCCATGCCAGCCACGAGGATTGCGTCGCATATGGCCGGTCCGTCGGAAACTGGCCGGCGTTCGACGACACGCCCGGCGCGCTGCAGTACCTGAAGAAGCATTTCAAGCTCGTCATCCTTTCCAATGTGGATAACGAGACGTTCCAGGCCAGCAATCGCCGGCTGCAGGTGGAGTTCGATGCGATCTACACCGCGGAAGACATCGGGTCGTACAAGCCATCGCCCCGCAATTTCGAGTACATGATCGAGAAGCTGGAAGGCCTGGGCGTGAAGAAGGACAGGATCCTTCACACCGCCGAAAGCATGTTTCACGATCACAAGCCGGCGAACGATCATGGCCTGAAGTCGTGCCGGATCCATCGGCGGCACGCCGAGCAGGGGTTTGGAGCGACGATGAATCCGGGCCAGATGCCCCATGTCGACTTCCGCTTCAACAGCATGCGGGACCTGGCGAACGCGCATCAGGAGCAATTGCGGGGCAAGTGAGCTGAACCTGTCTGCGCCCGACAATACCGAACCGGCGGTCGTGGCGGCGCCTGTTCGGCGGCCGGGCCAACCGTGAAAATGCAAGCGTCATACGGTAAAGAACGGCGCTTCTACCATGACGTGTATCCCGATGGGGCAGACCCTCGCCACGACGGACCGCGATCTTCTTCGCCATCGCTATTTTTCCGCGGGATGCGGCGGGGTTAGCCAATGCTTAAGCAAGCGCTCACATATAGTTCCATGATACCGGCCGGAGCCAACATGGAACGCCTTACGAACGTCTCTCTCTTTGTCCGAACGATCCTGACGTTCGGAATGGTGCTGGTGGTCACGATCGCTCTCGGCGCGTTTGCTCTGATCGAGATATCGACCATCGACGGCGCTTCGACCAACCTCGGCAAATTTGCCATGCCTTCCCTGGTCCAGAGCAGTGAAATGCTCAATTCCCTGGTCAATGTCAGACGCGAGGAGGCCAACCGGCTTCTCAGCGTCACGACGAAGGACGCCGAGTATCGCGAAACGCTGATGGAGAAATATGCGGGTATGACTGCGAATGCCCGCAGTCGATATCGTCCGAGCAGCGAGGACGAGCGGAAGGCGGTCGAGGAGTTCGATCGTCTTTGGCCGGAGTTTCTCAGAACCAATGCCGCGGTGCTGAGTCTCGCCAGGGCAGGCGACTCCCGATCGGCGCACGAAACCTATATCGGAGAGAACAGATCGGTTTTCGACGCTCTCAATATTCTTCTGACCAGAATGGTATCGATCAATACGAAAGCCGGCGACGATGCCTATTTGCTTCTCTCCGACACGGTCCAATGGGCCCGAAACGGTGTGATCATCGCGATGGTCGTATCGATCGTTCTGGCCTTTATCGCCGGCTTCATCACCGTTCACACGACCGCCTCGCCGATCCGTCGTTTGACTGTCACCATGTCGAGGTTGAGCAGCAAGCAATTGGATGCAGAGGTGCCGAGCATCGAACGCCAGGATGAAATTGGCGCGATGGCGCGCGCCGTCGAAGTCTTCAAGGCCGGGTTGATCAGTTCGATCAGGCTTGCCGAGGTTCAGGCGAGCGAGCAGCAGAAGAAGAACGAGCGAGCGATCACCATCAGCGCTCTCGTCGCGGCCTTCGATACTCAGTCGAGTGATGTTCTCGAAAGCTTTGGGTCGGCTGCGCTGCAATTGAACTCGACATCGGAAGAGATGGCCACGGCAGCAAAGGGGTCCGCGAATGAGGCGCAATCGGCCGCCCACGCGGCAGAGCGGATGAGCGAGAGCATACAGGGCGTCCAGGGCGCGGTGGAAAGAATGACGACGAGCATTGCCGCCATCAACGCCCAGGTGAGCCAGGCCAAGGCGATTGCCGATCGGGCGGCCGGGGAGGTCGATCACACCCGAGGCGCGGTTGCTGGGCTTACCTTGGCCACGAGCAAGATCGGTGAGATCATCGCGCTGATCCAGGCCATCGCCGCCCAGACAAATCTCCTCGCATTGAATGCGACGATTGAGGCTGCCCGCGCGGGCGAACTCGGCAAGGGCTTTGCGGTGGTCGCCTCGGAGGTCAAGGAGCTCGCTTCGCAGACGGCCCGGGCGACCGATGAAATCAAGACTCACATCTCAGCCGTGCAGAATGTTTCAGGCGAGACCGCAACGGCCATCGGCTCCATCGGGGGCACGATCAAGGAACTGAACGATATCTCGCAGGAGATCGCATCCGCGATGGAGCAACAGCGGAAGTCGACGATTGAGATCCGCAACAATGTAACCCAGGCGTCCGACGACACGCGGCGGCTGTCGAGCACGATGGGACATGTGACCAGGATGGCGGGGCAGTCCGGTGATACCGCAACTCGCGTTCAACGCGCGGCGGCGGACCTGTCGACCTGGTCCACATCCCTTCAAGCGAAGGTGTCGGTCTTTCTCAATGACGTGAAGGCCGCCTGAGGCAGCTCACGCCAATGTCGTGGCCGGCCCGGGCGAACGCGCTGCGCTAGCGCTTGCGCTCGATGAAGCCCCGCATCAGCCGCGTCGGCTCGTCGGTGAGAAACGACGCGCCGAACGCCTTGATGCTGAGATCGACCGATTGCTTCAGCGGCAGCTCCTCCCATTGCCGCAGCAGGTCCTTTTGCGCACGCAGGGCCTCGGGGCCGCAGGCGAGCAGCGCCGCGACCGTGCGCTCCACGGCGGCATCGAGGCCGCCTTCGGGCGCGACGACGTCGACCAGCCCCCAGGCGAGTGCGGTCGGGGCGTCGATGGTTTCCGCCGTCATGAGCAGCCAGCGGGCGCGGCCCCAGCCGATCAGGCGCGGCAGCAGCGCCGCGTGAATGACAGAGGGAATGCCGACCCGCACCTCGGGCATGCCGAATTTGGCATCGTGGGCGGCGATGCGGAGATCGCAGGCGGCTGCCACCTCGAGCCCGCCGCCGAGGCACCAGCCCGGCAGGCGCGCGATGACCGGGGCCGGAAAGGCGCGCACGGCCTCGCAGAGGTCGCGAAGGCGTGTGATGAAGGCTTCCGCGGAGGGCTGGTCCAGCGTTGCCATCTCCTTGATGTCGGCGCCGCCGATCAGGCTCTTGTCGCTCTGGCCGGCCAGCACCAGCACGCGAATGCTGCTATCGGCCGCGAGCTGCTGCAGGCCGGCCCGAACCGCCTCGATGGCATCGGATCCCAGAATGTTGAGCGAGCCGGCATTGCAGATGGTGAGGCGGACGACATTGCGGTCGTCGCGGTCGATGCCGCAATGCGGATTGAGCATGTCCATGGGGCGGTTTCTCGGCGCTGTTCCGGGCAGGAGAGCCCACTTCCGGACACCGAGGGGCGCCTGTCAAGACCCGGGCCGCGGCTATTCGCGCACGAAAATAGATGCAGCCTTTTCCTGGCAAGGCGGTTATTATATGACCACAAACATTCCATAGGTTGTCCATGCGCTATTCCAAGGAACACAAGCAGGAGACCCATACACGGATCGTGAAGAAGGCCGCGGTCCTGCTCAGGGAAAAGGGCGCGCACGGCGTCGGGGTTGCCGACCTCATGAAGGAGGCCGGGCTCACCCATGGCGGTTTCTATGCGCATTTTGATTCCCGGGAAGCCCTGGTCATCGAGGCCTTTGCCTATGCGATGGATCGCTCGACCGACCGCTGGCGGCAGATCGCGGCGCAGACGCCGCCGGACAAGCGGCTGGCGACGATCATCGACTCCTATCTGACGGCGGTCCATCGCGACGATCCCGGCCATGGCTGCGCGGTGCCGGTGCTGGGGGCGGAGATCGTCCGGGAGAGCCCGAAGACCCGCAAGGCCTTCGCCACGAAACTCGACCAGATGCTCGACATGATGGCCGAGCAGATGGGCGACGTTCCGCGCAAGACGGCGCGCAAGCAGGCCATGGCCATGCTCGCGACGATGGCCGGCACGCTGCTGCTCGCGCGGATTGCGGGGACTGGCGAGCTGTCGGACGAGATTCTCGCAGCCGGGCGTGAAGCCGCGCTCGGCCAGGCTGCGCCGGCCAAACGACCTGCGAGGAAAAAGCTTGCGGGCAAGAGCGCCGCCGCCCGGCAATAAGTCAGGGCTTCAAGACCAGGCCTTAAGCCTTTGGTCGAATGCGGTATTTCGTTGCTATCAAGCCCGCGATTTTCGCAAAACCGGTGCGCGCCTGCGCCCTTTCCAAATGCCGCAAAGCCTGCAAGATGCCGAGGAAAATCGGCATTCGTGCAGTCTCGGAGGAAACCCATGCGCTCAATCGGACATTTCATCGGCGGCCGCGAGGTCAAGGGCAGCTCCGGCCGGACCGCTGACGTTTTCGAACCGATGACGGGGGACGTGCAGGCCAAGGTGGCGCTGGCTTCCAAGGCTGAGGTGCGGGCCGCGGTCGAGAACGCCCGCGCCGCGCAGCCGGAGTGGGCCGCAACCAATCCGCAGCGCCGCGCCCGCGTGATGATGAAGTTCCTGGAGCTGGTGCAGCGCGACTACGACAAGCTCGCCGAACTTTTGGCGCGCGAGCACGGCAAGACCATTCCGGACGCCAAGGGCGACATCCAGCGCGGCCTGGAAGTGGTTGAATTCGCCTGCGGCATTCCGCATCTGATGAAGGGCGAATACACCGAAGGGGCGGGCCCCGGCATCGACATCTATTCGCTGCGCCAGCCGCTCGGCGTCGTCGCCGGCATCACGCCGTTCAATTTCCCGGCAATGATCCCAATGTGGAAATTCGCCCCCGCGATCGCCTGCGGCAATGCGTTCATCTTAAAACCGTCGGAGCGCGATCCCGGCGTGCCGATGCGGCTTGGCGAGCTGATGATCGAGGCCGGCCTGCCGCCGGGTATCTTGAACGTCGTCAACGGCGACAAGGAAGCGGTGGACGCCATCCTCGACGATCCCGACATCAAGGCGGTCGGTTTCGTCGGCTCCTCGCCGATCGCGCAGTACATCTATGAGCGCGCCGCGGCGCACGGCAAGCGCTGCCAGTGCTTTGGCGGCGCCAAGAACCACGCCATCGTGATGCCGGACGCCGACATGGACCAGGCCGTCGACGCGCTGATCGGCGCCGGCTACGGCTCGGCCGGCGAGCGCTGCATGGCGGTGTCGGTCGCAGTTCCCGTCGGCAAGACCACCGGCGACCGGCTGATGGAAAAGCTGATCCCGCGCGTGGAATCCTTGAAGATCGGCACCTCGATCGATCCGTCGGCCGATTATGGCCCGCTGGTGACGCGCGAGGCCGTCGAGCGGGTCAAGAACTATGTCGACATCGGCATCAAGGAAGGCGCGACGCTCGCGGTCGACGGACGCGCCTTCAAGATGCAGGGCTATGAAAACGGCTTCTACATGGGTGGCTGCCTGTTCGACCATGTCACCAAGGACATGCGGATCTACAAGGAAGAGATCTTTGGGCCCGTTCTGTCGGTGGTGCGCGCGCATGACTACAACGAGGCGCTGGCGCTGCCCTCGGATCACGACTACGGCAACGGCGTCGCCATCTTCACCCGCGACGGCGACGCCGCGCGCGACTTTGCCGCAAAAGTGAATGTCGGCATGGTCGGCATCAACGTGCCGATCCCGGTGCCGATTGCCTATTACACCTTTGGCGGCTGGAAGAAATCCGGCTTCGGCGACCTCAACCAGCACGGGCCGGACTCGATCCGCTTCTACACCAAGACCAAGACGGTGACCTCGCGCTGGCCGTCCGGCGTCAAGGAAGGCGCGGAGTTCTCGATCCCGACGATGAAGTAACCGTCATTGCGAGCGCAGCGAAGCAATCCAGAAATCCCTCCGCGGTGATGGTCTGGATTGCTTCGGCGCAAGTGCGCCTCGCAATGACGAATTAGCGCAGCACGCAGGCAACGCATGCAGTTCGATCTCAACGAGGACCAGGTCGCGCTCCGCGAGATGGCGCGCGACTTTGCCGCTGACAAGATCGCGCCGCACGCGATCCGCTGGGACGAGGAGAAGCATTTTCCGGTCGACGTGATGCGCGAGGCCGCGCGTCTCGGCATGGGCGGCATCTATATCCGCGATGATGTCGGCGGCTCTGGCTTGAGCCGGCTCGATGCAGCGCTGATCTTTGAGGCGCTGGCTCAGGGCTGTCCGACCGTGTCGGCATTCATCTCCATCCACAACATGGCGAGCTGGATGATCGATGCCTTCGGCAGCGACACCCAGCGCCAAAAATGGCTGCCAAGGCTGTGCACGATGGAGCTGATCGCGAGCTACTGCCTGACCGAGCCCGGCTCGGGTTCGGACGCCGCAAGCTTGCGCACGCGCGCGGTGCGCGACGGCGACCATTATGTGCTGAACGGCCAAAAACAGTTCATCTCCGGGGCGGGGGCCGGCGATCTCTACGTTGTGATGGTGCGCACCGGCACTGAGGGGCCCGGCGGCATCTCGACGCTGGTGGTCGAGGGCAACACGCCCGGGCTTTCGCTCGGCGCCAATGAGCGCAAGATGGGCTGGAACGCGCAGCCGACCCGCGCCGTGATCTTCGAGAACGCGCGGGTACCGGTCGCAAATCGCCTCGGCGAGGAGGGCATCGGTTTCAAGATCGCGATGGCCGGGCTCGACGGCGGGCGCATCAACATCGCCGCCTGTTCGCTGGGCGGCGCGCAATGCGCGCTCGACAAGGCGCTTGCCTACATGAAGGAGCGCAAGGCATTTGGCAAACGGCTCGATGAATTCCAGGCGCTGCAATTCCGTCTCGCCGACATGGCGATCGAGCTGGAGGCTGCGCGGACTTTTGTCTGGCGCGCGGCGGCAGCGCTCGACCGCAAGGATGGCGATGCCACAAAACTGTGCGCGATGGCAAAACGTTTTGCCACCGATGTCGGCTTCGAGGTCGCCAACCAGGCGCTGCAGCTGCATGGCGGCTACGGCTACTTGAGCGAATACGGCATCGAAAAAATCGTGCGCGATCTGCGCGTGCATCAGATCCTGGAAGGGACCAACGAGATCATGCGGCTGATCGTGGCGCGCAAGCTGATCGAGGGCGCGCGATGACCGCGACGTCCGCTGTGGCTGAGCCCGACCTGATCGCGCGGCGCGAGGGCAGCGCCGGGATTATCCGCCTCAACCGGCCGAAGGCCATCAATGCCGTGACGCTGGAGATGTTTCGCGACATCGAGAAGGCGCTCGATGCGTTCGAACAGGATACGGCGGTCAGCCTGATCCTGCTCGAAGGCGCCGGCGAGCGCGGCCTGTGCGCCGGCGGCGACATTCGCGCGCTCTATGAGAGCTCGAAGGTCGGCGGCGATCTCGGAAAAATCCTGTGGCGGGAGGAATACATCCTCAACGCCCGCATCGCCAAATTTCCAAAACCCTATGTGTCGTTCATGGACGGCATCGTGATGGGCGGCGGCGTCGGCCTGTCGGCGCATTCGAGCCATCGCGTCGTCACCGACAGGACCCGGCTCGCGATGCCCGAGGTCGGCCTCGGCTTCTTCCCGGATGTCGGCGGCACCTTTCTGCTGGCGCGCGCGCCCGGCGAGATCGGGACCTATTTTGGGCTGACCGGCCAGACCATGAACGGCCCCGATGCCGTTCATGCCGGGTTTGCCGACGCTGTGGTGCCCTCTGCAAAACTGCCGGAGTTGCGCGAGGCGTTGACCCGGGTTGATCCGGGAGCGTCTGCTGCCGACGTCAAGACGCTCATCGACGGCTTTGCGACCGGCGAGACGTCAGGACCGGTGGCGGCCCGGCAGGCAGAGCTCGACCGCTGGTTCGCCTATGATCGGATGTCCGACATCATCGCGGCCCTGCAGCGCGAAGGCTCGGAGCCTGCGCAAGCGACGCTCAAGACGCTGGGCGAGAAATCGCCGCGCGGCATGGTGGTGACGCTAAAACTGCTGCGGATGGCGCGGCACGCGCGCTCGCTGCAAGAGTGTCTGGTGCGGGAATATCGTGCTGCGCTGGAGGTGTTTCGGAGCGACGATTTTCGCGAGGGCGTGCGGGCGGCCGTCATCGACAAGGACCGTAGCCCAAAATGGTCGCCGCCAGCTATCGCCGATGTGAGCGAGGCGATGATCGCGCCCTATTTTGCCGAGATCGGCGCCGATGAACTCGTATTCGATTGAACAGATAGAACGGTAAGGCCGAGGAGACGGACATGACAAAAATCGCATTCATCGGCCTTGGCAACATGGGCGGACCGATGGCGGCCAATCTGGTCAAGGCAGGCCAGGCGGTGGTTGCGTTCGATCTCGTCGAAGCCTCGCGCAATCAGGCGAAGTCGGATGGCGCCGACCTTGCTGCCAGCGCCGCCGCCGCCGTGACGGGGGCCGAGGTCGTCGTCACCATGCTGCCGGCCGGCAAGCACGTGCTGGCGGTCTGGAACGAGGTGGTGGGCGCGATGGCGACGGGCGCCCTGATCATCGATTGCTCGACCATCGACGTCGAAAGCGCCAAGCAGGCGCATGCGCTGGCGGCAAAGCACGGCATGGCCTCGGTCGATGCGCCGGTCTCGGGCGGCACCGGCGGCGCCAAGGCCGCGACGCTGACTTTCATGTGCGGCGGCGATGAGACGTCATTCGCGGCGGCAAAGCCCGTGCTGGAGACGATGGGCAAGCGGATCGTGCATTGCGGCGGCGCCGGCGCGGGGCAGGCGGCCAAGATCTGCAACAACATGATTTTGGGCATTTCGATGATCGCGGTCAGCGAGGCTTTCGCGCTCGCCGAAAAGCTCGGCCTGTCGCACCAGGCGCTGTTCGACGTCGCCTCGACCTCGTCGGGCCAGTGCTGGTCGCTGACATCCTACTGCCCGGTGCCCGGCCCGGTGCCGACCTCGCCGGCCAACAACGACTACAAGCCCGGCTTCGCATCGGCCCTGATGGTGAAGGATCTGACGCTGGCGCAGGACGCGGCGAAAGCGGCGGGCGCGGCGACGCCGCTTGGCCAGCATGCCCAGGAAATCTATCGGGCGTTCGATGCTGACGGACATGGCGGGGTGGACTTTTCCGGGATTATCCAGCACGTTCGTGCACTTGCGGGGAAAAGCTGAACATCGATGACAAGCTTCCAGGACGCGCGCGCCTTTCTTCTCGAACATCGCACCGACTACGACGCCGCGGTGAAGGGTTTTCGCTGGCCTGATCCCGTGCCGTTCAACTGGGCGCTGGACTGGTTCGACGCCGAACTCGCAACAGATGTCGAAAGCCGCGACCGTCCGGCGCTGTGGATCGTCGATCAGGGGAAGGAAACCAGGCTCTCGTTCGCCGAGCTGTCGCGCCGCTCCAACCAGGTCGCAAACTTCTTGCGCGCGCAAGGGATCGAGCGCGGCGACCACCTTCTGCTGCTGCTCGGCAATGTCGTGCCGCTTTGGGAGACGATGCTGGCCGCCATCAAGCTCGGCGTCGTGGTGATCCCGGCGACCACGCTCTTGACCGCAGACGAACTGCAAGACCGGCTCGATCGTGGCCGTGCCAAGCTGGTGGTGGCCGCGCAGGATCAGGTCGCGAAATTTGCCAAGCTGAAAAGCGACAATCTCGCCCGGATCGTCGTCGGCGCGACGTCAGCGCATGAGGGATGGCTGCCGTTCGAACAGGCCAGCGGCGCCTCGGAGGCATTCGTGCCGGATGGTCCGACCGGGGCAGATGATCCGATGCTCCTCTATTTCACCTCGGGCACCACGGCGAAGCCAAAACTGGTGCGGCACAGCCAGCGCAGCTATCCGGTCGGCGCGCTGTCGACGATGTTCTGGCTGGGCCTCAAGCCCGGCGACATCCATCTGAACATTTCCTCGCCCGGCTGGGCCAAGCATGCCTGGAGCTGCTTCTTCGCGCCCTGGAACGCAGGCGCGGCTGTGTTCGTCGTCAACCAGCCGCGCTTCGACGCCAAGGGGCTGCTTGCGACCGTCGTTCGCTGCGCCGTCACCACGCTGTGCGCGCCGCCGACGGTGTGGCGCATGTTCATCCAGGAGCGGCTTGCCGATTTCAAGGTGAGCCTGCGCGAGGTCTGCGGCGCCGGCGAACCGCTCAATCCGGAAGTGATCGACCAGGTGCGGGCGGCCTGGGGCCTGACCATCCGCGACGGCTATGGCCAGACCGAAACCACCGCGCTCGCCGGCAATTCGCCGGGACAGTCAGTCAAGGTCGGTTCGATGGGCCGGCCGCTGCCGGGCTATCGGGTCGAGGTCACCGATATCGACGGCAATCCGGCCAAGGAGGGCGAGGTAACGCTCCTGCTCGGCGCCATCAGGCCGGCCGGCCTGATGCAGGGCTATCAAAGCGAGGATGGCCGGCTGACCGGCGCCGAAGGCACGCGATATCGCACGGGTGATGTGGTGTTCGTCGACGATGACGGCTATCTCACCTTCGTCGGCCGCTCCGACGACGTGTTCAAATCGTCCGACTATCGCATCTCGCCGTTCGAGCTGGAAAGCGTGCTGCTCGAGCACGAGAAGGTGGCTGAAGCGGCGGTGGTGCCGTCGCCGGACCCGATCCGGCTCGCGGTGCCCAAAGCCTATGTGCTGCTGGTCGGTGACACCGAGCGCACGCGCGAGACTGCGCTATCGATCTTCGAGCATCTGCATGCAAGGCTGGCGCCGTTCAAGCGCATCCGCCGCATCGAGCTCGTTACCGAACTGCCGAAGACGATTTCGGGCAAGATCCGCCGCGTGCAGCTGCGCCGCCTCGAACACGATGACAATCGCGGCGATGCCCTGCGTGGGCGTGAATTTCGCGAAGAGGACTTTCCCGAGCTGCGGACCATGCGTGCCGCAGGCCCGGAGAGCTGAAGAGACACGGGATGAATGAAGTCTGGAAAAAGCCGCCGATCTCGCTCGACGCCTATCGGAACATGGTTGGCGAGGAGATCGGCGTCTCGTCATGGCACCTGGTCGATCAGAAGCGGATCGACCTCTATGCCGACGTGATCGAGGATCACCAGTTCATCCATGTCGATCCGGAGCGTGCCAGGAAGGAGACGCCGTTCGGCACCACTGTGGCGCACGGTTTTCTCACCATGTCGCTCCTGAGCATCATGTCCTACGAGGTGATGCCGGTGATCGAAGGCACCACGATGGGCGTCAACTACGGCTTTGACAAGCTGCGCTTCATCTCGCCGGTCAGGTCGGGGCGGCGCGTGCGCGGCCGTTTTGTCCTTGCTGAAGCCAAGCTCCGCAAGCCGACCGAATTGCAGTCGCGCACCAACGTCACGATCGAGATCGAGGGCGAGGATCGGCCGGCGCTGGTTGCCGACTGGATCGGCCTGATCTATTTCGCTTGAAACACCGGGATATCGAAACATGACAATCAGGTTTGACGGACGCGTCGCGGTCGTGACCGGCGCGGGCAATGGTCTGGGCCGCGCTCACGCGCTGGGGCTGGCGAGCCGTGGCGCCAAGGTGGTGGTCAACGACTTTGGCGGCGCGCGCGACGGCACCGGCGGCTCCCTGAGCCCGGCGGAAAATGTCGTCGAGGAGATCCGCAGGGCAGGCGGCACGGCGATGGCCGACGCCGCCGACGTCTCCAATTTCGAGCAGGTCAAGGCGATGGTCGAGCGCGCCACCAAGGAGTGGGGCGGCGTCGACCTGCTGTGCGCCAATGCCGGCATTTTGCGCGACAAATCATTCGGCAAGATGGAGCTGTCCGATTTTGCAAAGGTGCTGCAGGTCCATCTGGTCGGCACCTTCTACTGCTGCAAGGCGGTGTGGGACGGCATGCGCGAGCGCAATTACGGCCGCATCGTGCTGACCACCTCGTCCTCGGGCCTCTACGGCAATTTCGGCCAGGCCAATTATGGCGCGGCCAAAGCCGGCATGATCGGGCTGATGAACGTGCTCGCGGAAGAGGGACGCAAGAACAACGTTCGCGTCAACACGATCTCGCCGACGGCTGCGACGCGGATGACGGAAGAACTGTTGCCGCCGCAGGCGTCATCATTGATGCGGCCGGAAGCGATCACGCCCGCGGTCGAATATCTCCTGAGCGAGGATGCGCCGACCCGTACCATCATGGGCGCGGGTGCGGGCTCGTTTGCGCTGATCAGGATCATGGAGACCGAAGGCGTCAACTTAGCCCCGTCCGAATGGACGCCCGATGCGATCGCCGCGCATTTTGGCGCCATCAGCGACATGTCGACGGCGAAGGCGCTGGAAAACGCCTTTCAACAGACGCAGAAATACGTCTCCCAGGCTGCGGCGCGGGCAGGGGTGAAGCTCTGAGCGAAATTGATGTCGCTGTCGTCGGCGCCGGCCCCGCTGGCCTGATGGCTGCCGAAGCGTTGTCCGGGGCAGGCCTCCGCGTCACCGTCTACGACGCGATGCCGTCGGCCGGGCGCAAATTCCTGATGGCCGGTCGCGGTGGGCTCAATCTCACCCACAGCGAGCCGCTGGAGGCGTTTCTCGATCGCTATCGCGCGGCGCGGCCAGCGCTGGAAGCGGCGATCAACGCATTTCCGCCAGACAGCCTGCGGCAGTGGAGTAAAGCGCTGGGACAGCCGACCTTTGTCGGCTCGTCAGGCCGCGTGTTTCCGGAGAGCTTCAAGGCTTCGCCTCTGCTGCGCGCCTGGTTGCGCCGGCTCGCCGCGCGGAACGTCACGCTCGCGCTGCGCCATCGCTGGATCGGCTGGGATGCGGATGGTCGTCTGTTGTTTCAGACCGCCGAGGGATCGCGCACGGTCGATGCGCGGGCAACGATCCTGGCGCTCGGCGGCGCGAGCTGGCCGCGACTCGGCTCCGATGGCGGCTGGGTCGAGGCTCTCACGGCGAAGGGCGTAGCCATCTCGCCGCTGCGGCCGGCCAATTGCGGCTTTGTGGTCGCCTGGTCAGACATCTTCCGCGACCGCTTCGAGGGCCAGCCGCTCAAGGGGGTGACATTGACCTCCGGCCGTCAGACCATGAAGGGCGACGTCATTATCACCCGAACCGGGCTGGAAGGCGGTGCGATCTACGCCTTGTCGGCCGAGTTGCGTGATGCAATCGCGAAATCAGGCGCGACGACCCTGTACATTGCTTTGCGGCCCGATCTCTCCGAGGACAGTCTCTCAGCGCGGCTGTCGGCAACACGTGGCAATCAGTCTTTCACCAATTTCCTGCGCAAGGCGACGTCGCTTCCGCCACCGGCCATCGGCTTAATGCAGGAGGCCGCGATCCGAACGGGCATCTCTCTGCCGCAGCTCCCGCTCGATCCGCTTGTCGAGTTCATCAACGCGGTGCCGGTCCGGCTCACTGGCACAGCGCCGATCGCGCGCGCGATCTCCAGCGCCGGCGGCATCGCGTTCGATGAACTCGACGCCGACTTCATGATCCGCCGCTTGCCCGGCGTCTTTGCCGCCGGCGAGATGCTGGACTGGGAAGCGCCGACTGGCGGCTATCTGCTGCAGGCCTGTTTTGCCACGGGCGTGGCGGCAGGGAAGGGCGTGCTGAAGTGGCTCACTGCCCGAGCCTCGTCATTGCGAGCGAAGCGAAGCAATCCAGAGATCGCTCCGCGGGGCTAGTCTGGATTGCTTCGGAGCTGAAGCTCCTCGCAATGGCGGTGGTGGTCTCGCAGCGAAACCCATTGCGCGCGCGGATGGTGGGTTTCGCTGCGCTCTAGCTATCCTACAATCTGGATTAGCGCAGCTTTCCGCGCGCTGCGACCGGGAGCACGCCCAAAATCTCCTCGCCGCGAACCATCACCACTTCGTCCATCATGTTAACGACGACGCAGACATGGTTCGGCACGATGCGCACGACGTCGCCGACCTTTGGCCGTGTGTTGCTGCGGGTGAGGTCGAGAAAGCCGTGCTCCTCGGCAAAGCGCGCGATTTTTGCCTCGGGATGTTCGAGGATCAGGCCATGACCGTCGAGCCCGCCGGTATCCGACGTCAGCGTCTTCGAGCCGGCATCGAGAATGCCGCGCTCCGGCGCGGCGCGGCTCACGACGGTCGAATAGATCGTCAGCGCACAATCATCGAGCGTCGCCACGCCGGCCGCGACCTGCATGCGGTCGTTGTAGATATAGGTGCCCGGCCGATGCTCGGTGGCGCCCTTGAGCTTGCCGAGGTTTATCAGGTTGGGCGAGCCGCCGGTCGAGACCATTTTGGCGTCGAGCCCGTGTTCGCGCACGCCGGCGAGCGCCTCGTCATAGAATGTTTGCGCCTCGGCCCAGCCGGTCTCGGTCGGGTAGAGCATGAAGCCGGCGAAGTGCAGGCCCTTTGACGCCGCGATCTGGCGCGCCAGTGCGATCGCCTCGGCCGGCGTCTCGACGCCGGCGCGCTTGCGTCCGGTATCGCATTCGACCACCACCGACAGCGTGCGGCCCGAGATCGCCGCGGCCTGCGGCAGGCCCTCGATCACCGTCGCATTGTCGGCGGCGACGGTCATCTCGGCCTTGCCCTGCAACGCGCCGAGCCGCGCCATCTTCTCCTCGCCAATCAGATTGTAGCTGATCAGGATGTTGTCGATACCGGCCCCCGCCATCACTTCGGCCTCGCCGATCTTCTGGCAGGTGATGCCCTGCGCGCCGGCCTTGACCTGAAGCTGCGCCAGAACGGGGCTCTTGTGCGTCTTGATGTGCGGGCGGTTGGCGAGGCCGGCCGCATCGCAGCTCGCCTGCACCCGTGCGATATTGCGTTCGACACGGTCCATGTCGATCACGGCGCAGGGGGTGCCGTATTCCCTGGCAATTTTTGCGGCGAGCGGTGTGGTCATCGGTCAGGCCCTCTCAATCTCTTCACGAAGCACTTCGAGTTCGAGCCAGCGGTCTTCCGCGGCGGTCAGTTCCTGCTGCGCGACCGCGATCGCCTGGGACGCCGCATCGAATGCCTTGCGATCCCGGCGGTAGAGATCGGGATCGTCAAGCAGGCGCTGCTGCCTGGCGATTTCGGTCTGCAGGGCTGCGATCATCTTCGGCAGCGTTTCCAGCGCGTGTTTCTCGTTGAACGAGAGCCTGCGCTTGGGTGCTGCTGCTGTGGACGCCTGCGCCTTTTCAGGCTTCGGCTCGACGGCGATCGACTTCACCGTCTCGCGCTTCAGGTCGGCGCCGCGCTGCGCCAGCATGTCGCTGTAGCCGCCGGCATATTCGATCCAGCGGCCGGCCCCATCCGGCGCGATCACCGAGGTCACGACACGGTCGAGAAAGTCGCGGTCGTGGCTGATCAGGATCACCGTGCCCTCATAGTCGCCGAGCATCTCCTCCAGCACGTCGAGGGTTTCAAGATCGAGATCATTGGTCGGCTCGTCCAGCACCAACAGGTTGGACGGCTTTGCCAGCGCGCGCGCCAGCATCAGCCGGCCGCGCTCGCCGCCCGAGAGCACTTCGAGCGGCGTGCGCATCTGCTCCTGCGCGAACAGAAAATCCTTCATGTAGCTGACGACATGCTTCGGCTTGCCGCCGACCATGACATGGTCGCCGCGCCCGCCGGTCAGCGCTTCCGACAATGTCGATTTGGGATCGAGGCTTTCGCGATGCTGGTCGAGCGTCGCCATCTCGAGGTTGACGCCGAGCCGGATCGTGCCGCCGTCGGGCGCGTCGGCACCGGTCAGCAGGTTGACCAGCGTGGTCTTGCCGGCGCCGTTAGGGCCGATGATGCCGACGCGATCGCCGCGCTGGATGCGGATTGAAAAGCCGTCGACGATGGTCCGATCGCCATAGGATTTCGAAATGTTCTTGGCCTCGATGACGAGCCGGCCGGACTTGTCGGCTTCGGCCGCGGTGAGGTTCGCGGCGCCGGCGCTGCCGCGATAATTGCGCCGCTCGGCGCGCAATGCGTGGAGACCCGCGAGCCGCTTCACATTGCGCTTGCGGCGGCCGGAGACGCCGTAGCGCAGCCAGTGCTCCTCGTTGACGATCTTGCGGTCGAGCTTGTGCTGCTCGCGCTCTTCCTCTGATAGCACCTCGTCGCGCCAGGATTCGAACGCGGCAAAGCCGCGATCGATCTGGCGGATTTCGCCGCGGTCGAGCCAGGCCGTGGCGCGCGACAGGTTGACGAGAAAGCGGCGGTCATGGCTGATCAGCACCAGCGCGCTGCGGCGGCCGTCGAGCTCGTTCTCCAGCCATTCGATGGTCGGCAGATCGAGATGGTTGGTCGGCTCGTCCAGCAGCAAAATGTCGGGCGAGGGCGCCAGCACCCGCGCCAGCGCCGCGCGGCGGGCCTCGCCGCCGGAGAGATGGGTGGGATCCTCGTCACCGCCAAGACCGAGCTGTTCCAGCAGATAGCGCGCCTGGTAGTGGTCATCGCCGGGACCGAGGCCGGCTTCGACATAAGCGAGCGTGGTGGCGTGGCCGGCAAAATCCGGCTCCTGCGGCAGATAGCGGATGGTCGCCCCGGGCTGGACAAAGCGCGTGCCGGAATCGGATTCGACGAGCCCGGCCGCGATCTTCAGCAGCGTCGATTTGCCGGAACCGTTGCGGCCGATCAGGCAGACGCGCTCCGACGGTGAGACTGAAAGCTCGACGCCCGACAGCAGCGGCGGGCCGCCAAAGGTCAGGCGGATGTCTTTCAACTGGATCAGCGGTGGCGCCATGTCAGCCTTGCCTTGACGTTTCTTTTGGCGCTTCCGCCCGCTGGCGCTGAATGCGGCGGATGGTCTGGTCCAGTGTCGAAAGGAACGTCGACCGGTCGCGCGGCGAAAACGATCTGGGGCCGCCGGTGATCTCGCCCGACGCGCGCAGGTCGGTCATCAGGTTGCGGACCGCCAAGGTCATGCCGATCGAATCCTCCGTGAACGGCTTTCCGTTCGGTGCGATCACGGCCGCGCCCGATTTCACGCAGCGGCTCGCCAGCGGGATGTCGGCCGTGACAACGATGTCGGTGGGACCGGCGCGTGCCGCAATCCAGTCGTCCGCGGCATCCATGCCCGGGCCAGCCGCCACGCACGCGATCAGCGGGTCGTGGGGAACGCGGATGAAATTGCCCGCGACCACGGTGACGGACAGGCCATGCCTGATCGCGACGCGATAGATTTCGTCCTTGACCGGGCAGGCATCGGCGTCGACGTAGATGCGGGTGGTATTTTGGCTGGCTGTCATAGGATGTGTCTTTAAGGGCGTCCTACTCCATTGGACCCGGAATTGCTAAGGGAAAACACGGCTTGCCACTGATGTTCCCGCGCGTACGATCGGCCGGCAAAAGACCGCGCAGAGACGGGGACGCAACGGGATGGCAAACCAGATCGAAACCTACCGAGTTTCGGCCTACAACACCGCAAAGCAGTCAGAAAACAAGATGCATGACGACACGGTGGCGCGCCGCTTCGGCTTTTCCGGCGGGCTCGTACCCGGCGTCGACGTGATGGCCTACATGATGCACCTGCCGGTCCGCAGATGGGGCCGCGCGTTCCTCGAGCGCGGGCTGATCGAGGCGCGTTTCGTGAAACCGGTCTATGACGGCCAGACGGCTGATATCACCGGCGCCGAACGCGACGGCGTCCTGACCATCGAGGTCGCAAGCCGCGGCGAGCTCTGCGCCAGCGGGACCGCGTCGCTGCCGGCATCCGCGCCATCGCTGTCGATGGCCGATTTCAGGGAGGTCGCGGCGGTGGCCGAACGCCAGGCGGTCAGTGAACACTCCTATCGGCTCGGAGAGTGGCTCGGCACCGCGCCGCGCGCCTGGGCCGGCGATGACGCAAAAGCCTATCTTGCGGATATCCGCGAGACCGATCCGATCTATGTCAATGATGGTCTGGTTCATCCCGGGTTGTTGCAGCGGGTGATGAACCGGGTGCTGGTCGACAATGCGATTCTCGGCCCCTGGATCCATGTCGGGAGCCGCATGCAGCTTCTCAGCGCCGCGCGGTCAGGCGATACGATCACGGCACGTGCGAAAGTGACGGGCAACTACGAGAAGAAGGGCCACCGCTTCGTCGAGCTCGATGCGCTGGTGGTCGGAGGCGGCACGACGCCGCTGGCGCGTTGCCAGCATGTCGCGATCTACCAGCCGCGCGCGCAGGCCGCGGCTTAAGGCTGTTGGTTTCTCGTCATTGCGAGCGAAGCGAAGCAATCCAGAGCTCTGGCCGTGGAGGGAGTCTGGATTGCTTCGGCGCAAAGGGCCTCGCAACGACGAGATTGGGATAGCGGCGCAGCCTAGGCCAGTCGCCTCGGCGTCCTGGAGGCCCCGGCGTGGGCGCGCTCGTCGTCACGCACTGCTCGTCATACCCCGCCAAAGCCGGGTATCCAGTACGCTGCGGTGGCGCTGTCTACGCCGCCTTCGCCTTCGCGTCCTGAATGGCGCGCCAGACGCGCTCCGGTGTCAGCGGCATGTTGATGTGCTTGATGCCAAGCTCGGCGAGCGCATCGAGCACCGCATTGACGATGGTGCACAGGCTGCCGGCGCAGCCAGCCTCGCCGCAGCCCTTGGTGCCCAGCGCATTGGATTTTGCCGGCACCGGGTGATCGCCGACCGTCATGAACGGAATGTCTTCCGCGCGCGGCATCGCATAGTCCATGAACGAGCCGGTGATCGGCTGCCCGCTCTCGTCATAATTGACGCATTCCATCAGCGCCTGGCCGATGCCCTGGGCGACGCCGCCATGGAGCTGGCCGGCGACGATCATCGGGTTGATCACGGTCCCGAAATCGTTGACGCCGGTGTAGCCGACCACCCGCACCACGCCGGTCTCCGGATCGACCTCGACCTCGGCGACGTGGCAGCCATTCGGGAAGGTCGACGGCGTGTCCTTGGTGTTGTGGTCGACATCGAGCGAGTCCGGCACGCCCTCGGGCATCTTGCCCTCGTGCATCCGTTTCGCGAGCTCCATGATGTCGATGCTGCGGTCGGTGCCGGCGATGGTGAAGCGGCCATTGCCGAACTCGATGTCGGCTTCCGAGGCCTCCAGGAGGTGCGCTGCCGCCTGCTTGCCCTTCTCGACCACGAGCGCCGCCGACTCGACGATCGCCGCCCCCGTCGCGGTGATCGAGCGCGAGCCGCCGGTGCCGTTGCCGAACCGCACGAGATCGCTGTCGTTCTGCTCCAGCGTAATCTTCTCGAAGGGCACGCCGAGCTGCGCCGCCAGCACCTGCGCGAATGGCGTGGCATGGCCCTGGCCGTAATCCAGCGTACCGGTGGTCAGCTTCACGCTGCCATCGGGCTCAAAGGTGATCTTGCCGAGCTCGCCTGACGGAGGCGCCGTGACCTCGAGATAGGAGCCGACCGCGATGCCGCGCAGTTTGCCCTGCTTGCGGCTTTCCTTCCTGCGCCTGGCAAAATTCTCGTAGTCCGAGACTTCCAGCGCCTTGGTGAACACGGCCTGGAAGTCGCCACTGTCATAGGTGACGCCGGAAGCGGCCGCGATCGGCATCTGCGCGGGCTTGATGAAGTTCTTCTTGCGCAAAGTGAGGCGGTTGATACCCATCTCGTCGGCGGCGCGGTCGATCAGCCGCTCCATGTAGTAATTGGCCTCGGTCCGTCCGGCGCCACGATAGGC
>Ga0207699_10000275_pt1 | contig 28286 bp, 28 predicted proteins | sample LARL51metaG_FD_184344 | JGI IMG/M metagenome (GOLD analysis project Ga0207699, IMG submission 184344) | Corn, switchgrass and miscanthus rhizosphere microbial communities from Kellogg Biological Station, Michigan, USA - LAR L5-1 metaG... | ecosystem: Host-associated > Plants > Roots >...
AACAAGGTGGCGGTCCGCCCGATACCGAGGCGTTGCGCGCCGCGCGCCACAATATCCGCTATCATCTTGGCTATATCGGCTGGCTCGTGCAGACGCGCGACTGGCTGGCCGGCAACCGATTGACCCTGGCTGATCTTGCGGCGGCTGCGCATCTCTCGGCCGTCGACTATCTGGGCGAAGTACCGTGGAACGCAAACGAAGCGACAAGAAACTGGTACGCGCGGGTAAAGTCTCGTCCATCGTTCAGGACGATTCTCGGCGACACGCTGGCCGGTGTTCCACCATCGAAAACCTACGCCGACCTCGACTTCTGAAAGACCCGGCTGCGATAAAGGCGGCGCTCGCGGACAGATCACACGCGGCAGGATTCGATGTCATTGGCATCGTAAGGCCCGATGCTGCACCGGAGTTGAGATCCCGACTCGAGCGCTTTCTCGCCGACGGCGCACACGGCGATATGACGTGGCTTGAATCCACTGCCGAACGCCGCGCGTCGCCACTGACTCTATGGCCAGACGTGCGCTCGATCGTCATGCTCGGAATGAACTACGGGCCAGACGACGATCCTCTGGCAATCTTGAAAGAACGCACCCATGCAGCCATTTCGGTCTACGCACAGGGTGATGACTACCACGACCTCATCAAGTCGCGTTTGAAGGAACTGGCGCGCTGGCTTACGGCCAACGCCGGCGGCGACGTGAAGGTTTTCGTTGATACGGCGGCAGTCATGGAAAAACCGCTCGCCGCCCGCGGCGGGCTCGGGTGGCAGGGAAAACACACAAACCTGGTGTCCCGGACCTACGGATCGTGGCTGTTCCTCGGTTCGATTTTCACGACGCTTGATCTTCCCGCCGATTCAGCGGAGCGCGACAATTGCGGCAACTGCCGCGCATGTCTCGATATCTGTCCGACCGCGGCATTCCCGGCTCCGTACCGGCTCGATCCGCGCCGCTGTATTTCATACCTGACCATCGAACATAAAGGCCCGATCGCGCGCGATCTGCGCGTTGCGATGGGCAATCGAATCTATGGCTGCGACGATTGTCTTGCGGTGTGCCCGTGGAACAAGTTTGCCAGCCGTGGCAAAGAGGCCAAGCTTGCAGCGCGTTCCACTTTGCGGGCGCCGCGCCTGGCCGATCTCGCCCGTCTCGACGACATGCAATTCAGAACACTCTTTGCCAAGACGTCGATCAAGCGCACCGGTCGCGACCGCTTTGTCAGGAATGTGCTGATCGCGATTGGCAATTCCGGCGACACAGAACTCGCCGTCGAGGCAGAACGTCTCCTTGACGATGCGTCGCCCGTGGTGCGCGGTGCTGCCGTGTGGGCTTTGTCCAGGCTCTTGCCGCGTGAAAAATTTGCGGCCTTGTCTCGGCGGCCGAGCGATTCCGACCCAAGCGTGCGCGAAGAGTGGGTCGCAGCGCTCGCCTAGAACTCTTTGACAGCGGCGATCAGCCGCTCGATGTCTTCGGGACGCGAGAGTCTGTGATCACCGTCCTTGATCAGGGTCAATACGACGTCATCTCGGGAAAAGCGCGATACAAGTTCGACGGCGTGTTTCCAGGGCACATCCGGATCTTCGACTCCCTGCAGAATATGAACCGGACAGCCGGTTTCGATCAGCCCGCCAAGCAACAAGTGTTTGCGGCCTTCTTCGATCAGCGTACGCGTGATGGGATAAGGTTCTTCGTCATACGCCGAAGGGCGCATCCAGAGACCGGTTTGTTCGATCTCCCGTTTGATCGCGTCGGGAAACTGCTTCCACATCAGTTCCTCGGTGAAATCAACCGCTGGCGCAATCAACACCATGCCGGCGATTGGCGAGGCACCGCTGTGTTGGGATAGCGCGCGCGCCAACAGCAACGCCAGCCATCCGCCCATGGATGAACCGATCAACACCTGCGGGCCGTGTGCAAAACGTAAATAGACGGCGAGGCTTTCTTCCAGCCATCGGCCGATTGTCCCGTCCGTGAAAATTCCACCCGACTCACCGTGGCCGGAATAATCAAACCGCAGGCATGCTCGGCCTTCTTTTTCTGCCCAACGATCCAGCGCCTCGGCTTTGGTGCCCTTCATGTCGGACTTGAATCCACCCAACCAGACGAGGCCAGGGTTCTTGCCTTCGCGGGCGCGCACAGCGATCATCCTGTGTGGCAACGAGGAATCGACTGAGAGAGAAGTCAGGTGAACGTCGCTCATAGACGATAAAATTCCTGTTGGGCCCAGCGCCAACCAACAGTCGGCGCAAGAGCAACCGTTGCCCACGACATCTGCGCCGTCTATACCCTAAGTTTGGCACGCGAAGAAAAGCCTGCTGTAATCCACTCTAAAGCTATCGACGGGGCAAAATAGAAACATGTCGAGTTTGCCTGCATCCGCATCACCGCCGCTCGGCCCGGATGACATGTCCGTCGAGGCGCACGTGCCTCGCCCAACGAGCGCGCCGATGACGGTGCTCGTCGTTGTTCCGGGGCTCGATGGTGGCGCTTCCGATGCTGGCGCGGTTGAACTCGTTCGTATTCTCGCTGGCGCAGGATACTCGACAGTCCTGGTGTCGCGCGCGGGCAGGCTGGCGGCCGATGTCACGACAAGCGGCGGCGAGTTCATTCCACTCGATTTGTCGAGCAACAATCCCGCTATCATCTTGCGCAACGCGCTTATTCTAAGTCGGATTGCGCGAGAACGGCACTGCCAGGTGGTTCATGCCTTCGGCCGTGCGGGTGCATGGAGCGGACTGATTGCTGCTCGTCTGAATGGCGCAAAGTTCGTGACCAGCTGGCACAAGGGTTTTCGGGAACAGAATCTTTTCAAGCATCTTTTTAACGGGATCATGGCGCGCGGTGATCGCGTCGTTGCGTCAAGCGAACAGATCGCGCAACTCATCAATGATCGCTACGGCACACCGTGGAACCAGATTACGGTGGTGCCGTGCAGCGTCGATCTGGAGCGTTTCAATCCCGACGCTTTGACGCGCGAACGCATCGAGGCCATGCGCACCGCCTGGGGAGTCCGCCGCGATACCAAGGTCATTCTGGTCAGCGGCCGCATCCTGCGCCGCAAAGGTCATCATGTGGTCGTCAGGGCTGCCCAGCGGCTCAAAGAGATGGGGTTGAAGGATTTTCTCTGCGTATTTGTCGGGGAAGACCGAGGCCGCACGCGGTACACGGGCGAGTTATGGGATCTCGTCCATACCACCGGCACAATGGACGTCATTCGCATGGCGTCACCGGTTCCCGACATGCCGGCCGCTTACGCTGCTGCATCGGTCGTGGTGTCGGCAGCGATCCAGCCCGAAGGTGTGCAACGAGCGATTCTTGAAGCCCAGGCGATGGCACGCCCTATCGTCGTATCGGATCTTGGAGCGGGTCCCGACGTGGTTCTCACAGCACCGGCTGTCCCCGAAAGCCGGATCGCAGGGTTACGCTTTCATGCCGGTGACGACGCGGCCCTGGCTGCTGCCCTGTTGAGGTTGTTTTCGATGCCGGAACCGAATCGCGCGACGATCGGGCGTCGTGGGCGCGAGTGGGTGCTTGGGCATTTCAATGCCGCCGCGGTTACCGAACAGACGCTACGGCTTTATGGCGAGATCGCCGCGTCTACCAAGACACCCGGACCAGCCAAATAAAGTAAGCGGACAAAATCAGAGTAATTTGAATAGTTTGACCGCGAATTGATAACCACCCGTCGACCGTGACAATGGAACCGCGTTGACTTCTTCACGGTTTCTAACAATCTTTTGCAATTCCCATGGCGTAATGTCCGGGGGAACAGTCGCAACAGTACAAGGAGAAAATAGCCATTCGTCGTCCGATGAAGTCCGCGCTGCCCGTTCAGAAGGACGGCCCGCGCATTAACGAGGAGATCCGCGTCCGCGAGGTCCAGCTTATCGATGCCAGTGGTCATAACCATGGCTCCACACCCATCCAAGCCGCGCTAGAAATGGCGCAAGCGGCGGGCCTCGACCTCGTCGAAATCGCCCCCAATTCATCGCCGCCCGTCTGCAAGATCCTGGATTACGGCAAGTACAAATACCAGGCGCAGAAGAAGGCGGCGGAAGCCCGAAAAAAGCAGAAAGTCGTCGAGATCAAGGAGATCAAGCTCCGGCCGATGATCGACGACCACGATTATCAAGTGAAGATGCGCTCAATGAAGCGCTTCTTCGAGGATGGCGACAAGGTCAAAATCACCCTGCGATTCCGTGGGCGCGAGATGGCGCACCAGGAGCTCGGCTTCAAATTACTGGATCGCGTGAAATCAGACACCGGCCCACTCGCGAAGGTCGAGTCAGAACCGCGATTCGAAGGCCGCCAGATGATCATGGTGTTGGCCCCGCGCTAGCTCAAAGCTACCTGATCAGCGCGCCACCCCAAAAACGGGGTGGCGTAGCCGTTTTAGCGACCGGATGCCGGTGGTTGCATAGGCTGGCCGCCTCTGCCATAACGCCGGCCATCGTCGCCCGGCCAGTAAGGGCTGCCGTGGCGGCGATTAACGCTCAATTTCGAGCACATCGCTCCAGGCCGAATTCGGCTTTGAGCACATTCCGGCCGTGCGGGGCCTCCCGTGACGCGCCGTTGAGGAGAGCCAAATGCCCAAGTTGAAGACGAAATCGGGCGCGAAAAAGCGCTTCAAGATCACCGCGTCCGGCAAGGTGAAGTACCAGCAGACCGGCAAACGCCACGGCATGATCAAGCGGACGACCAAGACGATCCGCGAACATCGCGGCACCAACGTGCTGTTCAAGACCGACGGCGACAACGTCAAGAAGTACTGGCTGCCGAACGGCTGACCGGTCTTTCCCGCGCCGCCCGCCGGCGGTGTCACTCGTTATCTATTCGCACGTTCTGCAAGGAGATTTCCCATGGCCCGCGTAAAGCGTGGTGTCACGTCGCACGCCAAACACAAGAAGGTCCTGAAAGCCGCCAAGGGCTATTATGGCCGTCGCAAGAATACGATCCGTGTCGCAAAGCAAGCTGTCGAGAAGGCAAACCAGTACGCCTTTCGCGATCGCAAGCGGCGCAAGCGCACTTTCCGCGCGCTCTGGATCCAGCGCCTGAACGCAGCAGTGCGACCGTTCGGACTGAATTACAGCCGGTTCATTGCCGGACTGTCGAAGGCCGGGGTGACCGTCGATCGTAAGGTGCTGTCGGATCTCGCCATCCGCGAACCGGCAGCTTTCCAGGCGATCGTGGAAAAGGCCAAAGCGGCGTTGCCGGCATAATCCTTGGGGTGTCATGGCCGGGCTCTCTCCCGGCCGTCCGCTCAGGCGGAGCACAGTGCCAACCTGGACAGTATGCGCGGGTCAAGCGCGCGCATGACACGGTGGTGAGCCATGTCGAACATTGAAACGCTAGAGCAGGAAATTCTCGCAAGCGTCGCGTCTGCGAAGGACGAAGCGGCACTCGAGGCCGTGCGCATTGCGGCGCTTGGCAAGAGCGGCTCGGTCTCGGCGCTCCTGAAAACGCTCGGCACCATCACGCCGGATGAGCGCAAGGTCCAAGGTCCCGCGATCAACGGATTGAAGGATCGGGTCACCGTTGCCATCGCCGCGGCAAAAGACAAGCTCGCCGCAGCTACGCTCGACGCCAGACTCAATACAGAAACTGTCGACGTTACGTTGCCGGTTCGCGAGGCACCCGCCGAATCCGGCCGCGTCCATCCAATCAGTCAAGTCACCGATGAACTGACCGCGATTTTCGCCGACATGGGGTTCGCGGTTGCCGAAGGCCCCGATATCGAGACGGATGACTACAACTTCACCAAGTTGAATTTCCCGGAAGGCCATCCGGCGCGGGAAATGCACGATACGTTTTATTTCCCACCGAAGCCTGACGGTTCCCGGATGCTACTGCGTACGCACACATCACCGGTGCAGGTGCGCACGATGCTCAGCAAGAAACCGCCCATTCGCGTGATTTGTCCGGGCCGCACCTATCGTAGCGATTCGGACCAGACACATACGCCGATGTTCCACCAGGTCGAGGGCCTGGTCATCGACAAGGGTTCGCATCTCGGTCACCTGAAGTGGATCCTCGAGGAGTTCTGCAAGGCGTTTTTTGAAGTCGACAACGTGAAGATGCGCTTCCGGCCATCATTCTTTCCATTCACCGAGCCATCCCTGGAAGTCGACATTCAATGCAAGCGCGACAAAGGCGAGATCCGTTTCGGCGAGGGCGACGACTGGCTGGAAATTCTTGGTTGCGGAATGGTGCACCCGAATGTGCTTCGCAATTGCGGGCTCAATCCGGATGAATATCAGGGCTTTGCCTGGGGCTTGGGAATTGATCGCATCGCCATGCTGAAGTACGGCATGAACGATCTGCGCGCATTCTTTGAAGCAGACGTTCGCTGGCTCGCTCATTACGGTTTTCGCCCGCTCGACTTTCCGACCCTCGCCGGGGGGCTCAGCTCGTGACGCCCTCGAAGTCAGCGAGTTCACCGCTCGATCGCGCCGTTTTCGCGCTCGTCACGCGGGGCTGGGACGCAGGCAGAATCAAGAACTATGAAGAAAGCTTACGCCGACGAGACGGCGCGATGTCGGGCGAAGCCGAGCGCACCTTCGCCTCTATTGATGCAAAAGCGACGGGCCTGCTCACTCACACTTCAATGATGATAGCTGGGCTCGGGCTCATTGCCCCGCTCGTCGCCGATAGCGATCTCGAAGTCGGGATCGTGGTTTCCGAGATTGCCGTTTATCTGTTGATCGCGCTCGGCTGCTTGCGCTGCATTTCAGTATTCCAGGTATTCGAAGTCAACGATGCGGGCGAAAACATTCGTGAACTGATCCATCGCGAACTGATCATCCGTTCCGAATTGTACAGGCTGTGCATCCGCTCCGCGATTGTCTTTACGATTGTGGTCGTTGCGGTGCTGCCGATTCTCTTTTTCTACTCGCCGGGAAAGCCAGCATGAAGTTCACGCTGCCCTGGCTCAAGGAACATCTCGACACCGACGCGTCACTGACCGAGATCGTCGACAAGCTCACCATGATCGGTCTCGAGGTCGAAAGGGTCGAAGACACGGCGAGTCTCCTCAAGCCCTTTGTCATCGCGTCGGTCATCTCGGCCGAAAAGCATCCCAACGCGGACCGCCTGCGCGTCTGCATGGTCGACATCGGCGACGGCAAACCGGTTCAGGTCGTCTGTGGCGCCCCAAATGCACGCGCTGGCATGAAAGGTGTGTTCTCACCACCAGGGACTTTCATCCCCGGCAAGAACATGACGCTGGCGGTCGGCACGATACGCGGAGTGGAAAGCCGCGGCATGCTCTGTTCGCCGGCCGAGCTGATGATCTCCGACGATCACGATGGAATCATCGATCTGCCCGCCGACGCGCCTGTCGGCAAATCCTATGTCGAATGGACGGGCGCGGGTGATCCTGTCATCGAGATCAACCTCACGCCCAATCGGCCGGATTGCACCGGCATTTCGGGAATCGCGCGCGATCTCGGGGCGACATCCATCGGCACTTACAAAGATAAAATCCCGAAACCGGTAAAGGGCGAATTCGCTTGTCCGGTCAAAGTCACTCTCGATTTCGGGAAAACGCCTTCGCTGTGCCCTGCTTTCGGCTTGCGCCTTGTGCGCGGAGTAAAGAACGGACCATCACCCGACTGGCTGCAGAAACGGCTAACCGCGATAGGACTGCGGCCCATCAATGCGCTTGTCGACATCACGAATTTCGTGACCTTCGATCGTGGCCGACCGTTGCATGTTTTCGACGCCGCAAAAGTGCATGGCAACCTGACGGTTCGCCGGGCGAAGAACGGCGAGAAGCTGCTCGCACTTGACGGCAAGACTTACACGCTGGACGAGGGCATCTGCGTCATCGCCGACGAAAACGGCGTCGAGTCTCTCGCCGGCATCATGGGTGGTGAGGCGACCGGCTGCTCAGAATCCACCACCGACGTCCTGATCGAATCGGCGTTGTGGGACGAACTCAATATCGCCCAGACAGGGAGAAAGCTCGGAATCAATTCGGACGCCCGTTACCGTTTCGAACGTGGCGTCGACCCGGCTTTCATGCTGCCAGGCCTCGAACTTGCAACGCAAATGGTGCTCGATCTGTGTGGCGGTCAGCCTTCCGAATTCGTCGTTGCCGGTGACCCGACACCGAAGGAAAAGGTGATCGATTTTCCCTTGAGCGAGCTGCCGCGGCTGGCCGGCCTGAAAATGTCGCTGCCGGACATCCGCCGCCTGCTGGAGAAGCTTGGATTTTTCGCTGCCGGCCAGGGCGAGCGAATGAAGGTGGCGGTGCCGTCGTGGCGTCCGGATGTGCACGGGCGCGCTGATATCGTCGAGGAAATCGTGCGCATCGTCGGTGTCGATCGCGTCCCGTCGACGCCGTTCGCCCGTGAACATGCGCGCAAACCGGTGCTCACCGTGATTCAAAACCGCACGCGCAAGACGCGGCGGGCGCTTGCGGCGCGAGGCCTCGTCGAGGCCGTTACCTGGTCGTTCATATCGAAGCAGGAGGCGGAGTTGTTCGGCGGCGGCAAGCCAGAGCTGTCTCTTGCCAATCCGATTGCCGCTGAGTTGTCCGATATGCGTCCGAGCCTCATTCCCGGGTTGGTCATGGCGGCGCAACGCAATGCCGATCGAGGCCACCCCGATGTCGGCTTGTTTGAGGTCGGACAGATCTTCAAGGGCGACAGACCCGAGGATCAACTGACCGCCGCAAGCGGGTTACGTCGCGCGCTTGCAAAACCGTCGGGCAGTGGGCGCTTTTGGTCGGACAAAGCAGGTCCGGTTGACGCTTTCGACGCGAAGGCGGATGCCTTCGCGGTTCTGGCAGCCGCGGGCGCACCGATGCAGGCCCTGCAAGTCGTGGCAGGCGGATCATCATGGCTTCACCCGGGCCGCAGCGGCACGATCCAGATCGGACCACAGAATGTTCTCGGCCATTTCGGCGAGCTGCATCCGCGCGCCATCGCTGCCCTGAAGGCCGAAGGGCCGATTGTGGGGTTCGAGGTCATTCTGGAAAAAATTCCGGAACCGAAAGCGCGTGCCACGCGTGCAAAATCTCTGCTCGAATTGTCGCCGTTTCAGCCGGTCGAACGAGATTTTGCCTTCGTGGTCGGCAGCACGGTGAAGGCCGCCGACATCGTCCGCGCTGCGCAAAACGTAGACAAGAAGCTCATCACCGACGTCATTGTCTTCGACGTCTATGAAGGCAAAGGGATCGAGCCCGGCAAGAAGTCGATTGCCATCGCCGTGACCATTCAGCCGCGCGAAAAGACGATGACCGACGCGGAGATAGAGGCGTTGTCGGCGAAGGTCGTCGCCGAAGTCACAAAACGCACCGGCGGTGTATTGCGCGCCTGACGATCTCAGCGCTAGCGATGCCGTTTGCGCGAGCGTTGCGCCGGTTTCTCTTCTTCGGGATTTTTCAGCGCCCCCAGTTGTCGCAGCGCTGCTTCCGCGGTGCGCTGGCCGGACTCCCAGGCACCGTTGACTGTCCCCCACTGCGTTTCGTGCAGTGCTTCACCGGCCAGCCAGACGCGGCCGGCAAATGGCTCGGCCAGGATTTTTCTTGCGTCGGCGCTCCCCGGTGCGGCCACTGACATCGCTCCCAAAACGAATGGGTCTTCGTTCCACCGGGTGGCATAGCTGCGCTTGATCGCATTTTTTGCATTTGCGCCGAACAGCGAGGCGATCCATTCGCGGGTGAATTCGATCATCGCCCCTTCCCCTTTCGACGACAGCTCACGACCGAAATCGCCGGCGACCTCGACCATCTGCAGGCTGGTGCCTGAGACATTGGCGAGCAAGGCCGCAGTACGATTGCCGGGGGATTTCTCGAACACGAGATCGTCGCGTTGCAGATTCATCGGATTGCGCGGCATGTCGAACGCAATGTGATCGTAGCTACCGAGCGACAGCGCGGCGGCGGCATCGAGCTGGCGGCGCGCGATTTCTGGCTTGAACGTGATCTTGCCGGACGTGAGCACATTGGTTGACACGGTGACGATGGCGGAGCGCGCCCGCACCTGACCTTTCGCCGTCACGACTTCGACGCCGCCGCGATCCCACTCAATACGACTGACCGGCGTCGACAATCGAACCGGAAGCCCTGCTGCGAGTTTCGCGATCAGTGCGCCATAGCCCTGTCGACAGAAGGCGTCGTTGTCACGTTCTGGAACTCGCGCAAGATCCACCACCGAAACTGATGCGAGGTCCTTGCCGCAAGCGAATGGTCCGAGCACGAATTCTATGGTCGACCGCCAGTCACCAAGATCCGCCGGCAGAACGCGGGCCGCCGGACCGTCGGCGCGGCCGCGACCTGCGTCGACGATGGCACGGCGGGCACGCACCAGGGACGGAATGAAGGTTTCCAGCTCGGAGTCGCGTGCGTTACGAGGGCCGACGCGAACCGTCTGTCCGCGCGGGGCGGCATAGATTTCGAACCCAGTCGTCTGGGTCGCACCCGTCAGCTGACTGCCGTCAGGCCGATGGATCCAGTGCGCCCCGAGGTCAAACGGGACGCCGAAGGTGGCGGTATCCGTGACGCACCGCCCGCCGATCCGGTCGCTCGCCTCAAGCAGGACGAAACGCCGGTTGGCCGCAGCGATCCGCCGTGCCGCGGCAATGCCGGCCGCGCCGGCCCCGATGATCGCCACATCGAGATCGGCACCGCCCTGCGCGCGCACGACCGACGGCGCCGCGACAACTGCTGCGGAGGCGGCGAGGAATGAACGTCGGCTGAGGCCCGACATGGTGTCCAATCTCTTGCTTGAGGCGGACAGGATGCCTGAACCCGCCTTCAGCGGCAAATTTTATGACTAACAATTCGTAAGTTCCGACCGCGATCATGCCGCGAGAATCGATGAACTAAATTGCAATGAGTTCTGACCTAAATTTCATCACGCGGGACAAATGCCGCTGACGGCAAGACTGCGCGTCAAGAACTGGCGCCGGGGATCGGTGATGAGCTGGGTGGTCGATGGGGTCGGACGCGTTCTGGCCCACTATCTGGAAAAGCCCGTACAAGGCTACGAGCCTTTTACGCCTTCGGATCCCGAAGCGTTGCGAGCAACCCTGCGACCGGGCGATGTACTGCTGGTCGAGGGAAACAATCACATCTCGGGCGTCATAAAATATCTCACCCAGTCGACATGGTCGCACGCCGCACTTTACGTTGGTCCCATCGGCGACCGCGCAACCATTGATGGCGAACCGCTCGTATTGGTGGAGGCCAACATTGGACAAGGCGTCATCGCCGCGCCGCTGTCAAAATACGCACGCTTTCACACCCGCATCTGCCGTCCGACGCAGCTCGACGGCGAGGATTGCGCACGCGTCTGCGCTTATGCGGCCGAGCGAATCGGCTTCGACTACGACCTCAAGAATATCATCGACCTCATGCGCTACCTGTTCCCGCTGCCGGTGCCCCAACGTTGGCGCCGCCGAATGATGGCGCTTGGTTCTGGCCACCCCACGCGCATCATCTGCTCGGCGCTCATCGCACAGGCGTTCGAAACCGTGCGCTATCCGATCCTGCCGAAAATCACCCGGCTCGACAGCGAAGCGGCGCGACGGGAAATCCTCGAGATCCGGCACTCGTCTCTCTATGCACCGCGGGATTTCGACATTTCGCCGTTTTTCGAGGTGGTGAAGCCGACTATTGTGCGGGGCTTCGACTACAAGACGATCGCCTGGGCCGACGTACCGATCCTCGATCCCGATCGGATCGTCGGGCTTGTGCCAGCCGACGAAGACAGGCTTTCGCCGGTCGCGTAGACGCAGCCCTTGCCTGCAGCGATGACCGGCATTACGTCTGCCGGCATGATCGATGCCGCCATCAAAGCTCTTTCGCAAATGTTTGCCCCGGCCTTGCGCCGTGTGCTGCTCAAGGCTGTCGGACTTGCCCTCGTCCTGATCGTGACTATCGGCGTTGTCCTGCAACGCTTTTTGGCCGGATGGGCGGAAGTTGGCGCCAATTGGGCCGAGCACACCGCGGGCGTGGCGCCGCATGCCGTCTGGAGTGCGCTCGCCTGGATCCTGTCAATCCTCGCCAGCCTCGGCATCATCACCGGCGCGCTGTTTCTCATGCCGGCCGTGACCGCATTTGTCGGCAGCTTCTTTGTCGATGAAGTGGGCGAGGCCGTCGAACGCGAACATTACCCACACGACCCGGTCGGCCACCCTTTGCCGTTTCTCCTGGCCCTGGCTGAAGGCACAAAGATCGCTGTGCTGGCGCTTTTGGTCTATCTGTGTGCCCTGCCGTTCGTGCTCTTTGCCGGGTTGGGTTTCGTCATTCTGTTTCTGGCGAACGCATACTTGCTCGGTCGAGAGTATTTTGAATTGGCCGCGATGCGCTTTCGTTCCCCGCACGAAGCAAAGGCCATGCGCAAGGCCAACGCCGCCTACCTTTTTACGGCGGGCATGTTTGTCGCGGCCTTCGTGTCCATACCCATCCTGAACCTGGCGACGCCGATTTTTGCGATGGCGTTCATGGTCCATGTATACAAAAGGCTGTCCAGCGCTTCGACCGAGCTGGTTCAAGCGCGTCGCTGAAATCAACCTTTCGCCCGCAGATCGATGACCCGCTTGGCTTTGCCGATCGAGCGTTCGATCGTGCCGGGCTTCACGGTTCGCACGGCCGTAGTCACGCCGATCAAAGCTTTGATGTGATGCGCGAGATCGCGGTCGCATGCAGCGAAGCTGCCATCGTCCGCGTCCGGTCGTGCCTCGACAACCACGGTGATCTCATCGAGACGCTCCGCGCGCCGCAGCTCGATCACGAAATGCGGCGCCAACCGCGTGTCCTTGAGGATGATTTCCTCGATCTGGCTGGGGAACACGTTCACACCGCGCACGATCATCATATCGTCGGAACGTCCGGCGACTTTCTCCATCCGGCGCATCGAGCGTGCGGTGCCGGGTAACAGACGGGAGAGATCGCGTGTGCGATAGCGCACGATCGGCATTGCTTCCTTGGTCAGCGTGGTGAACACCAGTTCGCCGACCTCGCCATCCGGCAAGACCTTGCCGGTCGCTGGATCAATGACCTCGGGGTAAAAGTGATCTTCCCAGATATGCGGGCCATCCTTGCTCTCGATGCATTCACAGGAGACGCCAGGCCCGATGATTTCTGACAGCCCGTAGTTATCGATGGCGTGCAGGTCGAACGCGTCCTCGATCTCTGCACGCATGGCATTGGTCCAGGGCTCGGCGCCACACATCGCAATCTTGAGTGAACTTTGTCGCGGATCGACTCCCTGAGCGTGGAATTCGTCGAGAACCGCAAGCATGTAGCTTGGGGTGATAAATATGACGTCGGGCTTGAAGTCAGAAATCAATCGAACCTGTCGCTCGGTCATCCCGCCCGCGACAGGCACGACCGTCATGCCCAGGCGTTCGGCGCCATAGTGAAATCCGATGCCACCGGTGAAAAGGCCATAGCCGTAAGAGTTTTGCACCAGCATGCCAGGCCGACACCCGGCCGCACGCATGCTGCGCGCCATCAGGTCAGCCCAGGTGTCCAGGTCGCGGCGGCTGTAGCCGACAACGGTTGGCTTGCCGGTGGTGCCGGAGGAGGCATGCACGCGAAGCACCTGCTCGCGCGGAATGGCAAACATCCCGAACGGATAATGTGCCCGCAGGTCGTCTTTTCCGGTGAAAGGAAACTTGCTCAGGTCGTCCAGCGATTTGAGGTCGTCAGGATGGACGCCCGCTTTGTCGAAGGTTTTTTTGTAATGCCCGACACTGTCGTAGGCATGATTCAAGGTGGATTTCAGGCGCTTGAGCTGAAGCGCGCCGATCTCATCACGCGACGCGATCTCGATCGGCTCGAAGGTGTCCCGACGTGGCGAAAGATTGACGCCCTTAAGCTGCAGACGCGGCATGCGCCTCCCCCAACGTGCCTCTATCAGATTTTCCGTTGCGCGGCGTTCCAGTGCTTTTCGAGATTGGCAATCAGCGCCGGACTGAAGTGGCAATAGGCCTGTTCGCGGCAATAGACGGCCATGTAGCGGCGGAACGTGTCCAGTGGTTCTTCCCCGACACGAAACGCACGGCGGTTTCCCGCAGCGCTGACCACGCCCGAGCCGGTGAAATCGTCAATCACGCGCGTTATCGCGTCATCCATATCCCCCGGCGACACGATGAGATCACAGATCATGCGTCCTTCAGGACTGTCGCATTCGAAACGCCGGCCCATCAGGATCGCCTGCCGCGCCGCCCGCGCGCCGACAAAGCGCGTCAGACGCAGATTCGCCGCCCCCGGAATGATGCCCTCCTTTCGCGCCGGCAACGTCATATAGGCATCGCTGCCGGCGACGACGTAGTCCATCGCCAGCAGGTACTGACAGCCGCCACCAATAGCGAATACGTCGACGCCCGCGATCCAGGGCTTCTCGTGCGTTCCGCCGTAAATTTCGTCCGGATTTGCGTGACGAATGGCGAGGCCTCGCAACATCTTGTTCACGATGCCCATGTCGCGGCGGATGTACCAGAGATAGGGAATCTTGCCGCGGTAGAGGTGCGTAAGATTGATCCCGGCCGAAAAAATCTTTCGGCCGCGGTACTTGGGGTGATCGACAAGATCGCCGCGTAAAACGCAGATCTCGCTCGCCGGATCGAGCATGGCGATGTCGGCTGCCGTTTCCGTATCGTCAAGCGTGTCGTCATCCTCGGCGTTCAGAAATCGCGGATTGCAGACGGTCACGACCGAGGCCTTGCCCTGACGCTCGACCTTGGCTGGGCCGAAATTGATCGCTCCGAGCTTGGCAAACTCGTCGCCGCGCTCGATCGCTTCCGGCTTCGGAAGCAGCATCGCCTTGCACAGATGCATTCCGGTGGAAGGAACGGCGAGCACCTGCGCAAGAAAAATTCCCTGATCGACTTCGACGCCATCTTTCTCGGATTGCATCAAAGTGCTTTCGGCATCGACCTGCTTGCGCGTGGGTGCCAGGCCAGAAACAAGTTTACCGGCCTCGTACGCGAGTTCGTCAACGCGCACGAAATGGGTGAGATTTTTTGTGAGCTTGCGATAGACGGCTTCGGCGTGGTGCTGAAGGAAATCCTCCCGCGCCTGCCGGCAGGCCGAAATGATGATGTCCGCCGCGAGCTTCTGCTCGACGTTGCGCTTGGACTTACCGGGAAGTTTCGCGATCAGATCAGCACCGGCGCGCCAATATTTGCTCCCCGTGACGGCATCGCGCTTGAAGTTTCCGCTGACGCGCAAGCCGGACTTGTGCCACGCGAAGGCCGATTTGACTGGAAGACCGGCGCGCTCGAAGCAGCCCTTGGGATCAGCGCGCGTGACTGGCGTCGTCTTGCCACTGCTGCTGCCTTCCATACGCACTCTCCCACGACGATTTTACGTGACCGTTTTTCCCGGCCATCGGCACAGGTCGCTGATAATGCACTTTTCGCACAGCGGCTTGCGCGCCACGCAAGTGTAACGTCCGTGCAGAATAAGCCAATGGTGCGCATGCCGCTTGTAGGCCGCCGGAACGACCCGATCCAACTTTGTTTCGACCTCGAAGGGTGTCTTGCCGGTGGCCATCCCGGTGCGATTACCAACCCGAAAGATGTGCGTATCGACGGCAATGGTCGGTTCACCAAAGGCGATGTTAAGCACGACGTTTGCGGTCTTGCGGCCGACACCGGGCAGTTCTTCCAGCGCCTCACGCGAACGCGGTACCTGCCCGCCATGCTCGGCGATGAGCTTCTGCGACAACCCAATCACGTTTTTTGCCTTCGTGCGAAACAAGCCGATGGTCTTTATCAGGTCACGCACACGACCTTCGCCAAGTGCCGCCATTTTTTCGGGCGTGTCGGCAAGTGCAAACAACACAGGCGTCGCCTTGTTGACGCCGGCATCGGTCGCCTGGGCTGAAAGCACGACGGCCACCAAAAGCGTGAATGGATTTATGTGCTGAAGTTCTCCCTTCGGTTCCGGATTGGCCGCCTTGAAGCGGCGGAAGGCCTCCTCGATCTGCGCTGGCGTCCATTGCGGAATCTCGCCTGACGCGGCCTTTGCATCGGCCGCCGCACGCTTGGGCGCCGATTTGACCTTCGCGCGATTACGTTTCGCGCGCTTTGGTAACTTCATCGTGGATTTGCGCGCGGGCTTTTTTGCCATGATTTCGGTATACTGAGCGCAATGGCCGCCGACAACGCCGACGATCTCGAACCCACGATCTTTTCCGCGACGCTGACACCGCATCGCTCGCTCGGCCGCGTCGGATTTCTCGTTCTGATGCTCCTGTTCGGAGGCATCAGTTTCATCACCGGCATTCTGTTTCTTCTGCTCGGGGCGTGGCCGGTCCTCGGCTTCTTCGGCCTGGATGTGCTCTTGTTGTATTGGGCGTTCCGTCTCAACTACCGCCATGCCGAAGCGTACGAGCAGGTGACGGTGACTTCTTCGGAGCTCAGGGTTCGCAAGGTCAGTCACCTCGGTCGCGCGCGGGAATGGGTGCTCAATCCCCTCTGGGTCACGCTCGACAAGGTTGAGATCGAGGACTTCGGAATCGATCGGCTGTTTATTATCTCGCGCGGCAAAAAACTGACGATTGCCAGCTTTCTGAGCCCCGACGAAAAGGCGGGCTTTGCCCGGGAACTCCTGAAAGCGCTGAACGAAGCTCGTCGCGGGCCAACGAGAACGGTGTTCAATTAGCCCAGAAATCGGGTGGTTCGGACCTCCGGGCCCTCCTAAATAGCGGTCATGGACATGAACCTTGCAAAGTCAGCGTTGACCGAACGCTTCACCGAATTCGCCCCACTCTCGACCGCGGCGGCCGACTACGATGTCGTGCGCCGCGCCATTGCCCACATTCGAGGAAACTGGCGCTCTCAGCCTGAAATCGATGTGATCGCAAATGCGGCGGGGGTGTCTGCGACCGACCTGCATCACCTGTTCCGCCGCTGGTGCGGGTTGACGCCGAAAGCCTTCCTTCAGGCCCTGACGCTCAATAGCGCTCGCGAGTTGTTGCGCTCTTCGGCAAGCATTCTCGATACGGCGTATGAAGTCGGGCTATCGGGCCCTGGCAGATTGCACGATCTGTTTGTCACGCATGAAGCCATGTCGCCGGGCGAGTGGAAGGCGGGCGGCGAAGGTCTCACCATCACCTACGGGTTTCATCCCTGCCCGTTCGGAATGGCACTCGTGATGACGACACCACGCGGTCTCGCAGGCCTCGCGCTGGCCGATGCCGGCAAGGAAAGAGCGGCACTCAAGGATATGCGTGGTCGCTGGCCAAGAGCCCGCTATGTCGAAGACTTTGCAGCGACCGCGGCCACCGCACGGCGCATCTTTGATCCCGCGTTGTGGCGCAAAAACCAGCCATTGCGCGTCGTCCTGATCGGCACGGATTTCGAAGTCCGTGTCTGGGAAAAGCTGCTCGATATTCCGATGGGCGCAGTCACAACCTATTCGGATCTCGCTGCCAGCGCGGGTTCGCCAAAGGCGGCGCGTGCCGTCGGTGCGGCTGTCGGGAAGAATCCGATCTGTTTTGTGATTCCGTGTCACCGCGTCATCGGCAAGAGCGGCGATCTCACCGGCTACCACTGGGGTATAACGCGAAAGCGGGCCATGCTCGGCTGGGAAGCGGGAATTTCGGCAGCCGCCTAATCAGGCCGCGAGATCGAGTTTCGAGGCCACCGTCGAATCGGCATTGAGCCGATAAATCATCGGCACCCCGGTTTCCAGATTCAATTGCGTGATGGTCTCCGGCGTATGCTTGTCGAGCACCATCACGAGCGCGCGCAGCGAATTGCCGTGAGCCGACACAAGGACATGCTCGCCGCGCATGACCCGTGGAAGAATTTCCGTGATGTAATAAGGCAGTGCGCGCGCGAGGGTGTCTTTAAGACTCTCGCCGCCCGGGGGCGCCACGTCATAGGAGCGACGCCAGATGTGCACTTGTTCCTCGCCCCATTTTTTCCGGGCGTCGTCTTTGTTGAGCCCAACGAGATCGCCATAGTCACGTTCGTTGAGAGCCCTGTCCCGGAAAATCGGAATTGAAGTCTGCCCCAACTCGGTAAGCATCAGATCCAGCGTGCGCTGCGCGCGCTTGAGCGCCGAGGTGAAGGCAACATCGAACTTGATGCCTTGTGCCTTGAGCTTGCGGCCGGCTTCGCGCGCCTCGATGATGCCTTTTTCGGTCAGGTCGACGTCACGCCACCCGGTAAAAAGATTTTTCAGATTCCAGTCACTCTGCCCGTGACGCACGAGCACGAGAAGGCGGTCGGTCATATTCAGAAGTCCTTCAGTCCCAGAACATCCATCATCGAATAAAGGCCGGGCTTTTGCGTTTGCGCCCAACGCGCGGCGTGCAAGGCACCGCGCGCGAAGATAATCCGATCTTCAGCCTTGTGTTCCAGTTCCAGTCGTTCGGCTGGCCCGGCAAAGATCACGCTGTGCTCGCCGACGACGCTGCCGCCGCGCAGCGAGGCAAAACCGATATCGCCAGGCTTGCGCGCGCCGGTGTGGCCCTCGCGGCTCTTGACCGATTGTTTGTCGAGCTCGACCCCTCTGCCCTCTGCCGCGGCTCGGCCAAGCAGCAAGGCCGTGCCCGACGGGGCATCCACTTTTTGATTGTGATGCATCTCAAGAATCTCGATGTCGAACGATCCGTCGAGCGTCTTTGCCACCCGCTTTGTCAGAGCGGCGAGCAGATTGACGCCGAGACTCATGTTGCCCGACTTGACGATCACCGCCTTTTTTGCGGCCTCGTTGATCTTCGCCTCGTCGGCCGGGCTGAGGCCAGTCGTGCCAATGATGTGCACTTTGCTAGCCTTCGCCGCGAGCTCGGCAAAGGCAACGGTCGCGACAGGAGCGGTGAAGTCGATAATCCCGTCCGCCTTTGCCAACAAAGGCCCGGCATCCCCGGCTAGCTTGATGCCGTTCTCCGGCAATCCGGCGAGCGTGCCCGAGTCCCAACCGATCAGGGGCGAGCGCGAGTCTTCCAGGGCGCCTGCAAGCGCGAAGTCTTTGCTGTCAGCGATCGCCTTGACCAGCGTGCGGCCCATCCGCCCTCCGGCCCCGGCGACCACGAGCCTCATTTCGGCCATGGCCCAAACTCCCGGAACGTGAGCGTGGGTATAGCGTGACAGATCGCGAAAAGCACCAGTTGTTCTTACGGTTGCTGGCCGTCATAGCCTTCCAGAACGACGATATCCGCGACCGACGCGCCTTCGCGGAGCTTTTTCGCGGCGGCATATTCGGGCGAGCGATAGCAGGCGAGCGCCGCCTCGAAACTCGGGAATTCAAGAACGACCACGCGCGAGCGCAATTTGCCTTCGACCATTTCCGATTTTCCGCCGCGCGTCAGGAACTTGGCGCCATACTTGCGAAATGGAACGGCGTTGGCCGTAGCGTATTTTTTGTATTCATCGGGATTTGAAATATCGACATTCGCAACCCAGTATCCTTTGGACATCAAACACCCTCATTGAATCGCTGTGCGGATCTCTGCAACGATTGCCTCGGCGGACGCTTTGGGATCCGCTGCCTCTAGGACCGGTCGTCCCACCACAAGATAGTCGGCACCGGCTTTGATCGCTCGCGCCGGCGTGACGATGCGCTTCTGGTCGCCGACGTCACTGCCCGCCGGCCGAATACCGGGCGTCACCAAAACCATTCCGGCACCGGCAATATCGCGCAATGCCGCAACTTCCTCGGCCGAACACACCAATCCGTCGATCCCGATGTCGCGAGCCTGCGCCGCGCGTGCGGAAGCGAGCTCCTTGACATCCATCTCGTAGCCAGCGGCTGCAAGATCCGCGTCGTCATATGATGTGAGCACAGTCACAGCAAGGATACGCAATTTCGATCCGCGTTTGCCCTCGACGGCTGCTTTCATCGTTTGCGGATAGGCATGCACCGTGAGAAACGTTGCGCCAAGTTGTGCGACACTCTCCACGCCTTTGGCGACTGTATTGCCGATATCGTGCAGCTTGAGATCAAGGAAAACCTGCTTGCCCGCTGCGATCAATTCGCCAGCGAACGAAATGCCTCCGGCATAGGCAAGCTGATATCCGATCTTGTAGAAGCGCACGGAGTCGCCGAGCCGTGTCACCATGGCATTCGCTTGTGCCACCGAAGGCACGTCGAGAGCGACGATCAATCGTTCGCGTGCTTGGATGGCCACGTCATGCTCCCTTCGCCATGAGCCGAGACATCTCCACGAGACGTTCGAGCTGCGCGCGAAAGAGATTGGCGACACCGGCATCGGCAATATTGTCCATGTCGTCAAATGCCGTGTCAGCGCGCGGGATTGCCAGCTGCTCGGGTATGACAAGTGCGCCACAGCCAAGTTCGAGAATCTGGCGCAATGCCATCAGCGAGCGAAGGCCACCGGCGCGACCGGGAGACGCAGACGCAATCGCGAAGGCGCGCCCCTTGAAGGCAGCATAGGTCGGATCGCCTCGCTCGCGCACGCGCGACACCCAGTCGATGGCATTTTTCAAAATCGGCGTTACCGATGCGCTGTATTCCGGGCTGGCGATGAAAACACCCTGGTGCGCCATGATCATTTGCTTGAGCTTCAGTGCGTTGGCGGGCTGTCCGGCGCGTGCGTCGAGATCCGCTTCGTAGAGCGGCAGCGGATAGTCGACCAGCGAGATACGGGTTACCTCGACATCGAGCAGCGTGAGCTCTTTCGTCGCCAAGGCGGCCAGCTTGATGTTGTGAGAGCCGATGCGAGTCGACCCGGGCAGAACTAGGATTTTGGGGATCGGCATCAGTGGCTCCGCTTTCGCGGGCCATGACACCACACCGTCAACGGCCGCGATAGACCCACACGCGCGCCGGCGGCAGGTTCATCCAGATCATTTCCGAGGCTTGCGCACGCACACCTGCCAACTTTTTCGGAATTGGCGGCAGCATCGCGTAAGTGAATTGCACGAAAGGCGCGCCCGGTGCGAGCAGTGTCATGGCGTCGGAAATCAGACGCAGTCGCGTCCGCAGTGGTTTGGTCACGAGCGGAAGTCCTGACACGACCGCGGCAGCAGGCTCGTCCACGTAACTTTCCAGAAGCCGACGCAAACGGTAGGCATCGCCCTGTACGACCGTCGCCGCGGGATAACGCGCGCGCAGCAGACTGCAGAACACGGGATTGAATTCTACAAGGATCAGACGCGCGGGATCGACGCCATGGCGGACCAGCGCTTCGGTAACCGGACCCGTGCCTGGCCCGAGCTCAATGACCGGGCCATCCGTCTGTGGATCGACGCAACGCGCCATGGCACGCGCCAGTATCCGGCTCGACGGCATGACCGCGCCAGTCGACAACGGCTTCTCGATCCATGAGCGGATGAATCGCACCTCGTCGTCGAGACGCAGACTCTTCTTTTCGACGCGGGCGAATGATGGTGAAACCATTGATGCGACGTCACGCGTACAAGCGGCGGGCCAAGCTGTAGTATAAACGGGTATAGGGACCGAAGCAGGGGGTCAAGATGGTCGACCCGATTGGCTGCTCCGACTCGCCAGACCGTCAATAAACTCTTTGACTCGGCTGAAGAAACTGGCCGATTCCGGCTGAGTCTCCTCAGACGACAGCTTTTCGAACTCCGCCAGCAATTCACGTTGTCTCTTTGTGAGATTTTGCGGCGTTTCCACTGCGACCTGAACGTACATATCGCCCGTCTGCTTCGATCGCAGCACCGGCATACCTTTTCCGCCCAGCCGGAAACGACGTCCGGTCTGTGTCCCTTCCGGAACCTTAACCCTGACCTTGCTGCCATCAATCGCCGGGACTTCAAATTCCCCGCCGAGCGCGGCGCTCGACATGGAAATCGGCACTCGACAATGCAAATCCGCGCCGTCGCGCTGGAAAAATTCGTGCGGTGCAACCTCGAGGAAAATATAGAGGTCGCCAGGCGGCCCACCCCGCAAGCCGGCCTCGCCTTCGCCGGCCAGCCTGATGCGGGTTCCGTCTTCCACTCCGGTCGGAATATTCACGGAAAGTGTGCGCTCGCGCGTCACTCGCCCTCCGCCACCACACACTTTGCACGGGTCGTCGATGACCTGGCCGCGACCGTGACAAGTCGGGCAGGTGCGCTCGAGCGTGAAAAACCCCTGCGCATGGCGGATTTTTCCCGCACCGCCGCAACTCGCACACGCCTTCGGTTTGGTCCCGGCTTTGGCCCCGCTCCCGGAGCAGGCCTCGCACGTCACCGAGGTCGGAATGCGGATTTGCGCCGTTTTGCCGGTAAACGCCTCATCCAGGCTGATTTCCATATTGTATCGCAGATCAGACCCGCGCTCGCGACCGGAACTGCGGCCGCGCGTGGATCCCATTCCGAAAATGCCTTCGAAAATATCGGCGAAGGCCGAACCGAAGTCGGCCCCGAAACCATGCGCGCCCATTCCGCCATGCTCAAAAGCTGCATGGCCGAAGCGGTCATAGGCGGCCCGCTTGTCGCCGTCCCTGAGGACGTCGTAGGCCTCGTTGATTTCCTTGAAACGGTGCTCGCACTCTTTGTCGCCCGGATTGCGGTCCGGATGATGCTGCATCGCAAGTTTGCGGAATGCGGCCTTGAGCTCGATCTCGGTGGAAGTTCGGGAAACACCGAGGATTTCGTAGTAATCGCGCTTCGACATTCGGGTGCCGCCCCAGATCCACTACGCCGCAAAAGCCGTACTTGATTCGGGCCGTTTTGGCCCCCGGAAACATGCACCCCCGGACTTGAGCCCGGGGGTGGCATTTTTCGCGATCGGATTGCGCATAGCGTACGCCTTACGATCAGGCGGATTTCTTTTTGTCATCGTCGACTTCGGTGAACTCCGCGTCGACCACGTCTTCCTTCTTTTCTCCGGATGAGCCGCCCTCACCGCCGGAACCGGAAGCCTGAGCCTCCTGCTGTTGCTTGTACATCGCCTCGCCGAGCTTCATCGAAGCCTGGGCCAGCGTGTTGGTCTTGGCCTGGATAGCCGAGGCATCGTCGCCTTTGAGCGCCTCTTTCAGATCGGCAATGGCGTTTTCGATCGCCCGACGTTCTGCGTCGCCTACCTTCGACCCATGCTCGGCCAGCGCCTTCTCGGTGGAATGCACCAGCGCCTCGGCGTGGTTCTTGGCTTCGACCGCGGCTTTGCGCTTCTTGTCCTCTTCGGCGTGTGATTCCGCGTCCTTGACCATCTTTTCGATGTCGGACTCGGACAAGCCGCCAGAAGCCTGGATGCGGATCTGCTGCTCCTTGCCGGTCGCCTTGTCCTTTGCCTGAACGTTGACAATGCCGTTTGCGTCGATGTCGAACGTGACCTCGACCTGCGGCACGCCTCGCGGCGCAGGCGGGATGCCAACCAGGTCGAACTGGCCAAGCATCTTGTTGTCAGCCGCCATTTCGCGCTCGCCCTGGAACACGCGGATGGTGACCGCGTTTTGATTGTCCTCGGCAGTCGAGAAGACCTGACTCTTCTTGGTGGGAATGGTGGTGTTGCGATCGATGATCCGCGTGAACACACCGCCCAGCGTTTCAATACCGAGCGACAGCGGAGTGACGTCGAGCAACAACACGTCCTTGACGTCGCCCTGCAGCACTCCAGCCTGGATGGCCGCGCCGACGGCAACCACTTCATCTGGATTGACGCCTTTGTGCGGCTCCTTGCCGAACAGCTGCTTTACGACTTCCTGCACCTTCGGCATGCGCGTCATGCCGCCGACCAGCACGACCTCGTTGATCTGTGCGGCCGAGATGCCGGCATCCTTGAGCGCCTGCTTGCAGGGTTGCATCGTCTTCTGAATGAGATCATCGACCAGCGCTTCGAACTTGGCGCGGGTGAGCTTCATCGTCAGATGTTTCGGACCCGCCGCGTCCGCCGTGATGAACGGCAGATTGATCTCGGTCTGTGTCGTCGACGACAGCTCGATCTTCGCTTTCTCGGCAGATTCCTTGAGGCGCTGCAACGCCAGCTTGTCTCGGCGCAGATCGATTCCCTGCTCCTTTTGGAACTCGTCGGCGAGATAATTCACGAGCCGCATGTCGAAGTCTTCGCCGCCCAGGAACGTGTCACCGTTCGTGGACTTCACTTCGAACACACCGTCGCCGATCTCAAGAATCGAAATATCGAACGTACCGCCGCCGAGGTCGTAGACCGCGATGGTGCCCGTCTTCTGCTTGTCGAGGCCGTAAGCGAGCGCAGCCGCCGTCGGCTCGTTGATGATGCGCAGGACTTCAAGGCCGGCAATCTTGCCGGCGTCTTTGGTGGCCTGACGTTGCGCGTCGTTGAAATAGGCCGGAACGGTGATGACAGCCTGCTCGACCTTCTGGCCGAGATTCGCTTCCGCCGTCTCCTTCATCTTTTGAAGAATGAAAGCGGAGATCTGCGAGGGCGAATAGGATTTGCCGTCCGCTTCGACCCATGCGTCGCCGTTCGAGGCCCGGGTGATTTTGTAGGGGACGAGCTTCTTGTCCTTCTCGACCATCGGATCGTCGTAGCGCCGTCCGATCAGGCGTTTGACCGCGAAGATGGTCTTTTCAGGATTGGTGACCGCCTGGCGCTTGGCCGGCTGGCCGACGAGACGCTCGCCATCGTCAGTGAAGGCGACAATCGAAGGCGTCGTCCGCATGCCTTCGGCGTTCTCGATAACTTTCGGCGTCTTGCCTTCCATGACGGCGACGCACGAATTGGTGGTGCCGAGGTCGATGCCGATGACCTTGCCCATGGTTCTTCCTCTCAATTTGCGGCAGGCCGGCCGGGCCGCTTGGCGCCCGAGTGGGAATGTCGGCGGCTCATCCGCAGACCCCCGATCCAGCCCCCTGGATACGCGTTTCGCCGCATTTCTGCAGCTTAATGGCTCATATAGGAGGGCCCGGGGGGGCCGCAAGTCAGTTAGTCACGAAATCGCGAGCTTACGAGCACGCGGGCTCATCAATGGTTATCGGCCCATTGCCGCCGCACGCCAGCCCGGTTAGGCAGGCCTTCGGTCCGCCAGCTTCGGGAGTCCGCACGACATGTTTCGTCGCCTGTTTGTATCTGTTTTTGCGGTTTGGGCCGGGTTGGCCAGCACCATTCTCATCGTACCAGCCGAGACCAGCTTTCCCCCCGGCCTGCGGATCGGCCTCGAACCGCCGGGGGAGATGAAGCCGAGCACACGTTTACCGGGGTTCGAAGACCCCGAGCGGAATGCCATAATTGCTATCCTCGATCTTCCCGCCAGCGCGTACCGCGACCTGGAGAATTCCGCTTTCAACCTGAACCAGCAGGGGCTCGACCAGCTCAAACGGGAAAGCTTCCCGTTTGAGAACGGCATTGGCTTTCTGATAAGCGGCATCGCGCAACAAAACGGCGCAAAAATCTACCGCTGGTCTCTTTTGGCGATGGGTATCGGGCCGTCGGTCCCCAACCTCACCATGCTCGTCAATGTCGAGGTGCCGGAAAATGCCCTGTCTGTGTATTCCGATGCCGTCGTTCGCAAGGCACTCGCAAGTGTCACGTTCCGGCCGGCGCCGATTCAGGAACAGCTGGGCATGCTGCCCTTTAGTTTGGGCGATCTTTCGGGCTTTCAGGTGATGCAGGTCATGCCGACGGGCACTGTTTTCCTCGCCGAGAACCCTTCAAACGATAACGAACGCAAGCCTTTCATGATTGTGTCGATAGATCGCGGCGGGCCGTCTGAGCCAGCCGATCGCGCGCAGTTTGCCCGTAACCTGCTAAACAATGCGCCGGTACGCGAACTTTCGATTCAATCATCGGAGCCGATGCGAGTCGGTGGCGCGCCAGGTCACGAAATCCGGGCAAGTGGCAAAGGCCCGGCTGGCGATTCGGTATCACTCGTTCAATGGGTGCGCTTCAGCCCTGGCGGTTTTCTGCGCGTGATCGGGGTCAGCCCCGCCGAGAAATGGGACCAGGCCTTCGGCCGTTTCCGGACGGTCCGCGATGGCATCACGCCGCGCTGAAACCTACTGTCGGCCCGGCCCCGGATTGTCATTGGCCGACGTCGGCGCCTTGGCTTTGCTAACCGCCACGAGAGCCGGACGCAGGACACGATCGCCGATCATGTAGCCGGCTTGAATAACCTGTGCCACTTGTCCGGGCGGCTGATCGGACGTCGGCACCTCGTACATCGCCTGATGAAAGTTCGGGTCGAACTTCTCGCCCTGCGGCAAAAACTTCTGCACGCCATTCTTTTCCAGGATTTTCATGAGCTCGCGTTCGGTGAGCTCGACCCCCTCGATCAGCGCTTTCACTTTGGGATCGGCAGCGTCGCGCAAATCGGGGCCAATCGCCTCGAGCGCTCGGTGCATATTGTCGGCGACCGCCAGCACGTCGCGCGCAAACCCGGCAATTCCGTAGACCCGCGCATCAAGAACCTCCCGTTCCGTGCGTTTGCGAAGGTTCTCCATTTCGGCAAGCGTGCGGAGCAGTTTGTCCTTGAACTCCAATGCTTCTCGCTTGGCCTCAGCGATCGGATCGGCGGTTTCACCAGCCGTGTCCTCATTTGCAGCAGCCATCGCTTCAGCCTGGCGGGCGGTGGGGTCCGTCATCGTGATCAATCCATCCTCGGCAAATATCCGGATGTCCCGGATATCAGGGGTCCGGCACGAAAAATCAAGCGTTTAAGGGGCCAACAAACGGCTCACCACCCGCGCCGTATAGTCGACCATGGGAATAACGCGAGCATAATTGAGCCTGGTGGGACCGATCACTCCGATCACCCCGACGATGCGCCCCTGGCTGTCGCGATAGGGTGCAACGATGGTGGAGGAACCGGATAGTGAGAAGAGCTTGTTTTCAGACCCTATGAAAATGCGTACCCCTTCGGCCCGTTCCGCCCGGCCGAGCAGATCAATCACGCCACGCTTGGTCTCGAGCGCATCGAACAAGGAACGCACGCGTTCGAGGTCGTCGAAAGCCCGAAGGTCTTCCAGAAGATTCGCGTGACCGCGCACAATCAGTTGGCGCTCCGCACTGTCGCCGCCGGACCAGCTTGCAAGTCCGGTCGCAATGACCTTCTGCGTCAATTGGTCGAGTTCTGCCTGGCCTTCCGTAACGGCGTTTTCAATCTCACCGCGCAGCTCGGCCAGCGTCTTGCCGCGGATGCGCGCATTGAGGAAATTGCCGGCCTCCGTTAGCGACGACGTCGGCAGGCCGGCTGGAACATTGAGCACACGATTTTCGACCTGCCCGTCTTCCGCAACAAGGACGGCAAGCGCCCGCTCGGGTTCTAGTCGGACGAACTCGACGTGCTTGAGCCGAACATTCGTCTTCGCGGTAAGCACGACACCGGCCGATCGTGTCAGCCCCGACAGCATTTGCGATGCCTCGGTCAGCACCGCTTCAAGTGATTTGGATGTATGGGCGCCGGCCACCTGGGCCTCGATCGAGCGCCGATCCTGTTCAGACAGGTCGCCGATCTGCATCAAAGCGTCGACGAAGAAACGGAGGCCCAGCTCGGTTGGAAGCCGGCCCGCCGAAGTGTGGGGCGCGAAGATGAGCCCGAGTTGTTCCAGGTCCGACATCACGTTGCGGACGGAGGCCGGCGACAGCGTGATCGGCAACAGGCGCGACAGATTTCGCGAACCGACGGGCTCGCCGGTCGCCAGATAACTCTCGACGATCTGACGGAAAATCTCGCGCGAACGCTCGTTGAGCGCCGCGAGACTAACCTGTGTCGCTCCAATCGGAATGTCGTGAGACGCCAAGGCTCAACTCCTCGAACGCCAACAATTGACCATTGGGGCGGTCTTGTTCAAGCCGGACGTATGGTTAAGGTGTGCGGCCGAAATGGATGGGAGTAATGCCGATGCGGCCAAGCCGCCGACAAGCCGATGAACTCCGCGCCGTATCGCTCGAACGGGGCGTGGTCAAATACGCCGAGGGCTCCTGTTTCGTGAAGTTTGGCGATACCCATGTCCTGGTGACCGCGAGCCTGGAAGAGCGGCTGCCGCCTTGGCTCAAGGGCCAAGGCCGAGGCTGGGTAACCGCTGAATATGGAATGCTGCCGCGCGCCACCGCGGAACGGACCCGCCGCGAGGCAAGCGCCGGCAAACAAGGCGGGCGCACAGTCGAGATCCAGCGCCTGATCGGGCGCAGCCTTCGCTCGGTTGTCGATCTGCCGGCACTCGGCGAGCGGCAAATCATGATCGATTGCGATGTGATCCAGGCGGACGGCGGCACGCGCACTGCGTCAATCACCGGCGCGTGGGTCGCCCTTGCCGATTGCCTCAGCTGGATGAAGGCGCGCGATATGGTCAAAGCCAATGTGCTGCGTGACCATATCGCCGCGGTTTCTTGCGGCGTGTGCAAGGGCACGGCCGTGCTGGATCTCGACTATGCCGAGGACTCGGACGCCGATACCGATGCCAATTTCGTCATGACCGGTTCCGGCAACATTG
>Ga0207699_10000276_pt1 | contig 28186 bp, 23 predicted proteins | sample LARL51metaG_FD_184344 | JGI IMG/M metagenome (GOLD analysis project Ga0207699, IMG submission 184344) | Corn, switchgrass and miscanthus rhizosphere microbial communities from Kellogg Biological Station, Michigan, USA - LAR L5-1 metaG... | ecosystem: Host-associated > Plants > Roots >...
GGGGAGGGGGGTGCGGTGGGCGAGGGAGGGGAGATTGGTCAGGGAGGGGCGGCTGACGGGAGTGGCGAGGGAGGGGAGGGCGCCGAGGTCAGCGCGGAGGTCGAGCTGGCGGCGCAGACGATCTGGATGGCGATCCATGGCCTGGTCTCGCTGCTCATTGCCCGGCCGGACTTTCCCTGGCTCGAGCGCGAGCGCTTGATCGACTCGGCGATCGAGGGTGCGCTGCGGGTGCTGCGGCCGGCGGCGAGATCGGGCGCTGGAGGAGTGCGCGGGCTTGGCGCCGCGGGGCCGCCGTGACCACGGACACCATCGCGGCCGCCGGCCGCTCCACCGCGGGTGCGGGGGACGTTCAGCTCAGCCCCTGGCTCATCTCCATGATCGTGGTGCTCGCCACCTTCATGGAGGTGCTCGACACCTCGATCGCCAACGTCTCGCTGCCGCACATCGCCGGCAGCCTGTCGGCGACCAACGACGAGAGCACCTGGGTGCTGACCTCCTACCTGGTCGCCAACGCCATCGTGCTGCCGCTCTCGGGCTGGTTCTCGAACGTCTTCGGCCGCAAGCGCTTCTACATGACCTGTGTGGTGCTGTTCACCGCCAGCTCGTTCCTCTGCGGCCTGGCGCCGAGCCTGCCGCTGCTGATCTTCTTCCGGGTGCTGCAGGGGCTGGGGGGCGGCGGCCTGCAGCCGAGCGCCCAGGCGATCCTGGCGGACGCCTTCCCGCCGGAGAAGCGCGGGATGGGCTTCTCGGTCTATGCGATGGCGGTGGTCTTCGCGCCCGCCATCGGCCCGACCCTGGGCGGCTGGATCACCGACAACTTCAACTGGCGCTGGATCTTCTACATCAACGTGCCGGTCGGCGTCGTGTCGTTCGCGCTCACCGGCGCGCTGATCAAGGACCCGCCGTACCTGGTCGAGCGGGTCAAGCAGCTGCGCGGCAAGCTGCGCATCGACTACGTCGGCATGGGGTTGCTCACCCTCGGGCTCGGCTTCCTGCAGGTGGTGCTCGACAAGGGGCAGGAGGACGACTGGTTCGGCTCCCGCCTGATCGCCTCGTCGGCGGCGATCGCGGCGGCGGCGCTGATCGCGGTCCTCTGGTGGGAGCTGCGGGTGAAGGACCCGATCGTCGACCTGCGGCTCTTCCGCGAGCGCAACTTCGCGATCTCCAACATCCTCATCTTCGCCCTCGGCTTCGCTCTCTTCGGCAGCACCGTGCTGGTGCCGCAGTTCCTGCAGACGCTGCTCGGCTACACCGCGACCGAGGCCGGCAAGGTGCTGTCGCCGGGTGGGGTGGCGGTGATGCTGGTGTTGCCGATCACCGGCGCGCTGATCAACCGCATCGGTGCCAGGGCGCTCATCACCGTCGGCCTGGTCATCGCCGGCGGCGGCCTCTGGCTGACCTCGGGCATGAGCCTCGACGTCGGCTACTGGACGATCACCAGCTACCGGATGATCGTCGGCATCGGCATCGCGTTCCTGTTCGTGCCGATCTCGACCGTGGCGTTCTCCCGGCTGCCGCCGGACAAGAGCAACGCCGCGTCGGCGCTGTTCAACCTGGCGCGCAACCTGGGCGCGAGCTTCGGCATCGCCGCGGTCACCAACCTGGTGGTGCGCCAGAGCCAGGTGCACACCAACCTGCTGGTGTCGCACGTCACCAGCGGCAACCCGGTCTACGCGCAGTGGATCGCGGGGCTCACCCAGCGGCTGGTGCAGAAGGGCTCGTCGGTCTACGACGCGGGGCGGCAGGCGACGGCTGTGGTCGCCCGCGTCATCGCGCAGCAGGCGGGGGCCATGGCCTATCTCGACGCGTTCCGCTTCGTGGCGATCGCCTGCTTCGTGATGCTGCCGCTGGGCTTGCTGATCAAGGGGGTCCGGCATGGAGGGGGACCCGTTCACATGGAGTGAGGCGCGGTCCCGTCGCGTCGCAGAGGTCGCAGAGGTCCGAGTGGAGGGAGCGATTGCCGTGACAAAGGCGACGAAGGCGACGAAGGCGATGAAGGCGATGGAGGCGATGAAGGCGACGAAAGGATTCGCAGGCAGGACTTGGCGCTGTAGGGCGGCGCTGCTCCGGGCGGCCGTGGCCGTGGCCGTAGCCGTGGCCGCGGCCGGCGGTGGCGCCGCGGTGCGGCCGCTCGCGGCGCAGATACCCGCCGGGGCCCCGGGCGGCGCGCCCGGCCTCGGGGTGACCAACATCCCCACCCCGCTGCCCGCGGCCCCGGTGCCGGCGGCGGTGGTCGCCAGCCCCAGCCATTTCCAGGGCAGTGTGCCGGCGGGCGAGGCGACCGGCGAGGTCCTGCAGCTGTCGCTCGCCGACGCGCTGGAGCGGGGCCTGCGGGCCAACCTCGGGGTGATCGACAAGGGTCTCGACAGCCAGCTGGCGCAGGCCGAGCGCCAGCGGGCGCTGTCCAACCTGCTGCCGCAGCTCACCGGCAACCTGCGCCACCAGACGCTCGAGCTCAGCCTGGTGACCTTCGGCTTCAAGATCCCCGGCATCCCCGAGGTGATCGGGCCGTTCAGCTACCAGGACGCGCGGCTGACGGTGACCGACCAGGTGTTCAACCTGCAGTCGCTCTACAACTTCCGCTCGGCGCGGGAGTCGGCGCACGCCGCCGAGCTGTCGCTCGCCGACGCCCGCGAGCTGGTGGTGCTGGTGGTGGGCGCGGCGTACTACCAGGTAGTGGCGAGCGCGGCGCGCCTCGAGACCGCACGCGCCCAGGGCAAGTCGTCGCGGACGCTCGAGGAGCTGGCCCAGAACCAGGTGAAGTCCGGCCTGACGCCGTCCATCGACGGCTTCCGCGCCACCGTCCAGCGGCAGACCGACGAGCAGCGGCTGGCGGTGTACGAGGCGGCGTTCGAGAAGGACAAGCTGACCCTGGGGCGGCTGATCGGCCTGCCGGCCGGGCAGCGCTTCGCGATCGCCACGCCGGTCCCCTACGTCCCCTGGGCCGGGCCGAGCGAGGAGGAGGCGATCCGGACGGCGCGCGCCTCGCGCAGCGACCTCAAGAGCGCCGCGGCGGCGTTCAAGGCGGCCGAGCTCGCCAAGCAAGCGGCCGCGGCCGAGCGCCTGCCGAGCCTGGCGGTGTCGGGCGACTACGGCCGCGTCGGCAAGAACCTCGCCACCACCGACGGCACCTACACCCTGAGCGCCGGGATCTCGCTGCCGATCTACGAGGGGGGCCGCATCCGTGCCGAGGTGACGCGGGCCGAGGCGGCGCTCGAGCGCCGCCGCGCCGAGCTCGCCGACCTCCTGGGGCGGGTGGACTACGAGGTGCGCAGCAACTTCCTCGACCTGCGGGCGGCCGAGACCTCGGTCGAGGTGGCGCGGAAGAACGTCGACCTCGCCGAGCAGACCCTGACCGTGGCGCAGGACCGTTTCGCCAACGGCATCACCAACAACGTCGAGGTCGTGCTCGCCGAGCAGGAGCTCGCCGCCGCGCACGAGAACTACATCGCCAGCCTCTTCTCGCACAACTTCACCAAGCTCTCGCTGCTGCGGGCGATGGGACAGGTCGAGCAAGGGGTCAAGCAGTTCCTGAGTGGACAGGCTCCGGGAGGGGCACCCTAAGCCATGGCACAGGCAGAGGCCGTCGAGCAGGAGAGCGCGCCGCGCGCCGCGCGGGAGCAGGAGCGGCAGGAGCGCCAGGAGGGACGGCCGCCGGCATCGCCGGGCGCGCCGGAGCCGGGCCGCGGCCCGCAGGGGCCGGGCGCGCAGCCCGCGGGCCAGCCGGAGAGTCAGCCCCCGAGGGAGGCGGCGCCGCGGCGGGGCATGCCGCGCCGCTTCCGCGTCGCCGCCCTGGCGGCGGTCGTGGTGCTGGCGGTGGCCGGGACTCTCTACTGGCTGCACGCGCGCCAGTACGAGGACACCGACGACGCCCAGGTGGACGGCGACATCCATCCGATCAGCGCGCGGATCAACGGCACGGTGCAGTCGGTCAACCCGCGGGTCGCGGAGAACGTCTACGTGGCGGCCGGCACGGTGCTGATCGACATCGACCCGGCCGACTACAAGAGCGCGGTCGCCAGCGCCCAGGCCGAGGTCGACCGGCTGCGCGCCAACGCCGCGGCTTCGGGCGCCGAGGTGCCGGTGCAGAGCGCCAACGCCATCGGCCAGTGGCGGGTCGCGGAGGCGGCCGTGGCGCAGGCGCGGCAGGGGGTCGAGACCGAGCTCGCCAATCTCAACGCCGCGAAGGCGCGCGTCGAGCAGGCGCAGGCCACCCTGACCTGGGCGGAATCCGACCGCGAGCGCTACTCCAACCTCCTCGCCAAGCAGGAGATCTCGCGCTCCGAGTACGATCAGAAGCTGACCGCGGCGCGCACCGCGCGGGGGGCGCTCGACGGCGCCAGGGCCGACGTGGTTGCGGCCGAGGGCAGGGTGGCGCAGGCGCGGGCCGCGGTCGCGCAGCAGCAGGCCAACCTCGACAAGGCGCGCACCGCGCCGCAGCAGATCGCCGAGGTGCGGGCGCGGTTCGGCTCGGCCAGCGCCGACCTGGCGAAGGCCGAGGCGCAGCTCGAGACCGCGAGGCTCAACCTCTCCTACACCCGCGTCGTGGCGCCGGTGTCCGGGATCGTCGGGCACAAGAGCGTCGAGTCGGGGCAGCGCGTCCAGCCCGGCCAGGAGCTGCTGACCATCGTCGAGGCCGACGACGCCTGGATCACCGCCAACTTCAAGGAAACGCAGCTACGCCTGATGCACCCGGGCCAGCCGGCGGAGATCCACGTCGACAGCTACGGCGTCGACCTCCCCGGCCGCGTCGAGAGCATCGCCCCCGCCACCGGCGCGCGCTTCAGCCTGCTGCCGCCGGAGAACGCCAGCGGCAACTTCGTCAAGGTCGTGCAGCGGCTGCCGGTCCGCGTCCGCCTCGACCATGCCCAGGACCCGCAGCGCCCGCTGCGACCGGGCATGTCGGTGGACGTCGCGGTGAAGGTGCGGTAGCGGGCGAGGGGAGGTTCAAAAGCCCCCTGGCAGCACGATCGGATTGGCCTTCCACCCACCCTGTTCCAGGGCGAGGTCGTAGGACTCGCCCCAGTTGGAAAGTTCCCGAGCCGGGCCAGGTGTCCACAGCGCCTTGACGCGCCAGCCTCTCAGTGATAAAGATGATGGAGAATTGCGATTCCAGCGCCTTCGCCTCTCGCGGCGCGGCGAGCCACGCTCGCGCGGTGCGCCGATGCCGTTCCGCCCGCGGCGTCGGCGGTCGGCGCGCCGCGAAGGGAGCCGGCGCGCCCGGGTCGCCGATTCAATGCCGCGTACGCGGGGGAGGGGATATGAACCTGAAGCGAGCTTTCGCCTGCGCCTGCCTCCTGCTGCTCCACGCTGCCGCCGCGACGGCCCAGGGCCCGGCCGCCGCCAGCCCGGCGGGTCCCGGTCCGGCCGCACCGCCCAGGCGCCTGGTGATCTGCATCGACGGCACGCTGAACAATCCGGAGCAAGACGTCGATACGAACCTGGTGACCGGTCACAAGCTGTACAAGCCGACCAACGTCCTCAAGACCTTCCGGGCGGTCCTCCCCGTCGCCCCGGACGGCACCACCCAGATCGCCTATTACTCGGAGGGCATCGGTTCCTTCATCGGCGAGCCGGACCCTGCCGGGCGCCTGGCGACGAAGGTGAACAACCTCCTGGGCGGTGCCGTCGGAACCGGCTTCGAGGGCGGGGTCAAAGCGGCCTATCGCTTCCTGGTCGCGAACTACCAGCCCAGCGACCAGGTCTTCGTCTTCGGCTTCAGCCGCGGCGCGGCGCAGGCGCGCACCTTGGTGAGGTTCATCGGTTGGGTGGGTGGTGTGCTGCACAAGGACGACGAGTACTTCATCATCGAGCTCTATGACAACTTCCGCCAGCATCGTGGCGCGAAGCCGGCCCAGGCCGTTATCAAGGAGATCAGGAACGGGGGGAAGCACGAGCCGCCGGCCGACGAGACGGCTTGCATCAAGAAGAAGACCTGTCCCGCGACGCCGGCCCAGGAGGCGTGCTGCGGCATCGCGAAGGCCGACAAGCCCCAGCAGCACTGGGCTTGCGACAGGCAGAAGTGCCCGCCCTTGCAGAAGATCGAGGATCCGCAGCCGCTCGACAAGATCCACTTCCTGGGCGTCTACGACACCGTCTTCGCGCTGGGCTCCCGCTTCGGGGCGACTCCCAGCGCTCCCGAATATTCCTATCTCGTGGACCCGGACCCGCCCGCCAACGTCCGGCACGCGCGCCAGGCGCTGTCGATCGACGAGCATCGCTGGGACTTCAGCCCGCAGGTCTGGCGGTGCTCCGCCCAGGACCCGGCGCATCCCTGCCCGCCGGACATGGTGCAGCGCTGGTTCCCCGGCGTGCACTCCGACGTCGGCGGCGGCTATTGCAACGACGGGCTCGCCAACGCCTCCTTGCAGTGGATGCTGGGCGAGGCGAGGGAGGCAGGACTGGCCCTCGACTGCTGCCACCTCCAGCATTACGGGCCCTGGATCTGCGGCAACCGTCCCGACACCGACACCGGCCTGACGAAGTTCGGCGAGCTCATCCGCGGCAAGAGCGGCCGCGGGGTGAGGGACCTCGCGGTCACCGGCGAGAGCCCGGGGACGCCGCGAATGCTGGACGACTCGGTCGCCTGGCTGCTCGTCGACGACCCGACCTACCGGCCCCAGAACCTGCTGTCGTACCTGGCGCAAGACGACAGCCGCATCCACAGCGAGTTCCCGCAGCTGCCGGCGGCGCAGCAGGCGAAGCTGCGCGAGATCGTCGCCGGCTGGAAGGAGAAGGCCCCGCGGCGTTAGCGTCGCGAGATGTGCTCGTCCATCGCGGCGGCGCAAGCTTGCTCAGGCCGGGAGCCAGATCTCGAAGCGCGCTCCCCCGCCGGGATTGTCTCCGGCGCGGATCGTCCCCCCGTAGCCCTCGGTGATCGCCCGCGCGATCGCCAGTCCCAGCCCGGCGTGCTGGCCCTTCTGACCGCCCGGCCGGTGGCTGAAGAAACGATCGAAGATCCGTTCGCGGTGGGCCGCGGCCACGCCCGGACCCTGGTCGTCGACGCGGATGCGCGCCCCGTTGCGCGCCAGCGCCAGCTCCACGGTCACCGTTCCTCCCGGCGGCGAGAAGCTCCGCGCGTTGTCGAGCACGTTGTCAAGCAGCTGGGCCAGCCGCTCCGGCGAGGCCCGCACGAGGAGCGGCCCCTCCCGGCCGGCGAGGACGATCCGGGGGCCCTCGCCGCCGTCGCGTACCCGCAGGCCCTCGACCAACTCGGCGACCAGGGCCTTGAGGTCCACCGTCCGGGCCGGCTCCGCCGGGAGGTGGGCATCGATGCCGGTGATCTCGCGCAGCCCGGCGAGCAGCAGCTCCATGCGCGCCAGCTCGCGCAGGCAGAGAGCGGCGAAGCGCGCCCGGTCGGCCGGGTCCTCGACCTCCGCCAGCAGCTCGGTCGCGCCGCGGATCGCGGCGAGCGGGTTCTTGAACTCGTGCGAGACGTCGGCGGCGAATGACTCGATGAAGCCGAGGTGGCGCGCGAGGCGGCCGGTCAGCTCCTCGAGCGCCCGCGCCAGGTCCCCGATCTCGTCCCGGCGCGCCGAGCCGCCGAAGCTGCCGAGGAGACGCCCGCGGCGGTCGGTCAGCGCCCGCGCCTCGTCGGCGAGGCGCTGGAGCGGCCGCGTGAGAGTGGCGGCGACCAGGAAGGAGAGCACGGCCGCGGCGAGCAGGGACCAGAGGAAGACGCGGAAGATGCCCAGCCGCACGCCGGCGAGGGCGGCGCGCAGCCGCAGGGTCGACTGCGAGACGAGGACCGCGCCGGCCACCCTGCCTTGCGCGTCGCGCACCGGCACCGCGCTGTAGAGGGTGACCCCGCGCTGGCCCGCGCCGCTCGGGCGGGTCGCCGCCCCGTAGCGGCCGGCGAGGGCGGCCCGCACCTCGGGGCCGAGCAGCGGCCGGCCGGTGCGGTAGTAGCTGTCGGCCTCGCGGCCAGGCGGCAGCGGCACGAGGCGCCCCTCCCAGAGCCGGTAGAGCGCGGCGCCGAAGCGGTAGAGCAGGTTGTCGCGAGTCGAGCGGACGGACCGCGGGCGACCGCCCATGCGGTCGGGCACAGCCTGGAGCGCCACGGAGGCCGGGGCCGCCGCACGGCTGGAATCGGCGAGCAGCGCGCCCCTCGCGTCCACCACCCGCAGCCTGGACTCGACTCGCCGGTCGAGCCGATCGAGGAGGGCCGCGGCCGCGGGCGGATCGATCGCGGAGCCGCCGCCGAGGGCCGCGGCAAGCACGCGTCCCTGCTGCACCATCCCGCGCTCCTGCGCCGCCAGCAGCCGCCGTTCGTAGACGTCGAGATAGAGAAGGCCCGCGACCGGCAGGAAGACCAGCAGCAGGTTGAAGGCGAGGAGCCGGAGCGAGAGCCGGGAAAAAGGCCTCATTCGGCGCCGCCCCAGCGATAACCCAGCCCATACACGGTCTCGATCGGAGAGAACGAGGGATCGGCGCCGGTGAGCTTGCGGCGCAGCCGCTTGACGTGGCTGTCGATCGTGCGGTCGCTCACGTACGCGTCGTTGGGGTAGGCCGCCGAGATGAGCTGGGCGCGCGTCTTGACGTGGCCCGGGTGGAGGACGAGGGCGTGGAGCAGGGTGAACTCCGTCACCGTGAGGGCGATCGGCACCGCGCCGAGCACAGCCTGATAGCGGTCGAGGTCGAGGCGGAGGCGCCCGCGTTCGAGGCGCCGCCCTTCGCCTGAGGCCTGCGGCTCGGCGCGCATCTTGGCCCGCCGCAGGAGGACCTTGACACGGGCGGCGAGCTCGCGCATCGAGAACGGCTTGCACAGGTAATCGTCGGCCCCCAGCTCGAGCCCGAGGACACGGTCGAGCTCCTCGTCGCGCGAGGTGAGGAAGAGGATGGGCAGCCGCTCGGAGAGCGAGCGCAGGCGCCGGCAGAGCTCGAGGCCGTCCATCTCGGGCATCAGGATGTCGAGCACGGCGAGGTCGGGAAGGGCCTGCTCGAAGCTCCGCCAGGCGGTGAGCCCATCGGCGAACTGCACGACGCGGTAACCCTCGCGGCCGAGGGCAAACGCCACGGTCTCGCGCAGGCTCGCCTCGTCGTCCACCAGGGCGATCAGCGGGCCGGTCGGGGGCGGCATCCATTCAATCTAGCGCATTTAGGTGAACACGGCCCGCCGCCGGCCGCCACGATTTCGCCGCAATCTGCCCGCATCCTGCCCATGTCCTGCCCGCATGAGGCCGCGGCGGCGCGCTCTACTGCACTCCAGGGAGGAGCGAAAGATGTCCGAGCGCGAAGGGCGCAGGCTGCGGGACTCGTCGATGTTCAAGCTGTTGACCTTGGGGGGGCTCATCCTGGTCTTGCTCATCCCCCTCACGATGGTGCGGTCCCTCATCGCCGAGCGCGAGAGTCGGCGGACCCAGGCGGTCGAACACGTCGCGGAGAGCTGGGGAGCCTCGCAAACGCTGGGCGGCCCGGTGCTGACCATCCCCTTCCGCACGTCCAAGTACTCGCGGGCCGACGCCAAGTTCCTCCCCGAAACCCTGAACATCGAGGCGCGTCTCTTCCCCGAGCGACGCAGCCGAGGGATCTTCGAGGCCGTCCTCTACCGCGCGCATCTCAAGGTGACCGGCACCTTCAGGCCGGATTTCGCCGCCTGGAGTGCGCAGCCGAAAGACGCTCTCTGGGACGAGGCCGGCCTCGCGATCGGGTTGACGGATCTGCGCGGCGTGCGCCGTGCCGGGGACTTCCTCTGGCAGGGCCAGGCCCTCAAGCTGACGCCGAGTGGCAGCGAACCCGGCCTGTGGGACTCGGGGCTGCGCACTGGAGCGGCCGGGTTGAGCGCGGCAACCAAGGAAGCGGCGTTCGCCTTCGAGCTCGACATCGACGGCAGCGGCAATCTCTGGTTCCAGCCCTCGGGCAAGCAAACGACCGTCACCGTGAGCTCGCCCTGGCCCGACCCGAGCTTCAGCGGTTCCTTCCTGCCGGAGTCGCACCGCGTGGGACCCGATGGCTTCACCGCCCGTTGGAGCGTTTCCTACTTCGGGCGCACCTACCCGCAGCAGTGGTGCGCCGAGGGCGAAGGCCGGCCGGCGGAAAACGTCGTCCGCTCCTCGGAGTTCGGACTCAGCCTCTTCTTGGCCGCCGACTCCTACCAGATGACCGAACGCGCGCAGAAGTACGCCGTCCTCTTCCTGCTCCTCACCTTCATCACCTTCTTTCTCTATGAGCTCTGGAGCCCGGTTGCCATCGACCCGGTGCAGCAGCTGCTGGTGGGAGCCGCGCTCTGCATCTTCTACCTGTTGCTGCTCTCGATCTCGGAGCACCTGCCCTTCGGCCCCTCCTACGCCATCGCCGCGGCCGCGACCATCCTCCTCATCACCGGCTACGCGATGGCCATCCTGGGCGGCCGAGCGCGCGCCCTGCTCCTGGGCCTGATCCTCGCCGTCCTCTACGGGTTCCTCTACGTGCTGCTCCAGGCGGAGGACTACGCGCTGCTGCTCGGCACGATCGGCCTCTTCGCGATCCTCGCCCTGGTGATGTATCTCACTCGGCGGGTCAACTGGAGGAACACGCGCGAGAAGCCGGTCGCCCCGCCGGCGCCGGCGCAGGAGCCGCCGGGCGGGCGGGAGCGCCTGTGAGGGAGGGTGGATCATGGCCTTTGAGGTCCGTCCCACCTGCCCGCCGCGTTTCACAGCGAAGGAAGCCGATCTTCTACAGCCTCCTGATCCTGGTGGTTGCCTTGTTGGCCGGGGCAGTCGGGATCTATTCGTATGCAGGGATCTACGGCATCAATGTAGTGTTGCGCCGGGGCACATCGGTTTGGCTCACGATTTCCGCCGCCGACCAGCGCATTTCACCGGCAATGCGTTTGGCTCTGCGAGAGCCAGCGCCTGCGGCGACAGCAGGAACGCTCGAGTGGCGATCAATTGCCGGCGGTTTTGAAGTAGCGGAACTGTCAGTCAATGCCGAAGGATCAGTCGTGGACCAGATTCTGCTGGCGCGAATTGATCCTGCGCTGTATCGGTTCCAAGTGCACAATGCGCCGGCTGGCAATCGGGAGCCTGCAGATTGGATCAAGGCACTCGGGGCTGTGTTCGTCATCAACGGCAGTTACTACTCCCGTTACGGGACACCCGAGACGCCCTTGGTCAGCCAGGGAACCCTCCTGGGGCCGAGCAAGTACGTTGCGCGGCACGGCGCATTCGTCGCCTCTGCCACATCAGCGGCCGTCGTTGACCTCGCCCAACAAGATTGGCGGCAAGCCCTGGCGGGCGCGACAGACGCAATGGTTTCCTACCCTCTGCTGATTGCCGCCGATGGAACCCGGCGGGCCAAGGGAGATCGACGCTGGTTGGCCAACCGGAGCTTCGTAGGGCAGGATGAGGCAGGACGCGTTGTGCTTGGGACTACACGCGACGCCTTCTTTTCGCTGGAACGGTTCGCTGCATTTCTCCGGCAGTCGCCCATGGGCCTCAAACTCGCCCTCAATCTCGACGGAGGGCCCGTGGCATGCCAGGGAGTCAGCATCGGCGATTTCCATCGCGACTTTTGCGGGGCGTGGGAGACTGACGTTCGGAACGGACAACTGAAGCTCCTCGCGCCACTGGTCGGGAAGCGAAGGTGGGGTCTGCCGATTGTCTTGGCAGTTTCACGGAAGTAGCGTCGAGCTGCCTCGGGCGCGGCCCCGACCGGCGCGTTGCGGCGGTAGTTGCGGTAGCGGCGCTCACGGAGCGGCTCGAGGGTCCGCGCTCAGTGCCGGCGGCCGTCAGTCGGCTCCCGGTCCGCCGGCAGGCCGGGTTCCCAGGTGCTGTTCGTTGACGAGCCGGGCCTCCCATCGCTTCGCGACGGACGGGTAGTAGGTGAGGCGCTGGTCGATCTCGCTGCCGTCGGTCGTGTGATCGCCGGCCTTGCGAGCCTGGTTCTCGCAGCTGTGGCCCATGAAGGGCGACTTGTAGGGTTTGCTGCCGAACACCTTGTAGTCCGTGAAGTGACGACAGGTGGCTTCGTAACCGTCGGCGATGAATTCGAGGTCCACCTCGTAGTAGCTGCGCCGGAAGATCTCCGGCTCCTCGGCGTCGTAAGACACGCTCTTCAAGGTGGCCCGCGCGATCCTGACGATCCTCTGCCTGGCATACTTCTCGTCGAGGAGGGCGCGCAGCGCGGCCTCGGTTGGCGGCACCGGGACGGGAATCATTCTGGGCACGAAGGTCAGCGTCCCCTTCAAGCTGTCGAAGGCGGGATGGTCGGCGTAGTGATAGAAGCTGCCAAAGACTCCGCGTACACACGCGGCGAGCGCGGCACTGATCGAACCCTTGGCCTCGATCGTCACGACATAATATCCTTCGCCTGGCGGCGGCTTGACGACGAACGCGATCTCGCCTCTCTGGCCCGGGCTCTTCGCCAGGGAATCGACATAGCAGTTGTTCGCGCCACTCTTCACCGCGACGAAGAACGTGTCGCCCATGTTCGTGTCTCGGCCCGTGCTGTCGACCTCCATGGCGACATCTCCGGTCGCCATCATGGTCGTCTCTTGCGCACACGAGACCGCGCAGAACGTGGGCACCAGGAGGAACAGACCGGCGAAGCCTCGGGCCATCATGAAGCGCCCGGATGCAGCTGGTTGAGCACACGGGGCTGGCATGGAGGTCACCCCTTTCATCACGATACGAGGAAGGAACGGCGATCCACGTGACCGAGATTCGCACAACAGCTCTGACACCCGGACCGGGATCGATGACCCCATCGCGGGACGATTGTCACAGCTTTGTCACGCGGCCCCAGGCTCGTTCCGGCCCGAGGCGGGAGCTATCTCCCGGCGAGGAAGTACCCGGCGAGGGCCAGGGCGATGAGCAGCAGGGCGAAGCTGGCGAGAAGGAGGGTGCGGCGGAGGGTGCCGGGGGGGCCGAGGAGGCGGGAGATGCCGCGGAGGTGGGAGAGGAGACGGACGCGCATGGCCTCCTCGAGGCGGTCGAGGTCGGCGAGGAGGGCGGTGGCGGTGGGGTAGCGCTTGGCGGGGTCGCGGTCGAGGCACTTGAGGACCAGGACGTCGGTCGCGGGTGGGAGCTCGGCGTTGACGTGGCTGGGCAGGGCGAGCCTGCCGGTGGGCGGGCGGCCGGTCAGCAGCTCGACGAAGATGACGCCGGCGGCGTAGAGGTCGCTGCGCGGGTCGGGCGGGGCACCGCGGCGCTCGGTCTGCTCGGGCGCGAGATAGACCATCGAGCCGAGGGCGTAGGCGCCGGTGCGCAGGGTGGAGTCGAGCTCGGAGACGACGTCGATCTCGCTCGGGCCGAAGTCGGCGATCTTGACCGCGGAGACGTCCCGGGAGACCAGCACGTGGCGCGGCGAGAGATGGCCGTGCACGCAGCCGCGGGAGTGCGCGAAGCCGAGGCCACGGCAGACGGCGCGCAGCACCGCGATCGACTGCGGCACGGTGAGGCGGCGCTCCTTGAGCAGGCGCTCGAGCGAGACGCCGGCGAAGAGCTCGGTGGCGATGTAGAGGCGGTCGCCGTCCTCGCCGGTCTCGAGGACCTGCAGGATGTTGGGGTGGGAGAGCGGGACGATGGCGCGGACCTCGCGATGGAAGCGGCTGACCAGGTCGCCGGCGCGCGAGGGCGGGGCCGCTGGGGGGCTCGCGCCGGCGCGTCCGGCGCTTGGCGGCGAGGCGGCGCTGCCCGGAGGCGAGGCGAGGTGGGCCGGCGCGGCGAGCACCCGGGTCGAGAAGACCTTCAGCGCGACCGAGGCGCCGGCCGGTCCGACGGCCTTGTAGACGCTCGACACGCCGCCCTCGCGGAGCGGCTCGAGGATGCGGTACGGGCCGATCGTCTCAGGGCTCATCCGTCTCGAAGATCATAACCGTGTCGCCGACGGCGATGCGATCGAGCGGCGAGAGGGCGGCGCGGCTGACCGCCTGGCCGTTGAGGCGGGTGCCGAAGCTGCTGCCGAGGTCGGTCAGCACGTAGCTGCCGGCCTCCCAGGCAATCTGCAGGTGCTCCTTGCTGGCGTTCGGATCGGTGAGGGGCAGGGTGCAGGAGCGAGAGCGCCCGACGGTGACCGGCGAGCCGGAGAGCGCCAGCGACTGGCCGCGCTCGGGCCCCTCGAGCACGTACAGGCGGGAGGGGGTGGGGGCGTCTTCCCGCGCTCCCGGCGGAGCGGCGGCCTCGTGGGAGGGGCCTGCGACTCGGGCAGCGGCCTTGGCGCCGGCGCCGGCACCGGCTTCGGCACCACCGGGCTCCGCTCGAGGCCCGCCGGCGGCTTCTGCAGGCTCCGCCGCGGCATCGCCGGTCGCCGGCTCCGCCGCCCCCGGCCCTGCCGTTGCCGCCGTTGCCGCCGGAGCCGCCGGTGATCGTCGCCTCCGTGCCACGGAGCGCGGCGCCAGGTGGAGGGTGCGGGTCGGGTAGGGGATGCTCATGCCGGCCTTGCGCAGGTCCTCCCAGGCGCGGGAGCGGAGATCGCTGGCGATGCGCGGGGCGTTGGCGACGTCGTCGATCCAGACGCGCAACTCGTAGATCACGGCGCTGTCCTCGAAGGCGATCACGTAGACGTCGGGGGAGGGCTTGTCGAGCGTCCCCGGCACGCCGGCGGCGCAGTCGGTCAGCACGCGGCGCACCCGGTAGGGCGGCTCCTTGTAATGGACCGGGACACGGACGCGCTCGAGGTGCAGGGGGTGCGGGTAGTAGAAGTTGTGGACCCGCTCCTCGGCGAGCTTGGCGTTCGGGATGACGATGTTGTCGTTGTCGCGGGTGCGCAGGTGGGTGGTGCGCCAGGTGATCGCCACCACCCTGCCCTCCTGCTGCTCGCCCACGCGGATCCAGTCGTTGATGCGGAACGGCCGCTCGAGGCTGATCACCAGGCCGGCGAAGAAGTTGGCCAGGATCGGCTGCAAGGCCAGGCCGAGCACCAGCGAGGTGACGGCGCTGGTGGCGAGCAGCGGCCCGATGTCGAAGGCCGGGAAGCGCAGCTTGAGGGTCACCAGGGCGGTGACCAGGTAGACCACCGCCATCGCCACCGCCGGCAGCAGCGGCGGCAGGCGAACGCCGCGCTGGCCCAGCAGGTGGACGTCGAAGAGCAGCAGCGCCAGCAGGCGGAGGATGGTGATCAGGCCGAGGAACAGCAGCGTCCAGGAGAGCGCCGCCGGCAGCCAGGGGACGCCGGGCCGCAGGCGGCCGAAGACCTCGAGCGTCGCCGCCAGCGCCGCCACGACGAGCGGGAAGGTCAGCTGGCGCACCACGAAGGAGCGGCGCCGCAGGAAGCCGATGGCGAGGACCAGCAGCGCCAGCACGCCGGTGCTGGCGACGACCGCCAGGGCCGCGGTCATCCCGGCGCCCTGGCCGGGCGCGTGCGGGTGCGCTTCGTCAGGTCCTCCATGCCCTCCTCGTGTCGCCGATGTGGCAGGCCTGGCGCATTGTAGCCCGAAGGCCGCGGGGCGCCGGCGCCCTGCTTCTCGCTACCCGGCGCGCGCGCTATGATGCCAGGGCAGTCCCGGATCGCCGTCGAATCGAAGTCGAATCGAATAGGAATCCTTTCACCCCTGGCCCGAAGAGGAGAGATCATGCGTAGAACCCTGGTCCTTACGCTCGCCGTGGCGATGCTGGCAGCTGGGCTGGCCGCCCTGCAGCCGGTTGCCGCGCAGCCGGATGCGAAGCACGCGATGCACGACGCGGATCATGCCGCGGCCTCACCGGCGGCACCGGCGGCATCGGCCGCATCGGCAACCGCCGCCCACCCGGCGGCCGCCGGGGCGCCGGCGCCCGGCAGCACGCGCGCCATCGTGCTGCGCCAGATCGTCGCCGCGCAGGAGAAGCTGGTCGCGCTGGCGGAGGCGATGCCGGCCGAGAAGTACGGCTGGCGGCCCGGCGAGGGCGTGCGCTCGGTCGGCGAGGTGTTCATGCACGTGGCGAGCGCCAACTTCTTCCTGCCGACGTTCTGGGGCGCCAAGGTCCCGGCCGGCGTCGACCCGCGCAACCTGGAGAAGGAGGGGGCGGACAAGGCCAAGACGGTGGCGGCGCTCAAGCAGTCCTTCGACTTCGTCCACCAGGCCATCGACGCGCTGCCGGACTCCGAGCTGCAGAAGCCGATCAAGATCTTCGGCCGCGACGCGATCGTGGCGGAGGCCATGCTGGGCATCGCGAGCCACGGCCACGAGCACCTCGGGCAGGCGATCGCCTACGCGCGCATGAACGGCGTCGTGCCGCCATGGTCGGCGGTGGAGCCGCAGCGCGGGAGGTAGTTCCCGGGCGCCTGGTGCCGGACGGCGCCGGCGCCGGCCCGGCGCCCCGGTGCCATGATCGCGGCGCCTCGGACGGTGCCATGATCGCCGCGCCTTGGACCGGCGCCGTGGAGAGGAGCGAGACCATGAGGAAGTTCCTGGTTGCAAGCGCAGTCCTGGCGTTCGCGGCTGCGGCCTTCGCGGCCGGCGGGCGGGCCGCCGGCGCCCCGCAGGGCGCTGCCGCCACGGGCGGCAAGCCGCCGGGCGCGCCGGCCATCGTCCCGCTCAAGGTCAAGCGGCCGCCGGGGCTGCGGGGCGAGATCCAGCAGCAGCTCGACGACGCGGAGCAGAAGCTGATCCAGCTCGCCAGCGTCGTGCCGCCGGACAAGTTCGGCTGGCGGCCGGCGCCGGGAGTGCGCTCGTTCGGCGAGGTCTGCCTGCACGTGGCGGGCGGCAACTACGAGATCGGAGCGATGTGGGGGATGAAGGTCCCGGCCGGCGTGGACCTGGCGAAGATCGAGGCGCAAGGCGCCGAGAAGGGCAACGCCATCGCGGCGATGCGCGTCTCGTTCGAGCAGGTGCGCGAGTCGATCGCGGCGATGTCCGACGGCAAGGTCGAGCAGCCGATCACCTACTTCGGCCATCCGGGCACGGTGCGCCTCGCCCTGATCGAGGCGGCGGTGCACGCCCACGAGCATCTCGGCCAGGCGATCGCCTACGCGCGCATGAACGGCATCGTGCCGCCCTGGACGGCGTCCGCGAACAGCCGGCGGTCGGAGAAGCCCAAGCCCACCGGCCGGTAGGTGGGCGCGCCGAATTACCCGAGGCGCTCGCGGTAGAGCTTGTCCATCGCGCGGCGCAGCGCCTCGAGGCGGCCGTTGGTGCCCAGCTTGGCGGCGTCGGCGGCCTTGACGACCAGGGGCCAGTCGAAGTCGACGTTGTCGACGATCCGCATCCGCCACACCTGCTTGCCGGCGTCCCAGTGGCCGAAGGTGCGCGGCGCGAGCTCGGCGTTGGCCGGGTCGGCGGCGCCCAGGCGCCAGCCGCTCGGCAGGAAGCTGCGGATCTCGTCCTCGGTGTACCCCAGGGGCTCGTTCGCTGTCATGGCGCGCCATTCTGCACCAAAGCGGCGCCCGCCCGCCAGCGCGGCGACCGGCGACCAGGTGGTGGGTCCGTTGCCTCCAGCCTCCTTTGGGCGAGGTATGGAAGTCCGCGGCCGGTTCGTTGACACCCCTCGCCCAAACGGCGGCAGGAGGCAACGGACCCACTCGTTTGCGGCCGGCTTCGCTTGACCCCCTGGGGGGCGGTTGTTACGATCCAGCCAGGGCCGCCGCCAGGCCGTTCCCCGTTCGACACCCTGAGGACACGCATGGAGATCCAGCTCACCGAAGAGCAGTTGCTGCTCCGCGAGAACGTGCGGCGCTTCGCCGACGAGGTGGTGCGCCCGCGGGCGAAGGAGATCGACAAGACCGGGGAATTCCCCCGCCGCTTCTTCGACCAGGCGGGCGAGCTCGGGCTGGCGGGGGTCGCCGTGCCCGAGGAGTACGGCGGCGGCGGCATGGACTACCTGTCCTACAGCCTGGTCATCGAGGAGATCAGCCGCGCCTGCGCCAACTCCGGCGTCATCCTGTCGGTCAACAACTCGCTGGTCTGCGATCCGATCCTGAAGTTCGGCAGCGAGGAGCAGAAGCGCCAGTTCCTGACGCCGCTCGCCTCGGGCCGCAAGCTCGGCTGCTTCGCGCTCACCGAGCCCGGCGCCGGCAGCGACGCGGCGAGCCTGCGCACGCTGGCGCGGCGCGAGGGCGACGGCTACGCGCTCGACGGCAGCAAGGTGTTCATCACCAACGGCACCCATGCCGACGTCGCGCTGGTCTTCGCCACGGTGGACCCGGAGAAGAAGCACCGCGGCATCACAGCGTTCCTGGTGCCGACCGACTCGCCCGGGTTCCACCGCGGCGTGCACGAGACCAAGCTCGGGGTCAACGCCTCGGGCACCACCGAGCTGCGTTTCGACGACGTGCAGGTGCCGGCCCGGCAGCGCCTCGGAGAGGAGGGCGAGGGCTTCAAGATCGCCATGGCGACCCTCGACGGCGGCCGCATCGGCATCGCCTCGCAGGCGCTGGGCATCGCCCAGGCGGCGCTCGAGGACGCGCTCGCCTACGCCCAGCAGCGCGAGCAGTTCGGCCAGCACCTCGCCGACTTCCAGGCCATCCAGTTCTACCTCGCCGACATGGCGACCGAGATCGACGCGGCGCGCCTGCTGACCTGGAAGGCGGCCTGGACCAGGGACCAGGGGAAGCGCTACACGCTCGAGGCCGCGCAGGCCAAGCTCTTCTCCTCCGAGATGGCGCAGCGCGTCACCAACAAGGCGCTGCAGATCCACGGCGGCTACGGCTACTCGCGCGAGTACGACGTCGAGCGCTACTTCCGCGACGCGCGCATCACCGAGATCTACGAGGGCACCAGCGAGATCCAGAAGATGGTGATCGCCGACTGGGTGCTCGACAAGGCCTGAGCGGCGCGGAGCACCACTTCGGATGCCGCCCGCCACCTCGTCCGCCACGCCGGCCGCGCCGGCTGCACCCGCCAGGCCCGGTGCGCCCGGTGCGCGCGCCGTCGAGGCCGCCGCTGCCGATGCCGCCGGCGCCGGCGCCGCCGCCGGCGGCCCCAGCTTCGGGCTGAGCGAGGACCAGGAGCTGCTGCGCGAGCAGGTGCGGCGCTTTGCCGAGGAGCGCATCCGGCCCGGCGTCCAGGAGCGTGACCGCGCCCATCGCTTCCCGGCCGAGATCGTCGAGGAGATGGGGGAGATGGGGTTGCTCGGCATGCTGGTCGGCGAGGAGTACGGCGGCGCCGGCGCCGACGTGCTGACCTACGCCGTCGCGGTCGAGGAGGTGGCGCGCGTCTGTGCGGCGACCGCGGTGACGATGAGCGTCAGCAACTCGGTGTGCTGCTGGCCGATCGCGCGCTTCGGCGGCGAGGCGCTGAAGCGCAGGGTGCTGCCGGAGCTGGCGGGCGGCGCGCTCGGCGCCTTCGGCCTGACCGAGCCGGGCGCCGGCAGCGACGCCGGCAGCCTGCGCACCGCGGCGCGGCGCGACGGCGACTCCTGGGTGCTGTCGGGCGAGAAAGCCTGGATCAGCAACGCCGGCTTCGCTCGCTGGTACGTGGTGATCGCGCGCACCGATCCGGCGGCGGGCAAGCGGGGGATGACCGCTTTCGTGGTGCCTGCCGACGCGCCGGGCTTCGCGGTCGGCCAGCCGGAGGCGAAGCTGGGCCTGCACGCCTCGCGCACGGCGCCGATCTATTTCAACGATTGCCGGGTGCCCGCCGAGAACGTCCTCGGCAGTCCCGGCCAGGGGTTCAAGATCGCGCTGGCGACGCTCGACCACTCGCGGATCGGCATCGCGGCGCAGTCGGTCGGCATCCACCAGCGGGCGCTCGAGCTGGCGGTGGCCTACGCCCGCGAGCGGGTGCAGTTCGGAGTGCCGATCGCCCGCCACCAGGCGATCCGCTTCCGCATCGCGGAGATGGCGACCGAGCTGGCGGCGGCGCGGCTGCTGACCTGGCGCGCGGCGCTCGCGGCCGGCGGCGGGGGGGGCGACGCCGGGCGCCTGGCCGCCGAGGCCAAGGTCTTCGCCTCCGAGGCCGCCAACCGCGCCTGCCAGGAGAGCCTGCAGATCCACGGCGGCAACGGCTTCCACGACGACTACGAGATCTCGCGGCTCTACCGCGACGTGCGGGTGACCACCATCTACGAGGGCACCAGCGAGATGCAGCGGCTGGTCATCGCCCGGCATTTGCTGTCGGCCTCTTAGCCCCATGTCGAGCCTCGTCCTGATCGCGCTCCTGGCCGGGGCCGTGGGCATCGCCGCGGGCTGGCTGCTCGCTGGCCAGCGGGGCGGCGCCGAGCGCGCCATGCTCGGGGAGCGGCTGCGCGGGCGCGAGGCGCGGCTCGAGGATCTCGAGCAGCGGCTGGCGGCGCGCGAGCGCGAGGTGGAGGAGCGCCGCCGCGAGGCTACCGCTCTCGGTGCCCGGGTCGCCGAGCTGACGAGCACCGTCGACCAGGAGCGCCAGCGGGCCGTGGAGAAGCTGCGCCTGCTCGAGGAGGCGCAGGTCAAGCTCGGCGACGCCTTCCGCGCGCTCTCGGCGGAGGCGCTGCAGCACAACAACCAGTCCTTCCTCGACCTCGCCAAGACGACTCTCGAGAGCTTCCAGCAGGGCGCCCGCCAGGACCTCGACCTGCGCCGGCAGGCGATCGGCGAGATGGTGCGGCCGCTCGGCGAATCGATCACCAGAGTCGACCAGAAGCTGCTCGAGATCGAGAAGGAGCGCACCGCGGCCTACGCCGGCTTGAGCGAGCAGCTGCGCGGCATGCGGGAGAGCGAGTCCAGGCTCGAGCGCGAGACCGGCCGCCTGGTGCAGGCGCTGCGCACCCCGGCGGCGCGCGGCCGCTGGGGCGAGATGCAGCTGCGGCGGGTGGTCGAGATGGCCGGCATGCTCGAGTACTGCGACTTCGTGATGCAGTCCGAGCTCGCCACCGAGGACGGCCGCCTGCGTCCCGACATGGTGGTGCGGCTGCCGAGCGGCAGGCAGGTGGTGGTCGACGCCAAGGCGCCGCTCGAGGCCTACCTCGAGGCCCTCGACATCGAGGACGAAGAGCTGCGGCGGGGCCGGTTCGCCGCCCACGCCGCGCAGATCCGCAGCCACCTGAACAAGCTCAGCGAGAAGAGCTACTGGAGCCAGCTCGACGGCGCGCCGGAGTTCGTGGTCCTCTTCCTGCCGGGAGAGGTGTTCTTCAGCGCCGCCCTGGAGCAGGACCCGCGGCTGATCGAGTTCGGCGTCGAGCACAACGTCATCGTCGCCACGCCCACCACGCTCATCGCCATGCTGAAGGCCGTCCACTTCGGCTGGCGCCAGGAGCGGATCGCGGAGAAGTCGCGCGAGATCAGCGATCTCGGGCGCGATCTCCACGACCGCCTGCGCGTCTTCGCCACGCACCTCGAGTCCATGCGCCGCGGCCTCGACCGCAGCGTCGAAGCCTACAACCAGGCCGTCGGCTCGCTCGAGGGCCGCGTCCTCCCGCAGGCCCGCCGCTTCCGCGAGCTCGGCGCCACCGGCGGCGAGGAGATCCCCGTCCTCCAATCCATCCCGCGCGCCATCCGCTCCCCGGAACTGCACGCCGGCGACGCCCGCGGCGAGGCGCCGGCGGCGTCCGAGGAGCCGGAGAAGCTGGAGGAGTGAGGGCGCCGCTGCGCTAGAGTTGCGGGCGCGGCGTCACGCGCTTCGGTGGATGCGCCGCGCGGGCTGCGAGCACGCCGAGGAGAGATTCGCGATGCGCTTGAAACTGGCGGCGGCGAGCGTGGGGTTGCTGGCGGCGGTGGGTGCGGTGGGCGCCATGGGCGGACAGGAGAGGCCGGCGTCGCCACGAGCGGCGGCGGGAGGCGGGGACCTGGCGGCGGCGCGCGCGGGGCTGGTGGATGCCGAGCGGGCGTTCTCGCGGCTGTCGCAGCGGGAGGGTGTGCGGGCGGCGTTCCTCGCTTACCTGGCCGAGGATGCGGTGCTGTTCCGGCCGGGACCGGTTCCTGGACGGGAGTTCGTCGAGGCGCGGCCGTCGCCGCCGGTCGAGCTGACCTGGTGGCCGGTCTACGCGGAGGTCGCGGCGTCGGGAGATCTCGGCTACACCACCGGCCCCTACGTGCTGCGCGACACCGGTCCGGGGCAGGGCGGGGAGACGCAGCACGGCTACTACGTCACGGTGTGGCGCCGGCAGGCCGACGGCGCCTGGAAGGTGGTCGCCGACCTGGGTGTGACGACCCCGCCGCCGGCCGGGCCCGATGCCGCGGCGGGTGGCGCGGTCGGGTACGGGCGCATCGCCGGCGGAGCGCCGGCGGGGCAGGGCCTGCCGGAGACGGCCGAGACGGCGCAGCACGCTCTCCTGGCAGCTGACCGCGCCTTCGGCGGGGACGCCACCGTCCATGGCGCGCGCGCCGCCTACATGGCGGTCATCGCCGACGAGGCGCGGTTCTACCGCGACGGCACGCCGCCGGCCATCGGCCGCGAGGCCGTCGGCAGGATCCTGGGCAACCATCCTCAGCGGGCGTCGAGCTGGGAGCCGACGGCGGCGGTCGTGGCGAGCAGCGGCGATCTCGGCTACACCTACGGCAAGACGGCCGTCATGAGGCCGGGCCGGCCGGGCCGGATCGGCCTGCCGGGTCTCTACTTCCGCATCTGGGAGCGCCAGGGGGGCGGCCCCTTCAAGATCGTCGTCGACCTGGTCAAGGCGCTGCCGTCGGCGCCGCCGATGCTGCCGCCGGCCGGCCGGCCCGAGGCGGCGCCGAGAGAGCCGCCGCGACCGGGAGAGCCGCCGCCGGGAGGGCCGCCGGGAGAGCCGCCTGGAGGCCCGCCGCCGCCCGGGGCCCCTCCGCCGGCAGCGCCGCCTCCGCCGGGCGCGGCTCCGGGCCTGCCTGCCGGTGCCGATTTCTAGCGTCAGCCTCTTCAGCCTCAGAAGGCGTGGCGCCACCGGCTGGCACGCGCTTCGGGCGGCGTGCCTGGCGGCGGTGGGGCTTGCCATCGCGTGCGCCGCTCCCGCGGGCGGTGCCGGCGACGAGGGGCCGCGGCCCGAAGCGCCGCGCCTCGAGCGCCGGGGACAGTGGCGGTTGGCGGCGGGTGCGGTCGCCGTCGATGCTGCGAGCGAGCGCGACGACCTGCGGGATTGGCAGCACGCGGCCGCCGCGCTGCGGGAGCTGCCCGGCAAGCGGGTGACGCTGCTGGCGTCGCCGGCGCGCCTGGACGGTTCCGGCCGGGCCGAGCTGGTGCGCCTGGCCGCGGAGCTCGACGGCGCGGTGGCGGCGATGGCGCCGCGGCTGCTCGGCGGCTCGGCGCGGTCGCCGCGGGCGCAGCCGGAGCCGCGGCCGCAAGAGCAGCAGCGGCAGGAGCAGCAGCGGCTAGAGACGCGGCAGCGGGATGGGCGGCAGCGGGAACCACGAGAAGCGGAGCCGCGGCAGCCGGAGCCGCCGATCGTGGTGGCGGTCGAGGACGACTTCGTGGCGCAGGGGCGCCACACTGGTCAGATCGGCGAGGCGGTGCCGGCGGCGGAGCCGGGCGACCGCGCCGAGCTGCACCTGGTCTACCATCCTGACGACCTCTTCGCGTATCGCGTCGCCCTGGCCAGCAGGCTGATCGCGCGCGCCGGCCTGGGCGGGGCGGCGGGCCTGCCGCCGTGGCTCGAGCGCGGGGCGGCGTTGTGGCTGGCCGGCGACTGGTACGGCCGGCCCTACCGGGAATGGCTGCCCTGGCTGGCCGGCGCGGAGGTGCTGCCGTCCGGCGTCGAGCTGCTGGCGACGGCAACGCCGACAGAGGGATCCACCGTGCTCTGGACGCCGGTGGCGGCGGCGCTGGTCGATCACCTTCCCGGGGAGACGCTGGCGGCGAAGCTCGCGGCCGCCCGCCGCTTGACGTCGCGCGACGTCGACTCCTGGCTGGGCGGGCTGGCGAGGCAGCAGGCATCGCCACGCGCGTCCCAAGCGGTTCGGGCGGCCGGCGCGGGAGTCGGGCCGCTGCCATTCCTGCGCGGGGTGTCGCTGGCGATGGACAACAACCTGGAAGGGGGCTATCACGCCCCGGCGCTCGACCGGCAGCTCGACCGGCTGGCGGCGATGGGGGTGGACGCCGTGTCGCTGATGCCGTTCGCGTTCGAGGAAGGGCCGTCCGCGCCGCGCCTGCACATGCTCGGCGGCAGCCCCGAGAGCGAGACCGACGTCGGGCTCATCCACGCGGTGCGCCGCGCCCGCGCGCACGGCCTGCGCACGCTCTACAAGCCTCATATCTGGGTCGGGGGCGGGAGCTGGCCGGGCGACGTGGCGATGCGCGACGAGGCAGCGTGGCGGGAATGGTGGCGCGATTACCGCCGCTATGTCCTGCATCACGCGGTGCTCGCCCGCTGGGCGGGAGCGGACCTGTTCAGCATCGGCTGCGAGCTGTCCGGGACGCTCGGCCGGGCGGAGGACTGGCGGCGGCTGATCGCGGCGGTGCGCCAGGTCTTCCCGGGCCCGCTCACCTATGCCGGCAACTGGAGCGGCGACCTCGAGCGGGCGCCGTTCTGGGAGCAGCTCGACCTCATGGGCGTCGACGCCTACTACCCGCTGTCGCCCGATCCGGCGGCCGGGCGCGCGGAGCTGGCGCGCGGCGCCGCCGCGGTGGCGGCGCGTCTCGCCGCCGCTAGCCGTGCGTCGCACCGGCCGCTGCTGCTCACCGAGGTGGGCTTCGCGGCCTGCCGCGCCACCTGGACGGCTCCCCACCGCGAGGGCGGCACGCCGTCGCAGGCAGACCAGGCAGCCGCCTACGCCGCGCTGTTCGGCGCTCTCGGGCACCCCCCCTGGCTCGCCGGCACCTTCGTCTGGAAGGCATTCAGCGACGAGACCGTGGCGGCGGGCCGTCCGGCGGCCGCCCGCCACCGTCGTGACGATGCCGCCGCGGACTTCCGCTTCCTCGGCCGCCAGGCCGAGGCGGCGATCGCGGCCTATTACGGACGCAGGTGATCCGGGCGCGGGTCGGCGACCGGGTCACGCGCGACGTCCTCAGGGGTCGCGATGGACGATGGTGCCGACGTGCTCGCCCTCGAGGGCGGCTTGGATTCGCTCGGGATGGCGGCCGTTGACGAGCTGGAAGCGGTCGAGGAGGCGGGCGTTGGCGAGGAGGTCGAGGAGGACGGGCTCGAAGGGGAGGGTGGCGAGACCTCGCCGGCGCAGGCCGGTGACGGTGATCTCGGGGATGAGGCGAGCGGCGGGGTCGAGCTTGGGGTCGGCGTCGTGGAGGCCGTCGACGTCCTTGACCAGGGTGAGGCTCTTGCAGCCGAAGCACTCGGCGAGCAGGAAGGCGCCGGCGTCGGTGCGATGCGGGGGGATGCGGCCGATGCCCGGCGGATGCTCCCAGAGTGAGTAGGGCGGCACACTGCTGAAGACCACGCCCGGCGCGCTGTGCAGGAAGAGCGGCAGCAGGTGGCCGAAGATCTCGGGGGGGATGGCCACGACGCCGTGCGGGGCGAGCAGGGTCCCGAGGATGTGGGCGTTGCCGAGCGCGTCGGCCGCGGCCAGCTGGGCCAGCACGCCGGTGGGCAGGCCGAGGTCGATGCCGATCGAGAAGACGTGGCGGGTGCGCACGCCGCCGCCGGTGCCCAGGATCAGCTTCCAGCGCTTCAGGCAGCCGGCCAGGGCTTCGACCACCGGGTAGACCACCTGCCTCCCCGCGTCGAGGATCGAGCGGCCGCCGATCTTCAGCACGTGCGCCTCGGGCAGCATGCGGAACACCGGGCTCTCGGTGGAGCGCTCGACCTGGCGATCGAGCAGGCTCTCGCGCATCAGCCGCGAGCGGACGTGGTGGCGCGGCGCGGGCTCGGCCGCGGGGCCGGTCTCGCGCGGTGCCCGCGGATCGCCGGCGGCTGGGCCGGATGCGTCGGGATCGGGCTCGATCATCGGTAGGCGTTCCTCGGTGGGCGGCGGTGGCGGCGTCGGAGCGGCGTCCAATCGGCGGGCGGCGGCGGCGTCGAAAGGGGCGGCCGTGGCGGGCAAGGTGAAGGCAAGGACGACATGGGCCGGTCAGTCGGCGCTGATGACGGTGCCCACGGGCTCGCCTTCCAGGGCGCGGGTGAGATTGCCCGGCACCAGGCCGTTGATGACCTGGATGGAGCGGCGGACCTGGGCGTTGGCCATGAACTCGAGGACGGCGCGCTCGACGACGACGTCCTGTAGGTCCATCGCCGCGAGCTCGGCCACGGTGGCGCTCGGGATGAAGCGGGCGTGCCGGTCCTTCTTCGGGTCCGCGGTGTAGAGGCCCTCGACGTCCTTGACGAAGATCATCGATCGCGTGCCGAGCACCTCGCTGACCAGGTAGGCGCCGGTGTCGGTGCGATGCGGCGGGATGCGCCCGTGGCCAAGCGCCGGGTTCTGCTGCCAGTAGATATAAGGAGGCATGCCGAAGAAGATGACGGCGCCGCGCTCGGCCAGGTAGAGGGGGAGCTGTGCGAACTGGGCCGGCTCGATGAACGGGATGCCGTGCTTCGCCAGCAGGTAGCTCATCATGCGGGCGTTCTGCATGCTGACGAAGGTGCCGAGCACGGACAGCACGCCGGTCGGCATGCCGAGGTCGAGGCCGACGCTGTAGGCGTGGCGGGCGCGCGTGCCGGCGCCGGTGCCGAGGATCATCTGGTGGCGGCCGAGGTTGGCGACGATCTCGTCGATCAGCGGGAAGACGGCGGCGCGCCCCCGGTCGATGAAGCTCTGGCCGCCGATCTTCACGACGTTGGCCTGCGGCAGGATGTGGACGGGCGCGGGCAGGCCGGTGCGGGCGAGCAGCTCGTTGTCGGAGAGCGAGCCCTCCACCAGCGCCTGGCCCAGCTCGGTCAGCAGCTCGTCGTTCTCGGTCGTCATCTCTCTTCCTCTGATCCCCCATAGTGCTGCCGCCGGCGGGGGTGGTGTCCTAGATTCCGCCCTTTGGGCGAGGGTCTGAGTCTAGAGGGCGGCGCCGGAAGACTGCGTCCCCTCGCCCAAAGGGCGGAATCTAGGACACCACCCCCGCCGGCGGCAGCACGGCCAACCGCACGCCTTCGAGGACGTAGGTCTCCTCGGCGGTCGACTCGGCGTCGAGGTCTCCGAAGGTCCGCAGCGCCCAGGCTTCCAGCTCGTCGAGCACGGACTCCTGGACCCCCGGCGGCAGCACCAGGCCGCCGAGGCCGAGCTTGCCTCGCCAGCTCGCGAGCGAGCGGCGGGGGCTGTGCCGCGCCGGCCAGCGCGCGACGGCGGTGCGCGGCAGCTCGGCGGCGCCGCGCTCGCGGCAGGCCGCGAGGAAGCGCCGGCTGCCGGCGGTGCGGGGCGCGAATCCCCTGTCCCGCACCAGGCGCTGCATCTCGCGCGACATGCGGGCCTTGACGCTCTCCGCACCCCGCTCGACCCAACCCAGCAAGCAGGCGCCGCCGGCATCGCCGGCGACGCGGAAGACCTCGTCGACGACATGCGCGAGCGGCAGCAGGTGCATGGCCCGCGAGCCGAAGACGACCTTCACCGAGCCGGCGGGCAGCGGCCAGGCGCACGCGCCGTCGGCCTGCACCAGGCCGGCACGGGCCGCCCCCGGCCGGCGGCGGAAGACCTCGAGCATGCCGCGCGAGCGATCGAGGCCGACGTAGCGCACCGGGTGATCGAGGAACCAGCGGCCGATCATGCCGGTGCCGGCGCCGATCTCGAGCACCCGGTCGCCATCCCCGGCCCGGGCCAGGGCGATCGCGGCAGCGGCGATGGCGCGGCAGTCACCCTCCGGCAGCCCGACGCGGCGGTCGAACTCCGGCGCCTGGCCGTCGAAGGGAGTCGGCGAGCCGATCCCGGGCGGCGGCGCTGGCATCGATACGGCGTCCGGAATGCTCAAAGGATGGAGGGCTGCGAGAGCTGCGCTCGGACCATACGGGAAGCCGGCGGGGAAGGCAAGGGGCGAGGGTGCGGCCGGCCCTCTGGTGCGCCCGTTGCGTTGCGAGCGGCGCTATACTCGCCTTGCCGGTCCGCCTCATCCACGCCGCCTCGACGCTCTGCCTCCTGGGGCAGGTCCCGGAGCTGCTGGATGCAGGCGATGAAAATTGGAGTGACCTCGGTTGGCAATAGGGCCCCCGAGAGGCCGTGTCACGGAAAGAGATCTCATGAAGAAGCCCAAGCTTGTCGCCAGGTTGCGGCAAAAGCATCAAGAGGAGCTGAGACCGAACGCTCTCGGGCTCGTCTCAGGAGGAGATAGCGAAGTCGGCAGCGGCGGCGGGGGTAACCCTCCTGCCACGGATCCGCCCCGTATCTAGGCCGAGGTCGACGCCCGCGCGCCGGCGGCCGCGGCGTGCAGGGTGATTTGGGCGTGCGCCGGCGGCACGGCGCCCAGCCCCTATAATCGCCGGTATGTCGCGTCCTGGAAGCTGCACTGGGCTCGCGGGTGGAAGTCCCGTCGCGGTAAGCAGGCCGGTGCGCCGCGTAGCAGGCTCCGGACACGGGGAGAGATCCCCGGTGCCTGAGCGGAGCG
>Ga0207699_10000281_pt1 | contig 27831 bp, 30 predicted proteins | sample LARL51metaG_FD_184344 | JGI IMG/M metagenome (GOLD analysis project Ga0207699, IMG submission 184344) | Corn, switchgrass and miscanthus rhizosphere microbial communities from Kellogg Biological Station, Michigan, USA - LAR L5-1 metaG... | ecosystem: Host-associated > Plants > Roots >...
CGCACCCTGGGCGAGATGCTGGCCCTGCTCGCCGGCGACAACACACCCCCGTGATGGACCGGGGCTGACCGTCCGCTGGCCTACCTGCGGATGTCGGCTTCGACCTCGGTGCTCGATCGGCGCGTGTCCTGCCTCCGCAGTTGCGTGGGCTGGAGGCCACCGCCCACGGGGCGGCTGGCCGAACCCGGACCGCCGGCGCCTATGGTGGTGGTCGTGCAGGCGGTGCCCTGGTGGGGTGTGGTTTCTTCGGCCGCCGCTCCCCTGCTTCTGGTCGGCGGGTGGACCGTTGCTGCCGGGCTCCAGCCGCGCTCCGTCAACGCGGTAGCCAGCACCATCAGCGCCCTGGCGGCCGAGGGTGCCGCCGACCGGTGGGTAATGACGCTCGTGCTGCTGGCGGTGGGCGCCTGCGATGTCGTCACGGGCCTGGCGCTCAGGCCGGCCGCCGTCCCCGGACGGCTCATCCTGATCGCTGGCGGGATAGCCGGCGTACTGGTCGCGGCGAGCCCCGAGCCCGCGAGGGGCGGCTCTCCGGCGCACGCGTTCTGGGCAACGATCGGCTTCATAGCCCTGACAGTCTGGCCGCTCGGCGCCCTGAGGCGTGGATCTTCGGTGCCGAGCGGATTGCGGCCGGCTGTTTCGGCCATTGCGGCCGGGGCGTTGCTCGGCCTGCTTCTATGGTTCGCCGTGGAGCTGATGACGCGGGGCGGACAGATCGGCCTGGCCGAGCGGGTGCTGACCGAGGCGCAGGCGGTATGGCCGCTGGCGGTCGTCTTGACCTGCTGGCGGAGTATGTCTCCTGCCCGGGTGCCCCCGTGGGCCCCGGCGCGGTGACCTCCTGCACCACCTCCCGGCCGCGATGCTGCGGATCCTGGCGGGCCGCCAGCACGCGCGTCCTCGAGAGAAGGTCCGCGCGCTCCGGCCGCAATCAGTGCCCAGGGGCATACACTGAACCTGCTATCCAGCAGCCTGACCGCGTTTCCGAGCAGCCTGCTTGGGTAGCAGGCCCAGGCAGCCTGAACGCGTTTTCGATCAGGTCTAGACCATACGCCGGTCTCGAGATCCGCCTCGCTGCGTTGTCCTATACCGCGATGCGGAGTGATGATCGTGACCGCAAGTACTATCAGCGCGCCCTATGACGGCACCGAACCCTTCCCGGCTGCCAGTGCCCCTGTCCAGACCCGGGCGCAGCGGACCGTGCAGGTGACGGTGACCGGCCTGATCGTGGTAATCCCGTTCGCCGGGCTGATCGCCGCGATCTGGCTGCTCTGGGGCCGCGGTGTCGGTTGGGCCGAACTGGGCCTGGCGGTGTTGTTCTACCTGGTGACCGGGTTCGGTGTGACGGTGGGCTTCCACCGGTGCCTGACCCACCGGAGCTTTACCGCCCGGCCAGCGCTGCGGGTGGCCCTGGCGATCGCCGGGTCGATGGCCTTCGAGGGCGACGTGATCGGCTGGGTCGCCACCCATCGGCGCCACCACGCGTTCACCGACCGGCCGGGTGACCCGCACTCGCCCTACCGGTATGGCACCGGGCTGGCCGGGCAGGTGCGGGGCCTCCTGCACGCTCATGTGGGGTGGCTGTTCGGCAACGATCCGACGCCGCAGCAGCGTTTTGCGCCCGACATGCTGGCGTCCCCGTCGATGCGGCGGGTGTCGCGGGCTTTCCCCGCGTTGTGCGTTGCGTCGCTGGCGCTGCCGTTCGCTGCGGGGTGGGCGCTGGGCGGCACCTGGCTGGCCGCGCTGCTGGCGCTGGTGTGGGCCGGGCTCGTTCGCATATTCCTGCTGCAGCACGTCACCTGGAGTGTGAACTCCCTGTGCCACCTGCTCGGCAGCCGGCCCTTTACCACCCGCCGCCACGACCGGGCCACTAATTTGTGGCCGCTGGCGGTGCTGTCGCTGGGTGAGAGCTGGCACAACATGCACCACTCCGATCCGGCCTGCGCCCGGCACGGCGTCGACCGCGGCCAGATCGACCTGTCAGCCGGATTGATCCGCGGGTTCGAACGCCTCGGGTGGGTCAGCGGCGTGCGGTGGCCCACCCCTGCCCGGCTCGAGCACCGCAGGCGGGCGTCTGCGATACCCGCCGCACAGGTGCTCGCTGGCAGCCGTGTCCCCACGCCAGTCGAGGAACGGCCCGCAAGCCTCCTGGCATCGACGAGCCGGCGATCGCCCGACGCTGGCTGATGACCTCCTCAGTTGCGAGGATCACCGACAGCGGGCCGAAGACCTTCCCGGTCATGCACACCACTAGCACGGACCGGACCCGGTGAGGGCCATCGACGAGCTGCCGGGCCAGGTCACTCGCCCCGAGGCCGGCCCTGGCCACAGCAGTGTGCAGCGGCCCGAGCCAGAGACCGCCGTCGCCCGGCCGCACAGCGCCCGTAAGGTTCTCCGCACCGTGGTGTCGGTGGCCCTGGTCGCGGCAATATTCGGATTCGCCCTGCCGCGGTTCGCGTCCTATCGCAGCGTGTGGGCCAGCCTGGAGGGGATGACCTGGCCGTATGCGCTGCTCGTCGGCACCACGGCCGCTGCGAGCATGGCCTCGTACTGGTTCATGATCTGTGCGGTGCTGCCGTCGATAAGGCTGCGCCAAGCGGCGGTGGTCAACCTCAGCTCCAACGCGGTAGCGAACACGCTGCCGGCCGGCGGTGCCCTCGGCATGGGGGTCAGCTGGGCAATGTTGTCCAGCTGGGGCGTCAGCACCGCGGACTACGTGCTCTACACCCTGGTGTCGGGAACGTGGAATGTGCTGGCCCGCCTGGGACTGCCGGCCCTCGCCCTGCTGATCATGCTGACGGCCACCCGGCCCAGTGCCCTCCTGATCGCCGCCGCTGCCGTGGGCCTGGCGGTGCTCGCCACCGCGGTGGCCGGGCTGGGCCTGCTTGTGCGCAGCGAGTCTTTCGCGCTCCGCGCGGGCGGCGCGCTGCAGGCCGTGCTCGCGATCGTGTGCCGGCTGGTGCGCCGTCAACCGCCCTGCGACATCCCCGGATCGCTGCTCGGGTTCCGCCGCCGGGCCGCCGCCCTGATCGCCGCCCGGGGCTGGCGGATCACCGCCACCACCGTGGCGAGCCATCTGATCTTGTGGCTGGTCCTGCTCACGTGCCTGCGCGGCGTCGGCCTGTCCCAGGCACAGGTGCCCTGGCAGACCTCCCTCGCGGCGTTCGCGTTCGTCCGGTTGCTGACCGCCCTGCCCCTCACCCCGGGCGGCCTGGGTATCACCGAACTCGGCCTGGTCGGCACCCTGGCCGCCGGCCTCGGCGCAGGTGCCAGCGCACAGGTGACCGCCGCCGTGCTGCTGTGGCGGGCCGTGACCTACCTGCCCCCCATCCCCCTCGGCGCCGCCGCCTACCTCGTGTGGCAGCACGCACCTACACTCCTGGGACCGCCTGGGCAACGACGGCACGGCGGCCGCAAGGCGCAGGCGCCTGGGTAACAGCCTGCGGGATAACGGCCCCCTACGAATGGGGACCAGACGTTGCCTCTGGCCCTGGCGAGTTCTCCGGCTCGTCGTGCGGCGCGGGCCGGGTCGTGGCCTGGCTGCCGGGGCTGATGTCTGCGGTCCCCTGGATGACGTCCCCGGCCAGTGCGGTGAGCGGGCGGTTGTGGTTGCGCGCGTACCGCCGCAGTATGAGGAACGCCTCATCGGGGGTCACCTGATGCCGTTCGGCCAGGACTCCCTTGGCTTGCTCGATCATGACCCGGCTGTGCAGCGCGGCCTGCAACTGCGTGGCGACAAGCTCCTGCTGGCGTATCGCTCGTTCCTGCAGTATCCCGATGGTGGCCACATCCACCAGCGCCCTGGCCGCCCGCGCCACGTGCTGGTCCAGGCCGCGAGGCGCGCGGCGGAACAGGTTCAGGGTGCCGATGACCTGATCGCGCAGCCGCATCGGGATGGCATGCACCCCGGCAAATCCCATCTCGAGCGCGGCAGGGCCGAACCGTGGCCACCGTGTGGCCACGTCACCGGCGCTGATATCGCCAATGATGACGGCCTGCCCGCTGCGGAAGCAGTCCACGCAGGGGCCTTCATCGTTTTGAATCTGAAAGAGCTCCGCCACCCGGGCCTGCTCAGTTGACGCGGCCACCAGCCGCAGCGCGCCGCGGCCATCGGCCAAAAGCAGCCCCGCAGCGTCCACATCCAACAGTTCCACGCACCGTTCGGTGAGCGTGTGCAGGAACTCCATCAGGTCAAAGCCAGCCACCAGGGTGTCCGCCAGTTCCACGAACGTCTGTGCCAGCCGTTCATCGACCGATGCTGCCATAGCTCCGAGCTTAGAACCCTCGGCGCTGTCCCGCCGAGTGTGCTGCCTCTCCTAACGCTGATTCAGCGCCCTGAGCCCGGCGCACTGCCAGGGCCGAAACGCAGCCGGCGGCGCACCACGTCCCCAGCGACATCACCCAGCGCGGCGCCATTGGCGAACGCGTGTGCCCGCAGCCGCACGAACGCCTCCTCAAGACTCACGTCAAGCTGCACCGAGATCATCCCCGTGGCCTGATGAACCTCGGCCTGCGCCCCCGGCACGCCATCCAGGGGCTGGTAGTCCGGGGACTCGACAAGCCCGGAAGAAACATCCAGCAGCAACTGCAGCGCAATATCGGCGAACACCAGCGCATCGGCCAGTTCCTCCGCTCCCAGCGGGCCAGGCCGCGCCCGGTACAGCGAGAGGACCCCCACTTGGATGGCGCCAGCTTGAAGCGGAAACGAGAACACCGCCCGGGCACTGGCCTCCACGGCCGCCGACACGAATCCCGGCCACCGCACCGTCACCGAGTCCAGCTCCGGGATCAGCATTGGCGACCCGAACCAGAAATCGTCCGCGCCCGGTCCCTCTCCCGTGGTGAACTGGAACTCCTCCAGCCGGGCACTGACCTCATCCGAAGCAAACACCGGCTCGCGCGCGACCAGACCGCTCACCGCCGTCACGCTCGCGCCATCCACCCCGAGCCTCAGCACCGCGGTACGGCACAGCGTCGCAATCGTCACAGGCGCGTCACCATCATGGGCCGCGGCGATCCACGCCCAGACCTTGACTGACCGCTCGCCCATGCTCTCAGCATCCTCGCCCTGTGCCGGACCCGCGCGGACCCGTCGGGTCTATCACGCTGACTCCAGGCGTCCGGGGGTTTCCCGGTTAGCCGGACACGGAGTGGCCCTGAGGCCGGACAGCAGCCGACGCGAATGGTTGTGGAGGGACCAGATCCGGTGCGGTGGCCTTGACGGTCCCGGCCGAGGAGGTCCCGCCGTAACATCAGCTTCCCGGGCACTGACTTCCGGCTGTTCCTAACAGCCGGTCGGCGGCCTCAACGTCATGCAGAGCGGGGCGTTCATGGTGTCACTGCTCCTGCGTCCGGGGCGGCGGCGACCCGGCTCTGCGGCGCGCATCAAGTACCATCAGCGTCCCCCGGATGCCCGGCACTGCGAGCGCCATCAGAGCGACGACGATGACGGCCAGGCGAGTGATGATCATGGATTGCTCCCTTCGGCGACCCCGGGGGGGAGTTGTCCGCCGTTGGCGTCCGCTCCCCCCAGCGCTTACTTTCCAAGTTACCCAGGTAGTTAGAAACTAGCAATATTTTTCTAGTTTTTGCGAGCGACTTTCGAGGGTGGAACCATCGAAGAAGGCCACCATGCGGGCACCCACCCTGGCGCATCGACCTCTTTACCGGGCGGCGGGCCGGCTCTGCGTGCCCTCACCATGGCGTGCGGTACGCTACCGGTACACGGCATGCCGTGAGGCGGCGCCATCAGGGCGCGCCGGTCGTTCCTCGCTCGGTGAGCGAGCTGGTTTCCACGGATCTGACGTGGTGGCCTCCGGAATACGGCCACCCAGATCCGAAAGAGATTCCTTAGTGACCATGACGTCCACCGAAATTTCGCATGCCCGCCGGCGTCGCCGGGGCCGGGCGAAGCCCAGGTCCTCAGGCCGGGCAGCCGCGCCCACCCGATCGGCGCAGGGCGCCCGGGCGCCACACGACCGGGCGTGGGAAGCCGGTCCCGCCTCCGGCATGGCCGGAGTGGCCACGCTGCACGCGAGCTTCGCCGAGCTGGGCGTTCCCGGGCCGCTGGTCGACGCGCTGGCCGGAGCCGGTCTCACCGTGCCGTTCCCGATCCAGGCGGCCACGCTGCCGGATGCCTTGGCCGGGCGGGACATCCTGGGCCGCGGCCGGACCGGTTCCGGTAAGACGCTCGCGTTCTCGATCCCGCTGGTCGCGGGGCTGGCGGACGGATTCACCAGCGCAGGCCGCCCGCGTGGCCTGGTCCTGGTGCCCACCCGGGAGCTGGCCAGCCAGGTCCAGGCCGTGCTCACGCCGCTGGCCCAGGCGATGGACCTGACGGTGGCTACCATTTTCGGTGGTACCGGGCAGAACGCGCAGGTAGCGGCCCTGCGCAACCGTGTGGACATCGTCGTGGCCTGTCCCGGGCGGCTGGCCGACCTCATCGAGCAGGGGCACTGCCACCTGGGCGATGTCGAGATCAGCGTGGTGGACGAGGCGGACCACATGGCTGACCTCGGCTTCCTGCCGGTGGTGCGGCGGCTGATGGATGCCACCCCGCGGGAGAGCCAGCGGATGCTGTTCTCCGCCACGCTGGACAACGCGGTGGATGTGCTGGTGCGCCGGTTCCTCAGCGACCCGGCGGTACACGCGGTGGACTCGGTCACCGCTGCTCCCGGCGCCATGGTCCATCACTTGCTCACCGTGGCGCCGGGGGACCGGGTGGGCGTGGTCGCCGCGCTGGCGGGCGGCTGCCACCGGTCGCTGGTGTTCACCCGGACCAAGCACGGCGCGCAGAAGCTCACCCGTCAGCTGGCCAGGGCAGGCATATCCGTGGTGGAGTTGCACGGCGACCTCGGCCAGGGTGCCCGGGAGCGAAACCTGGCATCGTTCGCCTCCGGCGTGGCCCGGGTCCTGGTGGCCACCGACATCGCCGCCCGGGGGATCCACGTGGACGACATCGGCCTCGTGATCCACGCGGACCCACCCGCCGAGCACAAGGCCTACCTGCACCGGTCCGGCCGGACCGCCCGGGCCGGCGCCGGCGGTGTGGTCATCACCCTGCAGAGCCCGGCCCAGGCCGCCGACGTGCGCGGGCTGATGCGCCGTGCGGGCGTGAGCCCGCTGGCCGCGACCGTCAGTCCCGGCTCCGCGCTGCTGCGTTCCATCGCCGGACCGCCTGCGGCCCGGGTCGAGCCGCCTGCCGCCCGCGCGGCGACGCTGCCTGCCGGCCCGGCTACCGGCCGCGGCGCGGTGGCCATGTCCGCCAGGTACCGGGGGCGCCGCAGGGGGTAGAGACGTGGCCCGCGGCGCTCTCCCCTGGCCCGGATGCCAGGAAGGACACCAGGCGCGCAGGAATACACCGGCCACAAGACGGCGTTGAGCAGAAAAGTTGTTGTCGACGTTTGCGACCGTGAAGACGCCCGCATTTCGACAATGGGCGTCTCGCCGTCTGGCTGTGGAATTCCTCCCCCAGTGGCGGGCAACCAGCAGCTGATTCGTGCGAAGGGCACGGATCTGGGCTCGTCTTAAGGAGACAAGCAGATGGCACAGGGAACTGTGAAGTGGTTCAACGCCGATAAGGGCTTCGGTTTCATCGCCCCCGACGACGGCACCGCCGACGTCTTCGTCCACCACTCGGCGATCGACATGGACGGCTACCGCAGCCTGGAAGAGAACCAGAAGGTGGAGTACACCACCCGCCAGGGCCCCAAGGGCCCGCAGGCGGAGCAGGTACACGCAATCTGACCTGATGCATGCGGCAGGCCCCGCGCGAGAAGGCGCGGGGCCTGCCGCATGTCCGCCTACCTGAGCGCCGCCCCGGGGATCGCCGTCGGCCTCCCTGGCGGCCGACCGCTCGCCGCGCACCGCTCACCGCAGGAGGATGATGGGGTTGACCGCTGACGCGGCACTTCCTGTAGCCGAACGCCTCTCGGGGGCTGACCGGGAAGCGCCGCTCACCGGTCCGGGCAGCGACTACGCCAGGCTTTCCCGCAGCGTGCGGGCGGCCGGGCTGCTTCGCAGGCGCCCTGGGTATTACAGCATCAAGATTGCCGTCAACCTGCTCCTGCTGGCCGCCGGGTGGGCCGCGTTCTTCCTGCTCGGGCGCTCCTGGTGGCAGCTGCTGGTGGCCGTCTTCCTGGCGGTGATGTTCACCCAGACCGGATTCATCGGGCACGACGCCGGGCATCGCCAGATCTCCGGATCCAAACGCACCGACGACCTTATCGGCCGCATCCACGGGAACTTGCTGATCGGGCTCAGCTACGGGTGGTGGACGGACAAGCACAGGCGGCACCACGCCCACCCCAACCAGCTCGGCCGCGACCCGGACATCGGCGGCCGGGCGATCGCCCTCACCCGAGACCAGTCCCGGGCCCGGCACGGGATCGGGAGCTGGCTGGCCGGCTATCAGGCCTGGCTGTTCTTCCCGATGCTGCTGCTGGAAGGCTTCCACCTGCATGCCGCCGGGGCCCGGAGCCTGCTACACCGACGCGGCAGCACGACGGCCAAGCTGCTGGACGGCGCGCTGCTCGCCGCGCACATCATTGGCTACCTGGCCGCCGTGTTCCTGGTGCTGTCTCCCGTGCAGGCGGTGGCCTTCGTGCTCCTCCAGCAGGGCCTGTTCGGCGTCTACCTGGGATGCTCGTTCGCGCCCAACCACAAGGGCATGCCAGTGCTGGACGAGGATGAGAAGTCCGATTTCCTCCGCCGTCAGGTCATCACGTCCCGAAACATCCGCGGGGGATGGCTGACCGATCTCGCGCTTGGCGGCCTCAACTACCAGATCGAGCATCATCTGTTCCCCTCCATGCCACGGCCCAGCCTGCGGCATGCTCGGGAGCCGGTGCGTGCGTTCTGCGCGCAGCATGGCATCGCCTACCGCGACAGCGGGTTCTTCGCCTCCTACGCAGAGGTCCTGCGGCACCTGCACACCGTCGGCTCACTGCGACCCGAGCTCGAGTACTGAGCGGGCGCGGCTGCGTGCCGCCCCTCGCTTGGCGGATCCGTTCAGCTCACGGTGGGCCCGCCACAGCGCAGGTATGCCACTGTGGAAGTGCTGTCAACAAGTGAGCTGGGAGGTGGGCGCATGGCCGCGCCGGAGGTATGGGTGGCCAAGGACGACGGCAGCGAACTCGTGCGGGCCGAGGCTATCGCGGCGGTCAGCCGTGACTACAACGGCACCGTCACGGTCCGCATGAGCGGCGCCGAGGGATCAGCCGTGGCGCTTGTGACGGTCGCCTCGCACGAGGGCAAGCACACTCCCGAGGACTTTCACCGCCAGCTCATCCGGGTCGTGGCCCAGTTGGCTGACGCGGCCCAGGCGACCGTGGTCAGCCCGGTGTGGGCCGACCACGGCTGGCGCTGGGCCACCGAGCCGCTGTAGGAACCATCCCAGATGGATAACCACCAGAGCCGTGCTGCCTGACCGACCATCCGGGCGCTCGGAGTCGCTCACAGATGGTTGTTGGGTCGATGGCTGCTGGCTATTGGACGATGGCTGCGCCTCTGAAACGTTAGCAGTAGAAAACTAGAAAAATATTGCTAGTTGTTCTTTGCTTCTGTAGGCTGGTGTGGGCACCAATGCGCCGCGGCCGTGCGAATGCGCTCCCTGGCCGGCGCCGGCCAGCGCCCGCACATGCCCGATCACCCGTCAGGCGGGTGGCGGCCGGACCAGCACACGCACCGCGAGCGAGAGAAGAAAAGTCATGCCCGAACCAGCAGCACGTCGTTACGACGGCATCCGGGCCCCGCTGCGCCCCTCAGCCAACGGCTCCGCCAGGCCCCCGCCTGCACCTTCCGCCCGACGGCGGCCCACCCGGATCGCCAGCATCCGGATGGCGCTGATCGCTGGCATCGGCGCCCTCATCCTGCTGGTGATCTTCATCGCACAGAACGCCCACGCCGTGCCCATCACCTTCTTCGGCGCGCACGCCAGTGTGTCCCTGGCCGCGGCCTTGCTGGTCGCGGCCGTCGCAGGGGCATTGGTGGCGGTGGCCGCGAATACCGCGCGGACCACCCGGTTCCGGCGTACCATGCGCCCGGCCAGCGCCGCTGGCCACGCCCCCGACAGTGACACCCACCGGGACCGGAATACCGGCCCGGGACGGCCCGAGCCCGGGCCTCAGCCGTGAGCCGTCCCATGGCGAACCGGCCGCGGGTGATCCCGCACGGCAACGCCGCGACCGCCCGCACATCGCCACGCGCTGCCGCCGGTGCACGTTCCGCGATCCCCACCGGGCTGCCACCGGCGCGAGTCATGTTTGACCCCGCGCTCCCCCGGCATGGCGCGACCGACGGAGGATGGTGGCCACGCTCCCGGAACGCACTTACCGAACTACCTGCCGTGATCGCGGCGCTAGACGCCCGCCCCGGCGTGAGTGTGCAAGGGCTGGCCGTCCACCGCGACGAATGGGACGAAATCCCGCACCAACTCACCACCGACGGCAGCCACTTTGTCCCGGTCGACTCGCTAACCACCATTCCCCGCCGTACGGTCAGCGTCACCGTAGCTGGCGGCCGGGAACCGATCGCGTTGCTGGTGGTCCCCCCCGATACCCCGACGGAGACCGCCTGGGCCGAAATGAACATAGCGGCCACCAGCCCAGGCATCCCGCAGGCCAGCGGCATCCCTACCGCCGGAGAGCTCCAGGGCCGGTAAGCGGTGCAGGAAACCCGGCGGCCCGGTTTCCGGCTTGGCGACGGCGTACTTTTAAAGACCCCAATGCGAAATACGGCTAATAAACCGCCAGCGTTTGGGTTTAATTTCGTTGATGTGGCATAATGAAAAGCGGACCGAGGGCATTTCGAACGCCGATATTCACGTCAGCGCCGTTCGCGGTCCGAGTGGACCCGGCGGGCCATGCGCCGAGGGATGGGACGGCCGAGATGTTCGGCTTCAAGGTCAGCAGGCCGAAGCCGAGCGGGAACGCCGCGCCCGGATCATCTCCGCCGACGGCGAATACCAGGCATCCAAGAAGCTCGCCCAGGCCGCCGCGGTCATGTCCGCCGACCCGGCCGCCTTGCAGCTACGGCTGCTGCAGACCGTCGTCGAGGTCGCCGCCGAGAAGAACAGCACCCTGGTCATGCCCGTCCCGGTCGAACTGCTGCGCTTCTTCGACCGCGCAGCCCCAGCCACCACCCACGCTCAGCCCCCAGCCACCACCGCGCAAGACACAGACACCCCGCCGCCGGCGCCCGAAATACCCGCCCTCACCATTCCAGCCACCCTGCCGGCCAGCGCGGCCCTGACCGCACCTCTCAACGCCGCCCCCAAGGCACCAGCCGCCATCTGAACGACGCCACACCCGGTTAACGCACGCGGGACCACCTACGGTAGCTGCTGTTCCAGCGCATGGCCGCGGCGGACGGAGCAGGTGGGGCTGCGCCCGTTACGCCGCGCCCGCTACCGCGCGTTCCGTCTCCGCCGACGACGGGCCAGCGCCGGGCGTCCAGGCCGAGCCGGAGGCGAGCGGCAGTTTCGGCGACCGCACCTGTCCTCCTGTGCCGGGCGCCGGGGGGACCGGCTGCGGCTGCGTGGGCAGCGGGGAAAGAGGGAGGTGCCGGTGCAGCCCGGTGATGTCTAGTACCCGGTCGGCCTGCGGCGAGACGGCCGCCAACCGCAAGGATCCACCTAGAAGCCGGGCCCGGCGGCCGATGCCGACCAGTACCGCGAGTCCGCTGGCGTCACAAAAGCTCACCTTGGACAGGTCGATATAAAGCCGGCTGGAGCCGGGCCGGAGCAAGCTCAGGAGCTGCTCACGCAGGGCCGGGGCGCTGGCAATGTCGAGTTCGCCAGCCAGTTCGGCGATGGTGCTGCCGCCCACGGTCCGGACGGAAACACTCGGGCTGGGATTGACCGTGATTCCGGAGTCCATGATGGCTCCCCGATCAGGTTGAGGCGGAACAGGCTGCCTGATGGCCGGCATGTCCCGGGACGCAGGGCCGCCGCGGAGCGGCGGGGCTCAGTGGTGTTCCCTTTCCGCCGGAGGCTGGCCAGCGGCTGCGCCCGGGAGCAGGGCAAGAACTTCCCGGAAGATCTTCTCGCGGGTCATGGGTTCAGGAAGCGGCTGGTGCGCCACGATCTGGTAGCGGTTGCGGCGGTCATCCTTGTGCTTGCTGATGTAACCGGCCGCTGTCAGGTCGTTCACGATGCCGTGGGCGCTTCCCTCGGTGATGTGCAGGCGGGCCGCCATGTCATGAAGCCGCATCCCCGGATCGTCCGTGAGAAACAGCAGCACACGGCCGTGGTTACTCACCAAGCTCCAGCTACCCACACCAAAAACACTACCACGATTTCTGGAAACAAATTGCGGACGTTGTGTTGCTGGTTTCAGGATTCAGGGATCATCCGACGCGGCCGGACGGCCCGGCCGGACGGCCGCGCAGTGGTCAGCTTCCTCCTGCTGTTACTGCTTGGATAGCTTCAAGGACGGCGAAACCAGTGACGGCCCCAGGTGTGCCCAGCGGAGCCCGGCGGACATGAACCGGACATGAGGAGCGAGACGATGGACGGTGACGCCCAGGCCAGGGCAAGGATCACGGGCCATTGGCTGGCCTCCGAGCAGGGTGACAGCGCGGCCGAGCACGCGATCTACACGGCGGACGCGATCTTGGATTATCCGCAATCCGGGGAACGATTCCGCGGCCGCGCGACCATCGCGGCGCAGCGCGGTGGCCACCCGGCGGACCGGCACTTCACCGTGCTACGGATCAGCGGCACCGGGGACATTTGGGTAAGCGAGTGCGTGATCAGCTACGACGGCGTGCCCACCCACTCGGTGAGCATCATGGAGTTCTCCGGCGGCCTCGTCGCTCATGAGACCCAGTACTTCGCCGACCCCTTCGACCCTCCCCAGTGGCGGGCAGCGCTCGCCGAGCCGATGCCGGACCGTTCAGGCTGATGCCGGCGGCCCGACGGTTCAGTGCCCGCGAGTCACCCGCGCTGGAACGCTTGCCTACCGCTCTCGCGCCGGCACGACCAGGCCGGACTCGTATGCGGTGACCACCGCTTGGACGCGGTCGCGCAGGCCGAGCTTGGCGAGCAGGCGGCTGACGTGGGTCTTGACAGTGTCCTCGGTCACGGTGAGGCGGGCGGCAATCTCGCTGTTGGACAGGCCCTCGGCGACAAGTCGCAGCACCTCGGTCTCGCGGGGGGTCAGCGCGGCGAATGATGACGGCTGGGGGACAGCCGCGGGCGGGCGGATCCGGGCGAACTCGCTGATCAGGCGCCTGGTGACCGCGGGGGCGAGCAGCGCGTCGCCTGCCGCGACGACCCGCACTGCGTCATAGAGCTGGCCGGCGGTGGCCTCCTTGAGCAGGAACCCGCTCGCGCCGGCGCGCAGCGCGTCGAAAACGTACTCGTCCAGGTCGAAGGTGGTGAGGATCAGCACTCGCGGCGCCTGGTCGTCCAGCGTGAGCTGCCGTGTCGCCTCGATGCCGTCCATGCCAGGCATCCGGATGTCCATCAGGACCACGTTTGGGTGGAGCTCGCGGCAGGCCAGCACCGCCTCTGCGCCGTCCCCGGCGGTCCCGAGCACGTTGAAATCCGGCTGCGTGCCGAGCATCGCGGCAAATCCGGTGCGCACCACCTCGTGGTCGTCAGCCACGACGATGCCGATCATGCGAGCTCCGGCTTGGCGGGCAGCGTGGCCTCCACGAGGAACCCGCCACCCGGGGCCGCGGCGGTGCGCAGCGACCCGCCGGCCGCCGTAGCACGCTCGCGCATGCCGGTCAGCCCGTGTCCCGGGCTGCCCGCACCGTCATGGCCGTTCCGGCCGGCCGGGTGGCCGACGGGCGGGCCGGGGCCGTTGTCACGAACCTGCAGCAGCAGCGTGTCCTCGCCGTAGCGAAGCTCGACGTCGACGGCGGTGCCAGGCGCGTGCCGCCGGGCATTGGTGAGCGCCTCCTGCACGATCCGGTATGCGGCGAGCTCGACGCTCGAGTCGAACGCAGCGACCGGGCCGGACACGATGAGCCGCACGCCCGCACCCGAGGTCTCTCGCGCGGCGTCGATCAGCTCGGCGAGCTGCCGCAGGCCGGGCTGCGGGTGCCGGGCGGCCGCGCCGCCGGCATCCTCGCGGAGCACGCCGAGCAGGCGCCGCATCTCGGTGAGCCCGGCCCGCGCCGTGCCGGCGATCTCGGCGAGCCGCCGTGCGCCTACGTCCGGCAGGCCGGGGGTGGTCTCCCGCGCCGTCTCCGCCTGCACCGCGATCATGGAGATATGGTGCGCGACGACGTCGTGCAGCTCGCGGGCGATACGGGCGCGCTCCCCGCGCGCCATGTGGTCGGCCAGGTTGCCCGCCATCACCTCACGGGCGGTGGCCTGCCGCGCAGCCTCGCCGAGTGCCCGCCGGGCGATTCCGGCCCAGGCCGCCACCGGGACGAGCACGGCCAGCAGGATGGCCGGAACATCGCCGTGGCCGACGAGCGCGAGCACGAGGAAGGGCGCGGCCAGGCCGCAGGCCAGGATCTGCGTGCTGTCCCACGGTGTGCCAGCGCCGCCGGGAACCCCCGCGCGGCCAAGACGGTAGCTCGCGAGGACTTGCGCGGCAAGCCCGCCGACGGTTATCGCGCCGGAACCATAGACCGTCAGCGACACGGTGCTGGCCGCCGTGATGACGATCCCGGCCGCGGCTGGCCGCAGGAAGATCAGCGGAACCGTGGTCGCCAGGGCCAGCAGGCAGAGCTGCACGGCGTACAGCGCCGCCTCGGCGGCAGTGCCCACCGGAGCTGCCTGGCCGGTGTGGGCAGTGGCCAGCGTGACGGACCTGGCGATGGCCTGACCGAGCGCGGCCAGCCCCAGCACCGCCCCCACGGTCGTCACCGAAAGCGGTGCCGCGGCGATCCGCTGCGTCCATCCAGTCGCCATGCAGTCATTGTCTCCGCAGCCCAGGCCGACCGCGTCGCCCGGACCGGGAATCCTGGCCATCCCCCGTAAGAGGGACACCCGGGGAACGTCACCCGGAAGGACGACGCCCAAGACGGTTCCCCGGCGTGACGACCGCCGTCCCGCCGGAACCTAGCCTGATCAGGCATGGAGGCAACCATCGAAGTTACCGGACTGCGCAAGCGGTTCGGCGCGGTGCAGGCGCTTGACGGGATGACGTTCACCGTCCTCCCTGGCCAGGTGACTGGTTTCGTCGGCCCGAACGGCGCCGGCAAGTCCACCACGATGCGCGTGATCCTCGGCCTGGACGCGCCCGACAAGGGCACCGCGCTGATCGGCGGTCAGCCCTACCGGACGCTGCGGCATCCGCTCGGCCGCGTCGGCGCGCTGCTCGATGCCGCGGCCCTCCAGCCGAGCCGCACCGCCCGCAACCACCTGCTCTGGCTCGCGCACTCCCAAGGCCGCGATGCCGGACGCGTCGACGAGGTCATCGGGCAGGCCGGCCTCACGGCCGTCGCGAAGCGCAAGGCCGGCGGCTACTCGCTCGGCATGCGGCAGCGGCTCGGCATCGCCGCCGCGCTGCTCTGTGACCCGCCGGTGCTGATGATGGACGAGCCGTTCAACGGCATGGACCCCGAGGGCATCGTGTGGGTGCGCGGCTTCCTGCGGTCGCTGGCCGCCGAGGGCCGCGCCGTGCTCGTCTCCAGCCACCTGATGAGCGAGCTGCAGGACACGGCGGACCACCTCGTGGTGGTGGGCCGCGGAAAGGTCATCGCCGACGCCAGCGTCAAGGACCTGATCGCGGCCGCGTCCGGGGACCGGGTCCAGCTGCGCACCGCGGCGCGCGGCGACGCGACCACGGTGCTGGCGCACGCGGGGGCAAGGGTCGCCATGACCGGTCCTGACCAGCTCATCGTCTCGGGTCTTCCCGCTGACCGGGTGGTGGCGGCGCTCACCGACAGCCGCGTCCCGTTCGCCGAGGTATCCGCGCACCGGGCGACTCTCGAGGAGGCGTACATGGAACTCACCAGGGACGCCGTGGAATTCAGCGCCGCCCCGGCTGACGGAGGAGTGGCGCAGTGACCACGATCACGCCATACCGCTCGCCCGTACAGGACGGGCCCGACGGGTTCCCGCAGCTGCTGCACGCCGAGTGGACCAAGTTCCGCACGGTGCGCGGCTGGGTCATCGGCATGATCGTCGCGATCCTGGTGACTGCCGGGCTCGGGCTGTTCCTCGTCGCGGCCAGCGGCAACGTCTCCTGTGGGGTGAGCTCGACCGGGGGCGGGAGCGGACCGGTACGGCACGGCGCGGCGGCCTGCGGGCCGCCCCCTCTCCTGCAGGGTCCGGCCGGCGAGCCGGTGACCGACAGCTTCTACTTCGTGCGCCAGCCGCTCACCGGGAACGGCAGCATCACGGTCCGGGTGACCTCGCTCACGGGCGTTCCCCCGGGCCCAATGCAGCCCGGCCTCATGCCGTGGTCCAAGGCCGGGATCCTCATCAAGCAGGACCTCAGCCAGGGCTCGGCGTACGCGGCGATGATGGTCACCAGCGGCAACGGGGTGCGGATGCAGTGGAACTACACGGGCGACACGCCCGGCCTGTCCGGTGCCGTCTCGGCGGCAAGCCCGCGCTGGCTGCGGCTCACCCGCGACAGCGACACGATCACCGGCTATGACTCCACCGACGGCGCGCACTGGACGCAGGTCGGCGCCGTTCACCTGGCCGGCCTGCCGTCTGCCGTGCAGGCGGGGCTGTTCGCCACCTCACCCCAGTACATTGCGATCAGCACGAGCTTCGGCTCAGGCAACGTCAACAACAACCAGACCGTGGCCACCGCCGTCTTCGATCACGTCAGGAGGTCCGGCGCGTGGCCGGCCATCACGTGGACCGGCGGCGATATCGGACCCGCGACGGAAGGTATCCAAGGTTTCCCACAGGGATATCACCAGGCCGCCGGCCGGTTCACCGTGACCGGGTCCGGCGACATCGCGCCTGCCATCCCCGGACCCGGCAATGGCAACGAGGGTCACGAGCCCATCGGGTTCTTCCTCGCCGGCACGGTCGCCGGGCTGATCGCGGTGATCGTGGTCGCGACGATGTTCATGACGGCCGAATACCGGCGGGGTCTGATCCGCACCACGCTCGCCGTGAGCCCGGTCCGGGGCCGGGTGCTGGCGGCGAAGGCGATCGTGATCGGCTCGGCTGCCTTCGTGACCGGGCTGGCCGCCGCCGTCGGCACGGTGATCGTCGCTACCGGGGAGGCGCACGCCAGCGGCTACTCCCTGTGGCCGGTGCCGTGGCCGGCCGAGCTGCGCCTGATCGCCGGCACGGCGGCACTCGTCGCCGTGGCCGCCGTCCTCACCCTCGCCGTCGCCACCATGGTGCGCCGCAGCGCCGCCGCGGTCATGCTCGTCATCGTGGCGATCGTGGTCCCGTACTTCCTGACGTTCACCGCCGCCGTGCCGGCCGTCATCGGGGAGTGGCTGCTGCGGATCACCCCGGCCGCCGCCTTCGCCGTCCAGCAGTCCACGCCGCGGTACCATCAGGTCCAAGCCGCCTACCTGCCCGGCCTAGGTGACGGCTTCTTCCCGCTCGCGCCGTGGGCCGGGCTCGCGGTGCTGTGCGGCTGGGCCGCGCTCGCCCTGGCCGGGGCCGCCTACCTGCTGCGCCGCAGAGACGCATGAGCCTGCCACTGAGCGCGGGCCAGCGGAGCCACCGGGCGTGGCCGGAGACGCTGCACGCGGAGTGGACCAAGCTGCGGACGCTGGCCAGCACCGGGTGGCTGCTGGCCGGCGCCGTCGCGCTCACCGTCGCGGTGAGCACGGCGGCGGTCGCGGCGGCGGCGGTCGCGCCAGGCGTTGACCTGGCCAAGCTCAGCCTCACCGGCATCCAGGCCGGGCAGGCGGTCGCCGTGATCCTGGCCGTGCTGGCGATCAGCAATGAGTACAGCACCGGCATGATCCGGGTCACGCTGACGGCGATGCCGCGCCGCCACACGGTGCTGGCCGCCAAGGCCGCCCTCGTCGGCGGCCTCGTGCTGGCGGCGGGCGCCGTCACCGTCCTGGCGTCCGTGCTGGCCGGGCGGCTGATCCTGCCCGAGCGCGGCTTCACCCCGGCGAACGGCTACCAGCTGCTGTCCCTGGGGAATGGCCCGGACCTGCGTGCCGCCTGTGGCTCGGTCCTGTACCTCGCGCTGGTCGCCCTGCTCGCGCTCGGCATCGCTGCCGTCGTGCGGGACTCGGCGGTGGCGATCGGGACGGTGCTCGCACTGTTGTACCTGTTCCCGATCGCCGCCGCCGTGGTCAGCAACCACCATTGGCAACGGCACCTGGAGCAGATCGGCCCGACGACCGCCGGCCTGTACATCCAGGCCACCGCCGGCGTGCACGCGCTGCCGCTCACCCCCTGGCAGGGCCTCGGCGTCCTCGCGCTGTGGGCGATGGGAGCGCTGATCCTCGGCGGGCTGGTGCTCCGGTTCCGCGACGCGTGAGACCCACTGTGCGATGCGGCGCCGCAGCCAGGCGCTGAGCCTTCTCATGGCGCCACACCGCGGCGGTTACCCGGGCCCGGCAACGCCGATCAGGTTGCCCTCGGGGTCGGTGAAGTGGCCCACCACCAGGCCCGTCGGCGCCCGCTCGGGCCCCATCCGGCGCATCCCGCCCAGGCGCTCGGCCTTCAGCAGGGCGGCCTCGACGTCGGGAACTCCGATGTAGAAGAGCACATGGCTGTCGTAGCCCGGGCCTCCGCCGACACCACCTGGGATCCCGGTCCCGTCGCTGGTCGTGATGCGGTCCACGAAGCCGTAGTTGCGCGGCTCCGACACCGCTGCGGCAACCGGGGAGCTGGTATCGAATTCCCAGCCGAACAGTTCGCTGAAGTAGCCCCGCAGCTTCGCCGGATCCTTACCGATGATCTCGAAGTGCACAACTGGCTGGCCCATCGTTACTCCCTTACGAGCAGGCAGCCCGGCGCCTATGGCACAGGCCATCAGTGACGACCGGCGCTCCGGCCGAAACTCATCGATGACCGGCCACGCATCGGCGTTGCTTGACGGGGCGCTAGCCGCGCCTGGCCGCGGCCGCCCTGGCGGCGAGCACGGGGATGGCGGCGATTTTCGCAGGGGTCAGGTTGTTCCAGTACAGGCCGGTGGGGCGGCGCTGCGGCTCGCATTCGATGACTTCGTCGGGGGTGACGATCAGGTCCACGCTGAAGTCGTGCTCGGTCTCCGGTATGGGCTCGTCAATCACCTGGAGCGGATGGACGGTCGTCACGATCACGGTGCTGGGACCGATCCGCCCGGCCTCTTGGAGCAGCGCTACCCCGATGTCGGAGTATCCCCCGCCCTTCCCCAGCCGGGCGCCGCGCCGGTTCACCGCGACGCTGCCGCAGACCACCATGTCGACACGGCGCATGTCCTGGACGCCCACCTTGCGAGCATGGCGAGCCTGGTACGCGGCATCCACCTGCGACGCCGCTTCAGCGGGCGCCGTGGTGCGGTCTGCCGGGTCAACGACGAAGAACGGCAACTCGGCGGCCAGCCGGGGGACAGCCACGTAGAGGAGTTTGCCGTCGCGAAGGGCACGTTCCCGGACGGGATGCTGCGCGCGGTCCGGGACAGCCTTGACGACCTGGGCGGCCCGCCACTCGGGCAGTCCGGCGAGCCGGTCGGCGGCTGCCGCGGCGCCGATGAACGCCGGTATGTATCCGTGGACGCCGGGCTCGGCAACACGTTCCCGTACCAGCAGATCCCAGACCCGGCTGCGGATCGCCTTCTTGGCCCCATCAACGTGTGCACTCACCGCTGACTACTTTAGGCCGCCATCGGAGGCCACGGCCCGGTGCCTGCACCCAAGCCATCAACCTGCGGGAACAGGCACCGGCTATACACTTGCCCTGCCCTGTAGGCGACGAGGGAAGTAGCAATCTTTGGCGGTTGGCGATCAGGCCACATCTGATCCAGCAAGGAGCTTGGCAGCGAGCAGAGCCAAGGCTGTGGCGATTGTCGGCACGAACGCATCTGGTAAGAGCGCGCTTGGCGTGGCGGTAGCTCTGCGGTTCGGCGGCGAGATCATATCGGCGGACTCGCGGCAGGTGTATCGCGGCCTCGATATCGGCACCGGAAAGCTCACCCGCGACGAGATGCAGGGCATAAGCCACCATCTGATCGATGTGATGGATCTGGGCACGCGATATTCCGTGGCTGACTTCCAGAAGAGCGCCTATGGACTCATCGACGAAATCACGGCCCGTGGCAGGCTGCCCGTCATCGTTGGCGGCACAGGGCTATACGTGCGGTCGGTGGTCGACGGATACCAGCTCACCAGGGCACGGCCCGATCTTGCGCTGCGCGACCGGCTTGAGCGGCTGACCGATGAGGAACTGCACCGCCGCCTGACCGAACTCGCCCCGGACGCCGCAACGACTATCGACCCACGAAACAGGCGGCGGATAATACGCGCGGTCGAGATCAGGGAACAAGGGTTTCCCTTCAAGACGTCGCATGTCAACGCGCCACAGTACAGGTTCTGCCAGCTGGGCCTGACGTGGCCACGGGATGTCCTGCGCGAGCGAATCAGATCCAGGCTCCGCAAGCGCTTTGACGAAGGCATGATCGGTGAGGTCAGGGATCTGCTGGACGAAGGCGTCTCATTCTCCAGGCTCGAAGCGCTGGGGCTTGAGTACCGATTTGTAGCACGCTACCTGCAGGGCGGATACGCCAGCGAGGAAGAGCTGTTCGATGAGCTCAGCCGTGCCATATACCGGTTTGCCATGCGGCAGCTCGCGTGGTTCCGGCGCGACAAGTCCATCGTCTGGCTCGATCACACTGCGGACTATCAACAGCAGGCGTTTGGGCTGATAGAGAGCTTCATCAACCAGCCTTAGCCCGCAGGCTCCGCCGGGCTTGGCCCGCTGGCTCCGCGGTCCCGTGCTTTGTCACTCCACGTCTCCATCCGGCCTTCACCCCGGCCGCGCCGTGTGTGCACATGTGCCGGTTTCGATGACAGGACACCCATGGAACTGGCAGCAAGCGGCCAAGCTCAGCGGAAAGGAGCCCCCGTGGCCAAGACGCAGATCATCGCCGGACCAGGATCCCCCCAACTCGTGGTCACCAGAGAGTTTTTCGCACCGCGCGATCTCCTGTTCCGCGCCTACATCGATCCCGACCTGCTCAGGCAGTGGCTGGGCCCACGCCGGATGACCATGACCATCGACCGCTTCGATCCCCGGGATGGCGGCATCTGGCGGTTCATCCACTCCGACGGTGACGACACCGACTACGGCTTCCACGGCGTGTTCCACGGCGATCCGTCCCGCGAGCGCATCGTCTGGACCTTCGAGTCCGAGGACTTCCCGGGCCACGTCTGCCTGGAGACCGTCACGTTCGGCGAGCGCGGTGACATGACCGCGGTGCGCCAGAACACCGTCTACCAGTCGGTCGAGGACCGGGACGCGGCGGTCGCCTCCGGCATGGAGGAAGGCATCAACGAGTCGATGGAGCGCCTGGACGAGCTTCTCGGCCGGCTCGTTCCGGTGAACTGACGACGCCCGGCCGGCACGCGGAAGCCCGCGTGCGCGTGCTGCGGGGCCTTCCCCGGATCGGCTGATCAGGGAGCGTCCTGCGACAAGACGAGGGCCGTGTAGGGCCCCAGCCCGACAGCGCCGGACAGCGGCAGGCCGTCCAGCGGTGGGCCGTCGGCGGCGGTGTCGTAGCTCGCCCGGTTGCCGAACCCGGGGTCGTAACCGTTCCAGTCGCTGTTGAAACGGACCCGCCAGGTGCCCGCCCGCGGCAGCCCAAGCCGGTAGGCGCCGTAGCCGGCGTCGGCGAAATTGAGCACCACCACGACATCGTCGCCGGGGCCGCCCTGGTCGTAGCGGTGGAATGCGACGACCTTGGCGTCGTTGTTGACGTGGAACACGTCGCAGTTACCCCCCTGCAGGCCGCGGGTCGTGGCGAAGCAGTCGCGGCGCAGATGGATGAGGTCGTGGTAGAGCCGCAGAATGCCCGCGTACGCGGTGGCGTTGCCCCAGTCGAGGTCGGCCGGGTCCTGCACGAACGGGCGCTGCTCCAGGAATTCCTGGCCCTGGAACAGCATCGGGATCCCGGGGGCGGTCAGGACCAGGGCACCGCCGAGCGTGGAACGCTTCTTCGACCAGTAGCTGTCGGGCTGTGCCGGGTCGATCTCCGTCGGCACCCTGGTCCGGCCGTTGCCGTCCGCGTCGTGTGACTCGGTGAACACCACGCGGGCGAACGCGGTGGCCGCGTAGGAGTGCTCAAGCATCGCCCGGATCACCCCCATGTCGCGGTCCTGGTCCTGGGCCTGTTCGAGCACCGCGCGCACCTGCTGCACGAAATCCGGATCCCACTGGGCGTCGAACCCTGCTCCCTGCGCCTGGGCCGGCCGGGTGATCCAGTCGTTGTCCTGCATGTCCTCCGCGATAACGATCTTCCACGGCTGGCTGCCGTCGACCGCGCCATTGATCTGCTGAAGCAACTCCCAGCCCTCGGGAATGTCCCAGGCCGGATCCCCATCGCCGAAGACGTTGCGGATGACGGCCGTTGCGTCCAGGCGCAGGCCGTCGAGCCGGTAGTCCTGCAGCCAGGCGACGGCATTGTCCACCAGGTACTGGCGCACCTCGGGCCGCCCGTAGTCGGGCCGCGACCCCCACGGCGTCTGCGGGCGGGGGTCGCCGGGGTAACGCTCACCGTAGAAGTAGATTCCGCCTGCCGAGGTGGGCCCGCTCCCATCGAACTGCCACAGGATCGAGTCGTCGGGGCCGAGGTGGTTGTAGACCACGTCGAGGATCACCGCGATGCCAAGCTCATGGGCGGCGCGGACGAACGCCTTGAGGCCATCCGGGCCACCGTAGGGACGCTCGACCGAGAACGGCACGCCCGGGTCGTATCCCCACGAGACCGCGCCCTCGAACGAGGCCACCGGCAGCAGTTCGATCGCGCTGACGCCCAGATCCTTGAGGTAGGGCAGCTTGGCGGCCGCGTCGGCCAGGGTGCCAACGGCCTGGCCTGGCGGCCTGCTGAAACTGCCGACGTGCAGTTCGTAGATGACCAGGTCGGTCCGGCCGGGCGCGGTATAGCTGGCCGGGCCCCAGTCGAATGCGGCCTCGTCGTAGATGACCGCCTTGGTGGCCAGGCCATTCTCATTGACCACCTGCCGGGCGTACGGGTCCACCCGCGTGAGCGTGCCGCCGCCGGCCGACACCAGGATCTGGTAGGCCTGGCCGGGCAGGGCACCCGGCACATCCGCCGACCACATGCCCGTGCCACCTGGCTCGCTGGCCAGCGGAGCGCCAGCGACCGACCAGGACGTGAAATCGCCGGTGACCGCGACGCCCAGCGCGTTGGTGCCCACACCCCGGAACGCCGTCCCGCCGTCGTACGGCACCGCGCCCATGCCCATTCGGCTGGACGGCACCTCAGTCACTGCCGCCCTCCGTTTCGCCCCCGCCGGTGAACCTGCCCAAAGGCTAGTGCCCCGGCCGCCCTGGCCGTTCGCGGGCCACGCCGCCCGCGAACGGCCAGGGACAAGGGCGCGCCGGATCAGGCGCTGAGCTTGGCCAGTTCGGCCTCGACCATCGCCTCGTGTTCCTGCTCGTCCCGGCGGGCGTCGGACGGCCTCCACCGGCCGCGCAAAACCGGGATGCTGAGCAGGAAAATGATCACCCCGGCGAAGCAGATCCAGTACCAGTTCTGCCATTGGCCGGGCGACTCGGCCGCGGCTGTCTGCACCGCGGCACCGTGCGCCTTCATGTACGCGAACACCCCCGGCGGCACCTTGGTCAGCGCGGTGAGCTGTGCCGCGTACGGCGCTATGGACTGGATCTGCGGCGCTACCGCGATCACGCCGTTGATCGCGGCCTTGTTGGCGTTGATCGTGGAGATGATCTTGAGCCCGGCCGCCCCGCCGCCGGCGGCGGCGACCGCCTGTGCGGCGAGCTTCGGCGGGACCGCGGCCGGCGTGGGATATGTCGCCAGCTTGGTGAACAGGACCGGGTTGGCCTGGATCACCGCCAGCTCGGGTGCGAACTTCTTCGCGTTGGCGATCTGGGCCTGGTACTTGGTAGCGGTGGCGATGATCTGCGGGTGACCCGCCGCGAACGTAAGCTCGCTGCCGTACTTGGCGGCATAGGTGCCCACAGTGGCGCCATAAGTGACAAGTGGGGTCACCGAGGTGACCACGAGCGGGATGAGCAGGAACGAGAGGAAGACCACCACCCGGATGATCCAGCCCCAGATCGCCAGGCCGGTGGCGATGAGCGCCGGGTTACGCGCCTCCACGGTCTCGGTGTAGCTGGCCATCCACGGGGCATAGGCGACGCCCAGGGCGAACGAGAGCAGCGCCAGCTCGATGGCGAGCGTGTAGTAGCTGGGATGGTGGCCGGCCTCCAGCAGGTAAATCACGATCATCACCGCGGCGCCGACTCCGCCGAGCACCATGAAGGGCTTGCGCACCCGGAGCCGGTCGGAGATCACGCCGATGAGGATGACCGCGATGACGTTGAAGCCCCAGTTCCAGTTGCCCAGGCCGTTGGCGTCCTTCACCGAGAAACCGAAGATCGAGGTCAGGTAGATGACGCTGAACGCGACGGCCGTGTAGTAGACGAGCAGCATCAGCGAAACGGCGGTGGCGGAGATCAGCACGTCGGGCTTGAGCAGCTGGCGGAACGGGTGGCGCAGCGCCGCCTCGATGTCGATTCCCTTGGCCCTGGCCTCGATCAGCGCCCGGTCGCGCATCGTCACCATGAGCTGGTCGCGCAGTTGCGGGCTCAGCTCCTTCAGCGCCACCAGCGCGATCACGAAGACCACCAGGCCGGCGATGCCGCAGATGAGGAACTCATGCGTCCAGAACCGCGTGCTCGACACGACCGCCGGGATGGTGGCGCTGCCCACGACCGCGACGATCAGGCTGCCCAGCACCGGGCCGCTGGTCCAAAAACCCATGGCCGTGGCCCGGCCGACCTGCGGGGAGAAGTCGCGGATCAGGGCCGGCGTGGCCACCAGGGCGATGCCCTCGACGATGGCGACCGCGAACGTCTCGATGCCGAACGCCCACTTGTTGGTCGCGGTGGGAATGATGAACCCGACGAAGACCGCGGTCACCAGCAGGCCGCCGACCACCAGGTTGGCGCGGCCCCACCGGTCGGCGAGCCCGGCGGCGAGCGACCCGAATGCCCCGAGCAGGTTCCCGAACGCCAGGATCACCACGTAGAAGGTGAAGGTCATCCGCAGGTTGGCCAGCAGCAGCGTGGCCACCGAGCCGCCGACATAAAGCTCGTAGTACAGCATGACGGTGGCCACCACCGTGATGCCGAGGTAGAGCATGCGCATGCCGGTGTCGGGATAGCGCTCGAGCTGGCGGTTCCACAGCCATGACCCTCTTGGGTGGCCCGGAACCAGATCTGTGGCAGTCGCAGTCATGCGGCCCTCGCAATGGTGAGCGGTCCTGCGCCCGGGAGCTCACGGGCGCCTAATTGGCCCGTCGCCGAATGCCTCGGCGGCGGGGAAATAGCCAACGGATCCTCGCCCCCGAGACAGACGGCAGAGCTACCCGCATGCGGCGTCGAAGGGCCCAGCACAACACGGGGCCGTTGCGCTCTCATGACGGGCCTTCTCTGTTCGGCTCTGGCCGCCTGGTTCCCATGCCGTCACATAAGTACGTCACATAAGTACGGTGACGTACTTTAGTGCCTTAGATTAGTTTAGGAGCGTGCCTGCCACCAGACAAGAGGGCGTGCTCGCCCGCACCCACGAGGGTGAGCCCGGCCTCCCCCGCGGCAGGAACGGCCTGCCGCCGGAGACGGTGCGCGCGGCGCAGCGCGAGCGGCTGCTGCGGTCGGTGATCGCCGCGGTGGCGGCGCGTGGTTTCAGCGACGTCACCGTGGCGGACATCGTCCGCGGTGCCCGGGTCTCCAAGGCCGCGTTCTACGCCCACTTCGCGGACAAGGAGGACTGCTTCCTGGCCGCGACGCGCGAGGGGGGCGGGCTGATGACCGACCGGGTGGCCGCCGCGGGCCGTCACCAGCCCGCCCGGCTGAGCGCCGAGGCGGCGCTGCGCGCGAGTATCGCCGCGTTCCTTGGCTTCCTGGCGACCGAGCCCGCGTTCGCCCGTGCCTTCTACATCGACATGCCGGCCGCCGGGGCCCGGGCGGTCCAGCGCCTCGAGATGGCGCAGCACAGCTTCGCCCGGATGACCCGCGCCTGGCACAAGCGCGCGCGACGGGACAACCCGTCCTGGCCGGAAGTCCCGTACGAGGCCTACCTCGCGCTGGCCGGCGCCACGGCCGAACTCGTGCGTGCCGAGGTCCGCCACGACCGGATTCGTGGCATCCCCGCACTCGAGGACACGCTCGTCGCTCTCCATCTGGCTATCCTCGCCGCGCGGCCGTGGCACGCCGGCTGAGCGAGATCATTCGCTACGACATCCCACGCTGCGTCGTGCCCGCGCCGGCGTGGGCCGGGGCCGGGCCAAACACAGCCGGGCCGGAGGCCGCGCCCTGGCCCCGGCCCGGCTGGCCTATCCCCAGGCGGACCTGTCGCGAACAAGCCCGGTGACCTCGTCGAGCACGTCGCCGGGCGGCGCAGCGCGCGTATAGCTCAAGAAGCGTGCCCGCGATGTCGGTGAGGCCGAGCGCCGCCCGTTCGACCGCGCTGGCGCCGCCTTCATCCGCCAGCTCGACCAGCCGCTGCGCGACCAGAGCCTGCCGGTGGACACCGCCGCTCCCCCGCCAGGCCGCGATGAGGTTGAGGGCGAGCAGCCAGTGCATGCCAGGGCTCAGGTCCGGAGCGCAACTCTCGGCGGAAACGGACGGGGTATCCGGGCATAACGGCTCAGCCATACTCATGTCTCCATTGCCCCTTATCGGCATCGGCCCGGCAAGACCAGGCGCCTTGGGGCTTCGCATGGCAGGTCGCGGCTTCGTACTCTAGTAAGGGCTGCGTCACTGGCCGTAATGACGGTGGGCGGCCGGGGAGGTGCGGCGGCGTGGCAACCACAGGAACGGGTGCGGTGCCGGTCCACCGCACCGAGATGTCCACCAGGGATATGGACGTTTTCGCCGACCTGCTCAGCCAGCGGTATGTCGAGCACCGGGCCAGCTTCCGCTGCGCCGCTCCCGCCCAGGTTGACGCGGGCGTGCGGGCCGCGACCGCAGGGCCGCTGGAGGCTGCCGTCGTTCGGCATCGCGGGTTTGACTGCCGCACCCTGGTCAGCCCGCCGGATGAGTTCATCGCGTGGGTCGCCTTACACGGCACCGGCACCTTGGCCACCGCACGGGAACGGGTCCACTTCACCCGTGGCGGCGTCCTTCTCGACCCCATCGACCTGCAATTTGCGGCAATCCTGCTCGACTGCGCGTTCGCGCTGGTCAGGGTCCCGCGGCAGGTCGTGGGCGAACTGGCCGAAGAGCATGTCGGCCTGCCCGCCGCGGGCCTGCGGTTCGAGTCCATGGCCCGGTGTCCGGCGCGGCCCGTGCACTGTGGTCGCAGACGGTTGGGTTCGTCTGCCGCCAGCTCATCGGCTCCGGCATCACCGAGGTCAGCCCGCTGGTGGCGCAGGAGATGGCCCGGCTCGCCGCCGCCGCGCTGCTGGAAACCTTCCCGAACACAATGATGACCGCCGCGCACAACGAGAGCCCGGGCCAGGTCGCACCGGCCGCCGTGCGCCGGGCCGCGGCGTTCATGGACAGCCACGCCGGGCAGCCGGTGACGGTCACCGACGTTGCCGCGGTCGCGGGCACGACCGCCCGGGCGCTGCAATACGCGTTCCGGCGCCACTACGACACCACCCCCACGGGCTACCTGCGCCGGTCCGGCTGGAGCGGGCACACCGGCAACTGCAGGCCGCCGATCCCGTCACCGGCGCGACCGTCGCGGAGATCGCCCGCCGATGGGGCTGGGCCAACCCGGCGCACTTCGCGACCGCCTACCGCGA
>Ga0207699_10000284_pt1 | contig 27725 bp, 22 predicted proteins | sample LARL51metaG_FD_184344 | JGI IMG/M metagenome (GOLD analysis project Ga0207699, IMG submission 184344) | Corn, switchgrass and miscanthus rhizosphere microbial communities from Kellogg Biological Station, Michigan, USA - LAR L5-1 metaG... | ecosystem: Host-associated > Plants > Roots >...
TGACGCGGCCGCCTCGTCGGCCTGGACGCCCGCGGCCGGTCAGGCGGGCGAGGTGCGGGTCGGCGTGCTGAGCGGCGATCCCCGCCGCAGCGCAGGGATCAGGGACGCGGTACTAAGCGGCCTGCGATCGGGAACTCTCGGTGCGCGCCGTGGCCGCGGCCGGCGCCGCGGGGTGGCACTCGTCGGCGGCGGGCCCGGTGATCCCGGGCTGATCACCGTGCGTGGCCGGCAGCTGCTCGGCGAGGCCGACGTCGTGCTGGCCGATCGGCTCGCCCCCCGTTCGCTGCTGGATGAGCTGCCCCCGGACGTCGAGGTCATCGACGCGGCCAAGATCCCCTATGGCCGGGCGATGACGCAAGACGAGATCAACGCCGCGCTCGTCTCGAACGCGCGGGCCGGCCGGTTCGTGGTGCGGCTGAAGGGCGGCGACCCGTTTGTGTTCGGCCGGGGCGCAGAGGAGATGCTCGCGTGCCTGCGGGCCGGGCTGCCGGTCACCGTCGTGCCCGGAGTGACCAGCGCGATCGCGGTGCCGGCCGCGGCCGGCGTCCCGGTCACTCACCGGGGGGTGGCCCAGGAATTTCACGTAGTCTCCGCGCACGTTCCGCCCGGCGACGAGAAATCCACGGTGGACTGGCCCGCGCTGGCCGGGTCATCTGGCACTCTGGTGCTGCTCATGGCCGTCGAAAGGCTCCAGCTCATCGCGGAGACACTCATCCGGCACGGACGCCTGCCAGACACTCCCGTCGCGGTCGTCACTGACGGTACTCTTCCCACGCAACGCACCATTACCGGGACGCTGCAATCCGTGGCCGCGCAGGCGGCCGCGGTCGGGATCAGACCGCCGGCCGTCGTGGTCGTGGGGGAAGTGGTCGCGCTTGCTGCGGAGGTGGCGGAGCTGAGCAGGGCCGTGGCAGCGACCGCGGTCCCGGGTAGCGGCCGGGCGCCGCAGGAAGGCCAGGCGCGGACGTGACCGAGCGGCAGGGCGTGGAGCCGCACGCGCGGGTGGACGCGCGGCAGCTCGAATCCGCCCTGCTCGCGCTGCGGCACCGGATCGTGGACGCGCCGCTGCTGCTGGAGGCTCCGGGCGTGGCCGAGGCCCGGGCGGAGCGCAAGAAGCTGCTGGCCCAGATCGATGACTACCTGCTGCCGCGGATCCGCCAGTCCGCTGCCCCGGTGCTCGTGGCCCTGGTCGGCTCCACTGGAGCGGGCAAGTCCACCCTGGTGAACAGCATTGTGGGGGCGCAGGTTAGCCAGACCGGCGTCCGCAGGCCCACCACCAACAGCCCGGTGCTCGCCTGTCATCCCGACGAGATCGACTGGTTCGCGGAGAACGTGTTCCTGCCCACGCTGCCCCGGGTGCGCCAGCAGGGCCTGGCCATGCCTGGCCGCGACGGCCTGCTCGTGCTGGCCGGGAGCGAGGGCATCCCCAAGGGGGTGGCGCTGCTCGACACGCCCGACATCGACTCGGTGATCCAGGCTCACCGCGAGTTCGCTCACCAGTTCCTGGACGCTTCCGACCTGTGGCTGTTCGTGACCACGGGAAGCAGGTACGCCGACGCCCCGGTCTGGGAATTGCTGCGTTACGCGCAGGAGCGCGACGCGGCGCTGGGGATCGTGCTGTCCCGGGTCCAGCCGCGGTCGCGAGCCGAGCTCATCAGGCACTTCACCGCCATGCTGGAGAAGAACGGCCTGGGCGAGGTGGATCGCTTCGTGATCCCGGAGACGATCATTACCGAGGGCATGCTGCCGGCCGCGATGTACGGGCCGATCCGGGACTGGCTGACCGACACCGCCTTGCGCGAGGACCGCCGCGTCGCCGTGCTCACCCAGACCATGTCCGGCGTGCTCGACACGTTCCGCACCCGGGTGCCCGAGCTCGCTTCGCACCTGGCCGACCAGCTGGCCGCCGGAATCCAGCTACGGCAGTCGGTCGAGGGGTGCTATGCCCGGGCCGTGACCGAGATCGAGGAGGCGACCGGGAACGGCTCGCTGCTGCACGGCGAAACGCTGGCCCGATGGCAGGACTTCGCGGGCAGCGGCGACCTGCTGCGCAATCTGCAGTCACGCCGCCAGGGCTGGGCGGGACGCCCGCACAGGCGGCGGATGTCGGCCCGCGCCCGTGCGCTGAAGGCCGCAGTGAGTTCCGGCCTCGAATCGCTCATCCTGTCCGTCGGCGACCGCACCGCGGAAGAGGCCGTGGCCCGGTGGCGCGACCATCCCGCCGGGGCGGCCCTGCTGGAGCAGGCGCCGGCCCTGATGCGGCTGCGCGCCTCGCGGCACCGGCCGCCGTCACGCGACGCCCGCTCGCCGTTCGATGACGACGATTCCCCATTCGCCGATTCCGCGGTCCCGGGCGATACCCCGCCTGCCGCTTCGGCGGCCGCCGGTGATATCCCGCCCGCCGGTTCGGCGCCTCCGGGCGACACCCAGGACTCGGGCGCCGCCGCGCTGGGCCGGTCGTCACCGGACCTGGCCAGGCGAGCGGCCCAGGCCATCAGTTCATGGCAAGATCACGTGATGCACCTCGTGCAGGCTGAGAACGTGGCGAAGACATCCGTCGCCCGGGCGATGAGTTTCGACGACGAGTCGCTCGCCCTCGTCGTGATCATCGGCCTGCTCGGTCACGACGCGGGCGAGGCCCTGGCGGCCGGGGGAACCAGCGCGGCCGCGCAGGATCTGCTCAGCTCGCTGTTCGGCCCCGGGCCGCTGCGGGAGATCGGGGCGAAGGCACGCGCCGATCTGCGAGAGCGGGTCCGCCTGCTGTTCGACGAGGAAATGCTCCGCTTGGCCGAGATCATCGACGCCGAAGGGGTGCCCGACGAGGATGCGGCGGTGCAGCTCTACCAGGCCACGTACGCGCTTGAGGTGGCCCGGTGACCGAGTCCCTTGATGCCGCGGTCGGCCGGCCGGACCCGGCCGGCACCGACGACACCGACGACAGTGCCGAGCCCGGAAGACCGGGCGCGCCGAGCCTGCCTGCCCGGCTGAACGCGCTGGCCAGGGTGGTCCAGATCGGCTCGGCGCGCGGCGGCCCCGACGGGTTCAACCCGGACCTGCTCGAGGAGGCGGCCGGCCTGCTCGGACGGGCCGGCGAGCGGCTGCGGCTGTCCGGGGCACATACAGTGGTGACGCTCGCCGGCAGCACCGGGAGCGGGAAGTCCTCGCTGTTCAACGCCCTCGCGGGCGCGAACTTCTCCTCCGTGGGCGTGATCAGGCCGACCACCGGCGAGCCGCATGCCTGCGTGTGGGGGATGGCCGGGGCCGGCCCGCTGCTCGACTGGATCGGGATCCAGCTGCGGCACCGCTACGCCCGGGCCAGCGCCCTGGGCCGGGGCGAGGAAGACCTGACCGGCCTGCTGCTGCTCGACCTGCCCGATCACGACACGGTGACGGCAGGCGCGTCGCACGAGGTGGATCGCCTGGTCGGTCTCGCGGACCTGATGATCTGGGTGGTCGACCCGCAGAAGTACGCGGACGCGGCCGTGCACCACCACTACCTGGTCCAGTTCGCGGCTCACTCCGCGGTTACCACGGTCCTGCTCAACCAGTCTGACCTGCTCAGCCCCGAGCAATCCGACGAATGCGTGGCCGATCTGCGCAGGCTGCTCGACTCCGAGGGCATGCACGACGCGCGAGTGCTGGCGACCTCCGCTGCTACCGGGGCCGGGCTCGATGAGCTGAGGCGGGTGCTGGCCGGGGCGGTGGCGGGGCGGCGGGCGGCCGGCCAGCGTATCGAGGCCGACGTGGACACCCTGGCCGGCCGGTTCGGGGCCTACGCCTCCGCCGACGGCGAGGCGGTCGTGCCCGAGACCGCCGCGGCTGCCCTGACCGACGCGTTCGGCCGCGCCGCGGGGATAACGGCGGCGGGGGACGCGCTGCAACATACGCGCGAGTTCCGCGCCCGGGAGTACGTCGGGTGGCCGGTCGCGTCACTGGCAGGCAAGCTGTTCGGCCGTGACCGGCTCAGGCGGACGGAGCTGGGCAGCATCGCCGGCCGGCTGCGCAGCCTGACGGCCAGCACTGTGGACGCGCAGCCGGCCGAGATAGACAACGCGCTGACCGCCTTCGGCTCCGAGGTGGGCCAGGGCCTGCCGCTGCCGTGGTCACGCACCGTCTATTCGGCGGCCAGGTCGGGAGCGGAAGCGGTCCCTGGCGCGCTCGGGTCGGCGATCGCCGCAGCCCTGCCCGGCAGCGACAGCGTGCCCACCTGGTGGCGGCTGGTCCGGGCCTGGCAATGGCTGCTCATCGCGGCGGCCATAGCCGGCCTCGGGTGGCTGGGCGCGATCGCCGCGTCTGATCAGCTGAGCCAGCTGCCCTGGGTGGCCGCGGCCATAGCGGCCCTGCTCCTGCTCGGCTGGCTCACCTCGTCCGGCAGCAGGAACATGGTCCTGCTGGCCGCCGAGCGAGAGCGGGCCCGAGCCGAGCAGGACATGGGCTCCCGGGTCGCCGAGGTCGCGCGTGGGCTCGTGCTCGTCCCAGTGCAACAGGAGCTGTCCGAGTACGACCGCTTCCGCGGCGCGCTGAAGATCGCCCGCGGCTCCGCCTGACGCGGGACATCTGATCCGCCGAGAGGCCGCCTCTAAACTGTGCGGGTGGCCGGTTCGGAAGTCAGCACCGCTCAGCCGGGGCGCTTCCCGGCCCAGCCGCATCCGGTACTGGCTTTCCTTTCCACGCTGCGGCCGACGTGGTCGGTGCCGGCCGCGATGCGGGCGGCGCGCGCGACGATCGTCGTGCCCGCGCTGTTCGCGCTGACCCTCGAGGTCATCGGTGACCTGCAGATGGCGCTGTTCGCCGTGTTCGGCGCCTTCGCCACCCTGGTGCTGGCCTCGTTCGGCGGGACCAGGCGCGACAAGCTGATCGCCCATCTCGGGCTCGCCGTGGTCGGTAGCGTCGTGCTGACGATCGGCACCGCGGTCAGCGGGACCGCGTGGCTGGCCGCGATCGTCACGATCCCGGTGGCGTTCGGCATCTTCTTCGCCGGAGCGGCCGGCCCCAACGCCGCCTCCGGGGTCACCGCCGCCCTGCTCGCCTACGTGCTCCCGGTGGCCACGCCCAGCGCGATGGGCACCGTCCCGTCCCGCCTGGCGGGCTGGTGGCTGGCCGCGGTCGTGAGCACGGCGGCCGTGCTGCTGCTGTCCCCGAAGACGCCGGGGGACCGGCTGCGGGCCGCCGCCGCTGCCTGTACCGCCGCGCTGGCCGACCACCTGACGGCGGCAGCGCGCGACGAGGCGACTCCGGCCCTCCTGGAGGCCACCCGCGCGGCCAAGCACGAGCTGGTGACCCAGTTCGCCGCCACGCCCTACCGGCCGACCGGGCTGGCCACCGCGGACCAGGCGCTGGCCAGCGTCGTTCAGCTGCTGGAGTGGTGCACCGCGCTGGTCAGCGACGCCCTGGACGGGCACCTCGATCTGAGTCAGGCCGCGCAGGTCGATCGGGATCTGCTGGGCGTGACCGGCGGCGTGCTGCGGGACGTGGCCGCGCTGCTGAAAGGCCAGGACGCCCATGCGGACCTCGACGGGCTCGAACGCGCCCGCGCCGCCAGCGCGGCCCATCAGCGGGATCACTCCGCCGATCCGGCCCGGCTCCGGCTGTGCACCAAGCACGCCTTCCACGCGCAGGCGATCGCCGTGGCCGCGCGCGCCCTGACCGCGGACACCCTGATCGTCACCGGGCGCGCCAGCCCGGAGGTCATCGCCGCACAGCGCCGCACCTGGTTCGGGGTGCAGGCCGCTGATGCGCCCCCCGAAGGCAGGCTCGGCGGCGTGGCCGGCGCGGCCGGCCTGCTCGCCACGCACGCTAGCCTGCGCTCGACGTGGCTGCGCAACAGCCTGCGCGGCGCCGTGGGCCTGGCCCTGGCGGTGGCCGTGGCCGACGTCCTCAGCGTGCAGCACGGCTTCTGGGTGGTGCTCGGCACGCTGTCGGTGCTGCGCACGAACGCGGCATCGACCGGATCGACGGCGCTGCGGGCGCTGGCGGGCACGGTGGTCGGGTTCGTGGTCGGCGCCGCGCTGCTGCTCGCCATCGGCACCGGCCCGACCGCGCTGTGGATCGCGCTGCCGGTCGCCGTCCTGATCGCCTCGTACGCGCCGGGGACCGCGCCGTTCGCGGTCGGCCAGGCCGCCTTCACGGTCACAGTGCTGGTGCTGTTCAACCTGCTCGCCCCGGCCGGCTGGACGGTAGGCCTGCTGCGGGTCGAGGACGTGGCCATCGGCTGCGTGGTGAGCCTGGTGGTGGGGGCGCTGTTCTGGCCGCGCGGCGCGTCCGGGATCGTGGGGGATGACCTGGCCGACGCCTACCGCGGCGGCGGCGCGTACCTGACCGAAGCAGTGGACTGGGCCCTCGGCTTGCGCGGGCGGGTGCCCGAGGCAGCGGGGGCGACGGCCGCCGCGGGCCTGCGGCTGGACGACGCGGTGCGCGCGTACCTGGCCGAACAGGGCTCCAAGCGGCTGGCGAAAGAGGATCTGTGGCTGCTGGTGATGGCCAGCATGCGGCTCAGGCTGACCGCGTACTCCCTGGCCAGCCTGCGAGATCGGGTCGGATCCAGCTACCCGGATGGGTCCGGGCAGCGGGTCGGATCCAGCTACCCGGATGGGTCCGGGCAGTGGGTCGGATCCAGCTACCCGGATGGGCCCGGGCACGGGGACGGGGTGCGAGCCGCGCTGCGGGGTCTGGCCGGCGAGCTCGACGACTTCTACGAGCGGATCGCGACCCAGGTCGGCAGGCCCGCGCACGGCTCGCCACTGCCCGCCGAGGTCCCGGTGCTCGCCGGAATCAGCGCCGCGGCCCAGCCCGGCGGCGACGACGGCCTGATGCTCCTCGACCATCCGCACGCGCTCTGGGTCCGCGAGCACCTGCACCACCTGGCCCAGCACGCCGTCGCGGTCCCCGAACCCGCCCACCACGTGGCGGAGCTGCGGCGCACTCCCTGGTGGCGCTGAACGCCCGCCCCGTCCGGTGCGTCACAGAGTGATCACTCCCGCCCCGCGCTACCGCTTTCGCCGAGGGCATAACGTACCCAGGAAGCTCTCGCCTGGCGCAACCGTTCGGACGTAATGTTGTAATTAATATTGCGACATGGAGGCGGAGATGTCAGACGATTCCCCCCTTGACGCCTATTCACAGGTGGTGGCGGGCGTTGCGGCTGAGCTCACGCCCAAGGTAGCGAGCCTGCGGGTGCCGAGGGCGGGCACCGGCGGCGCGGGGGAGAGCCTCGGCTCGGCCGTGGTCTTCACCGGTGACGGATTCCTGCTGACCAACGCGCATGTCGTCGGCCGGGCCCAGGGCGGGAACGCGCTGTTCGGCGACGGCACCAGCGCCCCGTTCCGCGTCGTGGGCACGGATCCGCTCTCCGACCTGGCCGTGCTGCGGGCCGCTGGCGATACGCCACAGCCCGCGGAGCTGGGCGAGGCCGACCGGCTGGTGGTCGGGCAGCTGGTGGTCGCGGTGGGCAACCCGCTGGGGCTGGCCGGCTCGGTGACGGCGGGCGTGGTCAGCGCGCTCGGCCGGTCGCTGCCGACGCGAGACAGCCAGGGCCGCGCGGCCCGCCTGGTCGAGGACGTGATCCAGACGGACGCGGCGCTCAACCCGGGCAACTCGGGTGGCGCGCTCGCCGACGCCAGCGCGCGGGTGGTCGGCATCAACACGGCGGTGGCCGGCATCGGGCTCGGCCTGGCCGTCCCGGTGAACTCGACCACCCGGCGGATCATCTCGTCGCTGATGGCCGACGGCCGGGTGCGCCGCGCCTACCTGGGCGTCGTGACCGTGCCCGCGCCGCTGCCCGCCTGGCTGCGCGAGCGGACGGGCCGGGCGAACGGACTGCGGGTCGCGCAGGTGATGCGGGGCGAGCCGGCCGACCGGGCCGGGCTTCGGGTCGGCGACCTGCTGCTGTCGGCCGCCGGGAGCCCGGTGGAGAAGGCGCAGGACCTGCAGCGGCTGATGTTCAGCGACGCGATCGGGCGGCCGCTCGCGATCACCGTCATGCGCAACGGCGCGCTGGTGGACGTGATCGCCGAGCCGTCCGAGTTGGTCGCTGCCTGACCGGCGGTCCACCGTCGCCGGTCGGCAGGCTCGGCGTTGTCTCGCCATTGCCTGACCCGGGGCTCGCTGCCCCCGACGGGGGACTCGCCGCCTTCGACGGCCCGCGATTATGCACCCGTCGGCCTGTCCTGGGAACTGGTTGTCCACAGATCCGCCGCGGCGCGGCTGATATCCACAGATCGCGTGCTGGGGTGACCGCTGGCCCGGCCGGCCGGCGACGGTGGCAGCAGACAATGGCACCAGTCGCCTGGCCGTGAGCCAGTCTCGGGCGGGTGCCGAGGCAATCGCTCAGGAGGATCACAATGATCAACGGCGCAACGGTAACCCTGGCGGGTTACGTAGCCACCGAGCCGCACTACAAGACCGTCAACGACGAGATCCCGCACGTGTCGCTGCGGGTGGCCTGGACTTCCCGGTTCAGGGACCGGGAGACCGGTGAGTGGCGGGACGGCAAGACCTCGTTCGCCAACGTCAACTGCTGGCGCAAGCTCGCGAACAATGTGGTCTCCTCGCTCCGCAAGGGCCAGGCCATCGTGGTCATGGGGCGGCTGCAGGTACGCGAGTTCGACGACCGGGAAGGCAGGCGCCGGACCGCCGTCGACATCGAGGCGGACGCCATCGGGCACGATCTGTACCGCGGGGTCGCGCACTTCCAGCGCACCTTCCGGCCGGTTGGCGAGGCGGTCGAAGGCCAGCCGGACGGCCTGGCCATGGGCGAGGCCATCCGGGCCGGGCTCACGGACGGGGACGTGGCCGGCCAGGACACGCCCGATCTGGCCGCGGCGGGGCCCGGGTCCGGCAACGGTAATGGCGCGGCCGGGACCTCCGACGACATGTTCAACGCGGATGCGATCAGCGAGCTCGCCGGGTCAGCAGAAGGCGCGACCGTGGCGTCCGCGCCGTTCTGAGGCCGGTCCGGCCGCTACCGGTCTCCACTGGCGGATGGTGGTCCTGGCCACCGCCCGCCGCTGGCCGTCCGCTCACCGGGGAGCGCCCGCCACCGGCTGCCCGCTCCCCGGTGCACGCGTGTCATGGCCGTAGGCCTGGCGGTGTCTGTGTCATCGCCTCGGTCATGACGGCAGTCCCTCATGGTTGACGTAGACGACGATGCGCAGCTGGTCCCCGTCCCGGCGCAGCAGGAACGACGAGCCCAGCGTGATCTCGCCGGTCCCGTCCGTGCGCGGCGCGGCCCACGTGGTGCGGGCGAGCACATGATGCGGGTCAAGATCCTCGTAGGTCAGCTGCCGGAGCGCGGCCGGGCCGACGCCGGCATCGGCGAACTTCTGCGCCCGCCCGGCCAGCGTCTGCAGGAACGCCGCGCGGGGCACCACCCGGGTCCCGGCTGCGTCGCTCGCCAGGAACGTCTCGTCGAAGCACCCGGCTAGGGCGTCCAGGTCAAGCGGGCTACTGGACCGGGCGAACACGTCGAAGAAGCCGACGATCGGGTCGCCGGGCTGGCCGGGCTGCGGGCTGGTCCGGGACGGTCCCTGGACCTGGTCGCGGGGCTGGTCGGGCTGCGGGCTGGGCCAGGACGGTCCCTGGGCCTGGTCATCATCCTGGCCGGGCTGCGGGTGCGGGCTGGACGGTGCGCCCGGCTGGCCGGGCTCTGGGCCGGATCCCCTCGATTCCCGGGTCTGGGCAGCGGGTTGGGTGCACGGGAAAGCGGACATGAGCGGTCCCTTCATCGGCGCGGACGGGGTGGCGGCGGGCGGGGGTGAGTGCGGACGGTACGACGGCGGCCCGGTCGGCGGCGGCCCGGTCGGCTGCGGACGGTTCGGCGTCATAGCAGGTCGGCGATCCGGTTGAGCAGCGGCGCGGCGGCGCGCAGGCACTCGAGCTCGGCGTCGGAGAAGTTGGATGTGACAACGTCGGCCAGGCGATCGCCCATCTGCCGCTCGCGGCGCTCCAGCGTCTTGCGTCCCGCGTCGCTGATCTCGATCAGCGAGCGCCGCCGATCACTCGGGTCGGTCGTCACGCGGACTAGGCCGCGGCGCCGCAACCCGGCCAGCGCCACGCTGACCGCCTGCGACGTCACGCGTTCGCCGGTGGCCAGCGCGCTGGCCGAGGACGGCCCGGTGCGTTCGACCCGGAGCAGGACCGCCAGTTCCAGGAAAGACGACTCACCGGGCGCCTGGCCCTGGCCGTAGATCCTGCGCAGCCGCCGGGACAGCCGGCCGACGGCCACGCGGACGTCACGCGCGACGAGTACCGCATCGCCTGTCATATAGCTCAATCTAGATTACGTAATCTAGATTGAGCAAATATTTGAGGAGAGGCTGGCTAGGAACCTTGATGCGAGAGGAGGCCAGGAAACCTGGACCAGGCGGCGCGTCCCAGCCAGCCGCCGCTGGGTTCTAGGCTTGATGACATGCCGGAATTCATCTACCAGATGCGCGGGGTGCGCAAGGCGCACGGCGACAAGGTGATCCTGGACGAGGTCACGCTCGCCTTCCTGCCGGGCGCCAAGATCGGTGTTGTCGGACCAAACGGCATGGGTAAATCGACCCTGCTCAGGATGATGGCCGGGGTGGAGCAGCCGTCTAACGGCGACGCCAAGCTGATGCCCGGATTCACCGTCGGGCTGCTCGCGCAGGAGCCGGAGCTCGACGAGAACAAGACGGTCCTGGGCAACGTGGAGGATGGCGTCGCGGAGACCAAGCGGCTGCTGAACGCCTACAACGAGGTCGCCGAGAAGATGGCGACCGACTATTCCGACGAGTTGCTGGCCGAGATGGGCAGGCTGCAGGAGGAACTGGATCGCCGGGACGCGTGGGACATCGACAGCCAGCTCGACCAGGCCATGGACGCACTGCGCTGCCCGCCCCCCGACGCCGACGTCCGGGTGCTGTCCGGCGGTGAGCGCCGCCGGGTCGCACTGTGCCGGCTGCTGCTCTCGCAGCCTGATCTGCTGCTGCTCGACGAGCCGACCAACCATCTGGACGCGGAGAGCGTGCAGTGGCTGGAGCAGCACCTGGAGAAGTACCCGGGCACCGTGGTCGCGGTGACGCACGACAGGTACTTCCTGGACAACGTGGCCCAGTGGATCCTCGAGCTCGACCGCGGTCACGCCTATCCCTACGAGGGCAACTACTCCACCTACCTGGAGACCAAGGCCGGCCGGATCAAGGTCGAGGGGGCCAAGGACGTCAAGCGGCGCAAGCGCCTCGAGGACGAGCTCGAGTGGGTGCGGTCGAGCCCGCGCGCCCGCCAGGCGAAGAGCCGGGCCCGGCTGCAGCGGTACGAGGAGATGGCTCAGGAGGCCGAGAAGAACCGCAAGCTGGACTTCGAGGAGATCCAGATCCCGCCGGGCCCGCGGCTCGGCAACTCGGTGGTCGAGGCAGAGCACCTGTCGAAGGGCTTCGGCGACCGCGAGCTGTTTGAGGATGTGAGCTTCTCGCTGCCGCGCAACGGCATCGTGGGCGTACTGGGCCCGAACGGTGTCGGCAAGACCACCCTGTTCAAGATGATCACGGGGCAGGACACCCCCGACTCGGGCAAGATCCGGGTCGGTGACACGGTCCGGATGTCCTATGTCGACCAGCTCCGATCCGGCATCGACCCGGACAAGACGGTCTGGGAGGCCATCTCGGACGGCGAGGCGACCATCAAGGTGGGCACCGTCGAGATTCCCAGTCGTGCGTACGTGGCCGCGTTCGGCTTCAAGGGTTCCGATCAGCAGAAGCCGGCCGCGCTGATGTCCGGCGGCGAGCGCGGCCGGGTCAACCTGGCCCTCACCCTCAAGCAGGGCGGCAACCTGCTGCTGCTGGACGAGCCGGCTAACGACCTGGACGTGGAGACGCTGTCCTCGCTGGAGAACGCGCTATCGGAGTTCCCCGGCTGCGCGATGATCACCAGCCATGACCGCTGGTTCCTGGACCGGGTCGTCACCCACATCCTGGCCTGGGAGGGCGAGGCGAACTGGTTCTGGTTCGAGGGGAACTTCGAGGCCTACGAGAAGAACAAGATCGAACGTCTCGGGGCGGAGGCGGCGCGGCCGCACCGGGTCACATACCGCAGGCTCACCCGCGGCTGACGGCCTGGCTCACCCGACGGGTGCTCGCGGTCCTCAGGCCGGCGTGAGGCCCAGGTCCCCGTGCCGGCCGGTCGGCTGCTGGTTGACCAGGCTGTGCGCGGCCATGACCAGGTAGTCCCAGAACCGGGCGTCGAGGGTCTCGTCCAGGCCGAGGTCGTCAAGCGCGGCGCGCATGCGGCGGAGCCAGGCATCCCGCTCCGCTTCCCCGATCGCGAACCTCGCGTGCCTCATCCGCAGCCGGGGGTGCCCCCGCTGCTCGCTGTAGGTGCCCGGGCCGCCCCAGTACTGCATCAGGAAGAGCCGGAGATGCTCCTCGGCGGGCCCGAGGTCCTTGCTCGGGTAGACCGGCCGGAGCACCGGGTCGTCCGCCACCCCCTGGTAAAAGGTGTGCACCAGGCGGCGGAACGTCTCCTCGCCGCCCACTGCCTCGTAGAAGCTCATCTCACCGGAGTCGCTCATAGCGATACCAGGGTACGGGCGGCTGGCCGGTCGTCAGGACGCCTTCGCGGTCCCCGCTGTCACCGGGGCCGACGTGTCACCCCCGGCCAGGGCCACGATCGTCGGAACGGTGGTGATGCCCCGGGCGTCCAGCGCTGCCTTGATCTCTTCCCGCAGCGCCCGTTCCACCTCGTACTGCCGCGGCGGCGTGGTCATGGCGACGAGGCGCCAGGTGGCCTCGCTGCTGGACAGCGACTGGACGCCCCAGACCTTGGGTTCCTCGAGGATGACGCCCTCCCACTCCGGCCGCGTCCACATGTCCGTCACCACCTGCGTCATGACCTCGCGCACCTCGGGCATGTTCTGGTTGTAGGGGACCGGGATGTCGATCACCGCCCGGGCCCAGCCCTGGGACTGGTTGCCGACTTGCTGCAGTGACCCGTTCCTGATGTGCCACACGACCCCGTTCACGTCGCGCATCCGGGTGACCCGCAGGCCGACCGCTTCCACCGTCCCCGACGTGGTACCCGCAGTGATGGCGTCACCCACCCCGTACTGATCCTCGAGCAGGATGGACACGCCGGCCAGGAAATCGCCGACCAGGCTCTGCGCCCCGAAGCCGAGCGCAACGCCGAGCACGCCTGCGCTGGCCAGCACGGGAGCCAGGTTGATGCCCAGGTCACCGAGGATAGTGATCCCCGCGATGCCGAAGATCAAGATCGTGGTGGCGTTGCGCAGTATCGACCCAAGCGCGTGCGAGCGCTGGCGCCTGCGCTCGCCGCTTCGCTCGGGCAGTAGACCCCGGCTGGAACCGGCTTCGGTGGCCGGATGGCCTTGTGCCGCCCGGCCCGTGAGCCGGTTGATGGCCCGGTGCGTGATGGCCCGGAGGACGAACGCGAGCAGGAGCACGAAGGCGATCTTTACCGCCATGTTGAGCGGGCCGGCCAGATAGACGCGGGTTAGCTGGGCCGCGTAGGCGCTGTGCGAGATGTCCCAGACCAGGCGGCAGGTGATGCCTGGGTCGTCGGACTTGCACGAGCCGATGAGTGTGTCGGGCGTTCGCGACGCAAGTTCGGTGGCGAGCGCGTGGGCCATCATGGGAGAACCTTTCCGAGTCGCGGTACCGGACCGGGCGACAGGGCTTGGATCAGCGCCGCGCGATGGCCGCCCGCACCGAAACTAGGGCATCTGCGGTGCGCGGGGCGGCCCACTTGCCGTTTTGCCAGCGCTCCGTACCCAGCCTTTGCCGTGGGCGGCCCCGGCCGGGCCGCGCACTCAGTGCCCCAAGCCGGGGTGGCCGGTGTGATAGGCCGCGAACGCGAGAGTGTCGGCGGCCAGCGATACCGAACGACTGACGGCCCGGGCCCCGTGCCCGGCCGATACCTCGCGCCGCAGCAGGACCGGCCGGGCTGCCCGGCCTTCCCGCGCCGTGTCCGGCGAACCAGGCGCGGCGGCCGCGTGCGGCGGACCGGCGGCGGCTGCGTGCGGCGGACCGGCGGCGGCTGCGTGCGGCGGACCGGCGGCGGCTGCGTGCGGCGGACCGGCGGCGGCCGTCGCGTGCTGCAAGGCCGCGCACATCTTGCGGGCGTGCATCGGATCCACCCGCGTGTCGCTGTCGAAGACGGTGAACAACACGGCGGGGTAGCTGGTTCCGTCCCTGACGTGGTGATAAGGCGAGTAGCTGAGCAGCCAGCCCAACTGCTCGGGATCGGACGCCGTGCCGTACTCGTCGTTCCACGTCTCGCCCAGGCCGAACCGCTCGTAGCGGACCATGTCGAGCAGCGGGGCGGAGCAGATCGCGGCCGCGTAGAGCTCGGGGCGCTGGGTGATGGCGGCGCCGACGAGCAGCCCTCCGTTCGATCCGCCGGAGATGGCCAGCTGGCGCGGCGTGGTCCAGCCGCCGCTGATCAGACGCTCGGCCGCCGCATAAAAATCGTCGAAGACGTGCTGCTTGCCCTCGCGCATGCCGGCCCGGTGCCAGGCCTCGCCCTCCTCGCCGCCGCCGCGCAGCGAGGCGATCGCGTACACCCCGCCCCCCTCCACCCAGGCGAGGATGGACGCGGTATAGGCGGGGGTCAGGCTCACCCCGAACCCGCCGTACCCGTACAGGATGGCCGGCCGGGCAGCCCGGGCCGCGCCCGTCCCGCCTCCGTTCGTACCGGCCTCGCCTCCGTTCGTACCCGCCTCGCCCGCGTTCGTGCCCGCCGCAACCCCAGCCGTGCCCGCCGTAGCGCCCGCCGTGCCCGCCGTAGCGCCCGCCGTGCCCGCCTGGTCCGGCTCGCCGCCCGAGATGATCAGCATCCGGACCGCAGTGCCGTCCTTGGACTCGTAGGTCACCTGCTCCGCGCGCACCGGGGGCACATCGACGCTGCCCGGAGCGCGCGCCCACTGCCGCACCTGGCCACTGCGCCCGTCATAGTGCTCGATGATCACGGGCGTGGTGTTATCCGTGTAGCTGAACCAGGCCTCATGACCGCCCTCGGGCCGCTCGCTGATCCCGCCGATGCTGCCCAGGCCGGGCAGCGGCACCGTTCCCGTCTGCTCGCCGGTGGCCAGGTCGTGCACGGTGATCTCGCTGATCGCGTGGCGCGTCCACCCGGCCAGCAGGAGGGGCCTGCGCAGTTCGGCTCCGTCCAGGATCGCGTAGCCGCCCAGCACGGCATCAGCGCGCTCGCCGATGAGATCCCGCCAGCCCTCCGGACCCGGGCAGGCCGGATCGGCAATCGCGAGCCTGCCGCGCGGCGCGTCCAGATCGGTGTGCACGTACAGGCGCTCGTCCCGGCCGGCCCGCAGGCCGGTCCTGGCGTCGACGCCCTCCTGCACCACCCGCAACTCGGGCGCGGCCTCGTCGGATGCGGTCAGGTCGGCCAGCCACAGGTCGTTGCGCGGCGCGGTGCCGACCGAGGCCGAGACGATGAGCCAGCGCCCGTCCCGGCTCACCTGCACGCCGTAGTAGCTGGTCTTCTCCCGGCCCGCACCGAAGATCATCACGTCCTCGGAGGCCGGGATGCCGACCCGGTGCAGGTAGACGCGACGGTGGTACTGCTCCTCGCCCTCGGGCACCGCCTCGGGGGGCAGCCGCCGCACGTAGTAGAACGCCTTGCCGGCCGGTCCCCGGCCGCTGCTCGTGCCGGGTAGCCAGGCCACCCCGGAGTAACGGCAGCGATCGATCGGCCCATCCACGTCCTGCCCGGTGGCCACGTCCATGACCCGCAGCACGGACTCCTCGTCGCCGCCCTCGGAGAGCTGGTAGGCGAGCAGTTCGCCCTCCTTGTCCGGCTGCCACGCGTCCAGCGTGGTGATCCCCGACGGGTCGATGCCCATCGGGTCGATGAGCACGCGCTCCGCCGGGGCCGCGGCGTCCTCGGGGGAGCCGGGACCGGCCGTCAGCAGCACGGCCTGATCCTGATCGGGCGTGCGGCGCATGAAGAACTGCCGGTCGCCGCGCCAGGCCGGCGGGCTGACCGCGCCCGCCCGGACGAGCTCGGCGATCCGCGCCGCCATGACGTCGCGGCCCGGGAGCGACGCGGCGTACTCGGCGAACAGCGCATCCTGCGCCGCCTGCCAGGCGCGCGTTTCGGCCAGGTCGGCATCTTCGAGCCAGCGGTACGGATCCAGTACTACGTGGCCGAAGATCTGGTCGGCGACTTCGAGCCTGGGGGCGTAGGGGTAACGCGATTCGGCCATGGCAGGCACCCTAGCGGCGGCTCGTCCAGGCGGTCGATGGCCTATGACCGGCAACGCACAGGGCCGTTACGTGCCATCGCCACCCCGCGCATCCCCGCGTGTCACCCGGGTATTCCTGCCTGTCGCCCGGGGCGTGCCCGGCTGGCATTCCGGCGGCTCCGCCCGGCGCCCGGATTGCTTCGCGCCACGCGGGCGCCCGCAACGCGGACTTTATGGTGGCGGATCGCCGTCCCAGCCGACACACTAGGTGCAGGGCGTACCCTGATCAGGCATGCCTGCGACGATAGCGGGAGGTGTAAGACGGCGGTGCGGCGCGTACTGCTCCTCAACGTCACCTATGAGCCGCTCACTACGGTGGGCCTGCGCCGCGCCGTGTGCCTGGTGCTGCGCGAGAAGGCCGACATCGTGCACGACGACCTGGACGGCAAGATGCTCTGCTCGGCTTCGATCAGCCTGGCCACGCCCTCGGTGATCCGGCTCCGCCGTTACGTCCGGGTGCCGTACCGCAACCGCGTCCCGCTGACCCGGGCCGCGCTGATGCGCCGGGACAACTACCTGTGCGCCTATTGCGGCCGCCGCGCCGAAACCGTCGACCACGTCGTGCCGCGCAGCAAGGGCGGCGGGCACACCTGGGAGAACTGCGTCGCCTCCTGTCGGACGTGCAATCACCGCAAGGCCGACCGGCTGATCGAGGAGCTGGGCTGGACGCTTCGGTGCGTGCCCGCGGTGCCCCGCGGCGTGCACTGGCGGCTGATCGGCGCGAGCCATGACGGCGACCCGCAGTGGGACGCCTACCTGGCCGAGCCCAGCGCGGCCTGACCGTCAGGCCCGCACCGCAGCCCGGTCGACCGGCGTCGGCCTCCGGTGCTACCGTCGCCGACATCCGGGGGTACCTTCGCCTCGCATCCCGCCATCGACGGAGGTTCGCAGTGGAACGTGACATCTTCACCGAGGAGCATGCGGCGTTCCGCGACCTGGTCCGTTTGTTCATCGCCAAGGAGATCGCACCGCATCACGAGCAGTGGGAGCGAGACGGCATGGTCTCCAGGGACGTGTGGCTCGCGGCCGGCCGGACCGGCCTGCTCGGGATCGAGATCGACGAGAAGTACGGCGGCGGCGGCCTGCAGGACTACCGGTATTACCTGATCCTGGGTGAGGAGCTGGCCCGCACCGGAATGCACGGGCCCGGGTTCGGCGTGCACAACGACATCATCGGGCCGTACCTGCAACGGCTGTGCACGCCGGAGCAGTGCGAGCGCTGGCTGCCCGGATACTGCTCAGGCGAAACCATCACGGCGATAGCCATGAGCGAGCCCGGGGCGGGCAGCGACCTGCAGGGGATCCGCACCACGGCCGTCCGCGACGGCGACCACTACATCCTGAACGGGCAGAAGACGTTCATCTCCAACGGGCAGCTGTGTGACCTGGTCATCGTGGTGGCCCGCACCGATCCGGAGGCCGGTTACCGCGGCATCAGCCTGTTCGTGGTGGAGCGGGGGATGGACGGCTTCGAGCGGGGTCGCAACCTGGACAAGGTGGGCATGCACGCGCAGGACACCTCCGAGCTGTTCTTCAGCGACGTCCGGGTGCCGGCCGGCAACCTGCTGGGCGAGGAGGGCGGAGGGTTCATCGCGCTGATGCAGAACCTCCCGCGTGAGCGCGTCGCCATCGGCACCGCTGCCCTGGCCGGGGCGGAGGGGGCATTCGAACAGACCCTGGAGTACTGCAAGCAGCGGCAGGCGTTCGGCCGCCCGATCGGCAAGTTCCAGCACAACAGGTTCGTGCTGGCCGAGATGGCGACCGAGCTCGCGGTGGCCCGTGCCTTCACCGACCGCTGCGTCACCGAGCACAACGCCGGACGGCTGAGCACCGAGGAAGCCTCCATGCTCAAGTGGTGGGACACCGAGCTGTGCAACAAGGTCATCGACCGGTGCGTCCAGCTCTACGGCGGCTACGGCTACATGCGCGAATACCCGGTGGCGCGGGCCTATGCCGACGGCCGGGCGCAGACCATCTTCGGCGGCACGACCGAGATCATGAAGGAGATCATCGGCCGCGGCCTCGGCGTGTGACCCCGCGCGGCCAGCGCCTCAGTGCCCAGCGCGTCACCGGAACGGTGTAACTGCGCATCGCATAAATTGCCGTATGCTGTCACATGTGCGGGCGGGGAAGCGTCGTACCCAGGACGGAGCGGCACAGTGACCGATAAGGACACCGAAGCGTCAGGGCCCGGAGGGCTGGTCATCCCCGAGGGCGGGTTCTGGCCGGCGCCGGCGATCATCCAGCCGAACATCTACCCGATGGAATGGCGGGTCGAGACGCAGAAGCTCGCCGACATCTACCAGAAGTCCAAGCGGGTGGCGTGGAACCCGGCCGACCTGCCCTGGGATGACCTGCGCGCCGAGGATTTCACGCGGGAGCAGCGGCTGGGCATCATGTACTGGTTCTCCGTGCTGGCCAACTTCGACGCCTCCGGGCCCGCGGTCTTCGCCCGGGCCACGATCCACGCCTTCGAGCAGCACGAGGAGGACCCGGTCCGCAAGTGCTTCTTCTCGATCACCAGGGACGAGATGAACCACGAGGAGTGCTGCCAGCGCACGATCGCCGCGCTGTGGCCGGGCGGCCCGCTCGACTGGGAGCCGCGCACCGACCTGGAGAAGGCCGCGCACAACAACATCAGCTGGCTGTACCACAACGGCGGCCGCTACTGGAACGGCTACAACAAGGCGGTCGGCAAGTACTCGCTGGCCGTCCTGTTCACGAGCTTCATGATGGGCGAGATGGCGGCGTCCACGCTGTTCCGCGGGATGGCGTCGGCCGCCACCCACCCGGTGTTCGCCGGCATGTTCGGCCGGATCGGCCGGGACGAGTCGCGGCACCTGCAGATCTGCATGACGATCTTGGAGAACGAGTGGCCCGGGCTCACCGACGACACCAAAACCCTGATCACCCGTCAGCTCCGGGCCGGGTTCGTCTTCCTCTCGATGATCCTCTGGGAGCCGCCGGCCGGCTTCTGGGATATCCCGCCCTACTTCCTGCCCAACCACCGCGTGCTGATGAGCCACGCCCGCGAGGCCGGGCTCGGCGTGCTGGGCTATGAGGAGCAGGCGGAGAACTGGCGGGTCGCGATGGCGCGGGTGCGGGCGATCGTGACCCGGTGGGGGATCGAGTTCCCGGCGATCCCCGAGCTCGACATCGAGGGCGTCAACGTGGCCGATGACATCGACCCCGAAGACATCATCCCGGTGTTCTGATCTGCCGCCGCGGTCACCGGCCCGTCAGCTACCCGAGCGGCGACCCGGCCGGGTAGCGTGCGGTACATGACGACCAACCAGGCGGCCGGAGCACCGTTCGGCCGGATGCTTACCGCGATGATCACGCCCTTTACCGCTGACGGCGCGCTTGACGCCGAGGGGGCGGCCCGCCTCGCCACCTACCTGGTCGACGAGATGCGCAACGACGGCCTGATAATCAGCGGCACTACCGGGGAATCGCCGACCACCAGCAACGAGGAAAAGGACCGCCTGCTGCGCGCGGTTGTCGAAGCGGTGGGGGACAGGGCCGCGGTCGTCGCCGGGGTCGGCACATACGACACCGCGCACAGCCGCGAACTCGCTCAGCAGGCAGAACGCGCTGGCGCGGACGGGCTCCTCGTCGTCACGCCGTACTACAACAAGCCGCCCCAGGAAGGCCTGGTAGCGCACTTCACCGCCGTCGCCGACGCGACCGACCTGCCGGTGATCCTCTACGACATCCCCGGCCGCACCGGGACGGCGATCGCCACGACGACGATGGTCCGGCTGGCCCAGCACCCGCGGATCGTCGCCGTCAAGGACGCCAAGGGCGATTTCCGGGCCGGCTCGGAGGTGATGGCCGCCACGGACCTGGTGTTCTACAGCGGGGACGACATCCTCAACCTGCCCTGGCTGTCCGTCGGCGCGGCGGGCTTCGTCAGCGTCATCGGCCACGTCGCCGGTGACCGGCTGCACGAGATGATCGACGCCTACCTCGCCGGGCGCGTGACCGAGGCCCGGCAGATCCACCTGGACCTGCTGCCCGTGGTCATCGGGATCATGACTCGCACCCAGGGTGCCATCATGGCCAAGGCGGCGCTCCGGCTGCTCGGGCTGCCCGGCGGGGTGACCCGGTCACCGCTCATCGATGCGACCCAGCCCCAGATCGAGCAGTTGCGCATCGACTTGGTGGCCGGCGGGGTGAAGCTGCCAGCATGAGCCACCCGCATCCCGAGCTCGGCCCTCCTCGCGCGCTCGCCGAACGCGGCCTGCGCATCATCGGCCTCGGCGGCCTCGGCGAGATCGGCCGCAACATGACGGTGTTCGAGCACGCAGGCCGGCTGCTGATCGTCGACTGCGGGGTACTTTTCCCGGAGCCGGATCAGCCCGGCGTGGACCTGATCCTGCCGGACTTCGGCTACCTGGAAGACCGGCTGGACGACGTCGAGGCGCTCGTGCTCACGCACGCGCACGAGGACCACATCGGCGGTGTACCCTACCTGCTGCGGGAACGGGCGGACATCCCGCTGGTCGGCTCGAGGCTGACGCTGGGACTGATCCGCAGCAAGCTGACCGAGCACCGGCTGACACCCGCCACCATCGAAGTGAGTGAGGGCACCCGGCAGCCGTTCGGGCCCTTCGACTGTGAATTTTTCTCGGTCAATCACTCGATACCCGACGCACTCGCGGTGGCCATCCGCACCGACGCCGGCCTGGTACTGCACACCGGCGACTTCAAGATGGACCAACTGCCGCTGGACGGCAGGCTCACCGACCTGGGCGGGTTCGCCCGGCTCGGCGGCGAGGGCGTTGACCTGCTGATGTCGGACTCGACCAACGCCGAGGTGCCGGGCATCGTGACCGCGGAACGGGATATCGCGCCCGTGCTCAGCGAAGTGTTCGACGCCGCGCGGCAGCGGGTCATCGTGGCCTGCTTCTCCAGCCACGTGCACCGGGTGCAGCAGGTGCTCGACACGGCGCAGGCGCACGGGCGCAAGGTGGCGTTCGTCGGCCGCTCCATGGTGCGGACCATGGGTGTCGCCCGCGACCTGGGGTACCTCCAGGTGCCCGGCGGCCTCGTGGTGGACCTGCGGGAGGCCGAGCAGCTGCCGCCGGACCGCGTGGTGCTGGTGTCCACCGGGTCGCAGGGCGAGCCGATGTCGGCGCTGTCCCGGATGGCCGGCCGCGACCACCCGATCCGGGTGGCCGAGGGCGACACGGTGATCCTGGCCTCATCGCTGATCCCGGGCAACGAGACGGCGGTATACCGGGTGATCAACGGGCTGACCCGGCTGGGTGCGCGCGTGGTGCACAAGGGGAACGCGCTGGTACACGTGTCCGGTCATGCCGCCGCCGGCGAGCTGCTGTACGTGCTGAACCTGACCCGACCGGGCAACTTCATGCCGGTGCACGGCGAGTGGCGGCACATGCGCGCGCACGCGCGGCTCGCCTCGCTCACCGGGGTACCGGACGGCAACATCGTCATCGCCGAGGACGGGGTCGTGGTCGACCTGGTGGACGGGCAGGCTTCCATCGTCGGCTCCGTCCCGTGCGGGTACGTGTTCGTGGACGGGCTGTCGGTCGGGGAGGTGACCGAGGCTTCGCTGAAAGACCGGCGGATCCTGGGCGAGGAGGGGTTCGTCTCGGTGGTCATCGTGGTCGACTCGACCAGCGGCAAGCTCGTGGCGGGTCCCGAGATCCACGCCCGCGGTTCAGGCATCGACGACGCGGCATTCGGCGAGGTGCGGCCGCGGATCGAGGAAGCGCTCGCCTTCGCGGCCACCGAGGGGATCAACGATGCGCACCAGCTCAGCCAGCTGGTGCGGCGGGTGGTCGGCCGCTGGGTGAACGAGAACTACCGGCGCCGTCCGATGATCATCCCTGTCCTGGTCGAGGTCTAGCGTCTACGGCCCGGCCGGGTCTCGTGGCCGGGGCGGCCCGCCAGCGGCGGTACTGTCGCATCTGGCGTCCGGGGCGGCTGCTCGCGGCACGGAAGGGATCTCAGCGCTGTGACCTTCGTTCGCGGTCTCTTCGAGCGGGTCAGGCATCTTATCCACGAGCTGGCTAAGTTCGGCGTGGTCGGCGCGATCGGCTTCGTGGTCACCGAGGCCGGCTTCAACCTGCTGCATTTCACCGCGGGATTCGGCCTGTTCACGTCCAACGTGCTGGCTACCGGGACGGCCGCGGTCGTCACGTTCGCGGGGAACAAGTACTGGACGTTCCGGCACCGGTCTGGTCTCGGCACCGGCCGGGAGACCGTCATCTTCTTCGTGCTGAACGGCGTGGGTGCGCTGATCCAGTACGCGTCCGTGTGGATCGCCAAGAACGGTTTCGGCGTGACCGACAAGTACCTGCTCAACGTGGCGTTCCTGATCGGGATCGGGCTCGCCACGCTGTTCCGGTTCTGGTCGTACCGCAAGTGGGTGTGGGGTTCGTGGCCGAAGGAGTCGCCCGCCGAGCCCAGCCCGCGCTCGCCCGCCTCGGTCTGATCCGTCCCGGCTGGGCCCGTCCGCACGGCTCGGGCCGCCACGTCAGGCCGCCCGCGTCACTCCGCCCGGGTCAGGCCGCCCGGGTCAGGCGGAGGGGCGGAAGACCGACACGCGCACCGACACCGTGGCCGTCATCTGCTCGGGCAGGCTTCGCACCCGGGCGGCCAGGTCGGTCTCGCCGGCGTGCCAGGCGGCCGGTCCCATCTGGGCGGCGGCCAGGATGTCAGTCTGACCGAGCTCGAGCCTGGCTCGGTACTCGCGCCGGCTGGTCAGGTCGAAGTACGGGCCCAGCTTCTCGGCCAGCCGCTCCTGCTTGCGCTCATCGACGCTCAGCAGGCCGAGCGCTCCGGCCAGCTCGCGCAGGTGGTCATCGTCCGGGGTGACCACGACCAGCCGGCCGGCCGGATTGAGTATCCGCCGCAGCTCGGGGCCGTTGCGCGGCGCGAAGACGTCCAGCGCCAGCACGGCCGCGGTGGCGGTCACCGGCAGCCTGCGCCACACGTCGCAGGCCACGGCGCCGATCCGCTCGTGCGCCCGGGCCGCCCGGCGTAGCGCGTACCGGGATCGGTCCAGCGCTATGCCGACCCGGCCGGGAAGCGCGTCGAGCACCCGGGCCAGGTAATAGCCGGTCCCCGCGCCCGACTCCACCACGCAACCGGCCCCGGCCCCGTCGGCCGCGGCGGCGGCGAGCGCCTCGGCCGCGGTGTCGGCCACCTCGGCCGCCAGGTCCGCGAAGTGCCCCGCAGCCAGGAAGTCGGTGCGGGCCTGGACCATCGCGGCGGTGTCCCCGCCCTCGCCGTGCGCCTTCTTGGGCAGCAGGCTGGCATAGCCCTGGCGCGCGACGTTGAACGCGTGCCCGCGGGCGCAGTGCAGCGCGGAGCCGGTACGGGTCAGCCCGGCGCCGCAGTAGGGACACGCCAGGTAGGGAAGAACGTCATCGAGCACGAGACATGCCTAGATGGCGTCGCTAGCCCGCGAGCGGGCCGGGGTTACCGGGTGCCTCGGCCTCGCGCAGCCTGAACCGCTGCAGCTTGCCCGTCGTGGTCCGCGGCAAGGCGGGCAGGAAGACGACGGCGCGCGGGTACTTGTAGGGCGCGATCTGCTGTTTGACGAACTCCTGCAGCCGCGCCGCCATCGCGTCGGTGCCCTCAGCGCCGCTGCGCAGCACCACGTACGCCTTGACGATCTGGCCCCGGGTTTCGTCCGGCACCCCGACCACCCCGCACTCGGCCACGTCCGGGTGCAGCAGCAGCGCTTCCTCGATCTCCGGCCCCGCGATGTTGTAGCCGGCCGAGATGATGATGTCGTCCACCCGGGCCTGATACCAGAAGTAGCCGTCGGCGTCGCGGAGGTAGCTGTCGCCGGTGAGATTCCAGCCATCCCGGACGTAGCTGCGCTGCCGGTCGTCGGCGAGATACCGGCAGCCGGTGGGCCCCTTCACCGCGAGCCTGCCGATGGTCCCGTCGGGCACCGGCTTGCCATCGTCGTCCAGGATCGCGGCCTCGTATCCGGGCACCGCCTTGCCCGTGGCACCGGGCACGATGTCGTGACCGGCCGCCGAGATGAAGATGTGCAGCATCTCGGTGCTGCCGATCCCGTCGATGATCGGCACCCCGGTCGCCTCGTAGAAGGCCTGCCAGGTGCTGGCGGGCAGGTGCTCTCCGGCCGAGACCGCCAGGCGCAGGCCGCGCAACTGCTCCGCGCAGCCCGAGGCGATCATCGCGCGGTAACCGGTGGGCGCGGTGCTGCACGCCGTGACGCCACGCTCGGCGATCTGGGCGGCCAGCTCCTCCGGTGCCGCCTTCTCCAGCAGCAGGGTGGAGGCGCCGGCCCGCAGCGGGAACACCAGCAGCCCCCCGAGACCGTAGGTGAACGCGAGCGGCGGCGTGCCGGTGAAGACGTCGTCGGGGGTGGGCCGCAGCAGGCGGGCGGAAAACGTGTCGCCGATGGCCAGCACGTCGCGGTGGAAGTGCATGGTCGCCTTGGGCCTGCCGGTCGTCCCGGAGGTGAACGCGATCATGGCCACGTCGTCGGCGGCCGTCGCCACGGAGGCGAAGTCGCCCGGCTTCTGGCCGGCCAGGCTGGTCAGGTCACCGGGCTGGTCGCCGCCGTACGGCACGACGGGCAGGTCGGGCAGGCCCGCGGTGAGATCCCAGGTGAAGCGGTGGTCGCACAGGGCCAGAGTCGGCTTGGCGATCTCGCCGATGGTCGCGAGCTCGGTGGCCCGCAGCAGCGGCATGGTGGAGACCGTGACCGCTCCGGCCTTGACCACACCCAGCCAGCAGGCCACCAGCCACGGGTTGTTCGGCCCGCGCAGCAGCACCCGGTTACCAGGCACGATGCCGAAGTCCTCGGTCAGCACGCGCGCCACCTGGCTGGCCACGGTGAGCACGTCGCCGTAGGTCCAGTCGCCCGAGGGCGACAGCACGCAGGGCCGGTCCGCGCCGTGCCGCTTGATCGCCGTGTCCAGCAGCTCCTCGGCGCAGTTGACCCGCTCCGGGTAACGCAGCTCGGGCAGCGAGAAGGAGAAGTCCGGCCACTGCCCGGGCGGCGGGAGATTGTCCCGGCAGAACGTGTCGGCGTGCGCGGACGGCGAGAGCTGCATGGCCTGAGCCTCCTCGCCCGCCTGCCATGACCGGGCCTACCGGTCACCGGCGGGACTGTCCCAGTATTCCCCAGGGATAGCGCGATCGCCTGCCCCGTCATGCTCTCCCGGCCCGCCGCGACCGCTGGCCGGCGGGCGCGGACGGGATCTCGGTTGCCCCCGGGCCGGGCGGCTGGCTAGGCTCGCGGCCCATGCTGATCAGGGACGCGGTCCCCGGCGACTGGCCTGCCATCTGGGCTTTCATGCACCGCATCGCAGCGGATGGCGAGACGTTCTCCTGGGACCGCGACATCAAGGAGGAAGACGCCCGCGGGTACTGGCTGCGCGGATGGCCGACGCGGGCGGTGGTCGCCGTCGACGACGACCGCACCGTGCTCGGCACCGCCGAGAGCGGGCCGAACCACGGCGGGCCGGGCTCGCATATCGCCAGCGCGGGCTTCATGGTCGATCCTGCCCACCAGGGCCGCGGCGCCGGCCGCGCGCTGGGCCAGCACGTGCTGGCCCAGGCCCGCGCGGACGGCTACCGGGCCATGGTGTTCAACGCGGTGGTGGAGTGCAACACCCCGGCGGTCCGGCTCTGGCAGTCCCTCGGATTCCAGATCCTCGCCACCGTGCCCGAGGGCTTCCTGCACCCGGTGCACGGTTACGTCGGCCTGCATGTGATGTACCGCCGCCTCTGACCGGCCGCGATCACCTAGGCCGCCGGGTGACGGTAGGGTCCCAGGTCATGGCTCTCGCGCGCTTCAAGGATCTGTGCATGGATGCGACCGACCCGGCCCGGCTCGGCGAGTTCTGGGCAAACGTCCTGGGCCGGTCCTGGGAGCGGGATGGGGACGGCGACGGCGAAGGCCTGCTCCGCGGGCCGACCGACCGGCACACCATCTGGATCAGCCGGGTGCCGGAGCCGAAGACGGTCAAGCACCGGGTGCACCTCGACATCTACGCGCGGCGCCTCGCCGATCTGGAGACCCTGGGCTCTACCGTGGTCCGGCCCGCGGGTGACGACCGGACGTGGACGGTGATGGCCGACCCCGAGGGCGGCGAGTACTGCGCGTTCCTGCGCGACGACCTGCCCGCCGAGCGGCTGCACGGCCTGGTGGTGGACAGCGCCGACCCGGCCGCGCAGGCCGAATGGTGGGGCGCGGTGTACGGCGCGTCCGTGGCGCACAACCCGCGCGGATTTTCCACGCTGGAGAACGTGCCCGGCATGCCCATCCTGACCATGGACTTCGACTCGGTGCCCGAGCCCAAGACGGCGAAGAACCGTATCCACTGGGACGTCACCGTGCCGGCCCTGCAGCCGCTCATCGACGCGGGCGCGACCGTGCTCGCGCGGCCGAACGAGCAGGCCCGCTGGCACGTGCTGGCCGACCCTGAGGGCAACGAGTTCTGCGCCTTCACTGAGGACGCGGAGTAGTCGCACCGTCACGCATCGCAGCGTCCGAACGCCCTGGGTAACCCACTGCGAGGCTCAGATGGGCCCGACCTGTCAGCAGGAAGCATTAGGCGTGTTATGGCAGTCCTGATGCTCCGTCTTAACCGCTGGCCATTCCCCGCCAACCCGCCGCCCTGCCCCGGAGGCTTAGGGCAGCACCGCATACCCCTGCACCTCCACCAGCGCCTCGGCATCCCACAGCCTGCTGACGCCCACGGCGGCCATCGCCGGGTACTGCGGCCCGGCCAGTCGCCGCCAGGCCGCGCCGATCTCGCGCGCGTGGGCTCGGTAGTCCGCGAGATCGACGGCGTAGATGGTCAGGCTGGCCAGGTGCTCGGGCGCCCCGCCGGCCGCGCGCAGCGCGAGCAGCAGGTTGCCCAGCGCCCGCTCGAACTGCGCGGCCACCGTCTCGCCCTCGATCCGCCCGTCCGCCCCAGTCGCCGTCTGCCCGCTCAAGAACACGACCCGCCCCCCCGCAGCCACCACCGCATGCGAGAACCCCGACGCCCGCGCCAGCCCCGCGGGATTCACCCGCTCAACGCCCACGACGCCCACCATCGTCAATGATCATCTTGACTTTGCACACGGTCCGACCACAAGAACCGCCACAAAACGGACAGATCTTGGTCAGAACGTGTGCAAAGTGGCCACGGAGGGCCGCGCCGCTCATGGCGGGCTCGTGGCGGGAGGCGGGGTGGGCGCGGGCGGGCGCCAGCGCTGATGCCTGGTCACCGGCTCGCCTTCCATGATCAGCTGGAGACGGGGGCGGGGGCCGTCGGTCCGGCCGGCCTGCGGGCGGCGGCTGCCCGCGGCCCAGGGCTGCGGCCAGGTCACCGCGGGGCCGTTGTAGCCCTGCTCGGCGGCCGCGTGCAGCGTCCAGTTCGGGTCGTAGAGGTGAGCGCGGCCGATCGCGCATAGGTCGGCCCGGCCGGCCAGGATCAGCGAGTTCACGTCGTCGAACGAGGAGATCACGCCGACCGCGATGGTG